>WNGA01000111.1_pt1 | contig 161356 bp, 170 predicted proteins | sample 5400061 | NCBI WGS metagenome assembly WNGA01 (sample SAMN13153366, study PRJNA577476) | soil metagenome | isolation source: 100 cm soil or saprolite under grassland replicate 2 | place: USA:California | collected 2016-06-15 | reverse complement strand
CGCGGCGCCGACCGGCCGACGCTCTTTCGACGGGCGACGTCGAGCGGGATGCTGCTCGTCCGCGCTGTACGGCCTCCCGAGCTCTTCGCCTGGACGCTGACCGGTGACCACATCGACGGGGAGCTGCGACTTGCAGAGCGCGACCCGAAGCGGACCGTCGCGGTGCTCGAGCTCGAGGCGCCGTGGCTGTACGGCTTCAGCCGTACCCTGCCGCGGCGCGCGCTGACCCGGCTGTACGCGTTGTGCCAGACTGCGGACGAGCTGTAGACCGCCCATGTTCGATCTTCGCTATCACGTCGCATCGCTTGCAGCGGTCTTCTTCGCGCTCGTAATCGGCATCCTCGTCGGCGTCGCGCTGGCTTCGCACGGGCTCGGACAAAGCGAACGGAGGAGCCTCGAGGACGATGTTCGACGCGCAGAAAACAGAGTTGACGCACTCCAAGCGCAGGTCGATTCGCTCCACCAAAGCAATGTTGCGGACGCGACGTTCGTCGACAGCACATACGACGCGCTGATGACCGACCGCCTCAAGGGCAAGCGGATCGCGGTCCTGTTCGTCGGATCCGTCAACCACCGTGTTCAGAGCGACATCTCCACCGCAATCAAGGATGCGGGTGGTCGGGGCGCGCTGCGCCTGTACGCCGTGCAGGTCCCCATCGACGCGACGGCGCTCGAGCAGCGGCTTGCGAATCGTCCCGCTCTGGCCAAGTACGCAGGTGACGATCAGCTACGACATCTCGGCAGGCAGCTCGGAAGCGAGTTCGTCGACGGCGACGAGGCACCGCTCTGGAGCGCGCTGCACAACGTGATCGTGCAGGAGGCCACACCGCGATTCGGTGCAACGAAGCGGCGCGCAGACGGCGTCATCGTCGTCCGTACCGCCGATCCGCAGACTGGCGAGACGGCTCCTTTCGTCAAGGGCCTGTACGAAGGACTCGCCGACGCCGGGGTCCCGGCGGTCGGCGTCGCGGAGTCGAAGAGTGACTTCACCGCCCGCACCGTGTTTCAGCAAGCCCAGCTTTCGACGGTGGATGACATCGACCTCGCCGCGGGCAAGCTGGCGCTCGCGATCGTCCTCAGCGAGCCCGCGTCCCGCGCCGATTACGGCATCGGCGTGGGCGATTTGCTTCCGCCGGTGACGCCGGTCCTGACGCCGAGTGGATGACCCGCTCACCATCCTCGTCGCGGCGCGCGACGAGGAAGCCGTGATCGCACGGACCGTCTCGACCCTGCGCGGTGCGTTTCGCGACGCCGAGGTGATCGTCGCCGACGACGGCTCGAACGATCGTACGGCGGACGCCGCGGAGGAAGCCGGCGCGATCGTCTTGCGCCTGCCGCGTCGCGGCAAGGGACAGGCGCTGTCCGCCGCGGAGCGCGCAGCTCCGCCGGGCCGCCTGTTGCTCTGCGACGCGGATCTGGACGGCGATCTGTCGCGGCTGCTCAACGGCGACGGCGATCTGACGGTGGCCGCGTTCGCCGAGCGCGTCGGCGGCGGCTTCGGGTTCGCGAAGCGCGTGGCCGGCGGCTTGATCGAGCTCCTGGGCGGCGTTCGCACACGCGAACCGCTCTCGGGACAGCGTTCGTTGTCGGCGGCGGCACGGGCCGCGTGCTTCCCTGTCGCGGCCGGCTTCGGCTGCGAAGTGCGCATGACGATCGATGCGGCTGGGTCGGGCCTTCGCGTGCGCGAGGTCGAGCTGCCGCTTCGCCATCGCGTTACCGGCCGGGATGTCCACGGGTTCGTCCATCGAGCGCGCCAGCTGCGCGACGTCGTCTACGCGTGCGGACCCCTCGGGATCAACTTCCGCGGTCTGCGCCTGCCGCTCGTCGGCTGGAAGGTCGGTCTCGCCAACGGGCCGGCGGTCGCGGCCGTCGCGGCGCTCGGCCTCGCCGATGACCTCTGGAGCGGGCCCGAGCGTGGGTTCCGGGCCCACCTCCGCGGCGGACGGACGACCGGGATGCTGAAGCTGATCGGGATCCCCGCCGTGGGCCTGCTGGCGACGCGGCGGATCTCGGGTGCGCTGCTGGTCGGACTCGCCGCAAACGCCCTCAACCAGCTCGATACGCGCCCGGGTCGTGCGCTCAAGACCTATCTCGCCGGTGCCCTCGTCCTCGATGCCCCGGCGGGGATCGCCGTCCTGCTGCTTCCCTACGATCTCCGCGAGATGGCGATGCTCGGGGATGCAGGGTCGAACGCGCTGGGCGCCCTGCTAGGCTTGAAGTCCGTGGAGCGATTCACGGGACGAGGCCGATGGGTTGCGATTGGCGCCCTTGCCGGCCTCACCCTCCTCGGAGAGCGAACGTCCATCGGTGCATGGATCGAGCGCACCCCGGGCCTCGCCTGGATCGATCGGCTGGGACGAACATGAGCTCGCAGGCCCGCTCGACGAAGTACGTCTTCGTGACGGGCGGGGTGGTCTCGGCTCTCGGCAAGGGCATCGTCGCCGCGTCGCTCGGTCGCCTCCTGAAGGCTCGCGGCCTCCAGGTGCAGGCGCAGAAGTTCGATCCCTACCTCAACGTCGATCCGGGCACGATGAGCCCCTTCCAGCACGGCGAGGTCTTCGTAACCGAAGACGGAGCAGAGACCGACCTCGACATCGGCCATTACGAGCGCTTCATCGACGAGAACCTGACGCGCGCCGCCAGCCACACCGCCGGCGCGATCTGGGACTCGGTGCTGCGCAAGGAGCGCAAGGGTGAATTCCTCGGCGCGACCGTCCAGGTCATCCCGCACATCACGAACGAGATCAAGACCCGGATCCGTGCCAGCGCCGTCTCGACGCCGACGGACGTGGTCATCAGCGAGATCGGCGGCACGGTCGGCGACATCGAGTCGCTGCCCTTCCTCGAAGCGATCCGCCAGTTCCGGCGCGAGGTCGGGGCGGAGAACGTCCTCTACCTCCACGTGACCCTCGTCCCGTTCATAGAGGCGGCGGGCGAGCTGAAAACCAAGCCGACGCAGCACTCGGTCAACGAGCTGCGCCGGATCGGTATCCACCCGGACATCGTCGTCTGCCGTTCGCACGAGGAGCTTTCGACGGACATCCGCGAGAAGATCGCGCTCTTCGCAGACGTCGAGCAGGAAGCCGTGATCGCGTGCCCGGACGTGCCCGACGTCTACCTCGTCCCTTCACGCGTGAAGGCCGAGGGCCTCGATCGGCTCGTGTGCGAGAAGCTGGGACTTCCGCTCGGGGAGGCCCACCTCGGCGAATGGCTCGATCTGACGGAGCGACTCCAGCAATCCACGGAGGAGGTCGAGGTCGCGCTCGTCGGCAAGTACGTGAAGCTCCAGGATGCATATCTCTCCGTGCACGAGGCGCTCAAGCACGCCGGAGCGCATCACGGCTGCCGCGTGCGCGTGCGCTGGGTGGATGCCGAGAACATGTCGTACGACGAGGCGGCCGCCTTGCTCGAGCGGGTCGACGGGATCATCGTCCCGGGCGGCTTCGGCTCGCGGGGCTGGGAAGGCAAGATCCTTGCCTGCCGCGTCGCGCGCGAGCGAAGCATCCCGTATCTCGGCCTCTGTCTCGGCATGCACGTGGTCGTCTCCGAGTACGCACGCCACGTGCTGGGTCTCGAGGGAGCCAACTCGACCGAGATGGATCCCGAGACACCTCACGCGGTCATCGACCTGCTTCCAGAACAGAAGGAGATCGAGGACCTCGGTGGGACGATGCGGCTCGGTGCACAGGCTGTCGAGCTCGTCGAGGGGACACGTGCGCAAGAGGCGTACGGCGTGCCGGTCGTGCACGAGCGCCATCGCCATCGTTATGAGGTCAACAACCACTACCGTCCGGCGCTCGTCGACGCCGGTCTGGTCGTCTCCGGCACGTTTCAGGGGGGACGGCTGGTCGAGATCGTCGAGCTCCCCGACCACCCCTGGTTCGTGGCGAGTCAGTTTCATCCGGAGTTCAAGTCGCGGCCGACGCGGCCGACACCGCTCTTCCGCGAGTTCGTCGGCGCCGCGCTCGTACGCTCGCGTGACCGCGCCGGCGTCGGCGCAGTCTCCGCCTAGCGGTACATAAGATCGCGCGATGGCCTCGGAGGTCGTGGATCTCTTCACCGAGCTGGCTGCGCTGCCGAGTCCTCCCGGTGAGGAACGCGCGGTGGCGGATCTCGTCGCGCGGTATCTACGCGATCTCGGGTTGACGGTGGACGAGGACGACGCGGGCGAGAAGGTCGATTCGACGATCGGCAACCTCTACTGCCGAGTCGAGCCGACGGACGGCTCCGGCACGGCGATCTTCCTCTGCGCGCATCTCGACACCGTGCCGCCCACGGGCCCGATCGAACCCGTGATCGAGGAGGGCGTCGTCCGAAACGCGGGCGGGACGATCCTCGGGGCCGACGACAAGGCGGCGGTCGCCGCGATGCTCGAGGGGACGCGGCGGGTCCTCGCCGAGAATCGGCCGCACGGCGGGATCGAGCTGCTGTTCACGCCGAAGGAGGAGGTCGGGCTGCTTGGTGCGGCCGCGTTCGATCACGCGCGCCTGCGAGCGCGTGTGGGTTACGTCTACGACCAGGCCGCGCCGATCGGTGACGTGGTCCTCGGCGCGCCATATTCGCAGGCGATGGAGGTTCGCTTCCACGGACGTGCGGCGCACTCCGGGATGTACCCGGAAGAGGGGCGGTCGGCGATCGCCGCGGCCGCGCGCGCGGTCGCCGACCTTCGGCTCGGTCGCATCGACGACGAGACGACCGCGAACGTCGGGCTGATCGAGGGAGGGACGGCGGCGAACATCATTCCCGAGTGGTGCACGCTCAACGCAGAGGCACGCTCGCACGACGAGCGCAAGCTCACCGATCTCGTGCAGGAGATGCTCGATGCCTTCTCCTTCGCAGCGGGTCTCGAGGACTGCGAGGTCGAGACGAAGGTCTCGAAGAGCTATCGCGGGTATCGCTTCAAGCGTGACGACCAGGTCGTTCGCATCGCGCACGGAGCGCTGGAGCGGGCGGGGTACGCACCGAGCTACGGCCTCAGCGGCGGTGCGGCCGACGCGAATGTCCTCAACGAACGCGGGCTGGCGTGCCTCAACCTCGGCAACGGCATGCAGGAAATCCACACTCCGGACGAGCGGATCGCGGTCGAGGATCTCGAAGGAATGGTCGAGGTGACGCTCGCGCTGGTGGACGTCGCGCGAGATGCTGACGCTTAGGCGGGGACGCGTCACCGCGGTCGTCACGCGTGACGAAGGCCTGTCACGAATCGAGGTCGACGGTGCGCCCTGTGTCGCCTATCCGCGCTTGACGGGACCGGTGGCGCTCGGAGACGACGTGATCGTGAACGTCCAGGCACGCGAGCTTGGACTCGGATCGGGCGGGTTCGACGTGCTCTACGCGAATCTGAGCCGGGGACTCGACCTTCCTCCGGAGGCCGACGCCCACGTGATGAAGCTTCCGTACACGCCGGTGCAGGAGGCGGCGCGGCATGCAGAGGAGGGACGGGATCTGCCGGAGACGCTGGCGGGCATGCCGGTCGTCTGCTGCACGCTCCACAGCCAGGTGACACCCGTCTGTGCAGGGATCGGTGGAGGCACACGCGTCGCGTACGTGCAGGTGTCCGGCGGAGCGCTGCCCGTGTCGCTGTCCGACGCGCTGCGCGTGCTCCGCGAACGCGAGCTCGTCCAGGCAAGCGTCGCCGTCGGCTCCTGCGTCGACGCGGACGTGCAGTGCGTGTCGGTCGCGTCGGCGTTGCTCTGGGCCGTCGCCGAGGGCTTCGACGTCGTCGTCTGCGCGATCGGGCCGGGGATCGTCGGCACTGGATCGACCTTCGGACACGGCGGCATCGCCGCAGCCGAAGCGGCCAACGTCTGTCACGCGCTCGATGGCTTCGCCGTCCTCGCGGCGCGAGCCTCGGAATCGGACCGCCGGGACCGGCATCGCGGTGTGTCGCACCACACCCGTGCGGCACTGAGGCTCTGTCTGGGCAGCGTCGTGGTCGCGTGGCCCCTGGGCTGGGAAGCGCCGGCTTGGCTCGAGCCCCGGCAGGACGTCGACGTGAATGGGTGGCAGGACGCATGCGCGGGGCTACCGCTCGCGCACATGGGTCGCGGGCCGGAGGCGGATCCGCTGTTCTTCGCCGCGGCATTTGCCGCAGGACGTGTGGCGGGTAGCCGGGTGTCCTGACGCATGGAGCCCGATTCCTCACGAACCGTCTACGACGGGAAGCTGTTCGACGTCACGCTCGAGCGCTGGGGCGAGCACGAGCGCGAGATCGTGGAGCATCCGGGAGCGGTCGCGATCCTTGCGGTCGATCGCGACGGCATGCTCACGCTTGTCCGACAACGACGCGAGGCCGTACGGAAGGAGCTCGTCGAGCTGCCCGCAGGCACGCTCGAGGAAGGAGAGCCGCCGCTCGCGAGCGCGCAACGCGAACTCGAGGAGGAGACCGGACTGACCGGAGGCAGGTGGCGCGAAGCGACGGCGTTCTACACGACACCCGGCTTCTGCCGCGAGCGGATGTATCTCTTCTTCGCCGAGGATCTCGAACCCGGTGCTGCCAATCCCGAAGAAGACGAGCAGCTCGAAGTGGTCCGCTGGCCCGTGACGGAGATCGAATCGCACCTGCGCGATGTCGAGGACGCGAAGACGCTGGCCGGCCTTCTGCTGTACCTCGAGGAAATGCGTTCTCGATCAGCCGACAAGGTAGGGTGACGCGCCGTGAAGATCGGCGTACCAAAGGAGATCAAGGCGGACGAATATCGTGTCGCGCTGACGCCGGCGGGTGCGCGCGAGCTCGTTCAGCGCGGCCACGAGGTCGTCGTGGAGGCGGCTGCCGGCGACGGAAGCTCCTTCGCCGACTCGACGTACGAGGCCGCGGGCGCGCGCATCGCCACCGTTGACGAGGTCTGGGCCGAGTCCGAGCTTCTGTTGAAGGTGAAGGAGCCGGTGAAGGCGGAGTACGACCGCCTGCGCGACGGGCTCGTGCTCTTCACATATCTCCATATCGCCGCGGACGAGCCGTTGACCCGGGCGCTGGTGGAAAGCGGGATCACCGCCGTCGCCTACGAGACCGTCGAGACGGATGCGCGAGCACTCCCGTTGCTCGCTCCGATGAGCGAGATTGCCGGACGCCTAGCCGCGCAGGCAGGTGCGTACTTCCTGGAGAAGCCCCTCGGCGGACGCGGGCTCTTGCTGGGCGGGATTCCGGGCGTTGCGCCCGGACGCGTCCTCGTCATCGGCGGCGGCATGGTCGGCTACAACGCAGCCGTCATCGCGTTGGGGCTCGGCGCGAACGTCACCATCCTCGAACGATCCCTCGATCGCATGCGCCACCTCGAGGAGGTGCTCTCCGGTCGCGTGAGCCTCGTCATGTCCTCGAGCCTTCAGATCGAGGAGTCGGTGCAGGAAGCGGACGTCGTGATCGGGGCGGTTCTGATCCCGGGCGCGTTGGCGCCGAAGCTGATCACGCGAGAGATGGTCGCCGGGATGAAGGACGGCGCCGTCCTCGCGGACGTGGCGATCGACCAGGGCGGCTGCGCGGAGACGTCCCGGGCGACGACGCACAGCGAGCCGGTCTACAAGGTGGACGGCGTCACGCACTACTGCGTCGCCAACATGCCCGGCGCGGTCCCGATCACCTCGACGAAGGCGCTCACGAACGCGACGCTCCCCTATGTGGAGGCGATTGCCGAGCACGGGCTCCGCGAGGCTGTCGCACGCGACCGTGCGCTCGCGCGAGGGGTCAACGTGCTCGACGGAAAGGTGACCTACGAGGCTGTCGCCGATGCCCACGGCCTCGACTACCAGCCGCTCGAGGACGTCCTTCCGCTCTCGACGGTCTGACGCTCTAAAGAGCAGCTAACAAAGTGAGCGCTCGAGTTGTTAGCGCGGCTGCCAGGCCGGCGGCGCGGCGCCGTCCAGAGCGGCGTCGCCGATCGCGATCGTCGTCGGCGTCCCACCAGAGAGCGACTGCACGTTGAGTACGCCGCCGTGGCTGTAGACGAGGCGGCGGCTGTCCGGCAACCAGCCGGGGACGCCGGCGTCGTCGACGGAGCGCTTTGGTCGCGTCGAATTGACACCCTGCAGGTAGAGCGCGAAGACCTCGCACGCCGTCCGCTCACAGTCCGCCGGCTCCGCGCGACGGCCGACATAGGCGATCATGCGGCCGTTCGGCGACAGGGTCCAAAAGAGCTGTCCAAGCGAGACGTCGTACGTCGGCGCCAGGCGCTTCTGCACCTTCCCGGTCGCGGCTCTGATCCTGTAGAAGCTGCCGCCGGCGGCGATGACCAGCGACTTCCCGTCGGGTGTCCAGGCCGGACGCTCGGCCGCAGTCAGAGGCGGCGCCAAGCGGAGGCGATGTTGGCGATGGCCGTTCGGGCTCATGAGCCAGAGGCGGTAAACCAACCGGGCACCGCGGACGAAGGCGATCGAGCGCCCGTTCGGCGACCAGACCGGATAGCGGTCGCTTCCGTCCCCGGTCAGCCGGCGAAGGCCTGAGCCGTCGACGTTGACAACGAAGAGGCCGGAGCTCAGTCGCGAGAAGGCGACGCGCCTGCCGTCGGCGGCGAAGTCTGAGTCGTTGGCCGCATGCGATCCCGTCGTGATCTGCTGTAGGCCGCTGCCGGAGGCGCGGACGCGGAAGAGCTGCGGCGCCTCGGTCCCGTGATTGGGCGAAGCCGCGAACACGATCCAGGAATTGTTCGTCGCGGCGCTCCCGCCGCTGAGGGCGACGAGGGCAGTGACAGCGGCGGCGGCAAGAACGATCGTTTTCTTCGCCAAAGTCACCTGGCCATTGTCGGCAGGGCGTGTTAGCAAGCTCTAAACGTCGTGAGCGGGTCTTCGGGAGCGCCCGCCTCGACTAAGGGGAGGTCTGGTTCGGCCGTTTCGCCGGCGAGTACCTGACCACGAGCCAGGTCACACCCGCCGCGATCGCGATCACGCAGGCGATGAAGACAGCCATGCCGAGCAGTCCAAGGGCGGTCATCACGGCCGACCTACAATAGCCGCATGCCGAGGGCGTGTGTCATCGTGCTCGATGCCGTGGGAGCCGGCGAGCTGCCGGACGCCGCGGAGTACGGCGACGAGGGCTCGAACACCCTCGGCAACGTCGCGCGCGCCGTCGGCGGCCTTGATCTCCCCAATCTGGAGGCGCTCGGCCTCGGGAACATCGCGCCGCTCGAAGGATGTCCGCCACAGCAAGGGGCTCCCGCGGTCGCGGGCCGGCTCGTCGAGCGCTCCAAGGGAAAGGACACGACGACGGGCCACTGGGAGTTGATGGGAGTCGTCACCCCCCAGCCGATGCCGACCTACCCGCATGGGTTCCCGCACGACGTGATCGATCCCTTCATGCATCAGACCGGCCGCGGCGTGCTCGGGAACAAGCCGGCGTCCGGGACCGAGATCATCCAGGAGCTCGGCGAGGAGCATCAACGCACCGGCAAGTGGATCGTCTACACGTCGGCGGATTCGGTCTTCCAGGTGGCCGCGCACGAGGAGACGATCCCGCTCGAAGAGCTGTACCGGGCCTGCGGGATCGCCCGCGAGATCCTGACCGGCAAGCACGCGGTCGGGCGCGTGATCGCGCGTCCCTTCAGCGGCGAGCCCGGGAACTACGAACGCACTGCGAACCGGCACGACTTCTCGCTGGAGCCGAGACGACCGAACTACCTCACGCTCGTGCGCGACACGGGCGCCAAGGTGCACGGCGTCGGGAAGATCGGGGACATCTTCGCGGGCCAGGACATCGACGAGTCGCACCCGACGAAGTCGAACGTCGACGGCATCACCCAGACCGAGAAGCTGCTCCGGGAAATCGACGAAGGGCTGATCTTCGTGAACCTCGTCGAGACCGACATGCTGTGGGGCCACCGAAACGATCCGGTGAACTTCCACCGCTGCCTCCAGGACTTCGACCGCCGGCTACCTGATCTGCTCGACGCCCTCCGACCTCGAGACCTGCTCATCCTGACGTCGGATCACGGCTGCGACCCGACGACGCCGTCGACGGATCACTCGCGCGAGCACGCGCTGCTGCTGGCGTACGTCGAAGGGAAGAACGCCGACGGACGGACCCACGACGGTGAGTTCGCGGACGTGGGTGCAACCGTGAACGCGTGGCTCGGCGGGAAGTCTCCCTCCCGTGGCATCCCGGGCCAGCCGATCGTCGAGCACTGATCGTCCTCGCGTGGTCCACGCAGCCGAGCTGATCCGCCGCAAGCGCGACGGCGAGCGGCTCGCAGCCGATGAGATCGCCGAGCTCGTGCTTGCGTACGCGCGTGGGGACGTCCCCGACTACCAGCTGGCCGCCTTCTGCATGGCCGTCTATTTCCGCGGTCTCAACGGCGCCGAGACCTTCGCGCTCACCGACGCGATGATCCGCAGCGGCGAGACGATCGAGCTCGGCAGGGAGATCGGCCGCAAGGTCGTGGACAAGCACTCCACCGGCGGCGTGGGGGACAAGACCTCGCTCGCAGTCGGACCGATCGTCGCGGCATGCGGCGTGCCGTTCGGAAAGATGAGCGGACGGGGGCTGGGACACACCGGCGGAACCCTCGACAAGCTGGAGTCGATCCCCGGTTTCCGCGTCGAGCTGACGACCGAGGAATTCCTGAATCAGGTACGCGACGTCGGGCTCGCGATCATCGGGCAGAGCGCCAACCTCGTCCCGGCCGACAAGCTGCTGTACGGACTCCGCGACGTCACCGCAACCGTCGACAACGTGTCGCTGATCGCGGCCAGCATCATGTCCAAGAAGATCGCCGCCGGAGCGGACGCGATCGTGCTCGACGTCAAGGTCGGCGACGGCGCCTTCATGAAGACGCTCGAAGACGCCCGCGAACTCGCACAGATGATGCTCGAGCTCGGACGCCACGCCGGCCGCGAGGTGGCATGCGTGCTCACGGACATGGATCAACCCCTCGGGCAGGCAGTCGGAAACGCCCTCGAGATCCGCGAGACCCTCGCCACCCTGCGCGGGGAAGGTCCGCCGGACTTCACCGAGCTCGTCCTCTCGGCCTGTGCGCAGCTGCTCGCGTTCTCCGACCTCGAGCTCGACGAGGGCGCCGGGAGGGAACGCGCGGCCGGCGCGGTCCAGGATGGATCGGCGCTCGCGATGTACGAACGCTGGATCGCCGCGCAGGGCGGAGACCCTGCCGAGGACGCCCTTCCCGCGGCACCGGTCGTGCGCGAGGTCGCGGCAGAGACGAGCGGCTTCGTCCGTGCGATCGGCGCAGTGGCGGTCGGCATGGCAGCGCTCCGGCTCGGTGCGGGGCGGCGCACGAAGGAGGAGGAGATCGACCATGCCGTCGGTGTCCGCTGCCTCAAGAAGCGAGGCGACTCGGTGGCGGCAGGCGAGGTGCTCGCCGAGATCCACGCGCGCGACGAAGCCGCGGCAGAGCAGGCCTGCGCCGAAGTGCTCGCCGCCTACGACGTCGGCGCAGAGGCTCCGGAGTCGCAGCCGATCGTGCTCGAGACGATCGCCTGATGCCGGAGCTGCCCGAGGTCGAAACGATTCGTCTCGCGCTCGAGCCGCACCTCGTCGGGCGCCGTCTGGAGCGGGTCGAGATCCACGACCCGCGGCTCGTCCGTCCCTTCGAGCCCAGCGCTGTCGCCGCCGAGCTCGAGGGGGAACGCGTCGCCGCGCTCGAGCGACGGGGCAAGTATCTGATTGTGCGGTTCGAGTCCGGTAGAGCTCTCCTGATTCACCTCCGGATGACGGGAAGCCTGCGCCGCGCCGAGCCCGGATCGCCGGCCGACGATCCACATCGACGCGCCGTTGTCAGACTAGACGACGGATCGGACGTCGCCTACCACGATGTCCGCCGGTTCGGCACGTGGCATCTGCTCGAGCCGCACGAGCTCGATCCCTACCTCGCAGAGCGACTCGGCCGCGAACCGCTCGAACGCACCTTCACGTCCAGGCGTCTTGCCGAGCGACTCGAAGGGCGGCGCGCACCGATCAAGGCCGCCCTCCTCGATCAACGAACCGTCGCCGGCCTGGGAAACATCTATGTCGACGAGGCGCTCTGGCGTGCGCGCGTCCATCCAGGACGTCCGGCGGGAACGCTCGACCACGACGAGATCGCGCGCGTCACGCGAGGTATCCGCGAGGCGCTGCGAGCGGGCCTCGCGCGCCAGGGCGCCAGCCTGCGGGACTATTCGATCCCCGACGGCTCCCGAGGGCGGATGCAGGAGGAGTTCCGTGTCTACGGCCGCGCCGGCGAGCCGTGTTTCCGCTGCGGCACGCCGATCGACAAGATCCGTGCAGGAGGACGGGGCACCTGGTACTGCCCCTCGTGCCAGAAACTGGACGGCCGCCGCTAGGCGGCGAGGCGCTCCGCGAGGCGACCGTCGCGGTCGAGTCGCCACAGCTCCGTGTAGCCGCCGATCGGCTCGCCGTCGATCAGGATCTGCGGCACGGTCCAGCCGCCGGTGAGGTCGAACAGCTTCTGCCGGAACGTGGGATCGTCGTCGAGGAACACCTCGTCGTACTCGATCCCCTTCGCATCGAGCAACGCCTTGGCGCGCACGCAGTATCCGCACCAGCGCGTGCTGTAGATCCGAACCCGGGCCATATGGATCGAAACGGAGAAACCCCCGCAAAGGTTCCTTCCACCCCCGGCACTAGACTGGCCGGGCCATGGCCGGACGCACGTACAAGACCGAGGCAGTCGTCCTCCGCTCGTTCCGGCTCGGCGAGGCTGACCGCGTCCTGCACCTCTATACGCTCGCCCGCGGCCGCGTCGGTGCGGTCGCGAAGGGGATCCGCAAGACGAAGTCTCGCTTCGGTGCCCGCCTCGAGCCGCTCTCGCACGTCGAGCTGATGCTGCACCAGGGGTCCGGCGAGCTCCAGACCGTCACCGGCGTCGAGCTCGTGCATTCGCATCATGAGGCGCGTGAAGAGCAGTACCGCCTGGGCGTCGGCCTCGTCGGCGCAGAGGCGATGCTGCGCCTCTTCACGGAGCAGGAGGCCAACCCGCGCGCCTTCCAGGCGCTCACCCGCTTCCTCGATCTCCTCGACGAGCTCGGCTCGGCCGCGAGGCGCCCGGCGCTGGACCCGCTCGCGCTCTCGTTCCAGCTCAAGCTCCTCTGGCTCTCGGGCTACCTGCCGCACCTGACGAGCTGCGCGAACTGCGGCACGAACGCCGGACCGCTCATCGGCTACTCGGCGAAGGCGGGAGGCGCGGTGTGCCGCGACTGCGGAGACGGTGCACTGACGCTCTCGCCGGCCGGTCTCGCGGCGATGGAGGCGTTGCTCGCGCGTCCGCTTGCGGAGGCGGGGGAGATCGGGCTGGCGGAACGTTCCGCACGGGACGCGCTGGCCGTGATCACCTCCGCGTACGAGTACTTCGGGAATTTCCGGCTGCGGACGTTGCGCAGCGCCTAAGCACCTAGTCGGGCTTCGGCGTCTTCCACTCCCGGTCGAGCGCGTCGTCGAGCCAGGCGCGAACGCCTGGGATCGGAAGCCGCTCCTGCGCGAGCGAGTCGCGGTCGCGGACCGTGACGGTGTCGTCCCCGAGCGTCTGCTCGTCGATCGTGAACGCCCACGGCGTCCCGATCTCGTCCTGGCGGCGGTAGCGCCGGCCGATCGCACCGTTGTCGTCGTACTCGACGCTGTGACGGAGCCGAAGCTCCTCGTACAGCGACCGCGCCTTCCCGACCATCCCCTCGCTCTTCGCGATCAGCGGCAGGATCGCCGCGGCGACCGGCGCCATCTGCGGGTGCAGCCGCAGCACCGTCCGCTCGCGCTCGCCGACGACCTCCTCGTCGTAGCCGTCCACGAGCAGCGCCACCATGATCCGTTCGACGCTCACCGCCGGCTCGATCACGTACGGGACGTAGCGCTCGCCCTCCTGGCCGACGTACTCGAGCTTCGTCGTCGAGAATTCCGTATGCCGGGTCAGGTCGTAGTCCCCGCGATTCGCCACGCCCTCGAGCTCGGACCAGCCGATCGGATACAGGTACTCGATGTCGCTCGTTCCCTGCGAGTAGTGCGAGCGCTCCTCGGGACCGTGCTCTCGCACGCGGAGCCGGCTCTCCCGCAGTCCGTACCGCAGGTACCAGCCCAGGCGCTCGTCGATCCAGTAGCGGTACCAGCGCTCCGCCTCCGGCGGCGGGACGAAGAACTCCATCTCCATCTGCTCGAACTCGCGCACGCGGAAGAGGAAGTTTCCGGGAGTGATCTCGTTGCGGAACGACTTCCCGATCTGCGCGATGCCGAACGGCGGCCGGCGGCGGGCAAGCTGAAGGACGTTCTTGAAGTTGATGAAGATGCCCTGTGCGGTCTCGGGACGCAGATAGGCGCGCGCACCCGCTTCCTGGACGGGACCGACGGTGGTCTCGAACATCAGGTTGAACTGCCGCGGCTCCGTGAGGTCGCAGTCGGGAATCTCGCCCGGATGCTTGCTCGGCTTGCGGCCGCACTGGGAGTCCTCCAGCTTGTCGGCGCGGAAGCGCAGCTTGCAGGTTCGGCAGTCCACGAGCGGGTCGGTGAAGCCTTCGACGTGGCCGGAGGCCTCCCAGACCCGGGGGTGCAGGATCACGGCCGAGTCGAGGGCGACGATGTCGTCACGCTCGAGGATCATCGCCTCGAACCAGCGCGCCTTGATGTTGTTCTTCATCAGCACGCCGTAGTGCCCGTAGTCGAAGGTCGAGCCGAGACCGCCGTAGATCTCCGAGGACGGGAAGACGAACCCGCGCCTGCGGCAGAGGGACACGATCTTGTCCATCGAGACGGCGTCGATCGCCATGGGCCGGGACGTTATCCCGAGCAGGGGGTGAGGGGCGTCGCGCTAGCGAACGAAGGCGGCTGCGGACCCGGCGGCGAGCACGACGCCGCCGGTGATCAGGAGCACGAGCAGCGGCGACAGCGACCCGTGGCCCCCGCCCTGGGCGCCGGCCACCGAGACGCGCGACGGCCTCGCGCTGAGCCGCGCCTGGAGCGCGCGCGTGATATCGCCCTGGGCTGTCGAGTAGACCCGCAGGTCCTCCGGAAGCTTCGCGAGTGCCTGCCGGTAGCAGGGCACCGCGTACGTGCCGTCGATCCGGCCGTCTCGCCAGTCGGCGAGGAGCCGGTCTGCGCAGCCCGTCGAAGCCGCGGCAGAGGTCCCGAATGCGAGGGCCACCAAACCTGCGGCCACGGCAAACAGCAGGCGAAAGCCCCCCTGGCCCATGGCGCAACGGTGCCCGGAAAATGTGAGGACAAAACGAGAAAGCCCTAAGAAGTTCCTAAGAACCGCATAGCTACTAGCCTCTGAGGCAGATGGCAACGACCGTCGAGCTCCACATCGTCTCCGACTCCACGGGAGAGACCGCCGCGCGGCTGGTGCAGGCGCTCGAGGCGCAGTTCCCCGAGCAAGAGTTCGAGGAGATCCGCCACCCTCGTGCCGAGACCGCAGAGGACCTGGAGCGTGCCGTCATGAGCGCGCGCGGGCACGCCGCCGTGGTCGTGTACACGCTCGTCGATCCGGAGCTGCGCGACGCGATGCGGAGGCTCTGCCGCCGCGCGCGTGTCCACTACTGCGACCTGCTCGGCCACCCGATCGATGCCATCGCGCGCGTCTCCGGACAGGCCGCGCGCATGACTCCGGGTTCCCGCGCGCCGCTGAATCCCGCCTACTTCCGCCGCATCGAGGCGATGGAGTTCGCCGTCAAGTACGACGACGGCATCGGCGCGGGCCTCGACGAGGCGGACATCGTCCTCGTCGGCGTCTCGCGCACGTCGAAGACGCCTCTCTCGATCTACCTCGGGTACCTCGGCCACAAGGTCGCGAACGTTCCCGTCGTGAAGGGAATCGACCCGCCGCGGGAGCTGTTCGAGATCGACCCCGCGAAGGTGGTCGGCCTCACGATCCATGCCGACCGGCTTGCCGAGATCCGCAGAGCGCGCGTGCGAAATCTCGGCGCGAACAACCGCCGCTACTCGGAGCTGATGGAGGTCTACGACGAGCTCGAGGAGGCGGCCGCGATCCACCGCCGGCTGGGTTGTCCCGTGATCGACATCTCCGAGCTCTCGATCGAGGAGACCGCACAACGCATTCTCCGGACGGTGGAGGGCCGGAAGGCGGAGGCCGCAGCCGCGAAGGTCCCGTGAGGCCCAAGCCGCCGGTCCCCTGGTGGCGCTGGGCGATCTGGTGGATCACCCTCGGCGTCGCCCTCGTCATCTTCTACGTGCTCCTGACGCCCATCTGGATGGGCCTGCGCGGGCTTGCCTGGCTCGCAGAGCTTCGCGCGCGGCGACGCCGTTAGCGCTTCAGCGCGCGAATGAGCAGGAAGTTCGGGATCGGTCGGGCCGGGTCCGGCGGCTCGCGCATCGCCTCGACGACCAGTCCCGCATCCTCGAACGCCCGCATGTAGTCCTCGAGCGGGTACGCCCAGCCCGCGAAGGTCACCTCGTGGCCGCCTCGCTCGATCGTCAGCGGTCCGAACTTGCGCCTGCCGAAATAGGGTCCGTCGATCACGAACGGCGCGTCCGGATCGCTGCTCCGAAAGCTGCCGGCATCTCGCATCGGGTGCGTGATGCACGCGCACAGACGGCCGTCGGCCTCGAGCACGCGCGCAGCCTCGGCAACGGAGCCCGGCATGTCGTCGACGTCCATGAGGGAGTTGAACGCCACCACGAGATCGAAGCTCGCACCTGCGAACGGAAGCGCCGCCGCGTCTGCGACCACGTACTCGCCGGTGGGGTCGACGTCGCGCGCAAGCCGGATCAGCGTCGGAGCTGCGTCGACGCCGACGACGTCGTGGCCACGTCGCTTCAGGTCTCGCGTGACACGTCCCTCACCGCACCCGAGGTCGAGGGTCCTGCGGCCCGGCGGAGGGAGCAGCTCGAAGAAGGGCGGACCGGACTCGCTCCAGTAAGCGTCGTGTCCCGGCTCGCGTGCCCACCCGGCCCACCGCTCGGCTTGCCCTTCCCAGTGCTCGGTGCCGGTCACCCTAAGAGCCTCGCCCCGAGCGGCGTCTCCCCGCTGCCCTCGACGCGGTACGCGGTCGCGCCGGCGCGCGAAGTGACCACCTCGCGCAGCTCCGTGCCGGCGTAGCGCAGCGCGACGTCGTCGTCCGCGGCAACGCCGGCGGGAAAGCCGTCGGCGACGAGCTGTGTGTAGACGGGCCGGCGGCGCTCCTCGCCGTCGTAATGAGGACACGCGCTCCCCGGCAGAAATCCGAGGCAGTCCATCGGCGCGAGCTCGGGCCCGAACGAGTCGGTGACCCCGTGCTCGAACCAGCAGATCATGCCGGCGCTCCAGCCCGACAGCAGGACTCCCCGTTCCCAGGCTTCGCGCAGGATCTCGTCGAATCCATGGGTCCGCCAGATCCCGAGCGCGTTGGCCGTGTTCCCCCCGGTGACGAGGATCACGTCATGGCCGAGGGCCAGGTCCCGTAGGTCGGGCGGCGGCCACGGGAAGAAATGGAGGTGCGTCATCGACGCGCGACCGGCGAGCCGTCCGTACCACGACACCGTCGAGGCGGGATCCTCCTTGCCGGCCGTTGGGACGTAGAGCACGCGCTTCCCGGGAGCGAGCCCGAGCACGTAGTCGAAGAGCACATCATCCGGATGACCGCCCATCGCGACGATCCTCGGCTCAGGCATAACGCCGAGTATTGCAGGGCATTTGTGAGAGGATCCCCGTCTTGCCCCCCCGCAGATTTGTCTACGACTTCGACGAGCCCTCGGAAGGCGGTCGCAAGCTACTGGGCGGCAAGGGCGTCGGTCTCGCCGAGATGACGCAGATGGGCGTCCCCGTGCCCGCCGGTTTCACGATCACCACCGACGCGTGCCGCGCCTACGTGTCGAACGGCAAGGCGCTGCCCGATGGGCTCGGCGAGGAGATCGATCGGCACGTGCGCTCGCTGGAGGAAAGGACCGGCAAGCGCTTCGGCGACGCCGACGATCCGCTCCTCGTCTCCGTGCGCTCGGGCGCGGCCGTGTCGATGCCGGGAATGATGGACACGATCCTCAACCTCGGTCTCAACGACGAAGCCGTGCAGGGACTTGCGCGCGCGACGGGGAACGACCGTTTCGCCAACGACTCGTATCGCCGCCTGATCCAGATGTACGGCAAGGTCGTCGACGGGATCGAAGGCAACCGCTTCGAGCAGGAGCTCACGGACCTGAAGCGCGCGCGCGGCGTCGCGCACGACGTCGACCTCACCGCAGACGATCTCGCCGAACTGATCGAGACGTACAAGGCGATCTACGAGGACGAGACCGGCCGTGACTTCCCGCAGGAGGCGAGAGAGCAGCTCACGCGTGCCGTGGGCGCGGTCTTCGACTCCTGGGACTCGCCACGCGCGCAGGTCTACCGACGCACCTACGGCATTCCCGACGATCTCGGCACCGCGGTGAACGTCGTCCAGATGGTCTTCGGGAACAAGGGAGACGAGTCCGGAACCGGAGTTGCGTTCACGCGCGACCCCTCGACCGGCGAGCAGGGGCTGTACGGGGAGTTCCTCGCCAATGCGCAGGGCGAGGACGTGGTTGCGGGGATCCGCACGCCTGCGCCGCTGGCGGAGATGCAGGGAAAGCTGCCGCGCGCGTTCGAGCGGCTGCTCGAGACGATGCGCCGGCTGGAAGAGCATTACCGCGACATGCAGGACATCGAGTTCACCGTCGAGGACCAGGAGCTCTACCTCCTGCAGACGCGCTCGGCCAAACGCACCGCGGCCGCGGCGGTCAAGGCGGCGGTGGACATGGTCGACGAAGGCCTGATCTCCCGCGAGGACGCGATCGCTCGCATCGACCCGGCGCAGCTCGACCAGCTCCTTCACCCGATGCTCGACCCCACCGCGGACTGGGAGGTGGCGGCGAAGGGACTCAACGCATCCCCCGGTGCAGCGTCCGGAAAGATCGTGCTCGACGCGGACACCGCCGAGCAGCGGGGCAGGGCGGGAGAGAGCGTCATTCTCGTCCGCTGGGAGACGACGCCGGACGACATCCACGGCTTGATCCAGGCGGCCGGGATCCTCACGGCGCACGGCGGGATGACCTCCCATGCCGCCGTTGTGGCTCGCGGAATGGGGAAGCCCTGCGTCGCCGGGTGTGACGCACTTTCGATCGACATCCGCGCGAGAACAATCACGCTCAAGGCTCAGACCCTCTCCGAAGGGGACGTGCTCACGATCGACGGCGGCACCGGTGCCGTGATCGTCGGAGAGGTGCCGCTCGTTCCGCCGCAGGTGAACGACGACCTTGAGACCGTGCTCGGCTGGGGCGACGAGCTCCGCCGTCTGAAGGTGCGCGCGAATGCCGACACGCCCGACGATGCGGCCAAGGCGCGGGAGTTCGGCGCGGAGGGCATCGGTCTCTGCCGGACCGAGCACATGTTCATGGCCGAGGAGCGCCTGCCCGTCGTCCGCGAGATGATCATGGCCGACAACGAAGAGGGCCGGCGAAAGGCGCTCGACAAGCTGCTGCCCATGCAGCAGGGCGATTTCGAGGCGATCTTCGAGGCGATGGCCGGCCTGCCGGTGACGATCCGCCTGCTCGACCCGCCGCTCCACGAGTTCCTGCCCTCCCTCGAACAGGCGACCGACGAGCGAATGCGCCGGCGGATCAAGCAGCTTCAGGAGGCCAATCCGATGCTGGGCACGCGCGGTTGCCGCCTCGGCCTGCAGTGGCCCGAGATCTACGAGATGCAGGTCCGCGCGATCATCCGCGCTGCCCGTGCCGTCGAGGAGCGCACGGGCGACGCACCGCTCGTCGAGATCATGCACCCGCTGGTCGCATTCGAGGAGGAGCTTCGGCGCCTGCGCGAGCTGACGGTGCACGTCGCCGAGGAAGAGGCGCCCGAGGTCGAGTATCTGTGCGGGACGATGATCGAGCTTCCGCGCGCGTGCGTGCGCGCAGACGAGATCGCGGAGCAGGCCGACTTCTTCTCGTTCGGGACGAACGACCTCACGCAGACGGCGCTCGGGTTCTCCCGCGACGACGCCGAAGGGAAGTTCCTCACCTATTACCTCGAGGAAGGCGTGCTGGAGCAGAACCCGTTCGAGACGCTCGACGTGAGCGGGGTCGGCGACCTGATGCGGATCGCGGTCGAACGCGGCCGCTCGACGAAGCCGAACCTCAAGCTCGGCATCTGCGGCGAACACGGCGGTGAGCCGAAGTCGGTCGCCTTCTGCCACGAGCTCGGGCTGGACTACGTGAGCTGTTCTCCCTACCGCGTCCCGCTCGCGCGGCTCGCCGCCGCCCAGGCGGCGCTGGCGGAGAGCGGCGCGGCCGAATACGCGACCTCTCACTGATCTCGCTCACCTGGAACGAGGTCCGTACCCGGCGGCTCGTTCGCAGCTTCCTCGGCGAGCGCGCCGGCGCCGGTCGGCTCGTCGACGTCGTTCAGCGAGTCGGGGGCGTGCACGCTCAGGTTCAGGCTTCTGCCGAGCTGCAGCTCGCCGCGCGCGTTGAAGGCATCACCCAGCAAGACGTCCGTGACGCGCTCTGGCGCGATCGCAGGCTTGTGAGGGCCTGGACGCTGCGCGGGACCCTGCATCTCCATCCGGCCGGCGAGCTGGCGCTCTGGTTCGCGGCGCGGCAGGCTGTTTCCGGCGGGTCGTCCGAGGGGCTCGAGGCGTGGCCCGATCCGAAGGGTGCCGTGCATCCGCCGGTGAGCGCCGACGAGCTCACTGCGATCCGCGCCGCCGTCTGGGACGCGCTCGACGGCCGCGCGTTGCTCCGCCAAGAGCTCGCCGCCGAGGTGGTGCGTCGCGTGGGCAGGAAGCACGAGGCGCGGCTGCTCGCGGGATTCGCATTCTTCACGGGCGCGCTCTGCCAAGGCCCGCCTCAGGGAAACAAGGTCACCTTCGTGCGACCGGATCAGTGGGTCGACGGCTGGGCGGAGGTGGACGAGCAGGAAGCGCTGCGGGAGGTGTGCAGTCGCTTCCTGTACACGTACGGGCCGGCGCGGCCGACCGACTTTCGCGCCTGGTTCGGGCCGGCGCAGTTCGAGTCGCTCGATCTCGACGAGGTCGACGTCGAAGGTCGTCGCGCGTACATCCTCGCCGGCGACATGGACTTCCCGGAGCCGCAGTCGAGCGTCCGCCTGCTCCCGGAGTACGACGTCTACGTCATGGGCTTCCGCGAGCGCGAGCACCTCGTTCCGGATGCGGTGAGGGCGCAGGTCGCGGGCCACGGGCGCGGCCGGTACGAGGGTCCCGCGGGCGTGCGGTTCCTCCTCGTCGACGGCGTCACCGCGGGACTCTGGGAACGCAAGAGGCGCGGGAAGCGCATCGAGCTCCAGGTCAATCCGGTTCGGAAGCTCACCCGCGCCCGGCGTGCGGAGCTCGACGCCGAAGCGGAACGCATCGGTGCGTTCCTCGGGCTCGAGCCCGTGCTTACGGTCGAATGACGACCGGCGTGCCGAGCGGAGCGCTCCGCATCAGGTAGCGCAGATCCGCGTCGCTCGCGTGGACGCAGCCGGCGGAGACGGCGCGGCCGAAGTCGCCGGCGGCCGGCGTCCCGTGGATCGCGATGCGATTCCCGCCCGACCAGCCGACGGGCAGATTCGGCTGCGTTGCGGAGAGGGCGATGATGCAACAGCCGTAGAAGGAGCTGTACGCGGGCCCGTCGAGCTTGTCCGTGACGGCGAACCGGCCGGTGGGGGTGGGCGAGCCGGGCCGGCCCACGTCGACGCTGACGCGGCGGACGGCGACGTCGTCGCGCCGGACGACGAGCGTGCGGCTGGACAGATCGACCTCGAGCTCGAGTCGCGTCCGCGCGTAGCGGAGCCCACCGGCCCGGGCATCCACCCAGACCACCCGGTTGTTCGCAACTCCGGCCTCGGTCACGCCGAGCCAGCGGCCGCGACGAGTCGTGACCACGCCGAGGGCACGCCGAGAGCCGAACGGAGTGGTCGAGCCCACGCGGGCGACGGCAGGCCCGAACGGGCGGCTGCGAAGCGCCAGCTCGTGGCCGGGCCGAACGAAGGCGATCAGGTATGCGGGCCGGGGCTGAACCCGGACCCAGGCACTCCGGGGCCGGTCCTCGAGAGCTCGACCGACCGCCGTCGAAGGGGCGAACGCGCCTGCCACAGCGACGGCGAGGAGGCAGGCAGACACGAGCAGGGCCCGGCGCACCTACCAGCGATCGGCACGCCTCGCGGAACAGGTGCTCCCTCGAACGAGGGATGGGTCAGGCCTGCCGGAGCTCCCGGGCGAACGAGCCGCCGCCGAGGATCCGCTCGGCCTGAGGCTTCACGCGCTCGCGTAGCTCGCGATCGGAGGTGACGACCCAGACGGGAGGATCGAGCTCGGTCACGGCGCGGGCGATCCGATCGTCCGCAGATTCGTCTCCTTCCCAGACGACAACCACTTGGTGACCTTCTGCCTCTCCCCAGGCTTCGCAGAGGTCGACCAACTCGTCTTTCGGGATGTTCGGCCACAGCGACCGGCGGACGTTCTCTGCATCGACGAGAACCGTTGCCATGCGCTGTAGTGTCGCCGCGATGACGAGCCGGCCGCTCAGCTCTCGGCCGACTGGAACGACCGCGGTCCGGCCTTCTCCCGGCCTCGACGCGACTCCGCCGGTCGTCCCGAATCTCGTGCGGCGAAAGGAGATCCCCGGAGCCGGGCGCGTCGGGCGTAACACGCTGGAGACGCTGTTGTTTCGCGGCGTCTCGACCCCGGTCGCCTTCGTGCTCGTGGTCGTTCAGAGCCGCTTCCTCGATCCGGAAGGCCGCGGCCGCTTCGTGCTCGTCGTCCTGACGGTGACGATCCTCGCGCGCCTCTTCGGGCAGCTCGGGGTCGCGGTCACGAGCCTCGGACGCGAGGCCGAGCTCAGGCCGCTCGTCGTCCGCGCTCTCGCCTGGACCCTTCTCCTCGGTCTGGCGGGGATCGGACTCATCCTGCTGGCGGGCGCGCTTATCGACGCCTTCGGCCTCCGTCTGGCGGCGATCGCTGCGCCTGCCCTTGTCCCGAACATCCTCAACGCGTCGCTCTCCGGAGTCCTTCTCGGACGTGCGCGCATCCGCCTTTGGAACTACATCCAGGTTCTCCCGCCACTGTTGACGCTCGTCGGGATGCTCATCGTCGTCGTCGGGCTCGACCGCGGCGTCGATGGAGCAGTTGCGGTTTGGACGATCGCGTACGTGCTCACCGCCTTCTTCGCGCTCGTCGCCACGCGCGACCTCTGGCTGCCGTTGACGATGCCGCGCATCCTCGATCGGGCCGGGCGCGCGATCGTCCGTCTGGCCTTCGCCATGGGAGCGGTGCAGATCGTGAACCTGATCGGCTACCGCGTCGAGCTCTTCGTGCTCGAGCACTTCAAGGGGCTTGCTCAGGTCGGGATCTACTCGATTGCGATGCAGGCTGCCGAGGCGATCTGGCTCGTCCCGGCGGCCGTGGCCTCTGCAGTAACAGGCCCCGCGGTGCACGAAAGCGACGAACGGGCCGCGCGCCTGATTCGGAACGCCTGCGGAAAGGGACTGCTGTACACGTCCACCATTGCGCTGGCGATCGGGGCGGCAGCGCCGTTCGTCATCCCGTTGATCTTCGGCGACGATTTTCGCAGCGCGACCCGACCGCTGGCCCTGTTGCTACCTGGGGTCGTCGCCTACGCACCGGTGTCGATCCTCGTCGTCTACCTGTCGATTCGCTCGGGCCGACCGCGCCTCAGCCTAGTCGTGTCGGTGATCGGGCTCGTGGTCACGGCTGCGATGTCATTGGTCCTGATTCCGCCGTACGGTGCATCGGGCGCGGCCGCCGCGAGCGCGATCGGCTACGCCGCGGGCGGGGCGGCGGCGTGGATCTGCTTCGTGCAGCTTGCGGGGCTCACGGTCTTCGGGCGCATCCGGCCCGGTTACGCGTAGCCCTTCGCCTTCCAGTACGCGATGCCGATCGAGGCGACTCCGACGACGACGATCGTCGCGGCGCCAACGAGCCCGGCGCGACCGTACGCGACGTGTCCGCGTCCGAAGCGGGAGAAGCCGAGCGTCGCCGCTGCGCCGCCGATCAGTCCCCCGATGTGCCCGCCGACGGAGATGTTCGAGATCGAGAACGTGAACACGAGATTGATCACGATGATGCCGAGCGCGCTCCCGCCGAAGACGTAATCGCGCTGGCGCTCCAGGACGAGTCCCGCGCCGAGGATCCCGAAGATCGCCCCCGACGCGCCGACCGTCGGAGTCGTGGGATCAAGCACGAGTGCACCTGCTGATCCTGCGAGTCCCGAGACGAGGTAGAGCAGGACATAGCGCCCCGAGCCGATGCGCTGCTCGAGCAGTGAGCCGAACCACCAGAGGGCGACCATGTTCAGGAGCAGATGGAAGGGGCCGTAATGCAGGAAGGCTGCCGTGATGAGCCGCCACCAGTCCCCATGGGCTACTCCGACCAGGTTGCCGATGGGTACGTGTGCGGGAACTCCGGCAAGCGTGTCGCCGACCTTGACCCCGTTCGCGATCAAGGCGCCGTCCTGGTAGATGGATCCGCGATTCGCGTTGACGCCGCTTCCCTGGGCCAGCTCCGCGATGTAGACGGCGACATTGAGCCCGATGAGTACGCGCGTCACCTTCGCCCCGACACCCTCGAACGCGGCGCGCTGCACGCCGCGCGTCACCCGCTGCACGCCCTGCGCCCTGCCGGAGTGCTCCGGACAGCGGATCCCGACGGGTGCCATCGTCATACACTCAGTGCAGATGGGCCGTCCGCACTCCGAGCAGGACAGCCCGGTGACGCGGTCCGGGTGGCGGTAGCAGGTCCTCTCGGCCGTCTCGGTCATGTGCGAAGTAGCGTAGTTGGATGCAGGTTCACGTCGCTTTCACTCCCGACGAGGCCGCTCCTGCACCGGTGGGGATCGTCGTGGACGTGCTCCGGGCGACGTCGACGATCGCCCAGGCGCTCGCTTCGGGGTTCCGGCGCGTCCTCTGCTGCGCCGAGATCGAGGAGGCACGCGCACTACGCGCCGAGCTGCCCGACTCCCTCGTCGGCGGCGAGCGTAAGGCGGTGCGGATCGAGGGCTTCGACGTCGGCGCGTCGCCGCGAGAGTTCCTCGAGCGGCACGCGGACACGTTGATTCTCTCCACGACGAACGGGACACGCGCGATCCTCGAAACCGCTCGGCGGTGCGAGGAGGTCTTCCTCGGTAGCCTCCTCAACCTGGCCGCGATCGCGCGGGCTGCGGCCGGACGGGACACGGTCGTGGTCTGTGCGGGCTTTCAGGGCGCCTTTGCGCTCGACGACGCGTATTGCGCCGGGCGCATCGTGCAGCTGCTCGAGGCGGGGCGGTCCGATGCCGCGATTGCCGCGGAGCTCGTCTCGCGCGCGTTCCCGACTCCCCTGGAGGCGTTGAACGCGCGCACGTACGGGCCGCCGGGCCTCGAGGAGGACATCGCCTTCTGCGCGCGCGAAAGCGTGCTCGACGTCGTCCCGAGGCTGGTCGGCAGCGTCGGCCCGGCCGCGGAAATAATGGCCGCGTGAAGTCCCGGCTCGTGATCGCAGGCGTGGCCGTCTCGCTCGTGGCGTCGACCGCGAGCGCGCAGAGCGCGGTGCGGAAGCCGTGGCTCTGGCAGTGCGCGCAGATCCACAACGCCGAGGCGCAGTTTCGCTGCTACGTCCGTCTGCTGCGCCTGGACATCGAGGCCTCGCACGATCCCGCTCGCGAGCTCCCGCGCATCGATCGCAGGGCGCTGTCTGTCGGCGGCCCGCTCGAGGCGAGCTGCCATGTCCTGATGCATCAGGTCGGACGCGAATACGGTCGTGCACATCGCGTGACGCTCGCAACGTTGCAGCGCTACGTGCCGCGCTCGAACAATCCGAACTGCTCCGCCGGCTTCGGGATGGGCCTCGTCATGTACCTGGGGCCGGAGATCCTGCGCTCGGGCGGGGCGGCGGCCGTGCATACCTGCGCTCGGCTGCCGACGAGGTATCGCGCCTACACGTGCGTGCACGGCCTGGGCCATGCGCTGATGCGTGCGTACCACGGCGAGCTCGGCCAGGCCGTCCGCGCCTGCCGCAGCCTCCAGCCTGCGTTCGCGCCGGATTGCGCGCAGGGCGCCTTTCACGACTACTGGATCTCGCTCCGCGGCGCCGACGGCACGACGCGGCCCTCCCGTCCGCAGACGTCTCCTCGCGTGATCTGCGACGGGCGCCTCACTTACGTGAGGCCGTGCTGGTACCGCTACTTCCTCGAACAGGCTGTCGGACGACCGGTGAGAACGGCTGCGGATCTCGTTCGTCCTTGTCGTGGACTTCGGGTGCTGGAGCGGTTCGGCTGCATCAGCGCATCCGCGCTGACGATTTCCTCGAACCCGTTCGACCAGATGCGTATGTGTTCCCGGCTGCGCGGGCGCGACGCCGAGGCCTGCCTGCGAGGGGTCCCGGATCAGGCTTTGGCGGGAGAGCCGGCGAAGCAGCTCCGGCTGATTCGCTCCTGCCGAAGAATCGCCGGGGCGGCCCGCCGAGATTGCTACTCGTGGTTGGGGCGGACGCTCGCCGTGGTGACGAACGGCGCCTTCCTTGAGCGCGGATGCGCGAGGTTGGGCGCGAGCGCGCGGAGAGCATGCGTGTCGGGCGCGGCCCGGATGGGCGCCGCGCTCGTGACGTTTTCCTAGGAGTAGGGGAGCGCCGGCAGCGGATCGACCGCTGCGCCTCTGACGCGAACCTCGAAATGGAGGTGCGGCCCGGTCGCGTGTCCGGAGGCGCCGACCAGGCCGACGCGAACCCCTTGGCCGATCCAGACGCCGACACGCACGTCGATTCGAGAAAGGTGTGCGTACATCGTCCGCTCGCCGCGGCCGTGCGCGACGGTGACGAGGAATCCCCAGCCGCCGTTGCGCCAGCCCGCCCAGACGACCTCCCCCGAGCGCGCCGAGTAGACCGGCGTGCCCATCGGAGCGGGGAGGTCGATCCCGGAGTGCCAGCTGTCCCCCCGTGGCCCGAAGCGGTCGCCCACGACGGGCGCCGTCATGGGCCAGGCGAGCGGCAGCGGGATTGTCGCCGGCGCCGCGGTGAGCGCGCCGAGCGTCGCGGGTCCCGCGATCCCGTCCTCCTTCAGGCCGGCCCAGCCCTGAAACCGGCGCAGGGCCGCGTCGATGTGCGGGCCGAAGATCCCGTCGAACTCGCCGGACGGAAAGCCGTGCTCCGCGAGCTGGAACTGAAGGGAGGCGACGTCCCAGCCGGTCTTGCCGATCCTGAGCGGCCGGGTGCCGAGACGGTGGCGGGCGAAGCGACCGAGCGCTTTCCGTGTCTTCGGGCCGACGATGCCGTCGACCGCGAGGCGGGCGCGCGCCTGGAGGCGGCGGACCGCCTTCGCCGTGGCCGGGCCCGGGATCCCGTCGATCGGGCCCTGATAGAGCCCGTGCGCGTGCAGGCCGACCTGTAGGGCGGCAACGCCCGGATCGGCCGCCGTGGCCCGGGGGGTGAGGGCCGCGGCGGCGAGGACGAAGGGCAGCACGAGGAGCGCCCTGGTGCGCATGGACAGTCCGTTTTCGCCATGGCGTTTTGAATCCCTTGACGGGGAACACGTGTTCGTGTAGAACATACGTTCCCATGATCGCCTGCCTGCTCATCCCCGGCTTCGAATTGCGGGCCGCGCTGCGGAAGCAGCCGGGGCTCGCGCTCCGTCCCGCGGCTCTCTCGCCGTTGGCGGGGACGGAGCCGCTGCTCGGGCCGGTGACCGCGGAGGCGGAGCGGCTCGGCGCCCGGCCGGGGATGCGGCTGGGCGAGGCGCTGGCGACGTGTCCGGAGCTCGTTCTCGTCGAGCAGGATCCCGCCGCCGCCGAGCAGGCCTGGGAGGAGATCCTGCGTGCGCTCGAGGACTCGGGCTTCGCGGTCGATCCCGCCGGGGTCGGCTGCGTCTACTTCGAGACGCGTGGGGTGGAGAGGTTGTACGGCGGGCTCGAGCCCGCGCTTCGGCGCGCGCTCGCCGCCGTCGGTACTGCCTGGGATCCACGTGCGGGCGCAGCGCAGCGCCGGTTCGCAGCCTTGGCCGCAGCGAACGTCGCGCGCCCCGGGCAGATCTTGGTCGTCTCCGACGAGCGGTTGCGCGACTTCCTCGCACCGCTGCCGCTCGAGCTCGTGCCGATGGAGCCGCGCCGTCGCGCGGAGCTGCACGAGCTCGGCGTGAAGCGGGTCGGACAGCTTGCTGGGCTCCCGGGTGGCGCCGTGGCCGAACGATTGGGGCCGGACGGCCGGCGCGCCTGGGGCCTAGCGAGAGGCGGGAAGACCGCGCGTGTGCGCGGTCGCCGTCCTCCGGCGGAGATCGTCGAGGCATTGGAGTTCCCCGAGGCGGTCGGGAACGAGCTGACGCTCCGGCGTGCCTTTGCCGCCCTGCTCGAGACGCTGATGGCACGGCCGGAACGGGCAGGTCGTTTCGTGCGGAAGCTCGCTCTGTCAGCACGTCTGGTGAGCGGCGGCTCGTGGCGGCGCTCGATCACGTTGCGCGACGCCACCGCCGAGCTCGATCGACTCAAGGCGGCGCTCGCTCCGAAGCTTGCAGAGCTGCCGGCGCCCGTGCTCGAGCTCCGTCTCGAGCTCGTCGAGCTGACGGAGCACGACGGGCAGCAGCTCGAGCTCCTGCCGGCCGCAGGCGGAGAGCTGGACGTTCGTTTGCGCGAAGGCCTGCGCCAGGTGCGGGCGAGCACCGGCTCGGGCTCGGTCAACCAAGTCGTGGAGGTCGCACCGTGGTCGCGACTCCCGGAAGCACGGTCGCTGTTCGTGCCGCGGGACGACTAAGGCGTCGCTTGCGATGCCGACCAGCAGAGGCCGTGCGCGCTTCGCGCGCGCGGCCGATAAACGAACCGCGTGCGGCGGTTGTGCAGGCGCGAGTGGATGGAACGCCTGTGTTGGTGAACCGCCAGCCGGTCGCGCTCGTCCGCGAAGAGTGGCGCGTGGTCGATCGCTGGTGGACGGAGGAGCCGGTGTCCCGGCGCTACTTCGAAGTCGTGCTGCAGTCAGGGGAGAACGCCGTTGTCTTTCGCGACGAGGAGCGCTGCTGCTGGTTCAGCCAGCGGGGGGCTTGAGTGCTTGATCGGCGAGGTCGGGCCACTTGGTGGCGTGAGCCGCCGGTACGACGACCCATTCCTTCATCGGCGCGCGCCTACCGCCGGACGGATCGAAGAGATGCGCACCGTCGAGGGCGAGCGCCTGTTCGCGCGCGGCCTCGTCCGGCAGCTTGAAGACCATCGCGGCCTCGTCGTTCGAGTAGCCGCCGATCATCTTTCCGCCGCGTTTGATCGCCGGCATCCCCATCATCTGGCCGAGCTCGACGTCGTCGTTCCGCGCGGCGAGATCGTCTGCGAGCTCGTCATAGCGCGCTCTTGCGTCCAATTAATGCGCTCCAATGGTGGTCGTTTTCAACAACTGTTTGTGGAGCTCCTGTGTCGCTGCTGCCGGGGCGAGGCCGAGCTCTTCACGCAGGAGGCGTCGAAGACCTTCGTACACCCGCATTGCCTCGGCGACATTGTCGCGGCGGGCAAGAGCTTGCATCAACAGGCGATAACCCGTCTCGCGAAAAGGCTCTTGCTGAATCAGCGTGCGAGCAGACCGTTCGGTGGCAGCGAGCTCCGGGCCGTCGAGGCCGAGACCGACGGCGGCGACACACTCCAGCGCGCTGAGGCGCAGCGCGTGGAAATAGCGACGCCGCTCATCGATCCACGGCGAGTCGAAGCCATGCATGAACTCACGCGTCGAGACATGGAGAGCGATCCGGGCCGGTGCCCAGGCCCGCGTCCACTCGCCGAGCGCAACGGCTGCCTCCGCGCGATGAACCGCGTCGACGGCGACCTCGACATCGATCCAAGCGTTGTCAGGAAGAACGATCCGAAGCTGCGATTTACCATCGAGAACACCGGCACCGAGAACGCGGCGCAGCCGCGAGAGGATTCCACTCAGGGTTGCGTCGGCAGCCAGCGGGACCTGGCTGGGCCAGAGCGCTTCGATCAGACTCGATCGGCTGGTGGGCCGTGTTCTGTTCGAGACGAGATACGCGAAAACGAGACGACCCTGACGGCCGGGCAGTTCTTCTTCGATTCGCCGGTCTGCGATGGTGACGGCGAGGGTGCCGCAAAGCTGGATTCGAGTCACGGCCGACTGCAACCTCCCTGCAAGGTAGTCGCAAAGGTACTCCAGGACAATGGGGTCACCGATCGGAAAAGGAGGCCAACATGGCGAAGATCATCAACTGCGAATGTGGCTACGTCGTCAGAGGCCAGAACGACGATGAGTTGCTCGCCAACCTCGAAGGCCACATCCGGCAAGACCATCCGGACATGGTCGGCAACTACGAGCCACGCGAGCTGCTCGACATGGCCGAGGAGGAGTAGTGCTGCACGCGGAAATGGTCCTCGCCGCCAACTGACTGGAGGCGGCAATGCCATTGGTGAACGTCAAGCTGATCGAAGGCGTCTTCACCGACGACCAGAAGCAGGAGATCGTCGAGAAGTTGACCGAAGCAATGGTCAAGATCGAAGGCGAGAACATGCGCGGAGTCACCTGGGTCGTTATCGACGAGGTGAAGAGCGGCGACTGGGGGATCGGTGGTCAAGCACTGACCACCGAGCACGTCAGAGAGCTCGCGGCGGGCGCGCCCGCCTAGTCCATCTCGTAACGCGCGTGGAGCCCTTCGTCGGGCTCCTCGCCGCGTTCCCGCAGATAATCGTGGACGCCGCAGCTGGGCGCATGTACGTTGAGCAGGCGTGCACGACCGGGACCTGGGTTCGCAAACGTGTGCACGACGCCGATCGGCGCAGCGACGAACGAGCCGGTGCCGAGGCGCAGCGTCTCGTCGCCGAGCAGGAACTCGGGCTCGCCCTCGAGGACGTAGAACGAGTCGACGTGATCGTCGTGGCTGTGCGGCTCAGGCCCGTCGAAGCGGGGTTCGAGCTCGAACTCCACGAGCGAAAGCTCGTCGCGCCCGACCTTGATCGTGGCGACGCGGTTGTTCGCCTCCAGGCGTTCCCCCTGGCCGGCGCGGAGGTAAACGGCCTCGGTTCCCGGCGGGCCGCTGCCGGCGGGGACGTCGATGCTGTCGAAGCCGCCGGGCTCGCCGCGGTCCCGCGCGCGCAAATGCTCTGCGAAGCCGCCGTTCGGCGTGTGGAAGTTGAGGAACCGTGCGCGGGACGTGCTCCTGAACCCGTGAACGATCCTGGGCGGCGCGCAGGCGCACGCGCCGGGCGCAAGCATCTTCTCCTCGTCTTTGATCAGGACGGCGAGCCCGCCCTCGAGGACGTAGAACGAATCCGCGTGGTGCCGGTGGTAGTGCGGGCTCGCTCCGTCTCGAGCGTCGCCGAACAGCGATTCCGTGATGCAGAGCTCGTCGAAATCCGCCTTGATCACGATCCTGCCGCCGAAGAGGGCCTCGCCCTCGCCGGCGCGATACACGACTCCGTCCATCGCGTCCGAGTATGACGGTCGCGCTTCAGCCCGAGTTTCCACACCGTACGCGGCGAAAGGACCGACCCGTTCCAGGGGCGCTACGTGGTACATCGGTGCCGTACGTCGAGCTGCACGCGCACTCCTCGTACTCGTTCCTGGACGGGGCATCGCTGCCGGAGGAGCTTGCGGTGCAGGCGGCCGAGCTCGGCTATCCCGCGCTCGCGCTCACCGATCACGACGGCGTCTACGGATCGCTCGAGTTCGCGCACGCGGCGAAGCACTTCGGGGTGCGTCCCATCACTGGCGCGGAGGTGACGCTTGCGGACCGGTCGCACGTGACGCTGCTCGTGGAGACGCCCAAGGGTTACGCGAACCTGTGCCGGCTGATCACCGCCGCACATGCGCACACGCGCCCGCCGGGAAAGGAAAGCCAGCCGCCGGCCGATCCGGCGCTCGACCAGAAGCTGCTGGAGGAGCTGAACGATGGGCTCGTCTGCCTGTCCGGCTGCGCGCGCCACGGACTCGCCGTGCGCAATCCGAACGCCGCCGCGCGGCTCGCGCGAGCCTTCGGCCGCGACCGCTTCTTCGTCGAGCTTCAGCGTCCGTACGAACGAGGCGACGGGCCCCGGAACGCGCTGCTGCGCGATCTCGCCGCCTCGCTCGGCGTGCGGACGATCGTCACCGGCGACGTCCATGCCCATCATCGGCGGCGGGCGCCGCTACAGGACGTCCTCGTCGCCGTCCGGCACCGCAGCTCTCTGGACGGCTGCGAGGCGGAGCGGCGCGGAAACCACGACTGCGTCCTGCTCTCCCCGGCCGAGATGGTGGAGCGCTTCCCGGAGGACCGGGACGCGGTCGCGCGCACCGTCGAGCTCGCCGACCGGTTGCAGTTCGACCTCACGGAGGAGCTCGGCTACCGCTATCCGGATTTCTCCGACAGCCCGGAGCCGGCGATCGTCCAGCTCGCACGGGTCTGCAACCGGACCTTCGAGGATCGCTATCCGGCGGGACACAAGCTCCGCAAAGAGGCGCGCAAACGCCTCGAGGAGGAGCTGAAGCTCATCGACGAGCTTGGGCTCGCGGGGTTCTTCCTGCTCCACTGGGACGTGCTCGAGCTCGCACGCGAGTGCGCGCTCGAGGTGCGCGGGCGTGATTCACCCCGGCACGTCTTGCCGCCGGGTCGCGGTCGCGGCTCCTCGGTCGGCTCGCTCGTGTGCTATCTGACCGGCCTCTCGCACGTCGATCCGGTGGGCGCGGATCTCTCGCTCGGTCGTTTCCTCAACCGTGAGCTCGACGCCGTGCCGGACATCGACCTCGATTTCCCGCGCGACATCCGGGAGAAGCTGATCGTCGCCGTCACTGAGCGCTACGGGCGCGAGCACGCGGCGCTCGTCGCGTCGTTCGCGACGTATCGGTCGCGGGGCGCGATCAGGGACGTAGGGAAGGCGCTCGGCCTTCCGTACGCGGAGCTCGAGCGAATCGCGCGCGTCTCGGAAGGATGGAACGCCAAGCGGGTCGCCGAAGAGCTGCAGCTGCTTCCGGACGTGGATCGCAAGCTGCTCTCGCCGCGCTGGCGCGCATTCGGCGAGCTGTGTCAAGAGATCGCCGGCCTGCCGCGCCACATCTCGCAGCATCCGGGCGGGATGGTGATCTCGTCACGCCCGCTCGTCGAGCTCGTCCCGGTGCAGCCGGCCGCGATGGCGGACCGGCAGATGTGCCAGTGGGACAAGGACTCGTGCGCGGACGCCGGGTTCCTGAAGATCGACCTGCTCGGCCTCGGGATGCTCTCGGCGGTCGAGGACTGTGTGGAGCAGATCGCAAGGCTGCAGGGCGAGCCGATCGACCTTTCCCGCATCTCCCTCGACGACAGAGCGGTCTACGACGACATCCAGCGCGCGGACACCGTCGGCGACTTCCAGATCGAGAGCCGCGCCCAGATGCAGAGCCTGCTGCGCACGCGCCCGGAGAACCTCGACGATCTCACGGTCCAGGTGGCGCTCGTCCGTCCGGGCCCGATCCAGGGGAAGGCCGTCCACCCGTACGTCGAGCACCGCCAGCGCCTGCGCGAGGACCCGTCCTTCGTCCCCCCGGTCGATCACCCCCTGCTCGCCGAGTGCCTGAGCTCGACGCTCGGCGTCGTCGTCTTCCAGGACCAGGTGCTGGAAGTGGCGATCGCGCTCGCAGGATTCAGCGTGGGGGAGGCGGAGGGATTGCGCCGCGCGATGAGCCGCAAGCGCTCGCACGACGCGCTCGAGGCGTATCGGGATCGCTTCGTCGAAGGTGCCCTGCGGAAAGGCGTCGACGCCGAGACCGCGGACCTCGTCTACGACAAGCTCGTCGGCTTCTCCGGCTTCGGCTTTCCGAAGTCGCACGCGGCCGCGTTCGGGTTACTCGCCTACCAATCCGCCTGGCTGCGGCATCACTACCCGGCGGAGTTCCTCTGCGCGCTCCTGAACGCGCAGCCGATGGGCTTCTATCCGCCCGCAACGCTCGTCCGCGACGGGCAGCGGCGCGGGGTCGAGACGCGTCCGCCCGACGTCAACGTCAGCGCGGCGAAGTGCACCGTCGAAGAGGGCGCCGTGCGGATCGGCGTCGACTACGTCAACGGGATCGGCGAGGAGGACGCGAAGGCGGTCGTGGCAGAGCGCGAGCGAGGCGGGCCTTTCAGAAGCGTGCGCGAGCTGGCCCAGCGAACGCAGCTCTCGGAGCACGGCCTCGAGACGCTGATCGTGGCCGGCGCCTGCGACTGCTTCGGGTCCCCTCGCCGGCAGCTTCTGTGGCAGCTCGGCCTCGTACCGCGCTCCCAGAGCGTCCCCGGCTCGGGCGGCGAGGAAAAGCAGCTCGCACTGCCGCTCGATCCCACTGCTGCGACGCCCGAGCTGCCCGAGCCGACCGTCTGGGAACGGATGCTCGCCGACTATCGGACGACGAGCCTCTCGGTCGGCGTCCATCCGCTGGAGCTGCTGCGAGCCCACCTCCCGGATGGAGTGATCTCGTCCCGCGATCTCGACGGCGCACCGGATCGCGCGCAGGTCGCGATCGCAGGGATGGCCGTCGCACGGCAGCGGCCGGCGACCGCGAACGGCGTCGTCTTCATGCTGATCGAGGACGAGTTCGGAGCGGTCAATCTCATCGTCCCGCCCTCCGTGTACGACCGTCACCGGGCGATCGTCCGCGGTGAGCCGCTCATCCTCGCGCGCGGCCGTTTCGAGCGAATCGAGCGCAACCAGAACGTCCTCGTCCGCTCGCTCGAGACCCTCGGGCCGCTCGCGCGCCGAATCTCCCAGGAGACCGAGGTGGGCGCCAGCCTTCCCGGCGCCCACCATTTCGGTCATCGCTGAATCAGCCGAACGTGCCCGGAATCGCCCACGTGATGTGGGTGACGCGGCGAGAGCCGTCCGCGAAGGTCTCGACGACCGTTGAGTCGCTGATCCGGTCGCTCCGCTCGACCGCGATCGGTGCGGCGTTCTCGGACTGCGCTTCACTCCTAGACGCGACAGCGCCAACTGTCGTCGTCGAGTCGAGATGCGAGTAGATCGTAAGGAGCTGGTCGTAGTCGTGCTTGTTGGGATGCTGGTTCGTGCTCGGATCGTTCGTGTAGTCCATGCACGTCCCGAGGTTTGTGTTGCTGAAGTTCTCGTCCTGGTGGTCGAGACCAAACGTGTGCCCGACCTCCTGGCACATGACGAGGTTCCGCCACGCAGTGCTGTTGTAGGTCGCGGTGTTGAAGTACGTGTCGTTCACCTTGACCGTGCCCTGCGTGATGTGTTTCGTCCCGCTCGCGAGCCAGATCGTCGCGACACCGAGCCAACCGTTGTTGCCGTAGGTGTTGTTGCAGATCTCGTCCTGGCCGGAGGTCGGCTTGCAGCGCCTCTGCGCCGACTGGCCGGCCACAACGACCGTGTCCAGTACCGTCGATTGCGACCAGTCCGACGAGCTGGTGTTGAGAATGCTCGTCCATGACCCCGTGAGGTTGTTGCCGAGCTTGACGGTAAAGGGGTTCGAGGTGCGTGCCCAGTGGTAGCCGCCCCAGGAGTGATTCGCTGCGGCGGTCGAGACGAACACCGACGCGGTCAGGACGACGGCCACGAGCGCCAGCATGAAGCGCCTATGCATTGAGTGCCCCTCCCTCGGAGATGACTGACCCGCGAATCCTAGGATGCTGTGAGGACGGATACAAGCCTCCGGCCCCGATAATCCCCCGGATGGAACGGGTCGATGGCTACGCCGCGATTCGGGATTACGCCGTCATCGGCGACGGGCGAACGTGCGCCCTCGTGGCGCGAGACGGTGCCATCGACTGGCTCTGCCTCCCGAATGTCGACTCGCCGTCGACGTTCGCCCGGCTACTCGATGCGGAGCGAGGTGGGGCGTTCGAGCTCTCACCGGTCGAGCCGTTCGAGGAGGAGCAGGCCTACCTCGATGGCACGAACGTTCTCCAGACGACATTCCGCACGGCGTCCGGCACGGTCCGCGTCACCGACGCGATGACGCTGACGGATGTCGTGTCCATCGCGCCGATGCGCGAGATCGTCCGCAAGGTCGAGGCTCTCGAGGGTCGTGTGCGGATCCGCTGGCAGGTCACACCTCGCTTCGGGTACGGGAGACGCGAGACCAAGGTCGGACGGCGCTCCGGTCGTCCGTTCCTGTTCGCGGGACGGGACGCCATCGCCGTGAGCGCGTGGGACGCGGGCACGATCGGGCTCGGCGACCGGGCGGTCGGGAGCGAGTTCGAGCTCGATCCCGGGCAGGACGCGCTGATCAGCCTCGCCGCCACGTACAAGGAGCCCGCCGTCCTGTCCGGGCGTGACGACGTCGAGCGACGGCTCAATCGAACGGAGCGGTTCTGGAAGGAGTGGGGCGGCCGTGCGCGGTACGACGGACGGTGGCGTGAGCAGGTCGTCCGCAGTGCGCTCATGCTCAAGCTGCTCGTCTTCGCTCCATCCGGAGCGATCGTCGCCGCGCCGACCGCGTCGCTCCCGGAGGCATACGGTGGCGGGCGGAACTGGGACTACCGCTACTCGTGGATCCGCGACGCGAGCTGGACGCTGGACGCGATGCTTCGGCTCGGCTATCGCGACGAGGCGACGGCCTTCTTCTGGTGGATCATGCACGCCTCCCGGATCACGCAGCCGAGGCTGCAGATCCTCTACCGCGTCGACGGCGGCCTACATGCAAAGGAGACCACCCTGGCCGAGTTCCCCGGCTATCGGGGCTCGAGGCCCGTGCGGGTCGGCAACGGCGCAGTCGACCAGGTCCAGCTCGACGTCTACGGATCGCTGTTCGAGGCCGCCTCGCTCTACGTCGAGGCCGGCTGCCACATCGACCCCGACACTGGGAAGGAGCTCGGCAAGATCGCCGACTACGTCGCGAAGCACTGGCGTGACAAGGACTCGGGCATCTGGGAAGTGCGCAGCGACCCGGCGCACTTCACGCAGTCGAAGGCCCTCTGCTGGGTTGCGCTCGACCGCGCAGCTCGCCTCGCCGAGCGCGGCATCCTGCCCGACCGGCGAGACCGCTGGCGTGCGGAGGCCGACGCGATCCGCGCCTTCGTCGAAGAGGAAGGCTGGGACGAGGAGCTCCGGAGCTACGTTCGCGCGTCCGACCAGCCGGAGGTCGACGGTTGCCTCCTGACGATGGCCCTGCTCGACTACCCACCGAGCTCGGGCGAACGGATGCAGCTGCTCATCGACGCCGTCCGGCGCGAGCTCGCCGACGGTCCGCTCGTCTACCGCTATCGCGGCGATGACGGAGTCGAAGGCAAGGAGGGTGCATTCCTGACGTGCTCGTTCTGGCTTGCCGACGCCCTCGCACGGGCGGGCCGAGTCGACGAAGCGATCGAGCTGATGGACGAGCTCCTTGGGCTCGGCAATCACGTGGGACTCTTCCCGGAGGAGATGGATCCCGCGACGCGCGATTACCTCGGCAACTACCCACAGGGTCTTACGCACCTCGCGCTCGTGAACGCTGCGATCTCGATCACGGACGCTGAGCGATGACGTTGTGGGGCGCGTTGGCTGGCGGGTTCGTCGGCACGATCGTGCTCACCAGCAGCCTGCGCTTCGCGCAGGAGACGGGCCTGACGCGCATGGACATTCCGCTGATGCTCGGCACGGTCTTTACCGCGAGCCGCAGTCGCGCCAACGTGATCGGCTACGCGGCTCACTTCGTCAACGGGCTCCTGTTCGCGCTCGTGTACTACCTCGTCTTTCGCGCCGTCGGGCACGCGGGGTGGCTCTTCGGCCTCGGACTCGGCGCCGTGCATGCGCTCTTCGCGGGCGGGGCGCTCGTCGGGGTGCTCCTGCCCGCGGTGCATCCCCGGATGGGGACGCCGTGGTCGGACGCCGAGGAGACACCGCTGCTCGAGCCGCCCGGGTTCATGCTCGAGAACTACGGGTCCCGGACCGCGATCGGCAACCTCGCCGCGCACATGCTGTACGGCGCGATCGTCGGCGGCTTCACCGGCCACTTGTCTTCCTTTTTCTAGCGGTCTTCGATCTCGAGCGCGAACCGGCGAAACCGCTTGAGGACGGCTCGGTTGAACGCGGCCTCGTACTCCTCGGCGGCGTCCTCGTCCAGCGTGAGGGCGAAGTTGTCGCGTAGATCGGCAAGGAGCTCGGTTCCGGTCTCCACGAGGTCGACGTAGTCGCCGTAGCGCTCTTCGGCCTCGTCGCGGTCCGCGCGGTCGTACGACCGCTCGGCGGTGACGCAGTCGTCGATCAGACCGCGATGCTCACGCTCGAACAGATCGAGCTGCCGCTCGATCACGTCTGCGAACCGCGCGCGCCTCAGTCTCACGCCAGCTCCCGGTACAGCTCGAGGTGTGCCTCGGCCGCGGCGTCCCAGGTCAGCGCCTTCCGCGCCCGGCGAGCGCCTTCGCGCGCCGCCTCGAGCGCGCCGGCGTCGTCGAGCAGCTCGCGTGCGGCCCCCGCCAGCGCGTCCACGTCGCCGGCCGGGACGACCCTGCCCGCGCCGAACTGCCTCACCGGCTCCCCGATCCCGCCCACGTCGTACGCGATCGCCGGGACGCCGGCGCCGAGTGCCCGGAGTAGGGCGCCGCTCTGGTCGAGCTCGGGTCGGTACGGAAAGACGGCGACCGTCGCCTCGCCGAGCGCGCGGTCGAGCTCGTGCCCGGTGAGATAGCCGAGGCGCCACTCCGCAACCTCCCCCGCCTGGGCGCGGTAACCGTTCATGGGCTCGAGCGGGTCTCCGGCGACGAGTAGTCGCACGCCCTCGATCTTCTTCGCCGCCTCGATCGCATCCCCCAACCCCTTGTATGGACGGATCGTGCCGAGGCAGAGCAGCGTGCGCCCGTCGTCTCTTCGCACCGGATCGCTCGGAAAGACGGGATGGGGAATGACCCTCGCCTCGACGCCGAGCGACGCGAGCGTCTCGAGCCCCTGCTCGCTGTGCACGACGATCCGCTCGAAGCGGGAGAGCAGCTCGCGCCAGAGCGCGACCTTTCCTGCGGTCCGGCGCGGGAGCAAATCGTGTGCCGTGAAGACGGTCGGGACACGCGGTCGCAAGAGGAAGCGGTCGAGCTCCGGTGCGGCGAGCCATTGCAGATGGAGGATGTCGGGCCGGCGCCGCACCAGAGCCGCAGTGCCGGGAACGTGCTCGGCGAGCTTCAGGGGCAGTCGGAACCGGGACCGTCGGAACAGTCGCGCCGAGACTGGATAGAACGGCTCGCTGCGCCGATAGCCCACGGGTTCCGGCGTCTCGCCGAACCGAAAGCGCGACGTCACGAGCTCGACCTCGGCGCCGTGTCGTGCGAGCGCCGCGGCAAGCTCGTGGTCGTAGGCAGGCGTGAAAGCGGGCGGGTCCGCGAGCACGACGCGCATGGGCAGTACAGTAGAGCGCCTGCTTGTCCGGACCTGGAATCTCTTCCACGGGAACGTGCAGCCGCCCGGCCGGAAGGCGTTTCTCGAAGAGCTGGTGCGGCTTGCAAGTGCGGACCGGCCGGATGTGCTCTGCCTTCAGGAGCTGCCCGTGTGGGCGCTGGGGCGGCTCGAGGCCTGGAGCGGGATGACGGCCGTCGCGGACGTCGCGCGACGTCCCAGCCTCGGCCCGTTGCCTTCAACGCCCGAGGTCGGCCGGATCCTCACAGAGATCCACCACGGGATCCTTCGGTCGGCGTTCACCGGCCAGGCGAACGCGATCCTGCTCGGTCCCGGGCTCGACGTCGCCGAGCACCGGCACGTCGTGCTCAACCCGCGGCGCTTCCGGCGCGCTCAAGCGCGTCGCCTCGGGCTCGGCATCGTTCCGCGTCTTGCCTGGGGCAAGGAGCGGCGCGTCTGCCAAGCCGTTCGCCTCCGGCGGCCGAGCGGCACGTTCGTGGTCGGGAACCTGCATGCGACGAGCTACCCCGACAAGCGTCTGGCCGACGCGGAACTGCTGCGCACCGCTGTCTTCGTCGACGGAATGGCCGGGCCGAACGAACCAGTGCTCCTCTGCGGCGACTTCAACGTGAGCGTCCGCTTTTCCCGCACCCTGGCCGACCTCGCCGGACCCGACTGGCGCTTCGCAGGAGCGACCCCGACGGGGATCGACCACGTCCTCGTGCGCGGGCTCCGCTCCGGCGAGCCCGAGCGCTGGCCCGACGCTCGGCGGCGGCACGAGGGGCGGCTGCTGTCGGATCACGCGCCGATCGACGTGGAGGTGGGATGACCTTCGAAGAGGCGCGGGCCCGGTTTGCCGTCCTCGAGCGGTTCGCCTATCTGAACGCGGGCTCGCTCGGCCCGTTGGCGCGGCCGACACTCGAGGCGATGGAGCGGCGTGCGCGCACCGACCAGGAGCACGGGCGTGCAGGGCGCGCCTGGTTCGAAGACGTGCTGGCGCTGCGCGGGAGCATTCGCGAGCGGCTCGCGCGGCTCATCGAAGCGCCGGCCGAGCGCGTCGCGCTCACGAGCTCGACCACGGACGGCTGCAACATCGTCGTCTCCGGGCTCGACCTCGGACCGGACGACGAGGTCGTGACGACGGATTCCGAGCATCCGGGCCTGCTTCTACCGCTGCACGTCTCCGGGGCTCGCGTCCGCGTGGCGGAGGTCGCGGCGCGTCCAACCGCGGGTGCCCTCGACGCGATTCTCTCGTGTGTGACTCCGCGCACGCGCCTGCTCGCGCTTTCGCATGTGCTCTGGACGACCGGACAGATCATGCCCGTGCACGAGCTGAAGCGCGGGAGCGGCCTGCCCGTCCTCGTCGACGGCGCGCAGTCCGTGGGCGCAATTCCGGTCACGGTTGGCGACCTCGACTACTACACGGTGTCGTGCCAGAAGTGGCTCTGCGGACCCGACCCTCTCGGCGCGCTCTACGTTCGCGATCCGGAGCAGCTTCGGATCGCGCTCCCGTCCTACTTCGCGCAGAAGTCGATCGAACGTGACGGGGCGTTCGTCCCCAGGGAGGGTGCGGCGCGCTTCGACTCCGGCTGGCTGGCGCCGCCCGCGCTAGCCGGGCTGGCGGCGGCGCTCGACGACCTCCCGGAGTGGCGCTTCGACCGCGCCGCCGAGATCACCGAACGTTGCCGGAGTGCACTCGGGTCGACGCACGAGCTGATCGGGGAGTCAAGACAGGGGACGCTCGTATCGTTCGTCCCGCCCGGCGACCCCGCGGACACGGCGGGGAAGCTCTATGACGCCGGCGTGATCGTGCGCGACCTGCCCGGAACGGGGTGGGTCCGCGCATCGTGCGGCTGGTGGACGAGCGAGGAGGACATCGAGCGCCTCGTCACGGCGCTCGGTCGGTAACCGCCTCCGCCGTCTCGGCGGTCCGCAGGCCGAGCTCGCCCGCGATCGGCTGGAGCGCGGCGATCACGTTGCGAATGTGCTCGTCGAGCTCGAGACCGAGACCTTCGGCCCCCGCGTACACCTCCTCACGGTGGACGCCCGCCGCGAACGACGGCTGCTTCAACTTCTTCTTCACGGACTTCGGCTCGAGCCCGTCCAGGCCGGTCGGTCGCACCAGCCCGACCGCGTGCACGAAGCCGGACAGCTCGTCGCAGGCGAACAGCGTCTTCTTCAAGCGCGTGTCGCGGGGAAGCGCGAGATGCTCAGCATGGGAGAGCACCGCCTCGATCACCTCCGCCGGGTAACCCTCCTCGCGCAGGATCGCCGCGCCGTCCTGTGGGTGCTTGTCGAGCGTCGGATGGATCTCGTAGTCGAAGTCGTGCAGCAAACCCACGGCGCGCCACAGTTCCTCGTCCTCGTCGAAATGTCGCGCGTACCACCCCATCGACGCCTCGACCGCGAGCGCATGGCGACGGAGCGCCTCGCTCTGGGTGTACTTCGTCAGCGTCTCCCAGGCCCGTTCGCGTGTGGTCTCCACGGCGGTGGGTAGGCTACCGCGATGTCCCAGACGGCCGTGATCGGGCACCTGGCCGAATCATTCGTCATCGAAGGCGGGCGGCCGCTCTACGGGCGGATCCAGGCGGCCGGGAACAAGAACGGCGCCCTGCCGATCCTCGCGGGGTGTCTGCTGACCAGCGAGCCCGTGGTGCTGCGGAACGTGCCTCGGATCGCGGACGTGGAGACCATGATCGAGCTGCTCAGCGACATCGGCGCAGATGCGGATTGGACCGGCCCGAACGAGCTTCAGGTCCACGCGGCGGAGATCGCGAAGCAGGAGCTCGACGAGGAGCTGTGCAGCCGGATGCGTGCCTCGTTCCTGCTCGCCGGCCCGCTGCTCGCACGCTTCGGGAGCGTCAGCGCCGCGCCGCCGGGCGGCGACGTCATCGGCCGGCGCAGGCTCGACCCGCACATCCATGCCTTTGCGGAGCTCGGCGCCCACGTCGAGATCGGCCGCCGCTACGAGATGCGCGGCGGCGCCCTGCGGGGAAAGCCCATCTTCCTGGACGAGGCGAGCGTCATGGCAACGGAGAACGCGGTCATGGCCGCCACGCTCACACCCGGGGAGACGGTGCTCGGGAACGCCGCGTGCGAGCCGCACGTGCAGGACCTGTGTCGCTTCCTCGTCTCGCTCGGCGCCCGCATCGACGGCATCGAATCCAACGTCCTGCGCATCGACGGCGTCGAGTCGCTCCACGGCGGGGAATGGGAGATCGGCCCCGATCACATCGAGGTGGGCAGCTTCATCGGGCTGGCGGCGATCACCGGCGGGGACGTCACGATCGACGGCGTCAAGCAGGCCGACCTCGTCTCGATCTTGCATGCGTTCGCGAAGCTCGGCGTCGAGGTCGAGGTCGAGGTCGGCGACGGCGTCGTCCGGGTGCCGCCGCGCCAGGAGCTCGTGATTCAGGACGACCTGGGCGGTCACGTGCCGAAGATCGAGGACGGACCGTGGCCGGCGTTTCCCTCCGACTTGACCTCGGTCGCGCTGACGGTCGCGACCCAGGCCGCCGGGACGATTCTGATGTTCGAGAAGATGTTCGAGAACCGGCTGTTCTTCACGGACAAGCTCGTGAGCATGGGCGCGCGGATCATCCTCTGCGATCCCCATCGCGCGGTCGTGACCGGACCGGCCAAGCTCCGCGGGCAGCGGATGGAGAGTCCGGACATTCGCGCGGGTATGGCCATGCTGCTCGCGAGCCTCTGCGCGGAGGGCGCGTCGACGATCGGCGCCGTGTACCAGATCGACAAGGGCTACGAACGGATCGACGAGCGCCTGCGTGCGCTCGGCGCGCAGATCGAACGCGTCGAGGGTTGATGGCGGCGACAGGACAAGGACGTGCGAGCGCACGCGTGAACGTCGCCGGGCGCGGCGAGACGAACGTCGGCACCGGGGTCCCGGTGCTCGACCACCTCCTCTCGCTGCTGGCCGCCTATGCGTCCTTCGACCTCGCGCTGGAGGTCGAGCCGGGCAGCCCCGAGATCGAGATCACGGCGGCGGCGCGTTCACTCGGCGAGGCGCTTGCAGAGCCCCTGCGCGCAGAGAACGTGCGAGGCCACGGATCGGCCGTCATCCCGGTGGACGAGGCCCTCGCGCACGTCACGCTGGAAGCCTCCGGACGGCCGCTGCTCGTCTCGAATGCGGACCTCTCGCAGGCTCGGATCGCGGGCCTGGCGGGCGACCTGGCTGCACGTTTTCTCGACGAGTTCGCGCAGACCGCCGGCCTCACGTTGCACGTGCGGCTCGTCGAAGGCAGCGACACGCAGCACGTGCTCGAGGCGATCTTCAAGGCGCTGGGCGTCGCATTGGCCCAAGCGTGCCGGCCGCGGAGGAGGGAGAACGAATGAAAGAGGTCGTGCGCACCGAGGCAGCACCCGCGCCGTTCCAGGGCGCCCCCTACTCACAGGCGATCAAGGGAGCCGGTCTCGTCTTCGTTGCGGGCCAGGTCTCGCTCAAGCCGGATCACGCCGACATCGTCGGCGAGACGATCCAGGAGCAGACCGAGCAGATCATGACGAACCTGCGGGCGATCCTGGAGGCGGCGGGCAGCAGTCTCGATCGTCTCGTGAAGACGACCGTCTTCCTCCAGAGCCTCGACGACTTTCCCGGCATGAACGAGATCTACAAGAGGCACGTCGGCGACCAGCCGCCCGCCCGCTCGACCGTCGAGGTCGCCAAGCTCCCGTCCGGCGCGCTCGTCGAGATCGAGGCCATCGCGCTGGCGTAGTCGGTGGACCGCACAATCGAGGACTTCGTGCGCGGTCTGAACCTCGACGCGTACCTCGTCGGCGGCGCGGTCCGCGACGAGCTCCTCGGGCTGGCATCGAAGGACGCAGACTTCGTCGTCCCCGGCGTCGACCACGAGGGTCTGCGCGCAGCGCTCGAGCCGCACGGGCGGGTTGAAGATCTCGAGGTCGCGGGACGGCGCGTCGGCGCCCGCCTCTACCCCCGGGACGCCACGCTGCGACGTCTCGCGCCGGCCGGCATCGAGTTCGCGCCTCCTCGCGCCGAGCGCAGCACAGGGCCCGGGCGGCACGACTTCGAGATCGTCGCCGACCCGGAACTCTCCATCGAGGACGATATGGCGCGTCGCGATTTCACCGTGAACGCGATGGCGCGAAGGTTGGCGACGGGTGACCTCGTCGATCCGTTCGGAGGCGCCGACGACCTGAAGCACGGCGTGCTCCGGACCGTTCGTCCACGCAGCTTCGCCGAGGATCCGCTCCGACTCGTGCGCGGACTGCGCCTCGTGTCCCAGTTCGGGCTGGATCCCGACGCCGCGACCGTCCAGCAGATGCGCGACGAGGCCGCGAGCGTGAGCCTCGTGTCCGGCGAGCGAGTCGGCGGAGGTCTCCGCTCGGACGGCATGGGGGAGCTCTCCAAGCTCTTGCTCGGCCGAGAGCCCGCGAAGGCGCTTCGACTCGCACGCGAGACGGGCGTCCTCACTGCCTTGCTCCCCGAGCTCGAGCAGACGATCGGATTCGACCAGCGGAGCGAGCGCCAGCAGCTCCCGCTCGACGAGCACATCTTCGCCGTCGTGCAAGCGGCCTCCGACGCCGGTGCGCCGCTTGCAGTCCGGCTGGCGGCGCTCTTCCACGATGCCGGCAAACCCGGCGCAAACGGCAAACACGCTGAGCGCGCGGCAGAGCTGGCGGCGACCGCACTGCGGAGGCTCCGTTACCCGAGCCGCATGCGGACGCACGTGACGCGGATCGTGAGGTCGCACGCGTTCCGCCTCGACGAAGTCGACGAGCTGTTCGCGCGACGCTTTCTCCGCGAGCACGGCGACGAGCTCGCGTTCGACCTCGTGGCGCACAAGGAGGCCGATCTGCGCGGCAAGCACGTGTCCCAGCAGGAGCTGGACGCCGCAGCGAGGCTTCGCACTCTCCTCGAGCAGGAACGCGTGAAGCCGCACCGGCTCACCGAGCTCGCGGTCGACGGGGCCGATCTGATGGGCCTCGGCTACCGGGAAGGCCCCGCGCTCGGGCAAGCGCTGGATGCGCTCCTCGACGTGGTCGTGGAGGACCCGGACCTGAACACGCGCGAGGAGCTCCTGGAGCGCGCGCGTCGGCTCCTCAGATGAGCCTTTCCGTCATCCGCTGGGACACGCCCGGCCCGTTCGAGGTCGCGTTCTCCATGCGCCTGGGCGGGGTGAGCGCAGGCCCCTTCGAGTCGCTCAACCTCGGCCTGCTCACCGACGACGGGCCCGCGAACGTGCAGGAGAACCGGCGCCGCCTCTGTGAGGCGGTCGGCGCCGAGGTCGAGCGCCTCGCGATGAACCGCCAGGTTCACGCCGCGACGGTCAATCGGGCCGAAGCGGGGGAGCGTGGCAAGCCCGGAGACGGACTGTGGACGGACGAGCCGGACCTCCCGATGCTGAAGGTGACCGCCGACTGCCTCCCGGTCGCGCTCGCTCGAGAGAACGGGAGGCCGGCGCTCGCGCTCCTCCATGTTGGTCGGCTCGGACTGCTCGAGGGGATTCTCGAGGCGGGGGTTGCGATGCTCGGCGACCGGGTCAGCGCCGTGATCGGACCCGGAATCGGGCCCTGCTGTTACGAGGTCGGAGACGAGATCGCCGACGCCTACCGAGACCGGTTCGGTGCGACGGCGCTGAAGGGACGAAACCTCGATCTCTGGTCGGTGAGCGAGCGCGTGCTCCGCAACGCGGGCGTCGCCTCGATCGAGCGCGTCGACCTCTGCACGGCGTGCAATCCGGACCTCTTCTTCTCCCACCGTCGCGACCAAGGGGTGACCGGGCGTCAGGGGGTGATCGGCTATATCGCCTGAGGCGGTCCGCGCGAACTACGCACGCATCCGCGAGGAAGTCGGAGACCGCGTGACCCTCGTCGCAGCGACGAAGTACGTGTCGCTCGCGGAGATGGCCTTCCTGGCGGAAGCGGGCGTCGAGGTCGTCGGCGAGAACCGCGCGCAGGATCTCGAACGGAAGCATGCCGAGTACGGCGATGTGTTCCGCTGGCACTTCATCGGCAAGCTTCAGTCCAACAAGGCGAAGGTCGTCAATCGGATCTGCGAGCTCGTGCACTCCCTCGACTCCGAGTCGGCAGCGAGGCGCCTCACGGTGCCGGCGTTGCTGGAGGTGAACCTCGCCGGCGAGGAGACGAAGTCCGGGGTCGCGCCGGAGGAGCTGCCACGCTTCCTCGAGCTCTACGGCGACGTCCGCGGTCTCATGACGATGCCGCCGGAGACCGAGGATGCCGAGGCGTCGCGTCCCTACTTCCGCCGCCTCCACGACCTCGCCGTCGAGCTCGGGCTGACGGAGCTGTCGATGGGAACGAGCCAGGATTACCGCGTCGCCGCAGAGGAAGGAGCAACGCTCATCCGCGTGGGGTCAGTCCTATATGGGGACTAAGACCGAGCGAAAGCTGCGCTTTCGCTCGGGGTTGGTTACGCCGCTTCGCGGGGAACGTGTGCGGGCAAAGCCCGCACACTTCTACTGGTTCGGTTGGCGGACGTTTCCATCACGCGGTCGGCGGCGCTTGCAGCGTCACCGACCGCGTTAGTCCGCCTACAGCTAGTACGGCTGCGCTCGCACTAGCTTCCGGCCTTGGTGGGCTTGGTGGTCGTGCGGTTCAGGGCTTCCACGAGAATCTGGAGCCCGGCCGATCAGGCGCGTAACATTCCCGCCAAATGGGCTTCGCCGACGTTTGGAACAAGACCCTCGTCTACTTCGGCATCGCCGAGGAGGAGGACTGGGACGAGGAGGGCTACGTCACCGACGAGGACCTCCAGCGCAGCTATGCGGAACGTCCGAACGTTCGCCGCCTGGCCCCGCGCCGGCGCGATCGGGAGTTCGACGACTGGACCGATCCCGAGCCGACGGGAGAGCGGACGGCGGTCCTCCGACCCCGGGTTGCGGCTGTGCCCGGACCCGCTTCGGTGCGCGTCCACCTGGTCGTGCCGCGCAGCTTCAACGACGCGCAGCAGATCGCAGACAAGTTCAAGGAGTCGATCCCGGTCATCCTCAACCTCCAGAGCACGGATCAGGACCTCTCCAAACGGCTGATCGACTTCGCGAGTGGACTCACGTACGCACTCGAGGGCGGCATGCAGCGCGTCGCCGACAAGGTCTTCCTGCTGACGCCGCGAAACGTCGAGGTCTCGGCCGAGGAGCGCGCGCGGCTGCTCGAGCGCGGCGGCTTCTTCAATCAGGCCTGATCAAGGAAACCTGTTCGTGAGGCAGAACTGAGCCTCATGGCCGCTGGCGCCATGCTCGGCTTGCTCTTCGACGTGGTCGACGACGTCGAGAGCTTCGTGCTCGTCTTCATCTACGTCTACTCGCTGTTGATCCTCGCGTACATCATCACGTCCTGGGTGCGGCTGCCGTACTCGACGTGGCTGAACCGGATCCAGCGCTTCCTCTACGACGTGTGCGACCCCTACCTGCGCCTGTGGCGGCGCGTCCTGCCGACGTTTGGCCCGCTCGACCTCTCACCGGTTGTCGGCGTCGCTTTCCTGTTCATCCTGCGCGCAGTTCTCATCAACATCCTCGATCGCCTGCACTGAAAGGGGAGACTCATGACACTCACTCCCGTCGAGATCAGACACATCAAGCCGGCGAAGAGCATCGTCGGCGGTTACCGCAGACCTGCAATCGACGATCTGCTCGACGAGATCGCGGCGAGCTTCGAAGACGTCTGGCGCGAGCGAGCCGACTTCGCCGACAAGATCGAGCAGCTGGAAGAGGATCTCGTCCGCTATCGCGAGCTCGAGGCGTTGCTGCGAACGACGCTCGTCTCCGCCGAGAAGGCGGCTGCGACGTTCAAGGAACAGGCCCGCAAGGAAGCGGACCTCATCGTCGAAGAGGCCCGTGCCGAAGCCCGTTCGATCACGCGTCGGGCGCGCGGGGACCACGACCGGCTTCTCGCGGAGGTGCGCCGGATGCGCTCGCTGCTGACCTCGGCCCTCGCACTGGTCGACGACGAGCCGCCTGCCTCGGCAGCTGAGGCCGAGGCCGCGTAGACGGCTAAACTTCGCTGCATGGAAGCGGTTTCCACGCGCCTGCGGCTGCGGGTGGCTCCGGGCGCGGCGCGCGCCGGGGTCGTCGGCCGCCACGGCGATGCATGGAAGGTGCGTGTCGCTGCACCGCCCGAGCGCGGTCGCGCGAACGAGGCGGTCGTTCGCCTGCTGGCAGAGACGCTGTCCGTTCCGCGTGAGGCGGTGACCCTCGTTTCGGGGCACGGCGGCCGGGACAAGATCGTCGAGCTGACGGGACTGGGCCCGTCGCAGATCGAGCGCCGGCTGTCCTCCGCCGTCGGAAAGGAGCGCCGCTCGTGACCGCGATCGACGTCGACCGTTTTCGCGAAGCCCTCGTCGAGGAGCGTCAGCGTGTGACGGCCGCGATCGAAAATCTTCACGACGATCACCGGGGCTCGATGGCCGAGGAGAGTGGCGAGGACGCGGTTTTCGACAACCATCTCGCGGATACGGCGACGGAGACCTACGACCGCGAGCTCGACTACACGCTCGAGGAGAACTCGGAGCACGTCTTGGCAGACATCGACGCAGCGCTGAAGCGGATCGAGGGCGGGACCTACGGAATCTGCACGAACTGCGGCAAGCGAATCGCCGAGGAACGGCTGGAGGCGCGCCCGTGGGCGACCCTCTGCATCGGCTGCCAGCGCGAACGCGAGCGTCGATGACTGAACGTCTCCCCGCGCGGCCGGCGGACGTTCGCGTGGGCTCGACGACGGACGGATTGACACCGATCTCGATGGCAGAGCGGCCCTTCGGGGCGAGCTGGCCGCAATGGGCGAGCCTCGCCGCGGTTGCACTTGCCGCGCTCGGTGCGGACCAACTCACGAAGGCCATCGTGACGAGCCGCCTCGACTTGAACGACGAGGTACACATCGTGGGGCCTTTCTCGATTCACCACGTCACGAACTCGGGAATCGCCTTCGGTCTCTTCGCGAGCGCGACGTCGCTCGTGATTCTGCTCACGGGTTTTGCCGTCGCGTGGATGCTCTACTTCTTCGCGCGCTCCGGCTCCAGGCATCCCGTGCTTCCCGTCGCGCTCGGCCTGGTCATCGGCGGTAGCGTGTCGAATCTCGTCGACCGAGTCCGCCTGGGCCATGTCACCGACTTTCTGGACTTCCGCTACTGGCCGGCCTTCAACCTCGCCGACACCTTCATCGTCGTGGGTGTCGCCGCTCTCCTCCTAGCGCTCGTGGCGTCGGACCGGAAAGCCGCCCAGCCGCAGCGCGTGCGTGAAGCAACGCGTTCCTGACACCGCCGCCGGCGAGCGGCTCGACCGTTTCCTCGCCTCGCTCCCCGAGGTGGGATCCCGGGGTGCTGCGGAGCGGCTGCTCGAGGGCGGGGGTGTTCGCGTCGACGGTCTGCCGCAGGGAAAGAGTCATCGGCTGGCCGGAGGCGAGCAGGTCGAGTTCGAGTCGCCGGATCGTCCCCCGACCGAGCTTGCCCCGGAAGCGATGGAGTTGCGGATCGCCTACGAAGACGAGCATCTCGTCGTCGTCGACAAGCCGGCCGGGCTCGTCGTCCATCCTGCACCCGGGCACGCAACCGGAACGCTCGTTCACGGTCTCCTGGCGCATGACGTCGCCGGCGGCGAGACCGCACGTCCCGGCATCGTGCACAGGCTCGATCGCGATACGTCCGGCTTGATGGTCGTCGCCCGTTCGGAGGAGGCGCACCGGCGGCTTCAGGCTCTCGTCCGGAATCGTGCGCTCGAGCGGCGCTACCTGGCTCTCGTCGTGGGCCGGCCGCGCTCGCGCAGCGGGCGCATCGAGGCGCCGATCGGCCGCGACCGGCGCGATCCGTTGCGGCGCTCCCTCGACACCGCGTCTCCGCGTGAGGCGGTGACGCATTTCGAGCTGCTCGAGCTGTTCCGGCGCCACGCCCTCCTCGACGTCAAGCTCGAGACGGGCCGGACACACCAGATCCGCGTTCACCTCGCAGCGATCGACCTGCCTGTCGCGGGCGACGCCGTCTACGGGCGGCCGCGCGAGCTCGGTCTCGAGCGGCAGTTCCTGCACGCGGCCCGCCTCGGCTTCGCCCACCCGTTCACGGGTGAGCGCGTCGACGCGGAGTCCCCGCTGCCGGACGACCTTGCGGCCGCGCTGGCTGCCGCACGAACGACTTAGAGCTCCGAACTCCCGAGCGAGGAAGGAGTGCGCGGGCTGCGCCCGCGCACGTTTCCCGCAAAGCGGCGTACCACTAAAGCGGCCGCTAGAATAGCGGCCGCTAATACCCGACCCGGTGGATTACCTGGGTGGCGGTGCCGGCGATCGACGGATGCCGGTTCCAGCCAGGCCCGCCGGCCTCAACCGCTCCACCAACCAGAAGGGGGACCTGATCCCGATGTCCGTCGTCTCTATGCGCGAGCTGCTGGAGGCCGGAGTCCATTTCGGCCACCAGACGCGACGCTGGAATCCCAAGATGCGCCGCTTCATCTTCACGGAGCGCGGCGGCATCTACATCATCGATCTGCAACAGACGTTGCAGCTGCTGGAAGAGGCCCATGCGTTTGCCCGCAACCTCGCCGAGCGCGGCGGTTCGGTCCTCTTCGTGGGAACGAAGAAGCAGAGCCAGACGGCCGTGGAGGAGCAGGCGAAGCGTGTCGGCATGCCCTACGTCAACCATCGCTGGCTCGGTGGACTGCTGACGAACTGGCGCACCATCTCGGACCGGATCGACCGGCTTCACGAGCTCCGGCGGCTGAAGGAGGAGGGGCAGCTCGACCTTCTGCCCGCGAAGGAGCGAATCTCGATGCTGAACGAGCTCGAGAAGCTCGATGAGAACCTCGGCGGGGTCGCCGACATGAAGCGCCAGCCCGACGCCGTCTTCATCGTCGATCTGCGCAAGGAGCAGCTCGCCGTACGCGAGGCGCGCCGGCTCGGGCTGCCGGTGGTGGCCCTCGTCGACACGAACTGCGACCCGGACGAAGCCGACTACGTCATCCCGGGCAACGACGACGCGATCCGCTCGTGCGACCTGATCGTGCGCGTGATCGCCGACGGCATCGCGGCGGGACAGCAGAAGGCAACGCCTGCAGACTTCGCCCCGGCGACTGCAAACGGAGCGCCGGCAGCGGAAGAGCCGACCGTTCCCGAAGGCGACTACGAGCAAGTCGCACCGCGCGAGGAGCCGGTTGCGGAAGAGCCGGTTGCGGAAGAGCCGGCCGTGGAGGAGCCGGTCGCTGAAGAGGCGCGCGCGGATGGCTGAGATCTCCGCGGCGCTCGTCAAGGAGCTCCGCGACCAGACCGGCGCGCCGATGATGGACTGCAAGCGCGCACTCCAGGAGACGAACGGAGACATGGAGGCGGCGATCCGCGTCCTGCGCGAGAAGGGCATGGCGGGCGCCGCGAAGCGCTCCGAGCATGCGACGCCCGAGGGGAAGGTCGGCTACCGCCTTGCCGAGGACGCCCGGCGCGGGACGATGGTCGCCATCGGGTGCGAGACGGAAGCCGTCTCGAACAACGACGAGTTCCTCGCGTTCGCGAAGAAGGTGCTCGAGGTCGTCGAGGCGAACGGTCCCGGCGCCGAAGCGGAGCTCGAGGACGAGCGCGCGCAGCTAGCCGGCAAGCTCAAGGAAAACATTGTCGTCGCGGGCGCCGCGAGGTTCGAGGCCGTCGACGGCGCGAAGATCGCCGCTTACGCGCATCCGCCGCGCAACAAGATCGGAGTACTGCTGCAGATGCGCGGCGGCTCGGAGGATCTCGCCCGTAAGGTCGCGATGCACATCGCGGCGATGAAGCCGGGCTGGATCGGGCGCGACGACGTTCCCGAGGACACCGTGGCCCAGGAACGCGAGATCTACGCGAGCACCGACGAGGTGCAGTCCAAGCCCGAGCAGGCGCGCGACAAGATCGTCGAGGGCATGTTGAACAAGCGCTTTTTCGGCGCCAACGTCCTCGTCGACCAGGAGTGGATCCACGATTCCGGCAAGAAGGTCGGGCAAGCGCTGCAGGACGAGGGCGCCGAGGTGCTCGAGTTTGAGCGCTTCGAGCTGAGCAGCTAATGCCTGTCCAGTCCGAAGAGGCGGCAGCCGCGCCAGTCGAGACGGGGCCGGTGTTCCGGCGAATCCTGCTCAAGCTTTCTGGCGAATCGCTCATGGGCGACCGCGAGTACGGCATGGACCGCGAGACGATCGACGCGGTCGCCGAAGAAATCGTCGAGGTGCAGACATCCGGTGTCGAGACGGGGATCGTGGTCGGCGCTGGGAACATCTACCGCGGCATGGCGGCTGCGGCCGAGGGGATGGACCGCGCCACCGCCGACTACGCGGGGATGCTCGCAACCGTCCTCAACTCACTCGCGCTGCAGGACGCCCTCGAAGACCGCGGCGCCTACACGCGCGTTCTCTCGGCGCTCGAGCTGAAAGAGGTCGCGGAGCCGTACATTCGCCGGCGTGCGATCCGGCATCTCGAGAAGGGACGGGTCGTCATCTTCGCCGCGGGGACGGGAAACCCGTTCTTCACGACGGACACGGCCGCCGCTCTGCGCGCCCTCGAGATCAATGCCGACGCGATCTTGATGGCGAAGCACGGCACGAAGGGCGTGTACGACGACGATCCTCGCCGGGATCCCGATGCGGAGTTCCTCCCCGAGCTCACTCACCGCGAAGCGATCGAGCGCGGCCTGAAGGTGATGGACACGACGGCACTGTCCCTTTGCATGGACAACAATCTGCCGATCTACGTCTTCGCACTCGCCGACGGGAACATCCGCCGCGTCATCGGCGGCGAGCGGATCGGCACGATCATCTCCACCCCTCCGAAGGAGGAACGCTGATGGCAACCGTCGACGAGCTGATCCAGGACGCGCAGAAGCGGATGGATTCGAGCATCGAGCACACGCGGAACGAGTTCAACACGGTCCGTACGGGCCGCGCCTCGGCGGCGCTCCTCGACCGCGTGCAGATCGAGTACTACGGTCAGCCGACGCCGTTGAAGCAGCTCGCGACGATCAACGTGCCCGAGCCTCGCATGCTCACGATCCAGCCGTTCGATCCGAGCTCGCTGAAGTCGATCGAGAAAGCAATTCAGGAGTCGGATCTCGGCCTGACCCCGTCGAACGACGGCAAGCTCATCCGCCTCCCGATGCCGCAGCCGACGGAGGAGCGCCGCGTCGAACTCGTGAAGGTCGTGCGCAAGATCGCGGAGGAGGGGAGGGTCGCGGTGCGAAACGTTCGCCGGGACGCCGTGCACCACCTGAAGGAGCTCACGACGAAAGGCGAGGTCGGCAGCGACGACGAGCGCCGCGCGGAAGAACGTGTCCAGAAGCTGACCGACGACCACACGAAGACGATCGACGACCTCCTCAAGCACAAAGAGGCCGAGATCATGGAAGTCTGAGCGGCGCCGCGCCGCGCCTCGTGAGCCTTCTCACCAAGATCCGAACCCTGCGGCAGATCCGCCCGGCGCACGAGCCAGAGCTGCCGGAATCCGCGCGGGCGGTGGCGATCATCATGGACGGGAACGCCCGCTGGGCGCGCAAGCGCGGGCTCCCGATCGCAGCGGGTCACCGCGCCGGGACGAAGGCCTTGAGGCGAACCGTCGAGGCGGCGATCGATCTCGGGGTCGATTCTCTGGCCGTCTACGCGTTCTCGACCGAGAACTGGAACCGTCCGCCCGACGAGGTGGAGCTGCTGATGGAGATCTTCACCGAGACGATCGAGCGCGAGCTCCCCGATCTCGTGCGTCAGGGCGTCCGGACGCGCTTCATCGGCCGCCGCGACCGCGCGCCCGTCGCACTCCAGCAACGCATGGCGGCGCTCGAGCGGGAGACCGAGGACAACCGGCGCCTCAATCTGTGGATCGCCTTCGACTACGGCGGCCGTGCGGAGCTCGTCGAGGCCGCGAACCGCGCGGTCGCAGGCGGCGTCCCCGTCGACGAGGACACGTTTGCGTCATACCTCAACGCACCTGAGATGCCCGACCCAGACCTCCTGATCCGCACGTCCGGCGAGCTGAGGATCTCCAACTTCCTCCTGTGGCAGCTCGCGTACGCAGAGCTCGTCTTCATCGACACGCTCTGGCCCGACTTCGGCGAGGAGGATCTCCGCGCCGCCCTCGACGACTACGCCAGCCGCAGGCGCCGCTTCGGCGGGCGCTAATGGGCTCCCTTCTTTCGCGCGTCCTGGTCGCGGTGATCGGCGTGCCGGTCGTGCTCGGCCTCGTGCATCTGGGCGGCTGGTGGCTCTTTGCGCTCGCCGGCGTCGCCGCCGTTCTCGCGCTGCACGAATACGCGCTCATGATCCGATCGCTCCGTCCCGTCATCCTGGCCGCCTATGCCGGGGCGCTCCTGTCCCTGGTCGGCGCGCGTCTGGGCGGTCTGGAGTGGACCGTTGCGGGGTTCCTGAGCACGATCCTCCTCGCGTTCCTGCTCCACTGGATCGCCGAGACCCGCCAGTCGGCAACGGTCTCGATCGCGTCGACCGTTCTCGGGGCCGGCTGGATCGGGCTCTGTCTCGGCCATCTGCTGCTGCTTCGAGCCATTCCGTCGCACGGCGAGCTTGCTGCGTACACCGTCGTGCTCGCCGTGTGGGCGGGTGACATCGGGGCGTTCTTCGCCGGCCGGATGATCGGCCGCCACAAGCTCGCGCCTGCGCTTTCCCCCGGGAAGACCTGGGAGGGCTTTCTGTTCGGAGCCCTTGCAACGGTCTTTGTCACCTTCGTCGCCCTCTATCAGGACCGCAATCATTTTCTGTCGATCGGAGAGGCGCTCATCCTCGGCGTCGTCATCGCCGTCGTCGGCCCGGTTGGAGACCTGTTCGAGTCCGCGCTGAAACGGGACATGCAGGTGAAGGACACCGGCCGGCTTCTGGCCGCGCACGGCGGCGTCCTCGACCGCGTCGATTCGCTGCTGTTCGCGGTGGTCGCGTCCTACTACCTCCTGCGGGCGTTCGACGCGGCGTGAGCGGCCGCCGAACCTACACTTCCACGGTGAAGCGAATCGCTCTCCTGGGCGCTACGGGCTCGATCGGGCGCCAGTCGCTGGAGATCATCGGCGCCCACCCTGAGCTGGAGCTCTGTGCTGCCTCCTCGGGCTCCCGGTCGATCGACGGCCTCGCGCCGCTGACCCAGGTCGGGGGCGATCTGACACAGCTCCTCGAGCGCGCCGAGCCCGACCTCGTCCTCAATGCCGTCGTCGGCTTCGCCGGGCTGCCGGCGACGCTCTGGGCGCTGGAGAACGGCGTCGATCTCGCGCTCGCGAACAAGGAGAGCCTGGTCGCCGCCGGCGAGCTCGCGCTCCAGGCCCGGCGGCGGGGCGGCGGACGGCTGATTCCGGTCGACAGCGAGCACTCGGCCGCGTTCCAGTGCCTCGAGGGCCGGAGTATCGACCAGGTGCATTCGCTCGTGCTCACCGCCTCCGGAGGCCCCTTCAGAGGCCGGACGCGTGACGAGCTCGACGACGTGACTCCAGCGGAAGCGCTGGCGCATCCGACGTGGAGCATGGGCCCGAAGATCACCGTCGACTCGGCGACGCTCGCCAACAAGGGTCTCGAGCTGATCGAGGCGCACTTCCTCTTCCAGCTGTCGTACGAGCAGATCGAAGTGGTGGTGCACCCGAGCTCGATCGTGCACGCGCTGCTCCGTTTCCGCGACGGCGCGGCGCTCGCGCACCTCGGCTATCCGGACATGCGCGTCCCCATCTCGTATGCGCTCACCTATCCCGAGCGTGCCGCGACGCCGATTCCCCCGCTCGATCTCGGGTCCGGCGTGATGCTCGAGTTCCACGCGCCCGATGTCGAGACGTTCCCGCTGCTCGCGCATGCGCGCCGTGCGGGCGAGCTGGGAGGGACCTATCCGTGCGTTTTCAACGCGGCGAACGAGGTCGCGGTCGCAGCCTTTCTCGAGGGACGGCTGCCGTTCCTCGGCATCGCAGAGGTTGTTGCGGACGCCCTCGCCGCTGCGGACGGTGCGCCCGCGCGCGATCTCGACGAGCTCGTCGCAGCAGATTCGTCTGCGCGCCGCCATGCCGAAGACTCGCTGAAAGTCGCAAAGGTCGGCCGATGAGCATCACGATCGCAATCCTCGGGCTCGCCGTCCTGATCCTCCTGCACGAAGCGGGCCACTTCTTCGTCGCCCGCGCAGTGGGTATGAGCCCGCGCCGCTTCTACCTCGGGTTCCCGCCCGCTCTCGTCAAGGTCCGTCGCAAGGGCATCGAGTACGGGATCGGCGCGATTCCACTCGGGGGGTACGTGAAGATTCCCGGAATGCATCGGCCTGCGCCGTCCGATCTGGACGTGCAGCTCGGCCCCGCGCTCAAGGACGACCCGCGCCTGTTTCCGAGGGTGACGCGTATCAAGCGGGCGCTCGAGGCCGACGATCTCGTCGGTGCCCGTGAGTCCTTACCCGAGCTCGAGCAGGCGGTGGACGAAACCGAGCTGACGCCGGCGGGCGAGAGGGCGGCCCGGCGGAGCCTCGACGAGCTGCGCGACGGGCTCAGTGACGACGCGTACTGGCGCCAGCGCACTTGGAAGCGAATCGCGGTCATCTTCGCGGGCCCGGGGGCGAACATCCTCGTCGCGATCGCCTTGCCGACGATCGCTTTCCTCATCGGAGCCCCCGGTCACACGAGCCGCACGGTCAAGAAGGTGGAGGAGGGTACCCCGGCGCAAGTCATCGGGTTGCGCCGCGGCGACACGATCGTCGAGGTCAATGGACGGCCGACGCCGGACTTCGACGCCGTCTCACAGCTGATCCGAGCTTCGGGCGGCAACGCGATCACGGTCACCGTCATGCGGCGAGGCGAGGCGAGGATGCTCGGCCCGATCAGGACGAAGAAGATCAGCGGCCATTACGCCCTCGGCTTCGAGCCGAGCTGGAACACGATCCAGTACGGGGTCGGCGGCGCCCTCACGCACAGCCTGGACGACAATTGGGGCGCCACGAAGGCCACGGTGACGTTCTTACCGCGGCTCCTCACCGGGTCGGGCCGAAAGGAGGTCTCGGGCCCGCCGGGGATCGTCGACGTCTCGAGTCGCGCGGTGTCCCTGAGCTTTCCACTCTTCCTCGAGATCCTCGGGCTGATCAGCTTGTCGCTGGCGATCCTCAACCTGCTCCCCCTGCTGCCGCGCGGGAGGTCTACGAGCGGGTCTCGGCAGTCGGGATCGCGCTCTTCTTGGTGTTGATGTTCATCGGCCTCTCCAACGACATCAGCCGCCTGGGAGGCGGCTAAGACCGTGGGGGAACCCATGGTTCCCCCACGAGCCCCTCCTTCTGGGCTCGACAAGGCAGAGGTTGGTTAGCGCTCCCGGCGAGACGCGGTCTCGCCTCCGCGCGCGGTAGCGATCTCGCCCAAGAACGATCTGGGCGGGTTTCGTCGTTCCGCGCGGGCGGTGGTGCTGACGCATCCCCGCCCGCGTCAGTTCGCCTCCCGCTAAGGCCGCTCCGCGTGCCTTAGCGTCCGGCCTTGATGCCGTGCTCGGCTGGGGTCAAGGCGTTCAAAGAGCGGCGATACACTGAGTCGCGGTGGCTTCAGGGCGGCAGATCTCGCTGGGGGGCGTTCGGATCGGGGGCGGCGCGCCCGTCGTCGTCCAGTCGATGACCCTGACGAAGACGCACGACGTCGAGGCGACGACCGCGCAGATCGCCGCGCTCGCGTCCGCGGGCTGCGAGATCGTGCGCGTCGCCGTTCCGAAGACGGAGGACGCCGAGGCCCTGTCGAAGCTCGTCCGCCTGTCTCCGATCCCCGTCATCGCCGACATCCACTTCAACGCGAGCCTGGCCCTGAAGGCGATCGAGCAAGGCGTGGCGGCGGTGCGCATCAACCCGGGCAACATCGGCGGCTCGGACAAGGTCGCGCAGGTCGTCCGCGCCGCCAAGGCCGCCGGGATCCCGATGCGAATCGGGGCGAACTCCGGCTCTCTCCCGAAGCATCTCGCCGAGCTCGCGCAGCACGACCAGGCGGAGGCGCTCGTCGAGGCCGCGCTCGAGGAGGTCCGCCTGCTCGAGAGCCTCGACTTCCGTGACTTCAAGATCTCCGTCAAGTCGAGTCACGTTCCGACGATGATCAGGGCGTACCGGATGCTGTCCGCGAAAGTGCCGTATCCGCTGCACCTGGGCGTCACCGAAGCGGGAACGCCGTACTCGGGCTCGATCAAGAGCGCCGTCGGCATGGGCGCGCTGCTCGCGGACGGGATCGGCGACACGATGCGCGTCTCGCTGACTGCCGATCCGGTGGAGGAGGTCCGCGTCGCCTGGGAGATCCTCAAGTCGCTCGGCCTCCGCGAACGAGGGCCGATCATGATCGCGTGCCCGTCGTGCGGGCGGGACAACGTCGGCGTGCAGACGCTCGCGGAGAAAGTGGAAGAACGGCTCCACTCGTATCCGCAGCACTTCGAGGTCGCGGTGCTCGGCTGCGCGGTGAACGGCCCCGGCGAGGCGGGCGATGCGGACTTCGGCATCGCGGGCGGGCGCGACACGGGCTTCGTCTACGCGCACGGGCGCGTGCTGAAGAAGGTCTCTTCCGACATCCTCATCGACGAGCTGTTCCACGAGATCGACAAGTGGATCGCGGAGGGCATGCAGCGCCCGAAGCGCTTGAAGATGGCGAAGCCGGCCGCGCTCGCAATGGCCGAGGCCTCACTTATCCCCCTCGAATAGTCTGCCCGGACAACAGTGATCGTCCGGGCTTCACAGCTTTTCTTGCCGACTCTGCGCGCAGCGCCCGCCGACGCCGAGGCGGCGAGTCACAAGCTCCTCGTGCGCGGCGGCTTCATCCGCCAGGTCGGCGCCGGCCTGTGGACGTACCTGCCGCTCGGCTGGCGCGTCCACCAGAAGGTCGTCCAGATCATCCGCGAGGAGATGGACGCGATCGGCGCCCAGGAGATGCTCGGTCCGGTGCTGACTCCCGCGGAGCTCTGGGAGACGTCCGGCCGCATCGAGATTCCACAGGTGATGAAGCTCCAGGACGGCAGCGGCCGGCGGTTCGTGCTGCCGCTGTCGCACGAGGAGACGATGACGTTCCACGCCCGGGAACTGCAGTCGTACAAGCAGCTGCCCCAGGCGTGGTACCACTTCAGCACGAAGGAGCGCGACGAGCCGCGGCCGCGCGGTGGGCTTCTCCGCGTTCGAGAGTTCATCATGAAGGACTCGTACTCGTTCGACCGGGACGAGGCGGGGCTCGACGTCAGCTTCGAGCGTCACCGGCAGGCCTACGAGCGGATCTTCGAGCGCTGCGGCCTCCAGGTGTACTTCGTGGAAGCCGAGTCGGGGATCATGGGCGGCAAGGAGTCGTCCGGATTCCTTGCACCGACCGGATCGGGAGAGAACGAGCTGATGCGCTGCGAGAACGGCGACTACTTTGCCGACATCGAGGCCGCCCGCGGTGTGCCACGCGCGCCGGAGTTTCCGGACGCGCTCTCCGCTCCGGAGGAGGTCGAGACCCCCGGCGTCGCGACGATCGACGCCCTGGCGGAATTCCTCGGGATCGATCCGGCAGCGACCTCCAAGGCGATGCCCGTCGTTACGGGCGACCGGCTCGTGCTCGCGCTCGTGCGCGGCGACGATCGGTTGAGTGAGGAGAAGCTGATGACCGTCTTCGAGGCGTCGTTCAGGCCGGCGACCGAGGACGAGATCCGCGAGACCTTCGGCTCGGGTGGGGGGTCGATCGGACCTGTCGCCGTCGACGTCGAAGTGATCGCCGACGAAGCGCTCCGCGAAGGGCAGTTCGTGGCAGGCGCGAACCGCGACGGCTGGCACCTGCGCGGGGTCGAGGCCGGACGGGACTACCGGCCGACGTTCGCAGACATCCGCCAGGCCGTGGAAGGCGACGTCTGCCCCGTGTGCGGCGGGAGGCTCGTGGTCGGCGCGGCCGTCGAGGTGGGGCACATCTTCAAGCTCGGCACGTTCTTCACGGACCGCTTCGACGCGAACTACCTCGACGAGGACGGCCGCGAACGGCCGATCGTGATGGGGAGTTACGGCATCGGCCCGGGACGGACGGTGGCCGCGATCGTGGAGCAGCACCACGACGAGCAGGGGATCATCTGGCCGCGCGCGGTGGCACCGTACGACGTCCACGTGGTCGCGCTTCCGGGAGTGGAGGAGCATGCGAACGCCGCCGCGAGCGCGCTCGACGAAGCAGGTCTCGAGGTGCTCGTGGACGATCGCGATTCGCGCGCGGGAGAGAAGTTCGCGGACGCCGATCTGATCGGTTGCCCGCTGCGAGCGACGGTCGGGCGAAAGGCTGCGGAAGACGGTACGGTGGACCTGCGCGAGCGCACGAAGGGGGAGGACAAGGCGGTGAGCGTGGGTGAGCTCGGCTCGACGGCGCGCGAGATGCTCGGCTGATGGCGCGGAAGCGGCGTTTCAGCGACGACGCATTCGGCCCGACGGTCGAGCGGCTCATGGGCGAGGCCGGTCTGACGTATCGCTCGCTGGCGGAGAAGACGCGGCTGTCGGCCGGCTACCTGAACCATCTCGTGCACGGGAACCGTCCGGTCCCGTCCGACGATGTGATCAAGACGCTCGCGCGCTCGCTCGGGGTGGAGGCGGAACACTTCCGCGAGTACCGGCTGAGAGTCATCACCGACCGCCTGGAACGGATGCCGGACCTGATCGACAGGCTGTACAGGCGCTACGGCAGCTAGCAGCCCGACCCGCGATCTCCCGCCGATGGAGCTCGGCTACGCGCGGACGGAGTTGCGGCGAAAGCTCGTCGACGCCGTGCTGCGCGGCGCGAAGACGGCAACGGCCGGATTGCGGGCGGACTTCGAGCCGCACACGGACGAGCCGCTACCGCGGCCCGGCGACCGTTTCGTGTTGCTCGCCTTCGATGAAGACCCGGTGGCGGTCGTAGAGACCACCGAGGTTCGAGTCCTTCGCGCAGGCGACGTCGACCTCGCCTTCGCGGTCGACGAGGGAGAGGGTTTCGAGACCGTCGCCGACTGGCGCCGCGCTCACGCAGCGTTCTGGAAAGACCGGGAGATCGGAGACGACACCCTGATCGTCGCCGAGCGCTTCAGGGTCGTGGAACGGCTGTAGCCCGGCTAGACTGGTCGCCGAAGAACGGGACGTGGCGCAGCCTGGTTAGCGCGCTTGGCTGGGGGCCAAGAGGTCGCGAGTTCGAATCTCGCCGTCCCGATTCCGACGTCCCGGTTCGGTCAGCCGAAGAAGGCGATGACCCGGAGGTATGCCGCGGTGATCTGTCCTGAAAGCGCCGCGTAGGCCAGGATGATCGCCGGCACGATCACGCCGAGGACGACGGCGTACTCGGCCATGGTCTGGGCCTTCTCGCGGCTGGGACGGGACCGAATGCGGTCGATCCAGAGAGAGGGAGCCATAGTGCGACATCGGCGGATTTCCCGGCCGTCCACATGCCTCTTCCTGGTGATGCGGTGATCCGATCCGCGTGCGATGCTACGCGCCTTGCGGCGCCCCCTCCTGGTCCTTGCGCTTCTCCTCTGCCTGCCCGCCTCGGCTCGGGCGGCCGAGCCGCGCAGCGCGATCTTCTTCTATCCGTGGTATTCCAACGTCCAGCACGACGGCCAGTACGTCCACTGGACCCAGGGTGGCCACGAGCCGCCCTTCGACGTGGCCTCGCACTTCTTTCCGAGCCGCGGGCCGTACTCGAGCGGCGATCCCCGCGTCTTGCGTGCGCAGATGCGCGATATCTCCGTCGCAGGAATCGACGAGGTTGTGAGCTCCTGGTGGGGCCGAGGGTCGCCGGAGGACTCACGGTTACCGGCACTCATCCATGCGGCCGCAAGACGCGGCCTCCAGGTGGCCGTCCAGCTCGAGCCGTATCCGGGACGTACGGTGGCGACGGTCGCGGCCGACCTCGCGTACCTGCGCGGGCTGGGCATCCGCGATGTCTACGTCTACGGGTCGCACGACTTCGAGGCGGAAGACTGGTGGGCCGTGACGCGGCAGCCGAACGGGATGCATCTCTTTGCGCAGACGAATCGGGTGGGGTTCGCCGCGCGCGCCGGCTTCGCCGGGTTCTACACCTACGACATCCTGCTCTACGACGGATCGAAGTTCGGCCGGCTGTGCGATCAGGCGCGCCGCGCCGGGATTCTCTGCGCGCCCTCCGTTGGTCCCGGCTACGAGGCGCGGCAGGCGACGGGCGACGTGCGCGTCAAACCGCGGCTCTTCGGTGCGACGTACGACTCGATGTGGAGAGCGGCGGCGCGCGCCGGAGCCGACCTCGTGACCATCACCAGCTACAACGAGTGGGGAGAGGGAACGCAGATCGAGCCAGCCGGACACGGCGGGCGCTACGAGAGCTACGACGGCGCGTACGGGTTGCACGGTCGCGCGGCGCAGCGCGCGTACCTCATGCGCACCGCGTACTGGACTTCTCGACGCTCCGTCAGCCCTTGACGACTCCGAGCGGGACGACCCGGGCGACGCGCCGGGCGAGACCGGCACGCTCGACGACGTCCACGACGATCTCCACGTCCTTATAGGCGAACGGGGCCTCCTCGGCGAGCCCCTTGTTCGATGGCGAGCGGACGACGATCCCCTGTCCTTCGAGCTCGCGGCGAAGCTCGGCGCCCCCGATCTCCTTCTTCGCGGCGGTGCGGCTGAGCCGGCGTCCGGCGCCGTGGCACGTCGTTCCGAAGGACCGCCCCATGGATCCCTGTTCGCCGGCGAGGACGTAGCTGACGGTTCCCATGCTGCCGGGGATGAAGACCGGCTGCCCCACATCCCTGAAGGAGGCGGGGATCTCGGGGGAGCCCGCGGGAAACGCGCGGGTTGCGCCCTTGCGATGGACCAGGACGTCGCGGCCGTCGTAGCGTTCGGGCTTGGCGACGTTGTGGGCAACGTCGTAGACCTGTCGTGTTCCGGCGGCGGCGTCGTGTCCGAGCACGCGTTCGATCGCCTGCCGGACCCGATTCGCGATCTCCTGCCGGTTCGCCCAGGCGAAGTTCGCCGCGGCCGCCATCGCCGCGAGGTAGGACTGGCCCTCCGGCGAGGATGCCGGCGCGCACGAGAGCTGCCGGTCGGGAAGCTCGATTCCGTAGCGGTCGAGCACGGCGTCCATCCGCTTCACGTAGTCGGTGCAGACCTGGTGTCCGAGGCCCCGCGAGCCGGAATGGATGAGCACCGTGACTTGGTGCTCGCCAAGGCCGAACGCCGCCGCGGCCGACTCGTCGAAGACTCGATCGACCCGCTGGAGCTCGACGAAGTGATTGCCGGAGCCCATCGTGCCGAGCTGCCCGCCGCCGCGATCGCGGGCCCGGGTGGAGACCGCCTCAGGGTCCGCGCCCGGCAGGCAGCCGTTCGACTCCGTGCGATCGACGTCGTCGTCGCCGCCGAGGACGCTGCTGCCCTCGCGGAGCACGCGGTCGAGGTCGACGGGGGAGAGCGCCTTTCGGTTCGATTTGCCCGCACCCGCCGGCACGGCCCGTGAGATCTCGTGCACGAGCTGCTCGCGGCGGGCACCCAGCTCGGGCTCCGTCAGCGGGAGGGCCAGCAGCCGGACGCCGCAGTTGATGTCATAACCGACGCCCCCGGGCGAGACGACGCCGTCCGGCAACTCGGTGGCGGCGAGCCCACCGACCGGGAAGCCGTAGCCCTGATGGATGTCGGGCATCGCGATCGCGGCGTCGACGATGCCCGGCAGGGTGGCGACGTTCTGGAGCTGCTCGAGCGAGCGGTCGCGGCGGATCGCCGCCAGGAGCTCCTCGTCGGCAAAGATCCGCGCCGGAACGCGCATGTCCGCACGCGCGTCTGCGGGGATCTCGTACAGGGTCTCGTCGATCCACCTCTCAGACATCGAGCACCACGCGCGCCTCCCACGCGCCGTCCTCCTCCCGAAACTCGAGCTGGTGGTAGGTCGCGGCCTTCACGATCGGCTGGATCTCGGTCACGCGGCCCTCGAGTGCGGCGCTGACACCGCCGTCGACGAGCTCGACGTGCGTCTCGTCGGGGACGAACGAGTCGGTGTCCGCGAGGTAGATGAGCTCGTCGAGGAAGCCGACGAGAAGGCTCGCGTAGTCGCGGCCCTCCACGGCGACCCGACGTCGTGCGGGCTCGCCCTCCGCCGCCAGCTCGACGAGCCGGCCGAATGCCTCGGCAGCCTCGCGGAAGACCTCCTCGGGCGTCGCTGCCCGCACGAAGAGCTCGATCTCGGCCGTGTGCTCGCGCCACTCATGCACGACGGAACACGTCGGCGCTGCAGCCTGCGATCAGACCTTCGAACACGTCCTCGACTCCTCTCAACGAAGGATGCTCGAGATCCACCTCCACCTCTTCCCACTCTTCCAGCCCGAGCGAACCTGCACCCTCGTCGGCGCCGAAGCAAAGCAGCGTCTCGGTGGAGATGACGTTACGGCGACCGGCCTGGCGGCGCGCGATGCCCTCGAGCTCGCGTAGCTCCTCCAGCGGATCGATGCGGACGTTCGAATCGGAGCCGATGCAGATTCCGATCCCGCGCGTGCAGACGCGCTCGACCGGCAGGAATCCGTCGCCGAGGTTCGCCTCCGTCGTCGGGCAGGCGCAGACGCGGGCGCCGGCACGTGCGAGCAGGTCGAGCTCGGACCCGTCCGCGTGCGTGGCGTGCACGACCGTCGTGTGCTCGCTCAGGCAGCCGGTGCGCTCGAGCAGCTCGATCGGCCGGATGCCGTGCTCCGCCAGGCATTCCTCGATCTCACGCGGCTGCTCGTCGGCGTGCACGTGCAGGGGCAAGCGCTCCGAGGCGGCGTAACGGCCGATCTCCTCGAGCCAGTCCGCGGGGCACGCGCGCACGGAGTGGGGCGCTACCCCGACCGCGACGTCGCGTGCGCGCAACGCTTCGACCTGCAGCAGGTAGTCGGCCGCCGAGTCCTGCCGGAAGCGCGGCAGGCCGCCGCGTCCGTAAGCGGCGAGCAGGAGCACGATCCGAAGCTCGGCCTCCCCGGCCGCCTCCACCGCCGCGAGTGCCTCGTCGAAGCCCAGGTAGTGGAACTCGCCCACTGCGGTGTATCCGCTCGCTCTGAGCTCCCGATAGACCTCGACGTATTCGCGCCGCACGAGCTCGGGCGTCTGCCGCTCCGCCTCGGCGAGCATGAGCTCCCGCCAGGCCCAGAAGTCGCCGCCGCCCTGGCGCCCGCGCAGGGAGCGCTGGAACCCGTGGCAGTGGGCATCCACGAATCCCGGCAGGCTGAGGGTCTCGGCCACGGGCGTATCCTTTCCACACCGATGGCGACCCGCGCCGTTCCCGTGACTTTGCAGCAGCTTCCGAACGCGCTGACGATCGCGCGTCTTGCGTTGATCCCCGTCTTCGTCGCGTTGATGCTCGGCGCCGAGGGAGGGCACAGCTGGCCCGCCGGGATCGTCTTCGGCGTCGCGGGCGTCACTGACCAGATCGACGGCTTCCTCGCGCGGCGCTGGCGGGTCGAATCCCAGTTCGGCCGGATCTTCGACCCGCTCGCCGACCGGCTGATGATCGATGCCGCCGTGATCCTGCTCTTCGTCGCGGACCACATGCCCTGGGCGGGGCTGGTCGTGATCGTCGGCCGTGACCTGATCCTGCTCGCCGGCTACAAGGCGATCGCGCCGCAGGGGTACGAGCTCAACGTCAACCTGCTCGGCAAGACCGCGACCTGGCTCCTGTACGCGGGGATCGGCTTCCTGCTCGTCACGCACCGCGCGACCGACTGGCCCTACTGGATCTTCTGGACCGGACTGGCACTCGCGGTCGCCGCCGGACTGGTGTACATCGCCGGCGCCTGGAGAGAAGTCAGGCGATGAAGGCCGTCGTTATGGCGGGCGGCGAGGGCACGCGCCTGCGGCCGCTGACGTCGAACCAGCCCAAGCCGATGGTGCCGATCGTCGGCAAGCCGTGCATGGAGCACATCCTGGAGCTCCTTCGCGAGCACGGCCTCACCGAGGTGATCGTCACGGTCGCATTTCTCCCGCAGGCCATTCGCAGCTACTTCGGCGAGGGCGACACGCTCGGAATGCAGATCGGCTACTCGGTGGAGGAATCGCCGCTCGGCACCGCGGGCTCGGTGCGGCTGGCCGCGAAGCAGCTCGACGAGACATTTCTCGTGATCTCGGGCGACGCCCTCTGCGACCTCGACCTGAGCGCGCTCGTCGCGTTCCACAAGGAGCGCGGCGCCGCCGTGACGATCGGGCTGAAGTCGGTCGAGAACCCGCTCGAGTTCGGCATCGTCGTCACGGACGAGGAGGGCAGGATCGAGCGCTTCCTCGAGAAGCCGTCGTGGAGCCAGGTGTTCTCGGACACGATCAACACCGGTATCTACGTGCTCGAGCCCGAGGTCCTCAGGCACGTCCCGACCGACAGGTCCTACGACTTCTCGAAGGAGCTCTTCCCGTACCTGCTCGAGATGGGACGTCCGCTGTACGGCTACGTCATGGACGGCTACTGGCAGGACGTCGGCGACCTCGACCAGTACCGCCAGGCGAACTTCGACGCGCTCGAGCAGAACGTGCAGCTCACCATTCCCGGCATCCGCATCCGCGGGAACGTCTGGCTCGGCGAAGGGGTGGAGATCGGAGACCTCGACCAGGTGGAGGGCCCCGCGTACATCGGCAACTACTGCCGCATCGCACCGGGCGCGACCGTGGGCTCGCATTCCGTGCTGTCCAACAGTGTCACCCTGCGTGAGCGCACCCGCACGACCCGCTCCGTGATCGACGCGTCGACGCACATCGGTCGCAGCTCGCTGATCGAGGGCGCGATCGTCGGGCGCTCGTGCGACATCCGCGCGCACGTGCGCATCCACGAGGGAGTGGCGATCGGCGACGAGGTCACGATCGGGTCGGAGACCGTGATCATGCCGGGCGTCCGGATTTACCCGTACAAGGAGGTCGAGTCCGGCTCGCACATCACCGAAAGCCTGATCTGGGAGTCGCGCGCCTCGACCCGCTTGTTCGGCAGGGACGGCGTCTCAGGGCTGGTCAACGTCGACCTTACCCCGGAGGTCGCAGTCCGGATCGCAGCGGCTCTCGGTACGGCCCTCAAGCGGGGTGCGCGCATCGTCGCAAGCCGTGAGTCGGCGTCGGCGTGCCGGATGATCAAGCGGGCGATGATCTCCGGGTTCACGTCCTCCGGCCTGGACGTCGCCGACCTGCGCGTCCTTCCGGCCGCGGTCGCGCGCCATCTCCTCAAGAGCGAGAGCTATGAGGCCGGCTTCCACGTCGGGACGAGCGAGGCGGACCCGGAGGTCGTCCAGATTCGGTTCTTCGAGCAGCCGGGGATCCAGCTCTCGGCCGCGCTCCAGAAGGAGATCGAGAAGAACTTCACCCGCGGCGAGCTCCGCCGTGTCGGCTTCGGCGACATCGGCACGATCACCTACCCGGCCCGCGTCCGCGAGACCTATGCGCAGGATCTGCTCGAAGAGGTCGACGCGGACGCGATCCGCTCGCGCGGCTACCGGCTGGTGGTCGACTACGGCTTCTCCGCCGCGTCCTTCGTGCTGCCGCTCCTGCTGGGACCCCTGGGAGTGGAAGCCGTCTCCGCACACGGATTCACCACCGACCGCAGCGATCCGGGCTCGACGCTTCTGCGCCAGGCGATCGGCCAGGTCAAGCAGCTCGTGCCGGCAGTCGGGGCCGATCTCGGCGTCATCCTCGACCGCGCCGCCGAGCGTCTCTACCTCGTGGACGAGCGCGGCCGCGAGATCCCTGTCGAGCAGAGCCTGCTCCTCTTCCTGCGGCTGATCGGAACCGACGGCCGCCGCGGCAAGCTCGCCTTCCCGATCACGGTCACGAGCCAGGTCGATCGCCTGCTCGAGGGAAGCGGGCTCGAGATCGTCCGGACGCCGGCCTCGCTCGCCGATCTGACCAAGGCCGCGGCGGAGGACGGCGTGATCTTCGCGGGAGCGGTGGGAGGGGGCTACGTCTTCCCGGAATTCCTGCCTGCGTACGACGCGGTCGCGAGCCTCTGCAAGCTGCTCGAGCTGCTGGCGCCGGAGCGGCGTCCGCTCTCCGAGCTGGTGGCCGATCTTCCCGCTCCGACGCTCGTCCATCGCCAGCTGCCGTGTCCCTGGGCGCTGAAGGGCGTCGTCATGCGCGTCCTCACCGAGCGCCTCCGCGACCGCGAGCTCGACCTCATGGACGGGATCAAGGTCTTCGAGGAACGCGGCTGGGCCCAGGTGCTGCCCGATCCGGACGAGCCGCTCGTCCACATCTACGCCGAGGGCCGGACCGAGGAGGACTCGAAGGCCCTCGAGGCGGAGTTCCACGAGATGGTCGAGGAGATCATGCACACCGAGGGCGCCGCCACCGTCGCCTGAACTCTCAAGTTCAGGTTGACCCTTTGGGGCTCCGCTGCTTTACTGCGGAGAGCCCTCGACCCGAAAGGCGGCCAGTTGGAACCTCTGCCGGATCTCGCCACGCTGTCCGACGACGACCTCAAGCAGCTGATCGAAGACCTCACGCACGAGGAGAACGAAATCTCGTATCAGCGTCGTCTGCTCCACGGGAAGATCGACATCTTGCGCGCCGAGCTCGTCGCCCGGCTGCAGAAGACGGGAGGGCAGAGCGTCCTCGACGAGGTCGACGTCGACCACCTGACGGCGATCCTGACCTCGAAGGCCGCACCTCCTTCGTAGCGTGTCGCACATTTACTGCCAGGAGTGCGGCTTCCAGAATCCCGAGGCCGCGAACTACTGCGCGCGTTGCGGGGCGCTGCTGGTGAAGGACGAGGGCGGCGCCGAGACGACGCAGACGTTCACGCCCGAGGAAGGGGACGACGCACCGGCCGAGGCGCTCGAGGATCTGGGCATCAAGGGACCCGCCCTCGTCGTCCGCTCCGGCGGAGGCAGGGCGGGGGAGATGTTCCACCCGGGGGAGGAAACGACGATCGGGCGTTCGCCCGACTGCGGCATCTTCCTCGACGACGTGACGGTGTCGCGCAAGCATGCGGTCCTCGTCAATCGCGACGGCGCCTTCTTCATCGAAGACCAGGGCAGCCTCAACGGGACGTTCGTGAATCGCAAGCGCGTCGAGTCGGCGGAGCTCGAGGACGGCGACGAGCTGCAGATCGGCAAGTACCGGCTGACCTTCCTCAATCGCTGATGGCGACGGCATTGAAGACGCGGCAGCTCACGATCGGGACCGTCTGCGGGCTGCTCAAGGACGAGTTCCCCGACATCTCGATCTCCAAGATCCGCTACCTCGAGGACCAGGGCCTGCTCGCTCCCCGCCGCACGCAGGGCGGCTACCGCCTCTTCAGCGAGGAGGACGTGGAGCGGCTGGAGACGATCCTGCGGCTGCAGCGGGACGAGTTCCTGCCGCTGCGGGTGATCCGGCAGGAGCTCGCAGCGCCCGCCGCGCGAGACCGGAAGCGCCGGCGCTCGGCAGGCCTCACCGGCGAGGAGGAGGAGCTCGATCTCGCCGCGTTGTGCGAGCGCGCCGGCATCGACGCGCGCCTGGCGCGGGAGCTCGAGGACTTCGGCCTGTTGTCGCCGCGGACCGACGCGGGCCAGAAGCGCTATTCCGGGCTCGATGCGGACATCGCCCAGGCGTGCGGCCGACTCTCCCGCTTCGGGATCGCACCGCGGCACCTGCGGGCCTTCCGCACCGCCGCCGACCGGGAGGCCGGCCTGATCGAGCAGGTCGTCGGCCCGGCGCTGCGCGCACGCAACCCCGAGCGGCGGCGAGCCGGCATGGACGATCTGGAGGCTCTCGCCGAGCTCGCCCGGGAGCTCTCCCAGCTGCTCTCCTGGCGCGCCCTGCGCCGGCTTGCGTCAACATGATCGGGTGAATCTCGCCGAGAAGGTCCGCGAGGTCCAGGACTGGCCCCAGCAGGGCGTGGGCTTCAAGGACGTCACGCCTCTGCTCGCGGACGCGGAGGCCCTCGCCTACGCGATCGAGCAGCTCTCGGAATGGGGCCGCGCGAAGGAGCCGGACCTCGTGCTCGGCGCCGAGGCGCGGGGATTCATCCTCGGCGCGGCGATCGCGCGGGAGATCGGCTGCGGCTTCGTGCCGGCGCGACGACCCGGAAAGCTTCCGCCCGAGACGATCAGCGCCACCTATGCCCTCGAGTACGGACAGAACGCACTCGAGCTGCACCCGGACATGATCCCGGACGGCGCACGTGTCCTCATCCACGACGACGTCCTTGCGACGGGCGGCACGGTGGAGGCGATCGGCGAGCAGCTCGTGGAGCGCCTCGGCGGAAAGGTCGTCGGCTGCTGCTTCATTATCGAACTGACGTTCCTGCACGGCCGCGACCGGCTATCCAAGTACGACTTGCATACGCTGATCGAGTACTAGTAGACAGAGCGAAAGCTTCGCTTTCGCTCTGGAGCACGGCGCTTCGCGCGAAACGCGCGCGGGCTCGGCCCGCGCGCTCCAGGTGTGGTCCGCGGGGTCGTCTACCCGGCGGCGCGGCGATGCTGCGCGTCGCCGCTCCGCATCAGTTCGCCTCCGCGTAAGCCGGTTTCGCCTGGCTTACGCTCCGGCTTTCATGGATTTTGGTGGTGCGGCGGTGGCAGATCTCAGGTTTACCGTCCGGGACGCCGATTAAGAACCTCAGTCATGTATGACGCGTTGACGGGACGGTTCACGTTCCCGTGTCCCGCACGGGGAGAGACGCGCGTCACCTTGTCGGCCTTTCGCCAGCTCGAGCGTCTTCCCGGCGCTGCGCACCCCGCCGTTTTCCAGGTGCGGTTCGCCTGCGCGTGCGGGAAGGAGCACGAAGGCCTCGTCACGCACGACGACCTCGACTGGGCGCCGCTCGGGTTGCAGGGCGGCGTGTTCTACAACCTCATGACAGACCGCCTCGACGTCGTCGACGCCGAGCTCTCGGATCTCGCCGCCCGTCGCATCCAGGCCGGAGAGTGGCCCTGGAGCTTCTTCTGCTATCCGGAAGAGCAACCGCGGCCGGTCTTTCCCTCCGCCTTCTTCCTGCTCGCCCCGGGTGATGGCTCGCTGGGGCTCGCCGTGCGCTGCCCGGCCTGCCAGCGAACCTCGGTCAACCTCGTCTCGCACGAGCACGTCGACCTCCCGTTCCACAACGATCCCGAGGTGGGGGTCGTGGAACACGTCTTCAGCGACGACGTGGCCCGGACCCTGGAGGAATTCCGGGCGGAGCTCTATTCGGTCTCCTTCGATACGAGGCGTTTAGGTCTCTAAAAACAGGGTGTTCGCTTTCTCTCTGGGGGGTATCTAGCGGGTACCAACAGAGCGAGGTGATCGAATGTACGGACTCACGCGGGCCACGACGACGCTCATCGGAGCGGCCGTGGCGGGCCTGCTGATCTGGATCGGGACGCAGATCAACGACGAGTCGGTCGGCGGCTTCTGGGCCGTCTACGGGCTGATCGCCGGCGCAGGTCTCGTGATGGCGCTGTCGCAGCTGCTCGGCGGCTGGACGAAGTGGGGCTGGCCGCGCCTTGCGGTCACGTTCCTCCTCATGGCGTTCGTGCCGATCGCGATCGTCTCACTGTGGATCGTGCTCGCCGCGGAACCGGGGAACGGCTGGATCCACCGGCACGTGCTCTCATGGTCGGGCGACATTCAGATCGGCGGGCTAGTGAACGACCTGAAGGAATACGTCTCCGTGTTCGCCTTCGGGATCGGGCTCGTGTTCGGCTTCTCGTTCGACACGACGGGGCCGCGAACCCGCGCAGTGGCGGCGACGCCCACCACCACCACGACGACGACTCGACGCGGGCTCCTCGGGCGCAGGCGGGAGGTCGTCACGGGCGACGGCCGCAGGGCCGCCGACGAGCCCGTCACGCGCGAACGGACGGCGGCGGACGAGGAGGCGCCCGTCTCCGACCGCGACCGCGTCACGACCACGACCGATCGGTAAGGCAGTCGAAAAGCCGCCCCTCGGCACGATCGAGGGGCGGCTTTAGCTCAGTCCTAGTGATCATCGAGGCTCTCCTGGAGCCGATACCAGGGGAGACATGCACGATCCCTCGCTTCCGCAGGGCGAGAGAGGGTACGAGCTCCTTCTAGAGCACTGCACCTCCTTGACCCGAATCGCTGCGCCCCGAACTCCCGCCTTCCAGCGCCTCGAGGAGGCCCTCGGAGGGGAGCTCGCCAGGCTGCTCACGGTCGCTCTCGCCAGGCAGCGAGGCGCCCGCGTCCTGGTCTAACCCGGCTCGTCGCCTCCGCGCAGGCGGATAAAGAGGAAGATCGCCCCGAAGGAGAGCAGGCCCAGTACGAGCGCCGTCCCCTGGCTGACGCCTATCGAAAGCAGCCCGCTCCAGACGAACAGGCCGAGCACGAGCGCCCAGATGAAGGACGTGATGCCTGGATCGATGCTGGGGGGCCGTAAGTGCATCGGGCGACTATACGGGTCCAAAAAAATTCGCCGAGCCGGTTTCGCTTTCGTCCACCGCTTCCGCTGACTTTCCCCTTGCGGGTACTGCCCTCGGGCTCGGCTTCGGTCTACTTGCGCTCCGTGCTCGGCGCAAGCAGCAATCTAGCGTTTCGGGCGACCGGGTCAAGGGGTCGGAAAAGGCCGAGGCCGCAATTTGCGGAAGTTTCTTTTTCCAACATCGCTACAGCCTTTTTTGCAGCGTAGTTGATTGGTGTGAAGAGGGCGGACCCGGCGGAGGTGGTCGCAGGTCGCTGGGGGGACCTCCCGGTTCCCCCAGACCCCTTCCCCAGGGGCCGCTTCGCGGACGAACGCGTCGACGTTGGTCCAAAAAAAATTCGCCGAGCCGGTTTCGCTTTCGTCCACCGCTTCCGCTGACTTTCCCCTTGCGGGTACTGCCCTCGGACTCGGCTTCGACCTACTTGCGCTCCGTGCTCGGCGCAAGCAGCAATCTAACCTGTGGAACGGAGGGGTCAAGGGGTCGAAAAAGGTCATGCCCGCAATTTGCGGAAATTTCCTTTTTCAACATTTCCACAGCCATTTTTGCATCTGTGGACAGTGCTGTGGAAAGGTTTGAACCCGAAACTGCAACGTCCGCAAAAGGTGCCGCGGCTGGATCGGTTCGGGGGACGACGACAGTAACCCATCCGCCATACTCGCGCGTGTGAGCCGTCCGCGGATCGCGATCGCGCTCGCAGGCGCCGCTCTTGCCCTTGCCGTCGTGCTCGCTGCTCTCCGCGTGGGGGAGACGCACGGCAAGCTCTCGGGTTGGCAGGCGCTCGTCCTCGGAATCGTGCAGGGCGCGACCGAGCTCCTTCCGATCTCCTCGTCCGGTCACCTCATTCTCGTCCCGTGGCTTGCCGGCTGGACCTATCTCGAGGAGCATCCGGACTTCAACAAGACCTTCGACGTCGCGCTTCATCTCGGAACGCTCGTCGCGGTCATCCTCTATTTCTGGGGTGACGTCGTGCGGCTCGTCCGGGCCTGGCTCCGAAGCATCGGTCGCCGAAGCATCAAGAACGAGGACGAGCGCGTCGCCTGGTACGTCGCGGTCGCGACCGTCCCCGCGGCCATCGCCGGCGCTGCCGGGGAGGACTTCATCGAGAAGAAGCTCGGCGATCCCTGGCAGATCGCGCTCCTGCTCGCGGTCTTCGCCGTCGTTCTCTGGCTCGCGGACCGCGTGCCCGCGCGCCGCACGATCGACCAGATCGGGTGGAAGGGCGCGCTCGCGATCGGCCTCGCCCAGTGCCTCGCGCTCATGCCCGGCGTGTCGCGCTCCGGGATCACGATCACAGCGGGACGGTTCCTGCGTCTGGACCGCGACCGCGCCGCCCGTCTTTCCTTCCTCCTGCTGATCCCGATCGTCTTCGGGGCCTCCGTTCTGAAGGGCGTCAAGGACATCGCCCTCGGCGGCGGACTCCCGCCCGGTTCGGCGGGGCCATTCATCGTCGGCATGCTCGCCGCGGCGGTCGTCGGCCTGGTGGCCATCTGGGCGCTGCTCGGCTACGTCCGGCGGCACACGTACTCCCTGTTCGTGCTCTACCGGCTGGCGATCGCGGCAGCGATCCTCGTCGTGATCGCCGCCGGCTGGCGGGGCCGAAACTTCTAGCCGACGGCCGTTCGTAGCAGAGACGCGTACGGGATGGCCGTCGCCTGCTCGACGTAGACGGCCCGGTAGAACGTGGGGGAGGCCGGGGGCGCAGCTTCCGCGGTGAAGGACCCGTCGGGTGCGAGCTCTGCGTTTGCGATCAGGGTCCTGGGTCCGTTCGGCGCCTCGCGGTACACGTGGACGAGACCGCCGCTCGCGCCTTCGACACGGCCCTTCAGCTTCCCGGTCGGCTCCGCGCTGAGGGAGACGCGGATCGACGGGCGGGCGGGGGCCTCGAACCATTCGAGCCCGTTGTTCGTCGAGAGAAGGAGCTGTCGCCTGCCGCCGGGCGCGGCGACGTAGCCTTCGATCAAGCCGTCGACCTCGGTAAAGGGGCCGGATTCGTCGGCGAGGACTCCGGCGTAGCCGAACCAATCGCCGAGCTGCACCCAGTCGTAGGCCCCGACCTCCGGCCGTCCTGCGTCGACCAGCAGGGAGACGAAGATGCCGTGGTCGAGGATCGTGTTCGTCTCCTGCGTCGCTGCGCTCAGCGTCAGCAACACGCTGACCGAGCCCGAGGAGGCCTGTGTCCAGCCCGACCAGAGGGTTCCGCCGTCGGCCACCGCGCCGACGCGACCGGCGGGGGAACCGGCCCGGCTGGCAAAGAGGTACTGCCCGACCCAGCGGCCCTTGGGCTGTGGCTGCCAGTCGATCGCCGCCGAGCTGTAGGTCTCGACGACGTGCAGGCGGCCGCGCACGAGCACCGGGGCTGCACCCGGAGCGAGCACGCTCGACGGGAAGCCCTGTTTCGTGATCGCTCGCGTGCGCAGGCGTCCGCGGATGTCGGTCGTGACCAGCCTGAGATAGGTCTTTCCGGTCCGCAGGCGCACCGCGTACGCAAACGCCGGCCGGTCTGCTGCGTCCAGGGCGAGGCCGGCGGGGCCGAATGAGGCGCCTCTGCGGGGTCGAGCGACGATTCTCAGCTTCCTGCCGCGGTCGGCAAAGGCGAGCCATGAACCGTCCTCCGCCGCCACCAACAGGCTTGTGCGTGCCTTGCCGTCGACGACGAGGCCCTCGATAACACCGTTTCCGGTGAGCAGCTGACCGCGGCCCGCGAAGGTCCAGCCCGAAGTGACTCGGCGCGCGACGACGACGTCGCGGCCCGAGAAGAACGCGACCCGCGGCGATCCGTCCGGCCCAACTGCGAGGAATCCGCGGCCGAGGGTGGGCGCGACGATTTCCGCGCCACCCGGCGAGGGGAGGGCGAGCGCCACCGCCGAAGCAAGCCCAATCCACGCCAACTTGACATAACGTCTCTTTTCGTGCATTGGCCCGAGAGGCTACCTCCGGGCTTCGAGGGGGTTGACGCGGGGGCTCGTGCCTGAGAGCGTGCGTGTTTGGCACTTCCAGGGGTCAGGCAGAACCAGACGGGAGATGACCGTAGAGATCGACTCGATCCTCCAGCACGAGGACATCCAAGGACTGCTGGAGAACGCAGAAGTCACGGGCGCGATCCGCCAGGCGGATCTTGCCGAGGTGATCGAGCAACACCAGCTCGACGCACTCGAGACCGATGCGCTCTTCAACGAGTTCGAGCGGCGCGGCATCGAGGTCGCAGAGGAGCCGGACAAGGAGAAAGAGAAGGAGCCGCCTCCTCCCCCGCTCCAGACGTCATACGAGACGACGACCGACGCCCTCCAGCTGTTTCTGCGCGAGGCCGGCCGGCACGCGCTCCTGACCGCCGCCCAGGAGGTCGAGCTCGCCAAGCGGATCGAGCGCGGCGACATGGGCGCGAAGACGCACATGATCCAGTCGAACCTGCGACTCGTCGTCTCGATCGCCAAGAACTACCGCAACCAAGGGCTGCCCTTCCTCGACCTGATCCAGGAAGGGACGCTCGGGCTGATCCGCGCGGTCGAGAAGTTCGACTGGCGCCGCGGCTACAAGTTCTCGACCTACGCGACCTGGTGGATCCGGCAGGCCGTCGCGCGTGCGCTCGCCGACAAGGCGCGCACGATTCGCATGCCGGTCCACATCGTCGAGCGACTGCAGAAGATGAACCGCGCCGAGCGCACGCTCTGGACGCAGCTCGGCCGCGAGCCGACGCTGGAGGAGATCGCGGAAGAGGCGAGCCTGCCGATCCAGCAGGCGCATGAGGTGCGCGCCGCGGCACGCGCGTCGGCCTCGCTCGACCAGCCCGTCGGCGAGCAGGAGGACGCCGTCTTCGGAGACTTCGTCGCCGGCGACGATCCCTTGCCCGAGGAGGAGGTCGAGGTCTCCCTGCGCTCGCAGGCGCTCACGGCCGCGCTGTCGGCGCTCCAGGAGCGCGAGCGCGAGGTGCTCGTCCTCCGCTACGGCCTCGACGACTCGGAGCCGAAGACCCTCGAGGAGATCGGGCGCCGGTTGGGTCTCACACGTGAACGCGTAAGGCAGATCGAGCTGGAGTCGCTCAGGCGCCTGGCGACGCTGCGCGAGATGCAGTCGGTGACTGCGTAGCGACGCCCAGGGCCGTTCCGTCGAAGAGCGGGAGCGCGCGCGGGCCGAGCCGCTGCTCGGCGAGCTCATAGGCCTCGTCGAGCTGTGCCGGCCGTGTGGCGCGATGGCCGTCGGAGCCGACGACGTTGGCGATGTCGCGCTCCAGGAGCGACCAGCCGAGCTCCTCCGGCTCCGGTCCGTGCCTCCCCAGGAGTGAGGTCGAGTTCACCTGCAGCGCCCAGCCTCGCGCGGCCAGCTCCTCGGCGATCAACGGGTCCGCGAGCACCGCCTCCGTCCGTTCGGGATGTGCGATCACGGGCTGCAAGCCGGCAGCCTCGACGTGCTCGGCGAGGGCGAAGACGAGATCCGCGGGCCCGGCAAACGGCACCTCCATCAGCACGCAGTCCGTCCCTTCGAGGGCGTAGCGGTTCGGGTCCTCGTCGAGGAGGACCCGCGTGGGCGTCAGCTCGTAGCCGAGACGCAGGTCGAGACCGGCACGCGGGCGCATCCGCTCGTAGGCGGCACGAATCTCCGCCTCACGCTCCTCGCTGAGCGTGAAATACGGCCAGACGTGCGGCGTCGCGAAGAGGACGGCGGTGCCATGCTCCGCGGCGCTCAGACAGAGGGCGATCCCTTCCTCGATCGACGACGCGCCGTCGTCCCCGGACGGGACCACGTGCGAATGACAGTCGACGAAGCGGGTGCGCACGCTTCTCTTGATACCAGTTAAGACCGCAGGTAGAGCTCGAGATCCGGCGCGACGGTGCGCAACTCGCGCAACGCGCGGGATTCGAGCTGGCGCACGCGCTCACGCGTGATGCCGAGGCCGGACCCGACCTCTTCGAGCGTCTGCGGCGGATCGCCGTCCAGGCCGAAGCGGAGCGAAAGCACACGGCGCATACGGGGGTTCAGCCGGAGCAGCGCCTCCGCGAGCTCCTTGCGGCGGAGCTTGTGCGAGGTCATCTCGTCCGGCCGTTCCGAGTTGATGTCCTCGATCAGGTCGGCGTACATGCTCTCGCCGTCGCCGACCGGCGTCTCGAGGCTGACTGGATCCTCGACGAGGTCGAGGAGCTCTTGGACGCGCTTCTCCGGGAAGCCGCTCTCCTTCGCGAGCTCCTGCTGCGTCGGCTCGCGGTTGAGCTTCTGGGCGAGCTGGCGGCGCGCGCGCATGAGCCGTCGGACCTGGTCCGCGACGTGAACCGGGAGTCTGATCGTCCGGCCCTGGTCGGCGAGCGCGCGCGTCACTGCCTGGCGGATCCACCAGGTCGCGTACGTCGAGAGCTTGTAACCCATCTTGTAGTCGAACTTCTCGACGGCGCGGATCAGGCCGAGGTTGCCCTCCTGGATCAGGTCGAGCAGCGGGACGCCGGCCTTCGTGTAGTTGCGCGTGATCGACATCACCAGCCGGAGGTTCGACTCGATCAGCTTCTTCTTGGCCTCCTCGTCGCCCTCGTCCTTGAGGCGCGCGAGCTCGCGCTCCTCGGCCGGGGTCAGGAGGGGGCCGTCACCGATCGCCCGGACGTAGAGCTTGAGCGGATCCTGGGTGGCCTCGGCCTTGGCGGCGGGCTTCTTCTCTTCCTCGTCGTCCTGCTCGTCGGCCTCGGCGGTCTCGACCGTCTCTTCCGCCTCCTCGGCCTCCTCCCCCTCGTCTGCGGCTTCTTCGGGATCGGGAAGCAGCTCCAGCCGCGGCTCGGCGGCGGCGGAGTCTGAGGACAAGCGCGGGAGCGGCCGCTGCTCCATGCAAGGGGTATCGGCCGCTCCGAGAGGACTCTTGAGCCGGCCGTCAACCCTCCACCGAGGGATGCGTACTAACAAGGACGCCAGCCGATGCGTCTAGAAACATGAGCGACCGGAAGGTCGCTTCGTATTTGCCCAAAGACTTTGTGCGGAATCGCCGGATATAGCCTCGATCTCGACAGCCGCGTCGAGCGGACTGTCGCTGCGCGGGCGCTCCTGGCCGGGATCGCGGAGCGCGGCGCCGACGCCGTCGGCTACGCGTATCGCAGCTCGGGTCCCGCGGTCAACGTCCACAAGCAGCGCTCCGGAGCGACAGCGCTCCTCGAGCGGATTCACGTGCCCGAGGATGCGAGCCAGCTGCTCGTCCACGTCCGCGACTACACGAAGGGCCACCCCGGCCTCGCCGCCAACAACCACCCGATCAGGCACGGCGCCGTCGTCGGCGTCCACAACGGGATCATCGGCAACGACGACGAGCTCTTCGGCCGCTATCGCATCACTCGCGCCGAGCCCGAGATGACGGTCGACTCGGAGATCATCTTCGCCCTCGCCGAGCGCTCGCGCGGGCGCACGGCCGACGCGCTCGAGCAGCTCTACGGCTCGTTGGCGGCGGCCTGGCTGGACGAGGGCCGGCCGGAGCTGCTGCTCGCACGTGGCCTGGGCCGGCCGCTCTGGATCGGCCAGGGCAGGCGCGAGCTCTTCTTCGCCTCGACCCGCGTCGCGCTCGAGCTCGTGGAGAGCTACGTCGGCATCAAGCTGAGGAAGAGCGAGCTCGCCGAAGGGACGGTTCTGGCCGTCGACGGCGGGCGCGTCGTCGCCCGCGAGACCTTCAGGCCCGATCCGAGCTTCGAGGAAGAGCCGCTGCCGGCCGTGCGCGCGCCGGACGAGGCGCGCTCCTGCCTCGAGCGCCTGGCGACGCTTCACGCCGCCGCCTAGGTCCAAGCCTCAAGAAGTCTTAACGCTGGTCTCAGGTTCCTCTTAGGGGACTCTGGGACCGTTGGATCGACGTGCGCAGGTCGTTGACCAGGCGCCGCGCGCTCGGGGCAGCGGCCGCAATCGCGGGAGCAGGAGCCGCGTCGAGGCTGACGGGACTTGCTCCCGCGGCCACACCACCTCATACGCACGACCCGCTCGTCCCGGGCTCGGGACATACCGGTTTCCCCGCCGGCAACGCGAGGGTCGATCCCGAGGTGAACGGCTTCGATCCCAGCGCGATGCTGCGCGACTTCGACTGGGGCAAGACGCGCCGGCTCGCCGGCGGTCGCACCTTGCGCGAATGGGAGCTCGTCGCCTACGACAAGGAGATCGAGATCGTTCCCGGCGTCAGGTACGCAGCCTGGACGTACAACGGGCGCGTTCCGGGCCCCACGCTGCGGGCACGCGAGGGAGACCACCTGCGGGTCCACTTCGTCAACGCCGGCACGCACCCGCACACGATCCACTTCCACGGGATCCACCCCGACGTCATGGACGGAACTCCGGGGGTCGGCGAGGAGATCGGCGGCGGGCTGATCGACGTCGGCGAGGAGTTCACGTACGAGTTCGATGCGCGCCCGTTCGGGCTCCACCTCTACCACTGTCACGCGTCGCCGCTGGCAGCCCACATCGCGAAGGGTCTCTACGGGGCGTTCGTCGTCGACCCGCGCGACGGGCGTCCGGACGCCGCCGAGCTGGTCATGGTGCAGAACGCATTCGACCCGGACTTCGACGAGGACAACGAGGTGTACGCGGTCAACACGGTCGCGTTCCACTTCATGTACGAGCCCGTGCGTGTTCGCCGCGGGGAGCTCGTCCGGATCTACCTCGTCAACATCGTCGAGCTCGATCCGATCAACTCGTTCCACGTCCACGGGAACTTCTTCCACCGGTTCCCGACCGGAACCTCGCTCGAGCCGACCGAGTACACCGACACGGTGATCCAGGGTCAGGGTCAGCGCGACGTGCTCGAGCTTCGGTTCCCGTACACCGGGAAGTACATGTTCCACGCCCACAAGAGCGAGTTCGCCTCGCTCGGCTGGATGGGCTTCTTCGAGGTCGTGGATTGACGGATGCTGGATCGCGTTCTCCGGCGCATCTGGCTGCTCGGCGTTCCACTCGGAATCGCCGCCGCCGCGGTCGTGCTGGCAGTCGTGCGCCCCTGGCACGACGCCGGGGCGAAGGAGCCTGCTGAGGTCAGGGTCGACCAGGCGACGCTCAGGCCCGGGCGGATCGTGCTCGTGGTCGTGAACGGCTCGCCGGACCCCGCCCGGATCGCACAGGTGATCCTCAACGACGCCTTCGTCGACTTCCGTGCGAGTCGGCACGCAGTGCAGCCCGGCGCTGCCGAGCAGATCACCGTCTCGTATCCGTGGGTGCGCGGTGAGGCGTACGACATCGAGCTCATGACGGCAACGGGCGCGACGATCGACTACGAGATCGAAGAAGCCGAGCCGGCGTAGTTCTAGGACAGACGTCCGTCGGAGCCGACGGTCAGGCCTTCGTCGTCGAGACGCTCCTTGATCAGGAACTGGAACGTCGACCAGGCCCCGCGGCGTGCGTCGAACATGCGGTAGACCTGCCACTCCGTCAGCAGCAGGTCGTCCTTGCGGCGTGCCTCGGCCCAGTCCGCGAACTTCGGCAGCCGCTTCAGCTTCCTGGCGAGCGCGACACCCTGCTCGACGGCCCGCTCGAGCCGCTCCTCCCCGATCGGCACGTCGAAGCCCGCCTCGCGCAGCGCGCCGGCCAGGGAGCCGAACGTGTGCCAGTAGAGCGACTTGGACGGCATCGAGCCGCGGCGGGCGTCGAGGTCCTTCGCGGTGGGCACGCGCCCGAGCTCCTCCCCCAGTTCGCGCAGGAGCCCGACCAGCTCCTCGCGGGTCGCGAAGCGGCGCGGGACCAGTCCCGCCTCGCGCTTCGCGGCGTTCCAGCTCCCGAAGTGCTCGATCACCGTCTGCGGGTGCACGGTCGTGGCCGTGTCGGCGGCGAACTCCCGCATCGTCGGCGAGCGGCCAAGCCGCTCGGCACTCGCGCGTAGCTCGGCGAGGATCTGGTCGTTCGAGTAGCGCTTGCGGATTCCGGCCTGGAAGGACGCGAGCGCGTGGGGGTCGATCTTGGCGACCGCCCGGAAGGGCGGCTTGCGGGCCATGGCAATAAGGATAGAGCGTTCTGCAAAGAACGCAAGTTCGGGCTTAACCGTGGGTGCTAGGAGGCGACGGACAGCCGGGCGCGGTCGCCGTCGCCCTGGAGCGTCTCCAGCGGCAGGATGCGCTCGAGAGCGGTGACGCAGCGCGGACAGAACTGGGTTCCGGCGGCGCGGCGCAGCTCCTGGAGGGCCTCCGCGGCCGGCCGGGCCGCGCGGTAGATGCGGGTCGTCAGCATCGAGTCGAGCGCATCTGCGACGTGGATGATCCGTGCGCCGAGCGGGATGTCCTCACCGCCCAGCCGGTCGGGGTAGCCGGTGCCGTCGAAGCGCTCGTGATGGTGACGGATCGCCGGCACGGCGTCATTGAGGAAGCCGAGGCGGTCGATGATGCGCGCGCCCTCCTCCGCGTGTCGCTGCATCAACGACCACTCGTCGGGCGTGAGGCTCGCGGGCTTCAGGAGGATCGCATCCGGGATCGCGAGCTTGCCGATGTCGTGGAAGAGCGCAGCGTGACCGAGGAGGTCGAGCTCCGCCTGGGAGAGACCGAGCTCCCGGCCGATCGCAAGCGCGAGTTGCTGCACGCGGCGAGAGTGACCAGCGGTGTAGGAGTCCCGCGCGTCCACGGTCGCCGACAGGGACTCCATCGCCGCCGTCGACCGTTCCTTGAGCAGCTTGTTCGCAAGCTCCAGGGAGACGTTTTGGGTCTGGATCGTCTCCGCCGCCTGGCGCAGCTTCTGGGCGCTGCGCTGCGTGTGCTTGAGATACGCCTCCTGCGTCTTGCGCATCAGCAGGAGCGGAACGGCGAACACGGCGAGCGCAAGGACGCTGACCGCCTCGTACGCGAGCGTCATTACGCCGCCGATGAAGCCGTAGACGAGGTAGTGCGGAAGCAGCCAGGCGAACCGCTCCCGGAACACCGACCACCAGCGCTCGTGTCCTTCGAGCGCGAGCGCCACCGAGACGAGGCCCATGTTCACGAAGAAGTACGCGGCCCCGGCCAGCAGGCCGAGGCCGGAGACCGCGAGCCGGTGCGGAGTCCCGTCCGGGACGAAGGTGGCGATCTTGAAGATGCTTGCCGCGGCGAGTGACGCGAGGGTGAGTGCCCCGATGTTGAAGAGCACGTTGTGCAGCGGATGCCTGCGTGCGCTCCAGTCGACCGCGACGCTCGTGATGGCGAGCGGGAGGGCAGCACGCCAGCCGAACAGCGACACCGCCGCGAGACAGCCCACGGCGCTCACGGACAAGACCGCGGACCCTTCGTCCGCCTCGAGCGCAAGCGCCTGCCCCACTCCCACGAGGCCGAGCACGGTGACCAGGCCGAGCACGTCCTTGGAGGTCCAGGTCAGAGCGAAGCCGAGCACGCCGGCCGCCATGCCGATCGCGCTGACCAGCCCGACCGTCAGGCTCAGCCGGCGGTCGAGCGCGAGGAAGCGCGGCCCGTGCACTGCATGCGGGCGCGGGTGGCGCGGTTCCGTTCGGCGCTCCTCTTTGGGCTGAACCTGTGCCGCTCCCGGGAGCACGGCGTGGTGGTCTCCGTCCTCGGGGACCGCAGCCAGCCGGGCGGTGCGGTCGCTCGGCACGAGGAGCGGCTCGGAGCTCGCTCCGAGCACCCGGTTACGTCCCTGCAGCTTCGCGCGGTACACGGCGAGGTCGGCCTGGTGGATCAGCTCGTTGGCGTCGGTGCCGTCTTTCGGATAGCCGGCGACGCCGATCGAGACCGTCGCGCGGATCGGCTCGCTCGAGGTCTCCACGTCGAACGTGCGCTGGGCGACCGCGCGCCGGATCCGCTCGGCGATCTCGAGTGCCTGCTCGGGCGGGGTCTCCGGGAGCAGGATGGAGAACTCCTCACCGCCGAACCGCGCCGGCACGTCGTAATGACGGAGCTCTCCGCGGAACACCTCCGCGATGCCCTTCAGCACCGCGTCGCCCGCCAGGTGGCCGTACGAGTTGTTGATGTCGCGCAGGAGGTCGAGGTCGGCCATGATCAGGGACATCGGGCGCTCGAAGCGCTGGGCGCGGCCGATCTCCTCCGACAGCGCCGCGGCGAAGTGCCGCGCGTTGAAGAGGCCCGTCTTCGGATCGACCCGGGCCTCCGCCTGCAGCTGCGGCACCGCGAGCGACCGGTGGACGAGGATCAGCGGGGCGACGGCGAACGGGATCAGCCACGGGTTCGTCTGCCAGAAGGCGTAGGTCACGACGCCGAGCGCGGCGAGCACGAGATCGGTCGCGAGATGCTCGAGCTCGAAGAGGCCGGTCTCGCGCAGCGTGTGCTGGCGCGCGAAATGGAGCATGAGCGCGAGCACCGTGTGATTGATGGCCACGAAGACGACGCAGCAGACGAGGCCGGCGATCGCGACGCGCAGCGTGTGGCCCGGGATCGCGTGCCAGCGAAGGATGTGGTGCGCGAGGAACCACACCGCCATCGACCCCAGCACGTAGTTGCAGATGTTGAAGGTCTGCAGGTACCAGCGGTAGCGCATCTTCAACCACTCGGGGACGTGCTGGACGATCCCCATCAGGGCAACGAGCTCGGGTGGCAGCAGGAAGGCGGCCGCGATCAGGAAGACGATCGCCGTGTGGTACGCCTGGTCGCGCGGCGTCCGCACGACGAACAGCTGCGCGACGGCGGCGGCCGAGCCGAGGATGAAGAAGGCGAGCCAGTCGTGCGTGTTCTGAAGACGCCCCAGGAAGGGCAGCGTCGCCGCCGCCGTCGCCGTCGCCACCAGCACGAAATAGATCCGCGCGTTTCGCGGCAGCGTCTCGTTCCGTCCCGAACCGGGCTCGGCGACGAGGGAGATATCGGTGGGCACAGCGCTCATGCCCTCGGACGGTGCCTCATTGCAGGGGTTTCTCCTTCTCAACGCAGGGCCGCAGGACAGGAGCCCAAGGTGGAACGTAGGCCCGCGCCAATCGGTGGGCATCCCCCATCCGGGGATCACTCGATCGATTCACCCGAAGGGGTGAGGCGGGCCGCCCGCGCCGTATGGATCCAGGGCACCCGAGTGGCCCTTGGATACCCTCAGCTGCCGTGCGCCTGCCGTTTCCGCTAGCTGCAGAGATCGCCGTCGCGCGCGCGGCCGGCAGGCTCTCGCGGCTCGTCGGCACGGGCGGCGGCACCACCGTCCCGGGGAAGCTGCTCTGGAAGCTCGACCCGGGCGCGGTCGACCGGCTCGCGGCCCGCCTCCCCCAGGGCTCGGCTCTCCTCTCGGCGACCAACGGAAAGACCACGACGGCGGCGATGACGGCGCGAATCCTGCGCGGCAGGGTGCGCCTCGCGCACAACAGCTCGGGTGCGAACCTCGTCTCGGGCGTGGCGTCCACGCTCCTGGATGCGCACCACGCGGAGCTCGGGCTCTTCGAGGTCGACGAGGCGGCGCTGCCGGAGGTCGCCGATCGCGTCCGGCCTCGTGCGCTCTGTCTCGGCAACCTCTTCCGCGACCAGCTCGATCGTTACGGAGAGCTCGAGCACCTGGCCGAGCGCTGGCGGGCCGCCGTGCGCGCGCTCGATCCGGCCGCGGCGCTTGCGGTCAACGGTGACGATCCCCAGGTCGGCGAGCTCGCGCGCGAGCGACCCGGCGCGATCGTCTTCGGCGTCGACGATCCGTCCTGCGCGCGGCCGGCGCTTCAGCATGCGGCGGACTCGAAGTACTGCGTTCGCTGCGGGACGCCGTACGAATATGCAGCCGCCTACGTCGGCCATCTCGGCGACTACCGCTGTCCGTCGTGCGGCCACGGCCGGCCGCCGCTCGCGATCACGGCGCGTGAGATCGAGCTGGGCGGTCTCGAGTCGGTCGCCTTCCAGCTCGTGACGCCGCACGGCGCGCGATCCGTGCGTTTGGGCGTGCCCGGGCTCTACAACGTCTACAACGCGCTCGCCGCGGCCGCGCTGGCCGGAAGCCTCGGCGCATCGCTCGACGAGGTCGTGTCCGGCCTCGAGGGGTTCAGCGCCGCGTTCGGGCGCTTCGAGCGGATCACGATCGCCGACCGGCGGCTCCTGATGTTGCTGGTCAAGAACCCCGCCGGGGCCAATGAGGCCGTCCGGACGATCGTCGACGGCGGTGCACCTTCCCTCGCGGTCGTCGCTCTCAACGACGCGATCGCCGACGGGCGCGACGTCTCCTGGATCTGGGATGTGGACTTCGAGCCGCTGATCGCCGGGCTCGATCGGCTGATCGCGACCGGCGACCGTGCGGCCGAGCTCGCGCTCCGGTTCAAGTACGGCGGGTTGCCCGCGGATGCGATCGAGGTCGTTCCGTCGCTCGAGCGGGCGCTCGACCGGGGCCTCGCCCTCACCCCGCCCGGGGCTGAGCTCGTCGTCCTGCCGACCTACACCGCGATGCTGGCGCTGCGAAAGATCGTCGGGCAACGAGGCTTCGTCCGGCCCTACTGGGAGCGCGCCGCGTGAAGGTCGTGGTCGGACACCTCTATCCGGACTACCTGAACATCTACGCGGATCGAGGCAACATGGCCGTGCTCGCGTGCCGCGCCGCCTGGCGCGGGCACGAGCTCGAGGTGCGGCCGGTGTCGGTCGGCGAGGCCGTGCGTCCCGGCGAGCACGATCTCCTCTACGTCGGCGGCGGCCAGGACCGCGAGCAGGCGCTCGTCGCGCAGGACCTCGCGGCCAAGGCACAAGGTGTCATCGAGGCGGTGGCGGGCGGCGCGGCGCTGCTCGCCGTCTGCGGCGGCTACCAGCTGCTCGGTCGGTCCTATCGCGACTTTCACGGCGTCGATCTGCCCGGGATCGGGCTCTTCCCACTCGACACCGTGGCGGGCGAGTCGCGGATGATCGGTGACGTCCTGCTCGAGTGCGAGCTCGAGCCGGGTGTGCGCAGGACCCTTGCCGGCTTCGAGAATCACGCGGGCCGCACGCGCCTCGATCGCGGGGCGCAGCCGCTGGGACGGGTGGTGGCCGGGTTCGGGAACGACGGGGAGAGCGGCTGGGAGGGCTGTCGCGTCGGCCGGGCGGTCGGCACCTACCTGCACGGCCCGCTGCTTCCGCGCAACCCCTGGTTCGCCGACTGGCTCCTCGTGCAAGCTCTGGCCCATCGCCTCGGCGAGCCGCCGGAGCTGGAGCCGCTTCCCGACGAGCTCGAGCATGAGGCGCACGCCGTCTCTGCTCGCAGGGCCGAAACCCGCGGCGGCCGCCGCTAGAACTCTAGCGCCCGGGTTTCTCGAGTCACCTCCGCGACGAAATAGTCACGCTTTCGCAACAGCCAGGGTCAGACCCTGCCGTTAGGGCCACTGCCCGAAGGCGGGAGAACGTTGGGGACGAAGCGTCACGCTTTCGTCACAGCCAGGGTCAGACCCTGCCGTTTTGGCCCCGGCTCGACCAGTGGTGCATCAAGGCGCCCAGAGCGCGCCGAGATAGACGGCCGGATCGCCCGGCTGCCAGCGGCTGAGGAAACGCTGGATCGGCGGGTGGAGCACGATCCCGTCCAGATCCTGGACGCTGAAGAGCCTGTGCCCCCGCACGGCGGCGTCGTGCGACGTGACCCGCTCGAGCGAGCGCCCGCCGAGGTCGCCGGCGAAGATGATGTGCACCACGTGCTTCGCCGCGAAGCTCCGCTGTGGCGCAATCGAGTCCACGATCGCGACCGGTCCCTCGACGGGAACCTCCTCGTCGATTCCGATCTCCTCCGCCAGCTCGCGACGGAGCGCGTCCACGAGGCTCTCGCCCGAGTTGACACCGCCGCCGGGCAGGAGCCAGTACTCCTTGCCGGGCTTCTCGTGCCGGCAGAGAAGCAGGCGGCCGCGCCAGCGCAGGATGGCCGAGACGCGGATGCGCGGCTCGATCGCCATCATGCGCCCGACGATCCATGCCCGCGGACGCCACGCTCCGTCGCGGGCAGCTCGTCCAGCTCGAGCAGCTCGAGCTCCGGCACCGCAAGAACGACGAGCTGGGCGATCCGCATGCCGGGCTCGACGACGAACGGCTTCGAACGGTCGGTGTTGAGGAGGATCACCTTGAGCTCGCCGCGGTAGCCGGAGTCGATGAGTCCCGGAGCGTTCACGATCGAGATCCCATGGCGGTCGGCGAGGCCCGAGCGCGGCTGGACGAAGCCGGCGTATCCCTCCGGGATCGCAACGGCCAAGCCGGTGCCGACGATCGCGCGCTCGCCGGGAGCGAGCTCGACAAGCTCGCAGGCGGCCAGGTCGAGACCGGCGTCTCCCTCGTAGGCGCGCTCCGGCACGACGGCCTCGTCCCGGAGACGCTGGATCGGCAGCTCGATCAACGGGCGCGCCGCGCGGGCTCCGAGCGCGCCTCGGCGACGAGATAGCGCGCGAACCGGCGTAGCTCACGGCGCGGAAGACGCGCGCGCACGTAGACGCCGTCCGCCTGATCCTCCCGCTCCTCGATCGGTGCACCGAGTGCGTACAGCTCCGCCAGCTTCCCGCCTTCCTCGTACGGGAGGAAGAGGTGGACGGCCTCGAAGCGGTCGGAGAAGCGGGCGGCGATCCGCTCGCGCAGGTCGTCGAGCCCCTCGCCTGTGAGCGCCGAGACCTGGACCGCATCGGGAAAGCGATTCGCAAGCCGGCGGCGCCGCAGTGCGGCGACGGTGTCCACCTTGTTGACGACGATCTCGAACGGGAGCTCGTCGGCGCCGATCTCGCGGAGCACCGTCGTCACCGCCGCGAGCTGCTCCTCGAGACGGTCGTCGGAGACCGATGCGTCCACGACGTGCAGGACGAGGTCCGCGACGAGCGTCTCCTCCAGCGTCGCCGCGAATCCTTCGACGAGCTCTGTCGGCAGTCGCCGGATGAAGCCGACGGTGTCGGTCACGAGATAGCGACGGCCGTCGTGCTCGAACCCTCGCGTCGTCGGATCGAGGGTCTCGAACAGGCGGTCGTTGACGGACACCTCCGCGTCCGTCAGCGCGTTCAGCAGGGTCGACTTCCCGACGTTCGTGTAACCCGCCAGCGCGACCGTCGGCGCTTCCGAGCGCCGGCGTTCCTTCCTGCGCACCTGGCGCTGCTTGCTCAGGTCGCGGAGCCGGCGCCGGAGCAGCGTGATCCTGCGCCGGGCGAGGCGGCGGTCGGTCTCGAGCTGTGACTCACCGGGCCCGCGCGTCCCGACGCCGCCGCCGAGCCGCTCGAGGTGCTGCCACATGCCTCTCATGCGCGGCAGGTTGTACTCGAGCTGCGCGAGCTCCACCTGGAGCTTTCCTTCGGCGCTGATCGCATGCTGCGCGAAGATGTCGAGGATCAGCTGGGTGCGATCGACCACACGCGCCTGGAGCGAGTCCTCGAGCGTCCTCTGCTGGGCGGGCTCGAGCTCGTCGTCGACGAGCAGCACCTCGGCGCCGGACTCCCGGTACGAGCGCTTCAGCTCCTCGAGCTTGCCCTTGCCGAGGTATGTGCGCCGCTCCGGGCGGGGTCGGTGCTGGACCAGCGTCCCGATCGGCTCGACGAGCGCGGTGCGCGCGAGCTCTCGCAGCTCGGCCAGCTCGTCCTCGGAATCGACTCCCTGAGCCAGCACGGCGGCGATGAACCCACGCTCCAGCGCGGGGTCCGGCTGGCGTTGGATCACGACCTGATTATGCCCCCAACCGGGCAGAATCCCAGCGTGGCGCCTGTGCAGCTCTCCCCCACCCTCGCGGCCACCGGCGCCTACCCGTTCGTCAAGCTCGAGCAGGCGAAGCGGCGCCTCGCCGCGCAGGGCGTCGACCTGATCGACTTCGGCAAGGGCGATCCGCGCGAGCCGACCGACGCGATGATCAGGCAGGCCCTCGCCGACAACCTCGCCGAGATCTCGACCTACCCGCTCGCCGAGGGCCTGCCCGAGCTGCGCGCCGCCGTCGCGGACTGGTGTGGGCGGCGCTTCGGGGTCGAGCTCGACCCCGACACCGAGATCATCCCCACCTACGGCTCGAAGGAGGCGATCTTCCTGCTCGCGCAGGTCGTGGTCGACCGGGACGGCGACAAGCGCCTCGTCGTGACGACGGAGCCGGGCTATCCGGTGCCGGATCGCGGCGCCGCCTTCGCCGGCGCCGACGTGCTGCAACTCCCGCTGTTGGAGGAGAACGGCTTTCTCCCGGATCTCGACGCCGTCGAGCGCGAGACGTGGGAGCGGGCCGCGATCGTCTGGATCAACTACCCGAACAATCCGACGGGAGCCGTCGCGCCGCTCGACTTCCTCGCGCGCGCCGCCGAGCTTTCGCGCGAGCACAACTTCCTGCTCGCCTGTGACGAGGCCTACACCGAGCTCTGGTTCGATGAGCCGCCCCACTCCGGTCTCGAGGTGCGCGACCGCGGCGACGTGGTGGTCTTCAACACCTTGAGCAAGCGCTCCTCGATGACGGGCTACCGGTCGGGATTCGTCGCGGGGGACTCGGACCTGATCGCGGCGCTGAAACAGTTCAGGCCGTCGGTCGGAACCGCGCCGCAGGAGTTCGTTCAGCGTGCGTCGATCGTCGCCTGGGGAGACGAGGAGCACGTCGAGCGCACGCGCGCGGCCTACCGACGGAAGCGTGAGGCGCTGCTTCCGACGCTCGCACGGAAGGGCGTGCGCGTCGCGGGCGCCGCAGCGACCATGTTCCTCTGGCTCGAGGTGCCCGAGGGCGAGTCTTCGGAGGCGTTCGCGTCGAGGTTGCTCGAGCACGGCGTGATCGTGTCGCCGGGTACCTTCTTCGGCCCCGCGGGCGAGGGCTACTGGCGGATCGCCTTCGTCCCGACGGAGGAGGAGTGCCGGCGCGCAGCCGAGATCCTGGAGGACGTTCTCTGAAGGCAGAGCGTGTCGAGCAGGTGATCGCTGCGCTGGACCGCGGCGAGCTTCGCGTCGCGGAGCCGGACGGTGACGACTGGCGCGTCAACGCCGAGGCGCAGGAGGCGATCCTCGAGTACTTCCGTCTGCGGGAGATGAAGCCGCAGGAGGTCGGTCCCTTCGAATACCACGACAAGATTCCGCTCAAGCGCAACTACGAGAAGCTCGGCGTGCGGGTGGTCCCGCCGGCGGTTGCGCGGTACGGCTCTTTCCTGTCACCGGGCGTCGTGATGATGCCGAGCTACGTCAACATCGGCGCGTGGATCGGACCGCGGACGATGGTCGACACCTGGGCGACGGTCGGATCAGGTGCGCAGATCGGCGCGGACGTTCACCTCGCCGGCGGAGTCGGAATCGGCGGCGTGCTCGAGCCGCCGGGCGCGCGGCCCGTGATCGTCGAGGACGGCGCGTTCATCGGCTCGCGCTCCATCCTCACCGAAGGTGTGCGGGTCGGGGCCGGCGCCGTGCTCGGGCCGAACGTCTCGCTGACGTCGTCGATTCCCATCATCGACGTGACCGGGAGCGAGGCCGTGGAGTATCGCGGTCTCGTGCCGCCGCGCGCGATCGTCGTGCCAGGGACGCGCCCCAAGGATTTTCCCGCCGGCACCTACCAGCTCGCGTGTGCGCTGATCGTGGGCTGGCGGAGCGAGACGACCGACCTCAAGGTGAGCCTGAACGAAGCGCTGCGCGAGCACGGGCTCGGTTCCTGACTTTCGTCACGAACTCGACACCAACGAGTGCGCCGAAGCTCGATAGCGTGCCGGTAGGGGGTCTCGTGCATCCCCCCACGGGGGTGTCTCAGGACCGGCGGACACGTTCGGGCTAGACGAGCTCGATCCGGCAGATCTCTTCTGCCGGGCCGGTGAGGCGCGCGCGACCGCCCCGGTCGAGCTCGACCAGCAGGTCGCCGCCCGGGAGATGCACGTGCACAGGACTCTCGCACCAACCGTTCGCGACCGCCGCCGCCGCGGCTGACACGGAGCTCGTCCCCGACGAAAGCGTCTCGCCCGCACCGCGCTCCCAGACCCCAACCGTGAGATCGTGCGGGCCGTCGACTCGCACGAGCTGTACATTCGTGCGCTCCGGGAACCGCGAATGCCGCTCGATGCGCGGGCCGAGGCGCCGCAGCTCCCCCCGTTCCGGCTCACGTCGCACGACGGCATGCGGATTCCCCACGGACACCGGCGTGAACTCGAGGCGCTCGTCGCCGAGGTCGAGCGTCTCGGTCTCCCGCACCTCGACCAGCCCGACATCGAGCTCGACCTGGCCGTCCGGCCGAACGAGCGCCTCGAGCTCACGCGCGCCGACTCGCACGCTCACACGATCGGTCCCCGCCTCCCGCGCGAGCCACGCGGCCACGATCCGCACGCCGTTGCCGGACAGCTCGGCACTCGAGCCGTCGGGATTCCAGATTCGCAGCTCCCCGTGCCCGCCCTCGGCCGACACGATCTCCAGGAGACCATCGGAACCGACGCCGTAGTGGTAGTCGCACAGGCGCCGCACGCGGTCGGGCGTCAGCGGCTCGGTGAGCTCACCCGGCTCGACCAGCAGGTAGTCGTTGCCGAGCGCTTGCCATTTCGACAATGTCATTGGCGATCTCGTGCGGCGGGCGATCGGCGTTGACGCTAACAAGGCCCGGAATGCGCCGCATCCACTTGTGCTGGTACGCCGCGTAGCGGCGCGTGCGGAGGACGACCGCTGCGAGCGCCTGCTCACGCAGGAGCTCGGCCACCTCGCGGAGACCGAGGGCACGAACAGCAGTCGACGAGATGGGTCCGGACAGCGCGGCACGCGCCTCCTCGACAACGCCGGCGGTGAACATGGCACGCGTTCGGAGTTCGATCCGCTCGGCGAGCACCGCCGGCGGGAGCTCGAGTCCGAACACGATCGTCGGGTGCCGCGTCTCGGAAGTCCAGAGCCGGTCCGCCTCCGGTCGCAGCGAGGACCCGAGCTCCGTGAGCTCGAGCGCTCGGACGACACGTCGGCGGTCGTTGGGATGCAGCCGCGCGGCCGCCTGCGGATCACGGCCCGCGAGCACGGCGTACGCACACTCGGCTCCGAATCGGGCATAGAGGCGCTCCCACCGTGCCCGCTGCTCGGACCTCGGCGCCGGCGGGAGCTCGAGCTCGGCCAGCGCCGCCCGCAGGTACAGCCCTGTTCCGCCGGTGACGACCGGCGTCCTCCCCGCAGAGCGAAGCTCGTCGATGGCCGCGTGCGCGAGGCGTGCGTACTCCGCTACCGAGCCCTCGTGCGACAGAGGCCAGATCCCGACGAGGCGAGTCGGCCGCTCCGGCTGGGCCGTGAGAATCGGGAGGCCCTCGTACGCCTGCATCGAGTCGGCGGACACGACCTCGCCGCCGAGACGATCGGCGACACGTTCGGCGACTGCCGTCTTGCCCGACGCGGTCGGGCCGAAGATCGCTACGACGTCAGGGAGAGGCGACGGCTGATCCGGGTTTCCAGCCAAGCTCGGCGTCCTGTGGGAACAGCATGTCCGCCGGGAGCGGCCCGTCCTCCTCCGGGTGCGCCGCCCGGTGCTCCTTGAACCAGGCCACCGAGCGGGAGATTCCTTCTTCGAGCGGCACCTTGGGCTCGTAGCCGAGGAGCTCGCGCGCCTTGGTCAGGTCCGCGACGTAGTGCGTCACTTCCCCGAGCAGCGACGGGGCCAGCGCGATCTTCGGCTCGACGCCGAGCTCGCCGGCAATGAGCTCGGCGGCATGGACGAGCGAGTTTCCCTGCCCGAAGGCGAGATTGATCGTCTCGTTCACGACGCGGCCGTCCCCGACCGCTTCGATCCCGCGTGCGATGCCGTCGATGCAGTCGTCGACATAGGTGAAGTCGAGCGTCTTCTCTGCGCCGAAGACGGTCACCGGCTCGTCGCGCAGCATCGTATGGATGAACAACGGCAGCACACGCACCATCCGCGCGAGATCGTTGTCGTACCGCCCGTACACGTTCGAGAACCGAAAGACGAGGTACTTCAGGCCGTAGCAGCGCGCATACGAGTAGATGAGAGCCTCGGCCGCAATCTTCGAGGCCGAGTAGGTCGACTCCGTGTACGCGAAATCCGCGCTGGCCTCGTGCGCCTCCTCCTCCGCGAAACGGTGCACGTCACCGTAGACCTCGCGGCTCGAGGAGAAGACGATCGGCAGCTTCTCCTGGCGGCAGAACTCCAGGACGTTGAACGTCATGATCGCGTTCTCGAGCGCGCGATGTGGCTGCCGCACGAGCTGGTGCACCTTCGCGTGCGCAGCGAGGTGGACGACGAGGTCGACCTCGGGATACTCGACGCCGCCGATGCCGCCGGGGAACGACGGATACTGGCCGGAGAGATCCTGGAGGAGATAGCGGAACTCGTCCGTCCAGGTGTTCAGCCGCTTGTCGACGCCGAACACCTCGTGCCCGTCTCCCGCCAGGCGGAGGGAGAGGTTCGTTCCGATCTGGCCGCTCGAGCCGGTGACGAGGATGCGCATCAGGCTGCGACCGGTACGGCCTGGATGCCGCGCAGCGTGGTCGACGTCGCGTCTTCGATTCGCACCTCGACGAGATCGCCTGCGGCAGCCGTCCCGGCGAAGTTCACGGTCGTGTTGCGGCGCGTGCGACCGCGCTTGAGCGTGGGGTCCGTGCGGCTCGGGCCCTCGACGAGCACCTCTTCGATCCTGCCGATGCGCTCGGCATTTCGGGTAGCGGCAACGCGCTGGACGACGTCGATCAGGCGCTCGATCCGATCGCGCTTCAGGTCCTCCGAGATCTGGCCGGTCATCGCGGCCGCCTCCGTGCCCGTCCGCGGCGAGTAGACGAACGTGAACGCGCCGTCGAAGCCGACCTCTTCCACGGCGGTAACCGTCTCACGGAATTCCTCTTCCGTCTCCCCGGGGAAGCCGACGATCAGGTCGGTCGTGAGGGCGAGATCGGGAATCGCCGCGCGCAGCTCGTCGACGAGTCTCAGGTAGCGCTCGCGGCTGTACGTGCGGCGCATCGCCTTGAGGATGCGCGTCGAACCGGACTGCAGCGGGAGATGCGCCTGCTCGCAGACCGCCGCGCATTCCGCCATCGCCTCGATGACGGGCGCGCGGAAATCCTTCGGGTGCGGACTCGTGAAGCGAATGCGCTCGATGCCGTCGACGGCATCGCAGGCGCGCAAGAGCTCGCCGAACTCGGTGCGAATGTCCGGCGCGAGATCGCGGCCCCAGGAGTTGACGTTCTGGCCGAGAAGCGTGATCTCCCGGACTCCCGCCGCCGCGAGCCTCGTCACCTCCGCGATCACCTCGCCCGGACGGCGGCTCACCTCGCGTCCGCGCACGGCCGGCACGATGCAGTACGAGCATTTCGAGTTGCAGCCCATCGAGATCTGCACCCAGGCCTGGAACGTGCGCTCGCGGTGCATGGGAAGCTCGCCGGCGAAGCTCCGCTCCTCCACGCCGAACCGTCCGCGCGGAACGCCGAACCCCCCTGCGCCCAGCCACTCGCCGAGGTGCGGGATCGAGCCCGGGCCGAAGGCGACGTCGACATACGGGTAGAGCTCGAACAGGCGCTCCTGCTGCGCCTCGGCGTAGCAGCCGCCGACGGCGATCACCTTGTCGGGGTCGTGCCGCTTGAGAGCCGCGGCCTGCGCGAGGTGCGCGGCGAACTTCGTGTCCGGCTTCTCGCGGATCGTGCAGGTGTTGAAGACCACGACGTCCGCTTCCTCCTGCCCCGTTGCCTCGCCGAGGCCGAGTTCCTCGAGCATGCCTTTGATCCGCTCGCTGTCGTGAGCGTTCATCTGGCAGCCGAACGTGGTCACGTGGTACCGCCGCACGGGCCAGAATGGTACCCGTGGTCTTTCCGGACTCGACCGCGCTGTGGCTCTTCAGCCTGGCGGCTCTGGCTCTGCTGGCCATTCCGGGGCCCGCCGTGCTGTACGTGGTCGTCCAGAGCGCCGAGCAGGGCCGCCGTGTCGGCCTCGCCTCCGTCGCCGGGATCCACCTGGGGACGCTCGTTCACGTGGCCGCGGCCACGATCGGCCTCTCGGCGCTGATCGTCGCGTCGGCGCTCGCCTTCAGCGCCGTCAAGTACGCCGGGGCGGCCTACCTCGTCTACCTCGGCGTCCGGAAGCTGCTCGAGCCCGATCCGCCGACCGTGATCGAGCGGCGGCAGGAGCCGCTTCGCCGTGCCTTCCTCCGGGGAGTCGTGGTGAACGTCCTCAACCCGAAGACGGCGCTTTTCTTCCTCGCCTTCCTGCCGCAGTTCGTCGATGCGGATCGCGGCGGCGTGTGGTCGCAGGCGCTCGTGCTCGGGCTCCTCTTCGTCGGCCTCGGGCTGGTCAGCGACTCGCTCTACGCGCTTGCCGCAGGGACGGTCGGCGGCCTGGTGCGCCGACGCAGGAAGGCCCTGCGCTACGGCTCGGGCGTGGTCTACGTCGGCCTCGGCGCAGCGGCCGCGCTCGCCAAGCGCAACTAGGCCGCCTGGTCCGGCTGCACTTCGGGTTCCGCCGTGGGGACTACTGCCTCGGCTTGGCCGCCGCCGTTGGTGACGTTTCGCGCGACGTCGATCGCGCGGCTCTCACGGATCACGGTCACCTTGACCTGACCTGGATATTCGAGCTGGTCTTCGATCTCGCGCGCGATCTCGTGTGACAGCAGAATCGCAGCGTCGTCGTCGACCTCGGCGGGCCGGACGATCACCCGGATCTCCCGTCCCGCCTGCAGCGCGTAGACCTTGTCGACGCCGGGCTTCTGGGCTGCGAGCTCCTCGAGCGACTCGAGCCTCTTGATGTAGTGCTCCAGGCTCTCGCCGCGCGCGCCGGGCCGCGATGCCGAGATCGCATCGGCGGCGATCAGGAGCACGGCCTCGACCGTCTGCGGCTCCACCTCGTAGTGGTGCGCCTCGATCGCATGCACGACGTGCTGCGACTCGCCGTACCGGCGCGCGAGCTGCGCGGAGATCGACGCGTGCGAGCCCTCGATCTCGTGCGTCATCGCCTTGCCGAGGTCGTGCAGCAGCGCCGCGCGCTTCGTCACCTTGCCGCTGGCCCCGATCTCCGAGGCCATGATGCCGGCGAGGTGGACGACCTCGAGCGTGTGCTTGAGCACGTTCTGGCCGTAGCTCGTGCGGTAGCGCAGCCGCCCAAGGATCTTCACGAGCTCCTCGTGGAACTCACCGCAGTTCGCCTCGAAGACCGCCTGCTCTCCAGCCTGGACGATGTGGTCCTCGATCTCCGCCTTGGACTGGTAGTACGTGTCCTCGATCCGCGCCGGATGGATGCGCCCGTCCTCGATCAGCTTCGAGAGCGTCAGCCTTGCGACCTCGCGGCGGATACCGTCGAAGGAGGAGAGGACGACCGCCTGCGGCGTGTCGTCGATGATGATGTCGACGCCGGTCAGATGCTCGAGAGCGCGAATGTTGCGGCCCTCTCGGCCGATGATCCGCCCTTTCATGTCGTCCGAGGGAAGCTCGATGACCGAAACGGTGGTCTCGGCGGCATGGCTCGCGGCGACGCGCTGAAGGGCATCCGCGACGAGATTGCGCGCCCGGCGCTTGGCTTCGGTGCGAGCTTCCTCCTCGAGTTGCCGAACGCGACGTGCGAGCTCGTGCCGAACGAGATCCTCCGATCGCTCGAGCAGGCTGAGCTTGGCTTCGTTGACCGTCAGGCCCGAGATCCGCTCGAGCTCGGCGAACTGCTCCTCGCGGGCCTGCTTGTGCTCCTCCTGGAGCTGCCGGAGGTGCGTCTCGCGATCGGCGAGCCCCTGCTCGCGCCGGGCGAGCTCCGTCAACTTCCCGTCGATCTCCTCTTCCTTGGCGAGCACACGTTCTTCGACCTTCATGATCCTCGAGCGGTGCTCGGCGACCTCATGGTCGATCTCTGCGCGCAACTTGACCGCCTCTTCGCGCGCGCTGATCTGTGCCTCGCGCCGATGCGTGTCGGCCTCGCGCCGGGCCTCTTCGATCAGCTGCTTGCGCTCCTGGCGCGCTGCGCCGAGACGCGATTTCCCGAGGGCGCCGACGGCCACGGCCCCTCCCAGTCCCCCGATGATGAGGCCGATCAGAATGCCGATGGCAACCAGCATGGGCAGCTCCTGGGTCGGTTGTCCGCGGCGCTACCGCGGCGCCCTACCCGGCAGTCGGGCCGGCACGGGATGTTCCGAATCCGTGAAGCGAGCCGAAACCGCGGCTCGGGAAGCGGTTGGCTAGATCGCCGCCGTCAGGAGCCTTTCGGTGTCGCGCTGGTCGGTGGTTGACATGAGTTTCAGAAGGACGGTCGTGATTCGGAAAACGTCGCTATGCAGGCAAAACGTCGGATGTGGCACCTGCATCCTACCCCCGCTCAGGGGTCATTTGCAAAGTCGCCGCCCGAGGCGAGCTCGACGGCCTCTTCGCCAAAGCCCTTCGAGGCCAGGTAGCGGGCCGTCCGGGCGCCGCGCCCGCGGCGAGCGACGATGCCCCGCACACGTTCCCGCTCGGGCTCGAGCTCGTCGAGGGCTCCCTGGAGGACCTCGCCGGCCACCCCCCGCCGCTCCAGGTCGTGCCGGATCGCCGCGTCGCCGTAGCCGCGCTCCGCGAGAGCTTCCGCGCGAGTGCGGGCGAACCGCGCATCGTCGAGGAACCCGGCGCGGGCCAGAACCTCGAGCGACTCAGCCGCGATCACCGGAGCAACGGCCGCCCGCTCGAGCCGCTCGGCGACCCCTCGCCTGGAGAGGTCGCGCCGCCGCAGCGCGCCGCCCGCGACGGCGAGCGCTTCCGCGCGTCGAAGCTCCCGGCGCAGGAGTCGCAGCGCCGCGCGGTCGAGCGCGCGTCCCTCCGCCAGGCCCGAGCGTACGACCACCTCCACCGGAATGACACGCCACGGCGCGCCGTCGAGCTCGACCGCGACGCGACCGCGCCGGTCGTCGCGCAGCGCGGTGACGGTCGGCACTAGGGCACTTACTTCGAAGCGGCCTTCTCGACCGCGTCCGCCTTCACCTTGCCGTTCTGCTCGGCTGCCGTCGCCACGGGCAGCAGCCGTGCCGATGCGACCTGATCGGGACCGAGCTCGGCCTGGATGCGGACGAGGATGCCCTCGCAGACATCGGGATGCTCGCGCAGGAACGCCGTCGCATTCTGACGACCCTGGCCGAGCCGCTCGTCGGCGAAGCTGAAGTACGAGCCGGATTTCTGCACGATCTTCCGTTCGAGCCCGGCATCGAGCACCGTCCCCTCCCAGGAGATGCCGGAGCCGTAGATGATGTCGAACTCGGCCTGCTTGAACGGCGGCGCGACCTTGTTCTTCACCACTTTCACGCGCACACGGTTGCCGAACGCCTCCACGCCTTCCTTCAGCGTCTCGATTCGCCGGATGTCGAGTCGGATCGAGGAGTAGAACTTCAGCGCGCGCCCACCCGGCGTCGTCTCCGGGTTGCCGAACATGACGCCGATCTTCTCGCGCAGCTGGTTCGTGAAGAGGCAGATCGTGTCCGTGCGGTTGAGCGTGCCGGCGAGCTTGCGCAGCGCCTGGCTCATCAACCGTGCTTGCAGGCCGACGTGCGAATCGCCCATCTCGCCCTCGATCTCGGCCTTGGGCGTCAACGCCGCGACGGAGTCGACCGCCACCACGTCGAGCGCGCCGGAGCGGATCAGCAGCTCCGCGATCTCGAGTCCCTGCTCGCCCGTATCGGGCTGCGACACGAGCAGGTCGTCGATGTTCACTCCGATCCGCTTCGCGTAGGCCGGGTCCATCGCGTGCTCGGCGTCGATGAAGGCGCAGATACCGCCGCGGCGCTGCGCCTCCGCGATCACGTGGTAGACGAGCGTGGTCTTCCCGGACGACTCCGGCCCGAAGACCTCGACGATGCGGCCGCGCGGCAGCCCGCCGATTCCCAGCGCGAGGTCGAGTGCGAGCGAGCCCGTCGAGATCGCGCCGATCGCGACGGCCGCGCGGTCGTTCATCTTCATCACGGCACCCTTGCCGAACTGCCGCTCGATCTGTCCGAGAGCGACGTCCAGAGCCTGGTCGCGATCCACTGACATCAACCTCCTAGGGCAAACGATTCGACGACGAGATACTGCGCCCCGGTGGACCGCAGCACTGAATGGTAGACAGCGGCATCGGACGGACTGAACTCCCCGAGCTCGGGGACGGGAGGCCGCAGCCGAGGCCGCTCGCGGAAGCGCAGGACGGTCACGTGCGGGAGCCAGCGCCGGCCCTCCCGCTCGTAGACCCCGAGATCCTCCAGCCGCCCGAACAGGTCCCCGGCCAGGTCCGTGGCGCTCCCCGCGAGGTCGCTCAGCTCGAGCATGCCCACGCTCCGGGTCTCGTGGTAGCGCTCCGGCAGGAGCCGGATCGGCTCTGCGTTCGCGGCGGCGCCGCGCATCGCCTCGAGGATCGGCCCGACCTCCTCCACCGGGCGGTGACCGAGGAAGGCCAGCGTGATGTGCAGGTGCTCGCGCGGGACCGTCCGGCCGCCGCGGATGTGCTCGGCCTGCCAGTCGCACAGGCCGTCGAGGGTGGCCTCGGGGAGGCGGAGGGCGCAGAACAGACGGGCACGTTCACGGCCCTCCACGCTAGCGGGGAGCTTCACGCGGATTCGTCGCGGGTGTGTTGCAAGAGACGCCGCACGAGATGGAGGGCGGTCACGCTCGCCCGGCGGCGGATCGAGTCGCGGTCGCCGGGAAGGACGAAGTCCGCGCTGCGCGCACCGTCCGGCCCCACCGCGTGGAGGTAGACCAGGCCGACCGGCTTCTCGTCGCTTCCTCCACCCGGGCCCGCGATGCCGGTGACCGACACGGCCACGTCCGCGCCGAGCCGCTCGCGCACGCCCGACGCCATTGCCTCCGCCGTCTCTGCCGAGACGGCGCCGTGGCGTTCGAGCACGTCCACGGGCACGCCGAGCGCCTGCGCCTTCACGTCGTCCGCGTAGGCGACGACCGCACCCCGGAAGACGTCGCTGGAGCCGGGCACGGACGTGAGCCGCTGGGCGACCAGCCCGCCGGTGCAGGACTCCGCGGCGGCGAGCGTGAGTCCGCGCGCGCGGCAGAGGTCGAGGACGAGCTCCTGGATCGGCCGCTCGTCACGGCTGAAGAGGTAGCGCTCGAGCGGGGCGACGAGGCGCGTGGACAGCTCGTCGGCCCGCGCCTCCGCCCCACGCTCGACGACGAGGTCGACGTGGATCTCGAAGTCTCGGGCGCAGATCGTCGCTTCGAGCCCGTCGCCGTCGCCGCCGGCATCGGCGAGAGCCTTTGCGACGGCCGACTCGCTCGTCCCGAAGAACCGGAGGAGCCGCAGCTGCGGCGGGACCGCGCGCGCGAGCACGCGCCGGACCGGCTCTGTCTCCAGCGCCCGGGCCCATAGACGGCGCAGCTCGGCCGGCGGCCCCGGGAGGACGACGAGAACGCAGTCGCCGCTCTCGAGAACCAGTCCCGGCGCGGTGCCCGCGAGTCCGAGGGACAGGGCCCGCTCCGGAACCGTCGCCTGCTTCCGGACACCCGCCTCGAAGTCGACGTATGGACGGCCCAGCCGCTCCGCGAACCGGCGTGAGATCCCGCCGATCTCCTCGTGCAGCACCTCGTCCAGCCGCAGGTCGACCGCCGCGGCGCGAGCCAGCACCTCCACGGTCCGGTCGTCGTGGGTCGGCCCCAGCCCGCCCGAGACGACGCAGAGATCGGCCCGCAGGCCCTCGGCGAGGGCCTCGAGCAGCTCCTCCTCGCGGTCGCCGACGATCACGATTCGTGCCGGCTCGAGCCCGAGCCGCAGCAGCTCCGCTGCGAGGAAGGGCCCGTTGAGGTCGGCCCGGTCGCCGCGGACGAGCTCACTCCCGGTGACGACGATGAAAGCCCGCGGGCTAGTCAAACGGCGGGACGGATCCCGCGCGGCGTCACGATCAGCGTCTTGACACCGCCGACAGGCAGCCTACGGAGGCGGCCGTTCAGGACGGTGGTGAGATTCTCGGGACGGTCGAGCGTGATCCAGAGGCGGCGGCCGGTGAACAGCTGCTTCTGGCCCCAGTCGAGCGTGCCCTGGAAGAGGATCGTGCCCGTCGCCGAGCCGCGGTGCACCTGCAGCCAGCAGGAACCGCGTTGGGCGGTCACGAGCAGGCGCACGACCTTCTTCGCCACGGCCGGACGTTTCGGCGTTGCCACGGTGTGGGTCTGCGAGCTGCCCAGGCCGACGGGCTCCTCGGTCTGCGGCTCCCCGCGGGTCCAGGCGACGATCACGAGCGCGGTCACGGCCGCGATCCCGAGCAGGGTGAGGAAGACGACGCGCGACTGGACGCGTACGCCCCGCGACGGCGGGGCGGAGCGTCTAGGGCGCGAGGCCGGCTCCTCCTCCCCCACGACGAAGCGCGAGTTGTACTCGTCGACGTAAAGCTGCCCGTCGAGCCCGAGGTACTCGGCGTACGAACGCAGGAAGCCCTTGACGTACGTCTGCGCGGGAAGCACCTCGAACTGCTCGTCCTCGAGCGCGCGCAGATACTTGGCGCGGATCTTCGTCCCCTGTTCGATCTCGGGGAAGTCGAGACCCTGGCGCAGGCGCGCCTCTCGAAGGCTGTTCCCAATCTCGAACACGGCGGCGTCCCATTGTAGAGCGATTACCGCGAGTGCTGGTAGAGCAGGACCAATTCGTAGAACCCGACCGAAAGAGCGGCGGTGAGCGCCAGACAAACGGCGAGCGCACCCAAGATCACGGCGGTGCTCGCAACCCCGGTTCCTGGCTCCCTCAGCCGCAGCCAGCGCAGGTTATGCCGTGCCCGCCGCGCCATCACGAGGGCGACGAGCCCGAGCAGGAAGGCGAGCGGGATCGCGTAGGAGGCATCCAGGAGGCCGATCCCCTTCGAGCGCCGGGCAACCTCGATCGCCGCGGGCATCGTCAGCAGGCCCGCCAGGCCGAGCAGCAGCGCCACCCAGGCGCGCGCTCTATTCGCTGCGTTGATGGAGGCCACCGTTGGTGTCGTTCCGAGAACGTGGGTTAGACGGCTCCGCGGACAAAGCCCGCACAGCCTCTAGGCGGCGCCGCCCAGTCGGCGGCTTACTGCTTGATGTAGGGGCGGCCAGCGGACGCGGGCGGGATCGAGCGGCCGATCACGCCGGCCACGGCGATCAGGGTCAGGACGTAGGGCAGGGCCTGGAAGAGGACCGACGCGTTCCCCCACGGCTGCGCGAGGCGGAACGAGAGCGCGGTCGAACCGCCGAACAGAAGCGCCGCTGCGAACGCGCCGAACGGGCGCCAGTTGCCGAAGATGACCGCGGCGAGCGCGATGTACCCGCGTCCCGCCGTCATGTTCTCGCTGAACGAGCCGAGGTAGCCGATCGAGAGGTAGGCGCCGCCGAGCGCGGCCAGCATGCCGGAGACCACTACCGCCGCGTAGCGCACCGCGTAGACCGAGATCCCGACGGTGTCCGCCGCCCGCGGATGCTCGCCGACGGAGCGGATCCGGAGCCCGATCGGCGTCTTGAAGAGCACGATCTGCGCCAGGATCAGGAGCAGGAACGAGAGCCAGATCATGAGGTTCAGATGGCCGAAGATCTTGCCGAGGAAGCCGATGCTCACATCGGGGATGCGAGGAATGTCCCCCGGCGTACCGTTCTCGCCGTAGATCTGAATGAAGAAGTAGCCGGTGACGCCGAGCGCGAGGAAGTTGATCGCGAACCCGCTGATGATCTGGTCCGCGCGCAGGTGGATAGCCAGGAACGCATGCACGAGCGCGAACGCACCGCCGGAGATGACGGCGCAGACCAAACCCATCGGCCAGGAGCCGAACTTGTCCGCGCCGAGCGCGCCGAAGAAAGCACCCGAGAGCATCATTCCTTCGAGGCCGATGTTCACGACGCCGCTGCGCTCGGAGAGCATCCCGCCGATCGCCGCGTACGTAAGTGGCGTCGCCCAGATGAGCGTCGCGGGAATGAGCGCAGACCAGACGACGACCTGGTTGAGGTTCCCCTCGCTCGCCCGCGTGGTGAGCACTCCCATCCCGATGCCGACGATCCCGAACCCGACGGCGGTCCACCCGGGTCGGCGCAATCCGTGGGACAGGGCCCAGACCCCTGCGGCGATCGCGAGCGAGCCGATCAGGGCTGGCCACCACACTCCGCGTGCCGTCGGCGGCAGCCAGGTGATGTGCTTGCTCAGCGCCGGCAGCGTCACCATGAATGCGAGCAGTCCGAGCACGATTCCGGCGCGAGCAACCAGGGTCTCGGTTGGCCAGCGGGTGCGCAGGCGCGAGGCGTATTCGAGTGTGGTCATGGCCCGCTCTCAGCGGTCCGGGCCGAGCCCGGGAGTCGCAGCTTCCGCCGCGCCTGCCACAGGTAGACGATCAGGAGGTCGGCGCCGACGAACAGGAGCACTAGCGCCTGGATCATCAGCGCGAGGTTCCCCGCGAGCTGCGGAGGAAAGATGCTCGGGTCGAGACTGCGCGTCGACGTCCCCGTCAAGAGACCTCCGAAGAGCAGCGCACCGAGCCCGATCCCGACCGCCGTGTTCCGTCCAAGCAGCGCGACGGCGATACCAATGAAGCCGATGTTCGACACCTGCACGTCCAGGACGCCGAGTCGGAACTGCCAGCCGAGGATGTCGAGGCCCCCGGCGAGCCCAGCGAAGAGGCCGGAGATCCCCATCGCGATTACAAAATTCCTCCCGACGTTGATCCCGCCGTACCGTGCCGCCTCCGGATTGAACCCGACGGCGCGCACCTCGTAGCCGAGTGTCGTCCGGTTGAGGAGGATGTAGAAGACCGGCAAGGCTGCGAGCGCGAGGAAGATGCCCCCGTGCAGTGCCTGCAGTGCCGGGTTCCCCCAGATGTCCGGGAGCTTCGCCTTCTGCACGATGTCGTCCGAGATCGGGATCGCCCTGTCGACGTGGTTCTGAAGCGGGCCGTCCCGTCCGAAGAGATAGCTACCGCCCCAGTAGGCGACCCAGTTGAGCATGATCGTCGTGATCACCTCATGCGCGCCGACAGTCGCTTTGAGGAAGCCTGCGATCGCTCCCCAGAACGCGCCTGCGAGCGACGCCAGCACGATCCCGAGCAGGAGGTGCGGGATGTGCGCCAACTCGACGAATCTCGAGCCGACGTACACGCCGACGATCGCACCGACTAAGTACTGACCCTGGCCGCCGATGTTGAAGAGGCCGCACCGGAACGCGAACGCGACGGCAATCCCAGTGAGGATCAGTGGAGTCGTCGTCAGAAGCGTCTGCGTGAGGTTGTACGCAGCCGTGTGGTTCGTGTTCGTGTCCCACCAGAACCAGATGTGGTGACTCGTGAAGGGCACGTCGATGTGGTAGTTGCCGAAGTGGAAGAACCAGTTGAGTCCCGCGCCTTCGAAGATCGCCTTGTAGGTGCGCGCGGGGTTGTGGCCGGTCGAGGCGACGACGATCCCGCCCATCAGGAACGCAAAGACCGCGGTCAGAAACGGCGTAACGATTCCACCGGCACGCTGATAGAAGGCCAGGCCCTTGGCCACCGAGGGCGCGTAGGCCTCGGGATCCCGTTCGAGCGGGGCCTGGTGGAGCTCGCCCTCGGAGCCGGTCGGCTCGCTCGGTTCGCTCATGCCGCGGCCTCTCCCCGACGGCCGCCGGTCATCGCAATTCCCACTTCCTCCTCGCTCACGTCCGGCGGGAACTCGGCCACGAAGCGCCCTTCGTAGAGGACGAGGATCCGGTCGGAGAGCGACAGGATCTCGTCGAGCTCCAGTGACACCAGCAACACAGCTTTGCCGGCCTCACGCTGCTCGACGAGGCGCTTGTGCACGAACTCGATCGCGCCGACGTCCAGGCCTCGCGTCGGTTGCGCCGCGAGCAGCACGCTGGGGTCGCGCGACACTTCGCGCGCGACGACGACCTTCTGTTGGTTGCCACCCGAAAGCGAGCCTGCACGAGTCGTCGGGCCGCCGCCGCGGACGTCGAACTCGCTCAGGATACCCCGCGCCCAGCGCAGCCAGCGGCGCGGGTTGAGCCAGCCGAGGTGCGAGAAGGGCTCCTTGCCGTAATCGTGCAGGACGAGATTCTCGGCAAGATTGAAGTCGAGCACGAGGCCGCGCCTGTGGCGATCCTCCGGGATGTGACCCATACCGGCGTCGAGGACCTGGCGCGCCGTGGCCCGGCTGAGGTCCTCTCCGCCCACGCGAATCCGGCCGCCGGCCGGATGTCGCAGCCCCGTCAGCGCGTCGATCAGCTCGCTCTGCCCGTTCCCGTCCACCCCGGCGACGCCGACGATCTCGCCCGCGCGGACCTCCAACGACACGCCGCGAACGGCCTCGAGTCCGCGGTCGTCGCGCACGACCAGGTCTTCGACCTGGAGCAATGGCTCCCCCGGCTGCGCCGGCTTCTTGTCGACGCGAAGGAGCACCTCGCGTCCGACCATCGACCGCGCGAGCCCCGCCTCCGTCGCCCCCGCCCGGGGAATCGTCTCGATCCGCTTCCCGCGGCGGAGGACCGTGATCCGGTCGGCGATCTCGAGCACCTCGTTCAGCTTGTGGCTGATGAAGACGATCGACTTTCCCTGGCTCTTCAGGCCCTCGATGATCTCGAACAGCTCCTTCGCCTCCTGCGGAGTCAGAACCGCCGTCGGCTCGTCGAGGATCAGGATCTCGGCGCCGCGGTAGAGCGCCTTCAGGATTTCCACGCGCTGTTGCTGGCCGACGGTGATCTTCTCGATTCGCGCGTTCGGATCGACCGCGAGGCCGAACGACGTCGAGAGCTCGCGGACACGCTTCGCCGCGGCGTCGTAGTCCAGCAAGACGCCGGCGTGCTTCGGCTCCTGCGCGAGCACGATGTTCTCCGTGACGGTCATGACCGGGATCAGCATGAAGTGCTGGTGCACCATCCCGATCCCGAGCTCGATCGCATCTTTCGGCGAAGAGATCGCGATGGGCTGCCCGCCCATCAGGATCTCCCCCGAGTCGGCCGTGTAGAGCCCGTAGAGGATGCTCATGAGGGTCGACTTGCCGGCCCCGTTCTCCCCCAGCAGGGCGTGGACCTCGCCGCGCTGGAGGTCGAAGTCGATCTGGTCGTTCGCGAGCACGCCCGGGAAGCGCTTGGTGATCCCGCGCAGCTCGAGGACGGGGGCGTCGTCCATCTGCGGGCGATTCTAAGCGGCAAACACAAAGGGCGGGCTCGAGAGCCCGCCCTTTGCACCGCTTACGGAATCGTTACGGAACGACCGTGGGCGGCTTGAGCTTGCCGGAGATGATCTGCTTCTTGAGCGTGGCGATCTGGGTCAGCCACGCCTTCTTCAGCTTGGCCCTCTTGCTGAACTTGCCGAGGGAGACGCCGCTGTTCTTCAGGTTGAAGACGAGGTCGCCGCTGCCCTTGTAGCCCTTGCCGGTCTTCGCGCCCTTGACGGCGAGGAAGACGCCGACGTCCACCCTCTTCACAGCGCTCGTGAGGATGTGGCTGCCGAGGAAGGACTGGTCGACGTCGACGCCGATGCCCCAGCGGCCGCGTTCCTTCGCCGCGTCGAGTGCGCCGAGGCCGCACGGCCCCGCGACGTTGAAGATGACCTGCGAGCCCGCGTCGATCTGGTTCTCGGCGACGCTCTTGCACTTCGCCTGATCGATGAAGTCCTGCGAGTAGCCAATCTGGACGGTGGTGCCCTTCACGCACTTCTGTGCGCCCGCCTTGTAGCCCGCGAGGAACGTGTCGACCGGCGGGATCTTGACGCCGCCGACGACGCTGATGTTCTTCTTGCCGCGCTGGACCGCGACATGCGCGGCCAGACAGCCGATCAGGTAGCTGTTTTGCTGAGTCGCGTACGTCAGGCCCTCAAGGTTGGAGTGCTTCCGCTTGAGGCCCAGGACGGACACGTCGGTGATGGCGAACTTCGTGTTCGGGAACTGATCCGCGACGTCCTCGGTGTCGTCCCCGATCAGGAAGCCGGCCGAGATGACGATGTTGTAGCCGCTTCGTGCGAGCGAGGCCAAGTTCGGCTTGTAGTCAGCCGCCGACCGTGACTCGACCGCGCGGTACTGGATCTTCAGAACCTTGGCGGCCCGCTTGAGCCCCGTCAGCTGGTTCTGGTTGAACCCTTTGTCGTTGAAGCGACCAACGTCGCTGACCAGGCCCGCCTTGAACGTGGCCTGGGGTGCCGCAGTGCCGCTCGCCACAAAGCCCACGGCCGTGAGAACCACGGCAACAAGGGCGGCCAGCCCGAACGGCAGCAGTCGTTGCTTACTCAAAAGATCTCCCTCCTCCTCGTGACCCCTTCCAATCATCAGGGCGATGGTACTGCCTGCCCGCCCCGCTTTCAGCTAAGACGCACGATCCAGCCCTATGGTTAGAGCCGTGACGTTGAGCCAGATCCTGCACCTCGACCCCTCCGAGCCGGGTTTTCTCGAGGATCCCTATCCGGCGCTCAACCGCCTGCGGGAGAGCGCCCGCGTCTTCTACGACCCGGGCCTCGAGCGCTGGTTCGTCACTCGACACGAGGACGTGCGCGGCTGCCTGCGGGACAAGCGGCTCGGACGCAACTTCCGGCACGTGATGACGCCCGAGGAGATCGGGGTGCCTCCGCTCGACCCCCGCTGGCAGGCGTTCTGGGAGACGGAGCGCTGGAGCCTCCTCTGGCTCGAGCCGCCGGACCACACCCGCATCAGAAAGCTCGTCGCCGCGGCCTTCACGCCGCGCAGCGTGGAGGCGTTGCGGGAGCCCGCCCGGCAACTCGCCGGAGAGCTGCTCGAACCGCTCGCCGAGGCCGGCGAGATGGAGCTGCTCTACGACTATGCGCAGCCCTACTCGATCGCCGTCATCTGCCGGATGCTCGGCGTCCCGCTCGACCGCCACCGCGACCTGCTCGACTGGTCGCACCGAATGGTGAAGATGTACGAGTTCGACGTCCCGCTCGAGGCGGCGCAGGCGGCGAACCGTGCCGCAGCTGAGTTTCAGGACTACGTGCGCGGCTTGATCCGCGAGCGGCGGGCGAAACCGCGGGACGACATGGTGACAGCGCTCGTCGAGGCGCGCGTGGACGGCGGCCGGCTCTCGGACGACGAGATCGTCAGCACGGTGATCGTGCTGCTGAACGCCGGGCACGAGGCAAGCGTCAACACGCTCGGGAACGGCATGCTTGCCTTCGCCCACCATCCAGACCAGTGGCGGCGCATCCTCGATGGAGAGGTCTCAGCGCAGACGGCCGGCGAAGAGATGATCCGATTCGATCCGCCGCTGCAGCTGTTCGAGCGGTGGGTGCTGACCGACGATTTCGCGATCGGGGACGTCCCGATTCCGCGTGGGGCGAAGATCGCGATGCTCTTCGGCGCTGCGAACCGGGATCCGCGGGTGTTCGATCGCCCCGACGAGTTCGACGTCGGGCGCGAGAATGCCGTCCAGCACATCGGCTTCGGCGGCGGCATCCACGTCTGCATCGGCGCGCCGCTGGCGCGGGTCGAGCTCGAGGCCAGCGTGGATGCGCTACGGCGCTACTGGCCGGGCCTTCAGCTCGTCGAGGAGCCGCGCCGGACCGGCGCGTTCGTCATCTGGGGGCTCGAGGGACTGCGGCTCTCACGGAGCTGAGGCGTCGCCGGATCACACGGGCTCTTCGACAGGCACATCAGAGGGCGGCTCGCGCTCGGGCCCTCGTCCCAGCCTCCGCGCGATCCCCGGTCGGAGAACGGCCGCCGCTGAGGCGGTCAGCGTCCCGCTGAGCAGCCAGAAGACGGGCCGGATGCCGCCGCTCCCGGCGACGGCGCCGGCGGCGGCGGGTCCGGCGACCTGGCCGACGCGGTTGCCGGTGAGCCGAATCGCAAGAGCTGTCGCCCGGGCGTACGAGGGGACGAGCTGGACGACGATCGTCATCGACAGCGGCTGACCGAAGCCAAGGCCGAAACCGGCGACGACGGCGAGCAGCGCGAGCGCCCACAACTCCTGCGTCACGGTCAGCCCGACGAACGCGCCCGCCGCGGCTGTCGCGCTGAGCGCGATGAGCCGCAGCCGGCCCACGGCCCGCACGATCGCACCGATTCCGACCCGCGACGCGAGTGAGGCGGCCGCGCGCAGTCCGAGCAGGAGGCCGACAACACCCGGAGCGATCCCCCGCTGCTCACCAAGGACGGGCATGTAGGCGGTGAAGACGTCCGCGGCAGAGAGGACGGCGATGCTCGCAAAGATTCCCGCGGGTACGCCCGGGGTCGCAAGGATCGTGCGGGTGCTGCCGCTTCGCCGCTCGGTCCCTCCCGCCGAAGACGAGCGGGGCCGCCGTCGCTCAGCCAGCACGGCCCAGAGAGTCGAGAGCGCCGCGAGTCCTGCACCTGCGACCATCGCCCGGCTCGTGGCACTCGTCAGAGACGCGCCGCCACGGTGCTCCAGCAGTACGCCGCCGAGCACCGGACCGATGAGCTGCCCCAGGGAGACGCCGGCCGTGAGGAGGCCGAAGTGCTGGTCGTGGTGTTTCGGGTCGGACTCACGCGCGATTACCTCCTGCACACCGAGCGCGAGCGCGAGATGTCCCAGACCGAGGAGTGCTGTCGCTGCTGCAAGCTCGACAGGCGTGCGTGCCACCGCGAGCAACAGGCAGGAGACGGTCTGCACGCTGCAGCCGGCGACGAGGAGCGGACCACCGCCGCGCCGGTCCGAGAAGCGACCAAGCGGGATCGCCGCGAACAGTGGGAGCAGCGCGAATGCCGCGGCGACGAGTCCAACCACACGTGCACTCGCTCCGACCGAGAGCAGGCGGTAAGAAGTGACCGGCCGCGCGATGTAGACGGCGGCCTGCGCCGCCGTCATGGCCGCGAGCGCGTATGCGAGCCTGCGGTTCAGCCGGTGCCGGCGGAGACGACGCTGCACGCGTCGGGCGGGATGTGGACCTTGATCCGATCGCCCGGAACTCGTCTGAGGCTCTGGACGGTCAAGGGCAACGAGCCGACGTTCACCACGTACTCATAGTGGTCGCCCAGAAACGCAACCGCCTGAACATCCGCGTCCCACGTGTTCGTCCCGTTGGCCGACCCTTCATCCGCCGAAAAGAGCACGACCGCTTCCGGGCGGAACGCAAGCGTGACGCGCCCGGAGAGACCGGCACCCTCCGGCGCGGCGACGGCGAGGCGGTTCTTGGAGGCACCGACCTCGACCAGGAGAGTCGTGCCTTCCCTCGAGGCTACGACGCCGTCGATCAAATTGACTCGCCCGACGAACTCCGCCACGAAGCGATTCGCCGGCGAGCGGTAAACCTCCTCGGGCGTGCCGATCTGTTGCACCCGGCCTGCGCTCATCACGACGACACGGTCGCTCATCGACAGGGCCTCGTCTTGGTCGTGTGTCACGAAGATGGTCGTCAGTCCAAGCGTGCGCTGCAGCTCCTTGACCCAGGTCCTCGCCCGTTCACGCAGCTTCGCGTCCAGATTCGAGAAAGGCTCGTCGAGCAGAAGCACCGCGGGCGAGTAGACGAGCGCGCGGGCGAGCGCGACGCGTTGCTGCTGACCCCCGGAGAGCTGGTGCGGATAGCGCTTCTCGTACTCCCTCATCTCGACGAGATCGAGCACCTCGAGCACGCGCGCCCGGATCCCGGCGCGCTTCAGCTTTCGCACCTTCAGCGGGAAAGCGAGGTTCTCGAACACGGTCATGTGCGGCCAAACCGCGTAGGACTGGAAGACGATGCCGAGGTTGCGCCGTTCGGCGGCGACACTCATCCGGCGTTCCGCATCGAAGAACGTCTGGTCTCCAACGACAATCCGGCCTTCGTCAGGTTGCTGGAAGCCCGCAATCGACATCAGCGTCGTCGACTTCCCGCAGCCGCTGGGGCCGAGCAAGGTGAAGAGCTCGCCTTCCTCGACGGCGAAGCCGACGCGGTCGAGGGCGCGCTGATCGCCGAACGACTTGGTGAGGTTCTCGACCTGGATCTCAGGCATGGTCGCCTCCGACCGAACCGATCTTGAAGACTGTCGCGCCGATGGCGAGGACGATCACGGTGATCGCAACCTGGACCATCGCCAGCGCCGAGACCGGCCCGATCAAACCTTGCAGGAACTGCGACAGCATCGTTGCGCCCATCACCTCGGTCCCTGGTTTCACGAGGAAGACGGCCGGATCGTAGTCGTTGAGAATCTCGACGAACATGAGGACGAACGAGGCGAACAACGCCGGTCGCAAGAGCGGGAGGACGATGCTCCTGCTCGTCTTCCACCAGCCGGCGCCCGCGGCTCTCCCCGCCCGATCGAGCTCTTCGCCGATCCGCGCGAGCGTCGGGTACATGACGACGTACGCGAAGGGCAGGTTGCGTATGCAGAAGGCGAGCATGATCCCCCAGATGCTCCCGCGGAACCAGTCACCGATCGCACCCGTGACGAGAAAGGTCCAGAAGAAGCCGATCCCGATGATGATCCCCGGGGTGGCGCGCGGATAGAGAAGGACGACCGGGAGGCTCCGCCTGAGCGGGAAGCGCGAGCGATGCGCGACGAGCGTCGCGAGCGCGACGAGCGACGTCGCAAGGACGGCGCCGACGACCGAGATGATCGCGCTGTTCTCCAGGGACCGGCGAAAGACGTCGTCGCCGAGCGCCTGCCAGTTACTCCAGGTGAAGAGCTCCCACGGGGCGATCAGCGGCGTCAGCACGGTCACGACGGACATCAGGGCGAGCCCTAGCACCGGGATGAGCGTCGTGAAGACGAGGTAGACGGCCACGACGGCCGCAAGCGGCCAGCGCCACACACGCAGACCCAGCATCTCGCGTCGCCCCGCCCGCCCGGTGACCGAGACGAAGCGTGCTTCGGCGCCGAGGAGGCGGTTTCGAATCAGGAGCAGGAGCGTTGCGACGACGAGCAGCATGATCGCTCCCGCGCTGACAGAGCCTGGATCGGGCTCCGAGGCGTTCGTCCAGAGGTTGTAGAGGTAGCTCGACACGAAGTTGATGTTCCTGGAGGTACCGAGCAGCAGCGGGATGCCGAGGGCGGCGATGGCGAGCGTGAAGATCAGCGTCGCCGAATTCAGCAACGCCGGGCGCAGCATGGGAATCGTGACGCTGCGCAGCACCTTCAGCGGCGGAGCACCCGCACTGCGGGCCGCGTCTTCGAGCGCCGAGTCGGCTCGCGCGAGCGCGGCCTGGCAGGTGAGGAACGCGATCGGCAGCAGGCGTGCGCCCTCGACGAGCGCCATGCCGGGGATCGTGTCGATCGCGAGTGTCCCGATGTGGAGACGTTGTGAGAAGAAGTTCGTGAGGTAGCCCCCCGGACCCCAGATCACCACCCAGCCGAGCACGACGCCGAGGGATGGCAGCAAGATCGGCAGCAGGACGAGCCGGGAGTAAGCACGTCGCCCGGGGAGATCCGTGCGGCCGCAGAGAATGGCGAAGGCCGCGCCGAAGGCGACGGCGATCGCCGTCGTCAGGGCTGCGAATGCAAGTGTGTTCTCCCAGGCATGCCAGAAGGCCGCTTCACCAAACAGCTCGCGGTAAGGATCGAGGGTGAAGACGCCGCCTGCCTGATAGAGCGGGCGGTCACGGAGAGAGGCGTAGAGGAGCGGAACGAACGGGCCGAGGATGAGGGTGACCACGAGAACCCACGTCGCGCCTTGCAGGACCCCCGCCGGCAGCCAGCTCCTGCGCGGCTGAGGGAACGGCTGCGAGACGGAGGCGGTCGTGGTCGTGCTCACTCGGCCCGTTCGATTCGCTCAGACGCCCCTGGCCGGCCTAGCCGAAGATCGAATGCCAGCGGGCCGCGAACTTCGGTCGGTCGTTGACGAACTTCCGGCTGAAGGGAACGAGGATCACGTTCTTCTTGCCGACCTTCTGGTACACGTCCGCCAAGGTGTTCGTGCAACCACCCGAAGCTCGGAAGTTGTTGCGGAACGCCGTGAAGCCGGCGTCGCACATCGCCTGCTGGCCCTTGGTCGAGTAGACGAAGTCGAGGAACAGCTTCGCCGACGCAGGACTCTTCGCCTTCTTCGTGATCGCGATTCCGCGGGGCACGAGCGGCTGCGCGTCCTTCGTGTACGACCAGTCGAGTAGTCGCTGGAGGTTCGAGTCGCTCGCGATCCGGAAGCGCGCGGTCGGCGAGGTGAGGTAGGTGGCCACCGCCCCGCCCTGGGCAACGAGCTGCAGCTGCGAGGCGACGCCGGTGGTCGGACTGAGCCGCTTGCCGATCGCCTGGAAGTTCGACCAGCCCTTCTTCTGCACGTAGCCCCAGAGGGCGGTGTAGCCGAAGGTGTTGTCGACGGTGTATCCGGACACCTTCTTGTAGGTATCGGCGTCCCGCGCGATCGCCGTCACGGAAGTCGGCACCTTGTCCTTCAGAACGACCTTGTTGTAGACGATGATGGCCGGGTCCGGCGACATCACGTAGATGCCGTTGAACTGCTTGACGAACGTGGGATAGCTCGCCAGCCCGTTCGGGGTGAAGTCCAGCTGGTACTTCTGGCGCGCTGCGAAGATCCAGAGATTCGGCGCGCTCGCGATGAGAACATCAGCGCTTCGTACTCCCTGCTGCGCCTCGGATGCGTACTTCGAGAAGATCGTGTTGTCCTCGAGATCGTACGAGGTCACCTTGATCCACGGGTAGACGGCATTGAAGCGCTCGACGAGCGCCTTGAAGTTCGCGGTCGGGGGATTGCCGTAGAACACCAGGCCGGACTCGGTCTTGGACTGCTTGATCAGCGGCGCGAGCGAGTGCTTCTTCGGCTTGGGCTTCGCGGCGGTGGCGTCCGTACGCGAGCTCGCGGAACCCGCGGCCAGGAGCCCCGCGGTCGCCGCCAGCGCAAGCACGAGAACCCCGCGCGCCTTTGCTGCACTGTTCACTGGTTTCCCTCCCTCATGGTTGTCGGACGTTCGCGTTGGTGACGTTCGCCACGGACATAGGCGGCGGGGATTGTGAATTTTGCGTGACCGAATGTCGACGATTTGCGCCCTTCTTGTTCGTTTGTTTCGTTGAAAACGTTTTGTCCTTTTTGCCCACGCGAAAGTGGCACATGGAGCGCAGTACAATCCGCCGATGAGGCGGGAGAGGCGCCGTTTCTGGGGTCGGCTGCGGCTGTCGCGGCAGATCCTCCTGCTGCAGCTCGCGATCATCGTCCTGACTCTGGGGACGGGCCTGGCCGTCTCGATCATCGAGGCGCGAAATCAGCTCGACAAGCAGTCCGGCCGGCAGTCGCTCGCGATCGCGCACACGGTGGCATCGGTCCCGGAGATCACGCGAGCCTTCCACACGCCCAATCCGGCCAGGATCATCCAGCCGATCGCCGAGCGCATACGGCACGCGACCGGAGCGTCCTTCGTGGTCGTCGCGAACCGGGAGGGCATCCGTTACTCGCATCCGAACCCCGCGAAGCTCGGAAAGCGCGTCTCAACCGACTTCAGCCCTGTGCTCTTGGGCAAGACCTACGTCGGCGTACAGACAGGCTCACTCGGTAAGTCGGTGCGAGCGAAAGTGCCGCTCTACGAGCATGGGCGCATCATCGGGCTGGTGTCGATCGGGCTCCTCGAACGCGACGTGAGCGCACAGCTCCGGGCGGATCTTCCGGTCATCCTGATCCCTCCGGCGCTCGGTCTGCTGCTCGGGATCGTCGGCTCCGTTCTCCTCGCCCGCAGAATCAAGCGCCAGACCTTCGACCTCGAGCCGGATGAGATCGCTGCGCTGCTCGAGCAGCGTGAGGCGATGCTGCACGGGATCCGCGAGGGAACCGTCGCGACCGACAACGCGGGACGCGTGACCCTCGTCAACGACGAGGCCAAACGACTCCTCGAGCTGGACGACGGCGCGGTCGGCCGGCGGCTGACCGAGATCGTCCCCCCGGGACACGTCCGCGAAGTGCTCGCCGGCAACGTCGATCTGCCGGACCAGCTCGTGCTCGTCAACGATCGCCTGCTCGTCGTCAACCGCATGCCGGTTTCCGTCCGAGGGCAGGCAATCGGCGCGGTGATCACGCTGAGAGACCGGACCGAGCTCGAGGAGCTCGTGAGGGAGCGCGACGAGGCCCGCGATCTGGCGAAGGCCCTGCGCGCGCAGGAGCACGATTTCTCGCACAAGCTTCACGTCGTCGCCGGCCTGATCGAGCTCGGGCGCTACGACGAGGCGATTCGCTTCATCAACGATTCGTCGCTCGTGCATCAGGCGCTCGTCGGCTCTATCGTCGAGAACGTCGGCGATCCGGCGCTCGTCGCTCTGCTGCTCGGCAAGGCGGCGATCGCGTCCGAACGGGGCATCGAGCTCCGTGTCACCGACGACACACGCCTGCCGGAGGATGTCGAGGACGCGCAGAGCCTCATCTCCGTCATCGGCAACCTCGTCGACAACGCCCTCGAGTCCGTGGCCGGCACCCGGAAGGGTTCGGGCTGGATCGAGGTGACGATTCGAGACGAGCCCGACGGCATTCTCCTGCGGGTGCACGACTCGGGGCCCGGAATCGACCCGACCCTCGCCGAGGAGATCTTCGAGGACGGCTTCACGACGAAGGTGGCGACCGGCGCGCAGCGCCGCGGGCTTGGACTCGCGCTCGTCCAGCAGGCCGTCCGGCGTCGTGGCGGCTACGTCAAGGTCGAGAACGACGAGGGCGCGCTCTTCACGGCTTTCCTTCCCCACGAGCGCGAGCTGGCCGCGCGATGATCAGAACGCTCGTCGTGGACGACGATTACATGGCCGCCTCGGTGCACCGGTCGTATGTCGAGCGCGTGCACGGCTTCGAGGTCGTCGGCGAAGCTCACACCGGCAGGGAGACGATCGAGCTCGCGCGGCGCCTCCAGCCGGACCTCATCCTCCTCGACATCTACTTGCCCGACATCAGCGGGCTCGAAGTCTTGCGCGCGCTTCGCGAGCCGGGCTCTCCGGCGGTGGACGTGATCGCGATCACGTCTGCCAAGGACGTGGACACCCTTCGCCGGGCGATGCAGGGCGGCGTGATCCACTACCTCGTCAAGCCGTTCTTCTTCGACACGTTCCGCGAACGCCTCGAGAAGTACGCCGCGCTCCGGGCCCGGATGAGTCGCATGCGCGAGGCCGACCAGGTCGAGATCGATCGTCTCTACGCGCTGCTCCGCGCGCAGGGCACGACGGAGCTGCCCAAGGGAATCTCGTCGCCCACGCTCGCGCTCGTGCTCGAGGTCGTCGGCGAAGCGGGCGAAGACGTGACGGCCGGCGATGTCGCCGAGCGGGCCGGCATCAGCCGCGGCACCGCGAGGCGATACCTCGAGTTTCTCGCGTCCTCAGGGTCGCTGGAGCTGACGCTGCGCTACGGAGCGACCGGGAGGCCCGAGCACCTCTACCGCGCCGTTCCGACCGGAGGCCGCGCGCGGGGTTGACCGGCCCAGCGCCACAGCAGCTTCCGCGCAGTGGCGGCTTGGTGCTCCCGGCGGGCGGCGCGGCGGCGGGCTCGTGCTGCACGCGCGGCCAGGTCGATCGGATCTCCCTGCGTCTCGTACATGGCTCGAGACTAGACCCGACTCGTCGCATCGCCTGTACGGGCAACCGGCCTTCGCCGTTCGGTCTACCCGTGGATTACGAGACGATCTGCTCTGCGTCCGTGATGAGGACGCGCCGCGGCTTCGAGCCTTCGTAGCCGGAGATGATCCCCCGCCGCTCGAGCATGTCGATCAGCCGGCCCGCCCGCGTGTAGCCGACGCGCAGGCGGCGCTGCAGGAGCGACACCGACGCCGTCTGCGTCTGCAGCACGACGTCGATCGCCTTCTCCAGCAGCGGATCCTCGTCCGGATCGAATTCCCCGTCCTCGCCGTCGACGTCCTCGGCGAAGACCTCCGGGAGCTCGAGGAGCGACTCGTCGAGCTCCTGCTCGCGCTGGTGCCGGCACTGGTCGACGATGAGGGCGATCTCTTCTTCCGAGACGTAAGCGCCCTGGACGCGCTGGAGCCGTGACGTGCCGAGGGGCTTGAAGAGCATGTCGCCCTGGCCGAGCAGGCTCTCGGCGCCTGCCTGGTCGAGGATCACGCGCGAGTCGGTCTGAGAGGAGACGGCAAAGGCGATCCGCGAGGGAACGTTCGCCTTGATCATTCCGGTGATCACGTCGACCGACGGACGCTGCGTTGCGAGCACGAGGTGCACGCCGACCGCGCGCGACTTCTGCGCGAGGCGGATCACGGCGTCCTCCACGTCTTGCGGTGAGATCATCATCAGGTCGGCGAGCTCGTCGATCACGACGAGCAGGTGCGGCATCGCCTGCTCGCCGCGCTGGCGCAGCGCCCGGTTCGCCTCGGCGAGATTGCGCGCGCGTACGGCGGACAGCCGCTCGTAGCGCCGCTCCATCTCCGCGACGATGTTGGTCAGAGCGGCAGAGGCCTGCTTCGGGCTCGAGACCACCGGCGTCAGCAGATGTGGAATCGACTCGTAGAAGCCGAGCTCGATGCGCTTCGGGTCGATCAGGATCAGCCGCACCTCGTCAGGCGTCGAGCGCAGAAGCACGGAGGTCAGGATCGTGTTGATGCAGCCCGACTTCCCCGATCCGGTCGTGCCGGCGATCAGCAGGTGCGGCATGCGTGCGAGATCGGTCCAGACGGCGGTGCCGGAGATGTCCTTGCCGAGCCAGACCGCGAGCGGGCTCGCGGTTGCAGGAAGGTCGTCGAAGATGTCGCCGAGCGTGACGAGGTTCGGGGAGAGGTTCGGAACCTCGACGCCGACCGCCTGCTTGCCGGGGATCGGCGCGAGGATGCGGATCTCGGTCGTCGCCAGCGCATACGAGAGATCGTCCCTGAGCGCGGCCACCTTCGAGACTTTCGTTCCGGGCGCGAGCCGTAGCTCGTACCGCGTCACGCGCGGCCCGGAGATCTGTCCCACGATGGTCGCCTCGACGCCGAAGTGGGCGAGCGTCTGCACGAGCGCGGCGGCGGTTCGCTCCGCGACGTCCGTAGAGAGCTCGCTCGCGGGTGGTGAGCGGTGGAGAATCGCGCGGTCGGGCAGGTGGTACTCCTCGTGCGTCTCGACCGTGCCGACGTCGAAGAGGCTCGGCTGGTCCGGCTCCTCCGAGGAGACCGGGTCGATCAACAGGGGCGGAGGCTGGTTCTCCCCGATGACATCCGGAAAGTCGTGCACCACGTCGACGGGAGGCTCATGCGGGCGGAGCTGGATGACAGGTGCTGGTCGCACGTGTTCGGCCGGCACTGCGCGCCGGGCACGGCTGTGCGCGCGTCGGACTGCGTGGCCCGAGCGCCGGACGAGGGCGCCCGCAGAGGCGCCCGAGAGCAGGAGCGAGCCGACGGCGAGCGCGAGGACGCCGACGATCGTCGTGCCCGTGTTCCCGACGAGCATCCCGAAGAGCTTCTCGAACGCACGCCCGAAGGCGCCGCCGTGCGCCGAGCCGAGCGTGCCGAGGAGCCCGAAGCTCGTCACGACGATCCCCGTGCGGAACGGTCGAACGTCGACGAGGGCGCTTCGCGCGACCATCAGCGCCCCCACCGTGACGAACGTGACCGGAGCGGCGTAGGCGGCGTCGCCGATCATGGCCGTGAACGCGTCCGCGACCCAGCCGCCGACCATGCCCCCGCTCCAGCCGAGGTAGAGGATCGAGGCGAGGAACGTGCCCAACGCGAGCAGCCCGAGCCCGGTCAGCTCGAGGTGCTGCTCGCTCTTGACCTTGCGCTTGCGCCCCCGCTTGCGAACGCGCGAAGGCAGGCGTGGTCTGAGGGTGCGTTTCTTGCGACGGCGCGCCATAGGCGCCAATTCGTCGCAGAGAGGCAGCGTCCTGCGATCTCTACCGTGGCCGCGCTTCTGTCGAACGCGAGTTTCGGACGATTGAAACACACTACGGTCTGGCCGGCTTCGCATTCGCGGCCTGGAGCGCGTCATGCTCCACACGGATCTGACGATGCTCGCTCGACTGTCGCAGGCTCTCGCCCGCGCGCGAGTCGTGTCACTCGCCGCGTAGGCGATATCGTCGCGCCGAGTGGCGCAGGAGCCCGAGATACAGGTGTTCTTTCCTTGCCCGAACTGCGGCGGAACAGGCGAGAAAGACCCCCCGCAGGGCCAGATACGCGCAGGCGGCGGCAAGATGACTTGCAAGGTCTGCAACGGGAGCGGCGATGAGGTCCGGAGAGTCCCACTTTCCGACCTGAAGTCGGGTTGACGACGAGTTTCGCTAGTCGTTTCGCTCACCTCTCCTATCTGGAGGCCGAACTCACGCGGGCGGGGACGCTTCAGCGCCACCGCCCGTGGACCACGACCTTTCGCCGAGAACCTCAAGAGTGCGCGGGCTTTGCCCGCGCACGTTTCGCCGCGAAGCGGCCGTTCAGTCTCGCCGCGAAAGCGAAGCTTTCGCGGCGACTGACTACCAGCCCGCGGGAGGAATCACATACACACGGGCGGCCAGGGGACCGAACGTGTCGGAGAAGCCCTGGTCGTCGGCGCCGACGGCCTGGCCGCCGCCGAACACCGTTGCCGACCGTCCGGCAATTCCTTCGAGCGAGATCTTCGCCTGTTGCGTCGTCTCGCCGGTGTTGACTGCGATCACGTACAGCGCACCGTTCAGGCTCCGCCCGGAGACGCGGACGGCGCCGTTGTCGGATTGCGCGTTCACGGTGGGCGCGAGCAGGGCCGGCGTCAGCGCCTTGATCTCGTGGTTCGTCCGCGCGATCTCGTCGCCGATCGGATCCGACCAGTGATTGGGGAAGTATCCGACGGCGCTCGCCCCGCCGCCGATCGAGAGCCAGGCCTCGGCGCGCACCGTGGCCGGGGTCGGGTCGAGGGCGGGATGGTTCCGGCAGGGTTGCTCCATCCGGGCCACTTCGATCCACTGGAAGGTCGGCTTTCCACCCGAAGCCACCTGCAGCTCGTGCTGCGCGTCGAATACGTCGCCGAAAGCGGGACGGCACCACACCTGGAGCGGGTAGAGGTCGAAGCCGAGCACGTCGGGGATCGAGAACAAGACCGGATACATGCCCTTGCCCTGCGGTAGGGGCTCGGCACGGCTGTAGAAGTGATTCGTCAGGGTCAGGAAGCTGATGCGGCCGGGACGCGGTTCGGGAATGTCCTCCGCGAGGTCGGCGCGCTTGACCGAGCTCTGGAGGAAGGCATCCCACTCGTCGGGGAAGTACCAGCCGATTACGCCGCGCCCCTCGGCCTCCGCAGCGTGCTCCGCGTCGACGATCGAGTACGCGCGGCCGCCGAGCCGCCTGGGCAGGTCGCCGTCGTCGTCGCAGCCGTCGCCCATGAACAGGTTGATCCCGTCGTCGATGTTGCTGCCGAACATGTCGGAGCACTGCGCCCAGACCGCGGTCGGGAAGAACGGTTGATCGTCCACGACGATCTCGTCACCGAGCGTGCGCGCTGCCGACGCGTTCAGCATCGGCCCGGTAGTGAGGGTCAGGGCCTGTGTCTGCGCGCGGTTCCACTCGTCGACCGCGTGGAGGTAGACGGTGTACGTCGTCGAGAACTCGAGCCCGCTGAGCTCGCTCACGTGGTCGACCAGGCTGTCGCCGCTCGGCTGCGCCCAGATCGCCGGCGCGTCGAGGCCGAACGCGGTCTGGGCTTGGGTCGGGACGTTGGTCCGCCAGGTGGCCCGCGCGCTCGACGAGGTAAGTGCGACGACCTGCGCGTCCGTGATCGCCAGAGGCTCGAGCGGCGGCGGCGGCGTCTCGGCGGCCGAGCGCGTATCTGCTGAGATCTGCTCCGTCTCGCTCGGGGCGGACTCAGGCGGAACGACCCGCGCGGGACGAGTCCTGACCTTCGGCACTCGAGGCACGGGTGCCGGTGGGGAGACGTGCGCGCGCGGCACGACCACCTTGACGATCGGTCTCGACGCAGCGGGCCGGCTGAGGCCCGCGACGTGGAGGAGCTTCGGCGCGGGGAAGTCCGGGGACGCCGGACCGGCCGTGAACGCCCTGGCGGGAGCCTGGTGACTGCGCTGGATCAGCACGCCGACCCAGATTCCGGTCAGCGCGACCAGCGCGAGGACGAGTTGCCGCAGCCGCATTTCTCCACTCATTGGCATTACCAGGCTGGTTTCGGCCTGGGAAGCCCACGTCTTTAATTAGGCGCATAGGCGGCACAGAGCATCCCGAAATACGTTGATGCTTCGTAAGAGAGAAACTCTCCGCTCCAGCGTTCCTCCAACGCTCCGTGGAGCATCAGCAGCTGCCACCAGCTGTCCGCCTTCGCGGCCTCGACGAGGGCCGGGTCGAGCTCGAGGAGGCCGTCCAGCCGGTTGCCTTTCACGAGCTCGACGACGCGCTCGTCGTATTCCGCTGCTGCCGGGTCGAAGCCGTACGGTCCTTCCGCATCGTGAGCGTGGCCGTGATCTGCACTCGCACCGAGTGCGACGCTCGTGCCCGAGGCCGAGGCCGCTCGCGCCAGGACACGCCCCGCGCGAACGTGTTCCTCGATCGGCCGGTCGCGCGCCGGGCTGACCACGACCGCCGGAACCTGCGGGTCGGAACGGCCGCCCATGTACCAGAGCGGAATGAGCACGCCCCAGTCCATCGGCGCCGTCGCGGCACCGGGATCGTTCGAGCCGAAGCTCGCGCCGACGACCGGAAGCTGCTCGTCGTGCAGGGCGACCACGATCTGGGTCGCGAGCTCGAGATCGACCGGCGACGAAAGCTCGACGTCCGGCGCATCGAGCTCCGCCAGCCGTCCCGCGAGCGTCCCTGCGAGCACGACGGCGAAGTGCCCTTCGACGTGGACGTTGTGCGGAGTGAGGACGATCGTCGCTTCCGGCCCGGCGGCCTCGAAGCGGCGGCGAAGCTCCTCGAGCGCCTCGTGTGTCGCGTCGGCGCCCGGAATGGGAGCCTCAGGCAGCGTTCCGTGCGGAACGATCGCCGCGAAGACGAGGGTCACTCGAGCGAGTTGATCCGCTCGATCAGCAGCTCGAGGAAGCCGTCCGCGTCGATGTCGACGCCGACGTGCGCGTTCGGCTCGCGCTCGGTGCGCCGCCAGAGGTCGACGACGGTCCGGCCGCGACAGAGCTCCGACTCGACGTCGATCTCAACGTTGAGGTGCTTCGTCTCGACGAGGTCGGGACGCATCACCTGCGCGACGGCGACTGCGTCGTGGATCGGCGAGCCGTCGAAGCCGTACACCTCGCGATGGAAGCGGTCGTAGAAGCGCAGCAGCTCCGTCACCATCTCCCCCACCCTGCCCGCGAGCCGGCCGATGTGTGCGCTCGTGAAGAGGGCTTTGTGCGTGACGTCGAGGCCGACCATCGTCACGTCGATGCCGCTCGCGAACACGCGCGCTGCGGCCTCCGGATCGGCCCAGATGTTGAACTCGGCTGCGGGAGTGACGTTCCCCTCGGCGATCGCTCCTCCCATCAGAACGATCCGCTCGGGCCGCGCGTCCGGATGCAGTGCGAGCAGGAGCGCCACGTTCGTGAGCGGTCCCGTGGGCACCAGCGTGGCGGCACCGTTCGCGTCGCGGATCTTGTCGGCGAGGAAGTCCGCCGCGTGACGGTTGACGGGCTCGCCCTCCGCCGGCGGAAGATCGGGCCCGTCGAGGCCGGTCTCGCCGTGGACGTAGGCCGCTACGAACCGCTCGCGTACGAGGGGCCGATCGGCGCCGGCCGCGACCGGAACATCCGCCCGCCCGGCGAACTCGAGCACGCGGATCGCGTTCGCCGTCGTCTTCTCGAGCGTCTGGTTCCCGGCGACGGTCGTGACGCCGCGGAGCTCGAGCTCGGGCGAGGCCAGGGCGAGCAGGAGCGCGATCGCATCGTCGTGGCCCGGATCGCAGTCGAGCAGGATCGGCGTCGCGCTCACGATCGGAGTATCGCGTCTACCTCCGCACTGGTCGGCAGAGACGGCTGCGCGCCGAACCGGGACGCGGCGATCGCGCCGGCCGCGCAGGCGCGGCGGAGAGCCTCCTCGGGGTCGCGGTCCTCGAGGAGCGAGACCACGAGGCAGGCCGTGAACGCGTCCCCTGCGGCGGTCCCGTCGACGGCGTCGACGTGCGGTGGCCGCGCGCGTGCCACCTCCTTCCCCTCCTCCAGCAGAACGGCGCCCTCCTCACCGATGGTCACCGCGAGCAGCGGCTGCTCCCCGATGAGCTCGGCCTCGTAGCGGTTCGCCACGACGAGGTCGGCGTCCACCACGAGCGGACGGGCCGGCGCGGCGTTCACGCAGAGCCAGTCCGCCTGGGCGCGCGCCTCCAGCAGCGCCGAGTCGGGGATCTCGAGCTGGCAGAGGACGTTGCCCGGAGAAGAGAACCCGCCGACCTGCGCGTTCGCGCCGGGGACGACGACGATCTGATTCTCGCCGTCGTCGCCGACGAGAATGATCGCGATCCCGGTCGGCGCTCCCACTTCGCGCACGTCGAGCTCGACCCCGGCGGCACGCAGACCGGCCAGCGCCTCCTCGGCGACCGGATCGGCACCGACGCAGCTGACCATCCGCACGTCCGCGCCGAGCCGGGCCGCGGCGACCGCCTGATTCGCCCCCTTCCCGCCCGGGATGCGCTCGAGCGTCGCGCCCGTCAGCGTCTCCCCCGCCCGCGGCAAACGCTCGACCTTCGCCACGAGGTCGAGGTTGATCGACCCGACGACTGTCAGCCTCGGCGGCACCGACCGATCGTAAGGTTCGCAGCGTGACGAGGCCGCTCGAGACCGCGCTCGTCCTCGTGCTCGACGACCCCGAGCCGTTCGACGCCGTCCGCCGCGACTTTGCGGCAGCGACCGTCTCGCGCGGCATTCCGTTCCACCTGACGCTGCTGTATCCGTTCGCTCCGCGTGACGAGCTGACGGACGCAGTGCTCGCGGATACACGGTCGTTCTTCGCCGGACGACCGCGGCTCGAGTTCGCCCTGACCCGGATCGCGGCGTGGCCCCGGGTCGTCTACGCGGTGCCCGAGCCGGATGCCGAGCTACGGGACTGCATGCAGGCGCTGTCCGGGCGCTTCCCGGCCTGGCCGCCGTACGGCGGCCTCCACGCCGATGTCGTCCCTCACGTGACGCTGGGCGAGGACGTCGACGCCGCGCAGGTCAAGGCCGAGATCGAACGACGGCTCGCGGCGCACCTGCCCCGTCGCTACAAGCCCGACGCGGCGACGCTGCTGGAGGAATTCGCGTCCGACGAGTGGCGCCCGCGGGAGCGCTTTCCGTTCGCCGGCCAGTAGTCCTAGGCCCGACCGGCTCCCTGTGGAAGGGATGTCACGCTTCCGCCACAACCAGGGTCAGACCCTGGAATTTGTGACTCGTCTGAAAGGACGGCTCGCCGGATGAGCGACTATTAGGCCGCGAGCGCGCGCAGGTCGTGCGCTGCACGCTCGAGGTTCTCGCGCAGGTCGAAAAGACCTGCCCAGAGCGAGGAGCGATCCGGAACCGCGTCGATGCGGGCCATGTCGGCCAGCCCCTGCAGGGCTCTGACGAGGACGGCGAGCTCGAGATACACCTGCGCGACGCGCGTCGGACAAGCCGTGACGCCCGCCCGCTTCAGGATCGGCGCCCACTCGATCAGCTCGCCCGCGCCGGGACCGCCGTACCAGGAGCGCCCTTCGGCCCGGTCCGACTCGAGCTCGAGGAGGTAGCGGTCGAGCGGATGCTCGAGACCTGCAAGCGCCGTCTCGACGCGGTCGGCCGCATGCCGTAGCGCCGCCTCGCGCGCCCCGGGCGTCGAAGGAAATGCGTCCCCGCGCGCCCAGCGCTCGAGCAGGCGGCAGAACGCGAGCGCCGCGGCGTCGCATGCGCCGAGCTGGCCCACGAGCCGTCGCGCGGTCGCCCACTCGGCAGCGTGGTCCTCGAGCACGTCGGCCCAGCCGGGCTCTCTTTCTCGAATCGTCGACATCAGTGGGTCACTACACCTCTACCACTACCGGAAGGATCATCGGCCGGCGGCGGGTTCTGTCGTAGACCAATTGGCCTACTTCGTCATGAAGGTGCTCCTGGAGGAGCTTGATCTCGCTGATCTCATCGCTGAGGCACTGCTGGAGAATGCGGTTCGCCTCGTCGCGCAGCTCGTCGAGCAGCGGACCGGAGCTGTCGCCGAAACCGCGCGCGATCAGCTCGGGCGGACCGGCAGAGCCGCCGTTCGACGACGCGAGCGTGGCAACGATGATCAGGACGCCGTCCTCGGAAAGCCGGCGGCGGTCGCGCAGCGCGACGTCGTGGACGTCGCCCACTCCGAGCCCGTCCACGAACGCAACGCCGGTCTCCACCTCGTCGACGATCCGGGCGCCGTCCGGCGAGAGCTCGACGACCGTGCCGTTCTCTGCGAGCAGGATGTTTCCGGCGGGAACGCCAGCGTCCCGCGCGAGCTGAGCGTGCGCCGCCTGCATTCGGAACTCGCCGTGCACCGGCATGACCGCGCGCGGCCGCAGCAGCGAGAGCAGCGTGCGCAGCTCCTCCGCGCAGGCATGGCCGGAGACGTGCACGGGCGCGATCTCCTGATGCAGAACCTCGGCGCCTGCCTTTGCGAGCTGGTTGATGGTGTCGTGAACGCGCAGCTCGTTTCCCGGAACCGGCTTCGCCGAGATGATGACCGTGTCTCCGCGCTCGACCCGGAGCGCCGGATGATCGTTGTACGCGATTCGCGTCAGCGCGGAGAGCGGCTCGCCCTGGCTGCCCGTGCAGAGAATCAGCTGCTCGTGGGGGGCAAGCTCCTCGAGCTCGGGCGGGCGCACGAGCATCCCCTCGGGCACGTCCATGTAACCGAGGCTCCGCGCGATGTTCGCGTTCTTGCGCATGGAGCGTCCGACGATGCAGACCTTGCGCCCGAGTCCGATCGCGACGTCGATCGCCTGCTGCATGCGGTGGACGTTGGACGCGAACGACGACACGAGGATGCGACCATCGCGGAGCGGGAAGATCTGACGGAACGCCTCGCCGACGATTCGCTCCGACGGCGTGAAGCCGGGCCGCTCGGCGTTGGTGGAGTCGCCGAGCAGGAGATCGACGCCGCGGTTCCCGAGCTCGGCGAGCCGGCCGACATCTGTCTTGAGTCCGTCGACGGGCGTGTGGTCGAGCTTGTAGTCGCCGGTGTGCACGACCCGGCCGGCCGGCGTCTCGAGGACGATCGCGGTCGAGTCCGGGATCGAGTGGGCCATCCGCACGAACTCGATCCGGAAAGGACCGAGCTCGCGCGGGGGATCGTCGGGATGCACCTCACGCAGCTCTGCGGCACGCAGAAGACCGTGCTCGTCCAGCTTCGACTTGATCAGCCCGAGCGTGAGCCGGGTCGCCCAGACCTCCGGGATCTCGACCTCGCGCATCAGATAGGGCAGCGCGCCGACGTGATCCTCGTGGCCGTGCGTGAGGATCACCGCCCTGATCGAGTCGGCGCGCTCGCGGAGATACGTGAAGTCCGGCAGGACCAGGTCCACCCCGAGGTGCTCGTCCCGCGGGAAGGCCAGGCCCGCGTCGACGACGACGATCGTCCCGTCGCACTCGTACACGGTCATGTTCTTCCCGACCTCGCCGAGGCCGCCCAGGGCAACGATCCTGCAGGTTCCAGACATATTGGGTCCCAGTCTAAGCGCGGCACCCGATACGGCCGATAGAGGACTCATGCGGCCGTCTCGCTCCTCACTGGCCACGATCACGCTCGGCCTCGGCCTGCTCGCGGTCGCGGGCGTCAAGGCCCTCGACGTCGCGCACACGGCCTTTGCCCTCTTCCTCGCCGCCGCGATCCTGGTCGAGCTCTTCGAGGAGCCGGAGCGCGAGCGCTCGCGAGAGCCGATCCTGACCGAGCGGTTCAGGCTCGCGTGCGCGGTGCAGATCGCCGCGATCATCGTCCTGGGTCCGTGGGCCGCTGCGCTGGTCGCGGCGGCCGGGGTCGCCGCGGGTGCGCTCTTCCGCGGGGCGGCGCTTCGAAGTCTCCTGTTCGATGCCGGCGCGTATGCGATCGCGGCGTGCGCAGGCGGGATCGCCTTCGAGGCCGCCGGCGGAGATCCGGGCAGCTTGCGCCTGCTCGACGACCTGATCGCGCTCGTCGCGCTCACGCTCGCGTACCTCACCGTCCGGGCAGTGCTGCTCGACGTCGTCCGCGGCCGCGAGAACTTCGACCCGCGGCTCGTCGCGAGTGCGGGAGAAGCGGGACTCGGTGCGGCACTCGCGCTGATCGCGATCGAGCATCCCTGGAACCTCGTCGTGCTCGTCCCGGTGGCGATCGCGGTGCACCACACGCAGGTGCGGCTCAAGAGCCTGCAGCGCGAGACGCTCTGCGCGCTCGAGACGTTCGCCAACATCGTCGACGAGCGCGACCCCTCGACCTACCGGCACTCACTCCGCGTGGCCGGCTACGTGGATGCGCTCGCGCGCGCCCTCCGGCTGCCCTTCTCGGACATCGACCGCCTGCGCTGGGCAGGGCGGCTCCACGATCTCGGCAAGGTGGCGGTCGACGCGTCGCTGCTGCGGAAGCGGGGCCGCCTCGACGGTGCCGAGTGGGCGGCGATGCGCCGCCACCCACGGCTGTCCGCGCGGCTGCTGCAACGGTTCGAGTTCGTCGCCGCGCAAGCGCGCGCGGTCGAGCTCCACCACGAGCGGATGGACGGCGGCGGCTACTACGGAATCGGTGCAGACGAGCTTCCGCTCGCGTCGCACTTCCTCATCGTCGCCGACAGCTTCGATGCGATGACGACCGACCGTCCGTACCGGTCGGGCCTGTCGCACGAGGCGGCGCTGGCAGAGATCGAGCGCAACGCGGGCACGCAGTTCCACCCTGCGGTGGCGAAGGCATTCGTCGCGGTGCAGCGGGGCATCGACCCCGGCACGGTGCTGTCGACGGAGGAGCTGGCTGAGATCCGCGGCGCCTCTACGCCGTACCGCATCGGCGTCGCGGGTTCGTCCCAGCTCAAAGAGCGCCCGGAGCTGCTCGCACTCGGCGGGATCGTCCTCGCGCTCGCCGGTCTCGGCTTCGATCAGGCGTGGCTCACGGAGGCCGGCGGGGGAATCGCCGTTCTCGGTCTGGCGCTCCGAGCGGTCGTGCGGGTTCGCGCCGAGCGTGCGGCTGCAGCGGTGCAGCGTGCACTGGGCGCCGGCGACGATCGCGAGCGTGTCTTCCTGCGCCTCGCCGAGACGGTGGCGCGTCTCTGGCGGCACGAATGGATCGGCCGTGTCGCCTGGGACGAGGATGGCCTCGGCGGCTCCGTCGAGACGTCCTGTGGCGCCCCCGGGCCTGCTCCTACAGCACTGACGAGCTGGCTCGTGCGCGAGGCCGAATCGGGGAGCGAGGCGATCGTGGCCCCCGGCGCAGAGCTGGGCCTCGACGGCGTGGCGGTTGCGCTCCCGCTTCGCCGCGACAACAGCGCGCTGTTCGGCTTTCTCGTCGTCGTCGGGCCGAAGCTTCCGCCCCGCCATGTCGAGCTCGCGCTGCTCGACTCCGTCGAGGAGATCGGCCTTGCGCTGGCGGAACGGCCGGAGCTAAACGGGAGCGGGACTGAGGACGCCCAGGCGCTCGAGACAGCCCCGGACGCGCGCGACCTCGCCCTCGCTCGCCTGGACGAGCGGTAGGCGGAGCCCGCCCACGTCATGGCCAAGGAGATTGAGAGCCGCTTTGATCGCGATGGGGTTGGTCTGGACCTTCAGCAGCTCGTAGACCGGTTCGAGCTCCTGATCGATCTGTCGCGCCGTCTCGGCGTCGCCCTCGCGGAAAGCGCGGATCATGGCCTTCACCCGCAGCCCGACGACGTGCGTGTGAACGCAGATGCCTCCGACCGCGCCGAGCTCGAGAAACGGGAAGATCAAGTTGTCGTCCCCCGCGTAGAGGTCGAGATCGGTCTCCTCGACGATTCGCCGCGCCTGGACGGTGTCGTCATTCGCCTGCTTGACCGCCCTGACGGTCGGGATCTCGGCGAGCTCGACGATCGTCTCGGGCTCGATGTTGATCACGACGCGCCCGGGGATGTTGTAGACGACGATCGGCCGGTCGCTGACGTCGGCGATCGCGCGGAAGTGCTCGACGATTCCCCGGGGAGGCGGTTTGTTGTAGTAGGGAGTGACGACGAGGAATCCGTCTACACCGAGCTCGTGCGCTTCACGCGTCAGGTGGACGGAGTGAGCGGTGGAGTAGGTCCCGGTGCCGGCGACGACGGTGCCTTGCCCGTCGAGGGTGTCGACCGCGACGCGGAACAGCTCGAGCCGCTCGACGTCGCTGAGGGTTGGGCTCTCGCCGGTCGTCCCGGCGACGACGAGCCCATCGGAACCACTCTCGACGAGGTACTGCGCGAGTTCGCGGAAGCGCTCGAAGTCGATCGCTCCGTCGGGCTTGAAGGGCGTGACGATCGCAGTTAGGACCTCGCCGAGCACGACCTTCATAGTCTAGTCCCATGGATCTGACGATCCGGGACGCTCGCGCTGCCGACGCGCCTGCAATCGCGCTGTTGCTCGATCAGCTCGGCTATCCGGCCGAGGTGGGTGCGGTCGAAGGGCGCCTCGAGCGGCTCGTCATCGTCGGCGATCGAGTCGTTGTCGCCGACCTCGACGGCCAGGTTGTCGGGCTTGCGCAGCTGCACGTCTCCCCCGCCCTCGAGTACGACCGCCCGGCCGCGAAGTTGGCGGCGCTCGTCGTCGACGACGCGCATCGCGGTAGAGGGATCGGCCGCGCGCTCGTCGAGGAGATGGAAGCGGAAGCGCGCAAGCGAGGCTGCGTGCTGCTCTTCCTGACGACCTCGGAGCGGCGTGACGACGCGCACGCCTTCTACGAGCGCCTAGGTCTCGAGCAAACGGGCCGGCGTTACTCCCGCACGCTGAGCGAGTAGTCGACCCAGTCCGCGCGCGTCGCACCGACCCGGTCGTACACCCGCTGTGCGCGCGCGTTGTCGCGCGCGGTCTGCCACGTGAGCTCCTCGGCCCCGTGGTGCCGGCACTCGTCGACGCACGCCCGAATCAGGGCCTCGGCGGCACCCGTGCCGCGCGCGGCGGGCGCGACGAAGAGGTCGTTCATCACGCCGATCCGGGCGGCGATCGTCGTCGCCCAGGACCAGTAGACCGTCGCAAAGCCGACGGCCTCGCCGCCCTCTCGCACGATCAGCTGAACCCCCTCTTGCTCGGGATCCGCGATCAGTGCCCGCGCCAGGGTGAGCAGCGCGTCGTCCGAAGGCGAGACCTCGTAGAAATCGCAGTACGCGCGCATGAGTGGGAGCAACTCGCCAAGATCCGCCTCCGCGACGCGCGACATCTCCATCAGAGGAGCGACTCCAGGCCGACGGTCAGGCCCGGAGGCAGGCCCGGCAGACGCTCGAGCGCCAGCAGCACGCCCGGCACGAATGCCTCACGCGAGAAGGTGTCGTGGCGGATGGTCAGGAGCTGCCCCTCGCCTCCGAACAGCACTTCCTGGTGCGCGACGAGACCGGGCAGCCGCACCGAGTGGATCGCCGGGTCCCCGCCGACAAGCTCGGCCGTGGCCTTCGCGGTGCCGGACGGGGCGTCCTTCTTCGCCTCGTTGTGCAGCTCCACGATCTCGGCGCGCGGCATGTAGGCGGCGGCTTCCTTTGCAAAGCGCATCATCAACACTGCACCGAGTGCGAAATTCGGCCCGTAGAAGCACGCGATCCCCCGCTCGCGCGCCATTGCATCGATCCGATCCTGAAGAAAGCCGCTGGTCCCGATGACGCACGGCACCCCGCGCTCGAGCGCGCCCGCAACGTTTCCCTCGACGGCGTCCGGCACGGTGAAGTCGACCATCGCCTCTGCAGCATCGAGGTTCACAAGCTCGTGCCCTTCCGCCTCGAGCGCCGGACCGAGGACGCGGCCGACCTTCCCGCCGCGCCCGTTGAGAACGAGCTTCACGCAGCGCGCGCGAGCACGGACGGATTGATCCGCCGCACGGCCGCGCGGAAGACCCGCTCGCTCGGCCCGATCCCGGAGATCGACAGCTTCTCGGTCGCGAAGAGGAGCCCGGCCAGCTCCGCGACCTCCTCGGGCTCGACGGCCTCGATCTCCGCGATGATCCGCTCGAAGGACAGCAGCTCGGTGTCAGTGACGAGGGACTTGCCGAGCCGGGTCATCCGGTTCGAGGTCGACTCCATCGAGAGCATGATCCGCCCCTTCAGGTTCTCCTTCGCACGCGAGATCTCGTCAGGCCGGAGATTGCCGGCCGCGATGTCCGCGAGCTGCTCGCCCGCGATCTCGAGGCACTGGGCGAGATTTTCCTCGCGTGTTCCGACGTAGACGCCGACGAGCCCCGTGTCCGTGTACTGGGAGGCGAACGAGTACACGGAATAGGCCATCCCGCGCTTCTCGCGGATCTCCTGGAAGAGCCGCGACGAGGCCGAGCCGCCGAGGATGGAATCGAGGATCGACGCCGCGAAGCGGCGGCGGTCGGAGCGCGCGATGCCCGGCGCGCCGACGCAGACGTGGTACTGCTCGGTGTCCTTCTTCGCGAAGCGGAACCCCGGCGGCGGAGCCTTCACGAGCGGTCGCCGGACGCGCGGGCCGCCCGCGGGCGGCCGCTGCTGGCTCTGAGCCCGGTGCAGCATCCGGATCAGCTTGTTGTGCTCGACGTTGCCGGCGGCGGCGATGACGACGTTGCCGCCGGCGTACATCTGCCGGTGGTACGTCGAGAGGATGCGCCGCGTCACGGACGAGATCACGTCCGCGGTGCCGATGACCGGCCGGCCGAGCGCGTGGCGGCCGAAAACGGCCTCCGAGAAGAGATCGTGGACGAGCTCCTGTGGCGTGTCCTCGTACATCGCGATCTCCTCGAGCACGACCTCGCGCTCCGCATCGAGCTCGGAGAACGCAGGCGCGAAGACCATGTCCGTCATGACGTCGAGTGCCGTCTGCACGCGCGCGTCCGGCACACGGGCGTAGACCATCGTGTGCTCCCGGGAGGTCGCCGCGTTCAGCTCGCCGCCGAGGCCGTCGAAGATCTCGGCGATCTGCTGCGCCGTGTAGGTGCGCGAGCCTTTGAACAGGAGGTGCTCGAGGAAATGGGAGACGCCGGCCTTGGCGTCGGTCTCGTCCCGCGAGCCGGCACCGATCCAGAACCCGAGCGCGACCGACCGGACGCTGGGGATACGCTCCGAGATCACCCGCTCGCCCGAGTCGAGCTCGGACAGGACGTACTTCTGGACCACCCCCGCATTATCCTGGCCCGCTCCGGTCGTCGCCTACCCCAGCGCCGGGACGAGCTCTCCGTGCGTCTCGAGGAGGAGATCCACGAGCTCGTGGATCTCGGCGAGCGAGAGCTCGGCGCCCGTGTGGGGGTCGAGCATCGCCGCGTGGTAGACGTGCTCCCGGTTCCCGGTCAGCGCGGCCTCTACCGTCAGCTCCTGCACGCTCACGTTCGTCTGGATGAGCGCCGCGAGCTGCTGCGGAAGCGCGCCGACCGGCTGCGGCGAGATCCCACGGCCGTCCGCGATGCACGGCACCTCCACGCAGCAACCCGGGAGGTTCTCGATGAGGCCGTCGTTCAGGACGTTGCCGTTGAATGAGAACCGCTCGCCGGTTTCCAACGCGTGCACGATGCCCGCGCCGTACTCGCCGCTGCGCGCGACGGTGATCTGCGCGCCTTGCTCGAGCGCGGAGCGAAGCTCTTCCCATTCCTCGATCTGCACTTCGCAGCGGCGCGGATACTCGTCGAGCGGGACGTTGAACTCCTCGATCAGATCGGGGCGTCCGCGCTTGATGAACCACGGGACGTACTCGGCCAGGTGCTCGGAGGACTCGGTGCAGAAGTAGCCGAAGTGGCGGAGCACCTCGTAGCGGACGCGGTTCCAGTCGGGGATGTCGCGCTTCTCCCGCAGCTCGGGATACAGGTCGCGGCCCCGGTGGCGGAGCTCGAGATAGAAGGCGAGGTGGTTGATGCCTGCGCAGACGTACTCGAGCTCGTCGGCCGGGACACCGAGGTCCGCGGCGAGCTCGCGGGCCGTGCCCTGGACGGAATGGCAGAGACCGACGGTGCGGATGGAGCTGGTGCGCGCCACGGCCAGGCAGAGCATCGCCATCGGGTTGACGTGCTGGAGGAGGAGGGCATCCGGGCAGAGCTCCTCCATGTCGCGGCAGACGTCGAGCAGGACCGGGATCGTCCGCAGGGCGCGCATGATGCCGCCGATCCCGAGCGTGTCCCCGATCGTCTGACGCAGCCCGAATCGCTTCGGGACCTCGAAATCCGTCACGGTCGCCGGCCGGTAGCCGCCGACCTGCATCAGGGTGAACACGTAGTCGGCGGCTTCCAGGGCCGCACGGCGGTCGAGCGTCGCTTCGATCCGGGCATTCGCACCCGACACGTCGACGATCCGCTGGGCGACGATCTCGGAGGCCCGCAGCCGCTCGCCGTCGACGTCCATCAGCGCGACGGTCGCTCGGTCCGCGAGCTCCGGGAAGCTGAGCAGGTCGCCGATCAGGTTCTTGGCGAACACCGTCGAGCCGGCGCCGACGAGCGTGACCTTCACTAGCTTGAGGATCGCATGGAAGCGACCTTCTGGGCGCCCGGACGCGTCAACCTGATCGGAGAGCACACGGACTACAGCGGCGGGCTCGTCCTGCCGGTTGCGATTCACCTCGGCATCGGTCTGACGGCGCAGCCGGCCGACCGGATCGCGCTCGTGTCGGAGGGCGAACGTGTGCACGTCGCGGCCGACGGGAGCGGCGAGACGGACGGCTGGGGTCGCTACCCCGCCGCCGTGGCACAGGAGCTCGCCGCGCTCGGACGCCCGGCGGTCGGAGTCGAGGGCGTGATCCAGGCCGACCTGCCGCGAGGGGCCGGGCTCGGTTCGTCAGGCGCCCTCGAGGTCGTGGTCGCGCTCGCGCTCTGCGCGGTCGCGGACTTCGAGCTCGAGCCGCTCGAGCTCGCGCTCGCGTGCCAGCGGGCCGAGCGCCGAGCCGTCGGCGTTCCGTCGGGGATTCTCGACCAGGCCGCGTCGCTGCTGGGCCGGAAAGGGTCTGCCCTGCTCCTCGATTGCGGGACGCTCGAGCATCGCTGGATCGAGCTGCCGGAGCGGCTCGCGATCCTCGTCGTCGACTCCGGCGAACGCCACGCCCACGAGGGCTCCGGCTACGGCGACCGCCGCCGCGAGCTCGAGGCGGGCGCTCCGCGCCGCGTCCGCCACGTCCAGACCGAGAACGAGCGTGTACGGGCGGCGGTCGAGGCGCTCGAGCGACAGGACGTGCAGACGCTGGGCTCGATCTTCGCCGCGAGCCACGCGAGCCTGCGGGACGACTACGAGGTCTCGACCCCGACGCTCGACCGGCTCGTCGAAGCCGCCCTGGATGCGGGCGCGCTCGGTGCCCGCCTGACCGGCGGTGGGTTCGGAGGCTCGATCGTCGCACTCGCCGGGCGCGACGACGCGGACGCGGTTCTGCAGCGCATCCTCGAACGCGCGGGCACCCAGGGCTGGGTCGTGCGCTCGGCGGACGGGGCGATCCAACGACGAGGGCGGCCGGAGCCGCCCTCGTAGCGTCTGCTTGTCGAGGTGCGCCTAGCGCCGCTCGCGGTCGCGGCCTCGGCCGCCGCCGCGCCCGCCGCGGTCACCACCGCGTGGCGGACGGTCCTCCGTCCGCTCGCGGGGCGGAGCGCTCTTCGCTCGCTCGATCAGCTCCTCGGGCGACACGGTGCCACCGTTCTCGTGCTTCTGGATCAGCTTGAGGCCGATGCGGCCCCGCGCCTTGTCGACCTCCTGCACGAGCACGTCGAGGATGTCGCCGCGATTGATCACGTCCTCGATGTGACCGACGCGACCGGGCCCGACATTCGAGACGTGCAGCAGTCCGTCGGTTCCCTTCTTGAGCTCCACGAAGGCGCCGAACTGCGTCGTCTTGACGACCTTGGCATTTCGGAACTCGTCGCCGACCTCGGGCTCCTTCGTCAGCGACTCGATCGCCGAGATGGCGGCCTCGGCCTTCGTCCCGTCGGTCGCATAGATGAGGATCGTGCCGTCCTCCTCGATGTCGATCTGCACCTCGTTCTCGGACTCGAGCGCGCGGATCGTCTCGCCGCCCTTCCCGATCACCATGCCGATCTTCTCGGGGTCGATCTTCACGCTCGAGATCCGCGGCGCGTTGACGTTCAGCTCCGCACGGACCTCCGGAATCGCCTCGAGCATCTTGTCGAGGATGATCTCGCGTGCCCGCTTCGCCTGCTCGAGCGCGTTCTGCATGATCTCCCGCGTGACGCCCGTGATCTTGATGTCCATCTGGAGCGCCGTGATGCCTTCGCGCGTGCCGGCGACCTTGAAGTCCATGTCGCCGAGATGGTCCTCGGCTCCCTGGATGTCCGTGAGGATGACGTAGTCGTCGCCTTCTTTGACGAGTCCCATCGCGATCCCGGAGACGGGAGCCTTGATCGGGACCCCGGCGTCCATCAACGCGAGCGTCGACCCGCACACCGAGCCCATCGAGGACGAGCCGTTCGACTCCAGCGTCTCGGAGACGATGCGGATCGTGTACGGGAACTCGGCCGCCGTCGGAATCATCGCCTCGAGTGCACGCTGCGCGAGCGCCCCGTGGCCGATGTCGCGCCGCTTCGGGCCGCGCATCATGCCCGTCTCCCCCACGCTGTAGGGCGGGAAGTTGTAGTGGTGCATGTAGCGGCGATCCGTCTCGAGTGAGAGATCGTCGATTCGCTGGCCTTCCTTCGCGGTGCCCAGCGTCAGCAGCGACATGATCTGCGTCTGGCCGCGCGTGAACAGGCCGGAGCCGTGCGTGCGCGGAGAGACGCCGACCTCACAGTCGATCGGACGGATCTCCTCGGGGCTGCGGCCGTCGGGCCGGTTCTTCTCGACCGCGATCTTGCGGCGGACGAGCTCCTTGTAGATCGCCTCGGCCGCCCGCTTGACGTAGTTCCTCGTCAACGAGTCCTTGCTCGTCGCAGCCTCGCCTTCGCCGACCGAGGGACCGACCGGGAACGGAAGCTGGACGGTGTCGACGATGCGGTCGAACAGCAGCTGCCGCTTCGCCGACTTGAGCTCCTTCGAGTCCTGCTCCGCGTCGGTGAGCGCGCGCAGATCGGCCTCGAAGTGCTCGCGGACGGGCTGCAGCACCGCGTCGAGCCGGATCCGCTCCAGCACGGTGGCCAGGCTCATCTTCCGCTGCGTTTGCCGCAGGACGTCGTCCTCGGTCGAGTCCATGCTCAGCTCGGGCAGCACCTCCTCGATGGTGACGTCGGCAGCTCGGAGACCATCGGTGCTGATGCGCCGGCGAATCGTGTCGCCGAACTCACGCTCGATCTCCTCCGTGGTGCTCTCGTCGACCCACTTCGGCTTTCCTGCCTTCTGCTGCAGCTCTAGCTGCGCTTCGCAGATCTTCTTCACTTCCGCGTGCGCGAGATCGAGCGCCTCGAGGAGCTTGTCCTCGGGAACCTCGTTCGCGCCGGCTTCGACCATCGTCAGACCGTCGAGGGTGCCGACGACGATCAGATCGAGCTCTGTCTGCTCCTCGACTTCCGTCAGCGTCGGGTTCACGACGAGCTCGCCGTCGATCATGCCGACCCGCACCGCACCGACGGGCCCGATGAATGGCAGCGGCGAGATCATCAGCGCCGCGGAGGCGCCGTTGATACAGAGGATGTCGTGCGCGGTGACCAGATCGGCGCTCAGCACCGTGCAGATCACCTGCGTCTCGTTCTTGTAGCCCTTCGGCCACAGCGGCCTGATCGGGCGGTCGATCATGCGCGCCGTCAGGATCGCGCGCTCCGTCGGCCGGCCCTCGCGCTTGAAGAAGCCGCCGGGGATCTTCCCCGCGGCGTACATGCGCTCTTCGACGTCGACGGTGAGCGGGAAGAAGTCCGCGCCCTCGCGCGGCTCCATCCGACCCTGCGCCGTCGCCAGCACCATCGTCTCGCCGGAGCGGACGACGACGGCGCCGTCGGCCTGCTTGGCGAGCTTTCCGGTCTCGAAGGTCAGCTCGCGCCCGCCGATCGTCACACTGACGTCGGCCTGGCGCTCAGTGGCAATTGCCATATGTCTCTCCTCCACTCTGCTTGTGAGAGTGGGGACTCGAGTCAGCGTCGCAGACGGCGCTCGCTCGAATCTCCACTCTCTTTGACGTTGATCCCGTGCCAGACCTCAGTCTGGCTCGGGCGTAAATCGTTTTCTACCGCCTCAGCCCTAGCTCCTTGATGAGGGCCCGATAGCCCTCGAGGTCGTGCTTCTGGAGGTACGTCAGGAAGCGACGGCGGCGGCCGACGAGCTTGAGCAGTCCCCTGCGCGAATAGTGATCCTTCGGATGGGTTCGCAGGTGCTCGGTGAGGTCGTTGATGCGCTGTGTCAGAAGCGCCACCTGCACCTTGGTCGAGCCCGTGTCGGTCTTGCTCGCCCCGTGCTTGCTGACGATGTCCAGCTTGGCTTCCTTCGTAAGAGTCAATCTCACCTCCGTGTTGTCGTCAGTCCCAGCAAGGCGCCGGAAGCAGGCGCAAAGCCGCGGCTGCGGTCGTGCGACAGGGTAGCAGCGATTCCTCGATTCCAAGCGCCAAAAAGGGCGCTAGCGTCTTGACCATGCAGGCGGCGGTGGCGGGTGGACACCCGGCGACGACGGCGGCGGGCGTCGAGATCCTCGAGGACGGTGGCAGCGCGGCGGACGCTGCCGTCGCGGCCTGCCTCGCCTCGTGTGTCTCGGAGACCGTCATGACGGGACTTCTCGGCGGGGGGCACGGCATCTACTTCGACGCCGCAAGCGGCCGCGCTCGCAATCTCGACTGTTTCGTGGCGGTGCCGGGCTTGGGCGGAGAGCCGCGCCCGCCCGAGCTTCTCCACCTGGACGTCCCGTTCGGCGCCGAGCTCGTCCACTACGCAATCGGGCCGGCGTCCTGCGCGGTGCCCGGCCTGCCGGCGGGCCTGCACGCTCTCTGGCGCGAGCACGGGCGGTTGCCGTGGCAGCGGCTCGCGGAGCCTGCGATCGGCCTGGCTCGGGAAGGCGTGGACTTTCCCGAGGCGCACGCCGCGTGCCTGGCGATGCTCGCCCCGGTGATGACGATGAACGAAGGCGCTCGCATCTTCGCCCCGGAGGGAAACCTCCTCCAGGCAGGGGAGCGGCTCGAGCAGCCCGGCCTCGCCCGCGCCCTCGAAGCGATCGCCGAGGAGCCGTCGGCCGCGTACAGCGGCTCGATCGCCGAGGCGTTGCTCGAGCTCTGTGCCGAGCGCAGGGGGATCCTGACTCGCGCGGATCTCGAGACGTACGAAGCGCGCTGGAGCGACCCGGTGGAAGTCCGGTACCTGGATGGGCGCCTGCTCACCCGCGCCGGTCTCTCGGGAATGCCGGAGACGGTGCCGCGCCTGCCCCGGCTACACGGACTCGACGAGACCGAGAGGGTGCTCGCGCTCGTGGACGTGCTCGAGGCCGCGAGCGCGGGTGGCGGGGACACGACCAACGTCACCGTCGTCGACCCCGAGGGCAATGCGTGTGTGCTGACGTCCAGCCTCGGCCTGGGCTCGGGAGACTTCCTCCCCGGTCTCGATCTCCATTTGAACAGCATGCTGGGCGAGGCCGATCTGCTCAGGGGCCGGCTCGAACCGGGTGACCGGATGCAGAGCATGATGGCTCCCACGCTTTGGAGCGACGGGGCCGGAGTGGGCCTCGCCGCAGGCGCGGCCGGTGGCACGCGGCTGAGGACGGCGTTGCTCGGCGTCCTCGCCGGGATCCTGGACGAGGGCCTCACTCCGAAGGCCGCCGTCGCTCGTCCGAGATTCCATCCAGCTCCGGAGATCGTCAACGCCGAGCCTGGTGTCGACGAGGCTGCGTTGGAGCTGCTCGAGCGGCGCGGGCGGACCGTACGGCGCTGGCCGGCGCCTCATCACTACTTCGGCGGTGTGAGCGTCGTCAGCCGGACCGGTGCGGCAGGCGATCCGCGTCGAAGTGGCGCGGCAGCCACGATCCGCTGAACGGTTTCCTCGTCGTTGCCGCCCAGCCGACGTAGCCGCACTCGGGACACCCAGGATTGGCACGAACGGTGCCCCCGCCGGCGGGCTTTGCGTACACGGCACCGCATTCGAGACACCGCACGCTCTCGAGGAGGGTCAGGCTGGGTGCCTCGTCTCCCGATTCGGCGTTCACGCCTAGAAGACACCGCTCTTTGCGGAAACTTGCGAGCCGCTCGTTGCAGGAAACTACGCCGGAGCCGGCGCGGCGGTCTCCTCGACAGGGATCCAGCAGGCGAGCCAGGCGTCCTCCCCGCAGCGCGGGCAGGCGGCTCCGTCCGCCGACTGGGCGGACTCGATCGTCTGTTCGTAGACCGCGTGGCACCTGACGCAGCGAACGAGCTCGGGACGATCCAGCTCGGTGACCATATTTAAGAGATCCTGGGAGCGGTTGAAACTTGTGCTTTGCTCAGACCGGTGGCTGGGCCTGGCGGGTCTCTTCCACGTCCCGGGCGATCTGGTCGATGAGCTCCTGCTCACTCGTGAAGGCGCGTTCGTCTCGCAGACGGCGCCAGAGCTGGACGACCAGTCGACCTCCATAGAGGTCGCCCTCGAAGTCGATGAGGTGCGGTTCGACGCGACGCTCGTTTCCGCCGTAGTGCGGGTTGACGCCGATGGAGATCGCCGCTCGATGGCCGAGCGCGTAACCCGCGTAGATCCCGTACGCCGGCACGAGCAGATCCGGTGGAATCGCCAGATTGGCTGTCGGGAAGCCGAGCGTGCCGCCGCGCTGATCTCCGAGCACCACCGTGCCCTCGACCTCGGGTGGGCGGCCGAGCAGTTGCGCCGCCGACGCGACGTCGCCCTCGCGCAGCAGTGTCCGGATCTGCGTGGAGGAGACGCCGGGCGCCAGCGGCACGGTCAGCACCTCGAAGCCGAGCCGCTCGAGCAACGCGGGATCGCCGGCCGCACCTCGCCCGAAGCGGAAGTTCTCACCCACCACGATCAGGCGCGTGCCGATCTGCCGCAACAGGGAGTCCGCGAATTCGGAAGGTTCTCGCGCTGCGAGCTCCGGAGTGAACTCGACTACGAGCGTCTCGTCCAGCCCTACCTCCTCGAGCAGCTCGAGGCGCCGTTCGAGCGTCGTGAGCAACTCGACCTGGTTCCCGAGCACGAGCCGCGGATGAGGCCAGAACGTCACGACGGTCGCAAGGAGGCCCGGGGAGCGGACCGCGTCGAGCACACGGCGGTGACCGAGGTGCACGCCGTCGAAGCTCCCGATTGCGACAGCCCGCTCGCCGGCGGCGAGCTCGTCCGGCCCGCGAGCGACTTTCACAGTCGGGCGAGCGCTTCATCGGGCGGGATGAACCGCTCTGGATCGGCCTCTTCGACGGAGAAAGGGCCGACCTCGGTGCGACGGAGTGTCCGGCAGTGTCCGCCGAGGGCGTCGGCGATGGCGCGGACGTACGTCCCCGAGCTAACGCGCAGGTCGAGTCGGACTTCGTCTCCCGTATACGCGATGACGTCGAGCGCCTCGACGCGCGAGCGCCGCATCGGCATCTCGACCGCGACGCCGCGGCGGGCAAGCTTGTACGCGCGCTCGCCGCCGATCTTCACCGCCGAGGCGGCGGGGATCGGCAGCTCCACCTCACCCCGGAGGAGCGCGAGCCGACCTTCCAGCTCCTGCTGCGAGGGCGGGTCGAGACGCTGGTTGATCGGCCCTTCGGGATCTCCCGTCGACGTCCGGGAGGTCAGGTCGACGTCCGTGACGTAGCGCTTGTCCAACCCGACGAAGCACGAAGCCAGCTTAGTTGCCGCGCCGGACAACATAAGCAACAAGCCCGTCGCGAATGGGTCGAGTGTTCCCGCATGGCCCGTGCGCGCGCCCGTCCGCCGACGCAGCTCGGCGACGATCGCAAACGACGACGGACCTGCAGGCTTGTCGACGAGCACGATCCCCGAGGGCTCAAGCCCGCGCGGAGGCAAGGAACTCCCGGCGTACGAAGTCGGTGATCTCCTCGATCGACGCCTCGCTCGAGAATCCGGCCGCCTGGCGATGGCCCCCGCCGCCGGACTTGCGCGCGATCGCGGAGACGTCCAGCTCGTCGATGCTCGCCCGCAGGCTGACCCGCCGCGTCGGTCCGTCCTGTCGGGGCGGCTCGCGAATCAACACGGCCATGTCCGCGCCCTCGACGGCGCGCAGGAAGTCGATGATGCCCTCGGAGTAGGGCTCGGCGGCACCGACCTCCGCGAAGTCCGTCCGCAGGAGAAACGAGACGACGATCCGCCCGCCTTCGTACACCTGTGCGCGCTCGAGCGCACGGGCGAGCAGCTTGAGCTTGGCGAACTGCACCGACTCGTACACGCCCTGAAAGATGCGATGGACGTCGGCGCCCGCCTCGACGAGCTCCGCGGCGAGCCGAAGTGCCTTCGGCGTCGTGTTCGCGTATTGAAAGCGTCCGGTGTCGGTGACGAGCGCGATGTAGAGCGCTTCGGCGATCTCCGGCGTCAGCTCCACGTCGAGCTCGCGCAGGAGGTCGCGCAGCACTTCGCCGGTCGACGACGCGTCGGAGACGATCAGATTGATCTGGCCGAAACGCGTGTTGTCGTGATGGTGGTCGACGTCGATTGCGAGCGGGACGCGCCCGAGCACCTCGGGATCCGCGATCCGGCTCTCGTTCGCGCAGTCGAGCGCGAGGAGAACGCGCTCGGAGACGTCGTCCGGCCACCGCCGCACCAGCTCGGCGAGCGGCATGAACGCGTACTCCCTCGGCAGCGGCGTCTCTCCGCACAGCGCCATGACCGTGTCCTTCCCGAGCTGATCGAGCGCGAGCTTCGCGGCGAGGAGAGAGCCGAGGGCGTCGCCGTCGGGATTCTCATGCGTCGTGACGACGAAGCGGTCGTGTCCGCGAATCGCGTCCGCGACCGCCGCCAGGTCACTCGCTGTCGTCTGGGGCGAGCTCATCGATCAGCTTGGTCATGCGGACCCCACGCTCGACCGACGGATCGTACTCGAACGCCAGTTGGGGGGTCCGCTTCATTCGGAGCTCGCGTGCAAGGCGGGTCTGCAGCACCGAGTGCGCCGCCTGCAGCCCCGCCAGGGTCTCCGTGCGTTTCCGCTCCGCACCGAGCACGGACACGAAGACGCGCGCATGACGAAGATCGGGAGACGTCTCGACGCCGGTCACCGTGACGAAGCCGATCCGCGGGTCCTTCAGCTGCCCGACCGCCTCCGAGAGGACCTGTCGGACGGACTCGTTCACGCGACGCATGCGATCGGCCATACGGGATATTCAAGCGCTTGCACGCCCTCCTCCTCGGCGCTGTCGCACTCTGGTGCTTCGTTACGGCCCTCGCGGGCGGGCTCGTCGGCCTCGTCCTGGGCAACATCCGCCTGCCCGTGCTGGTTCTGGCCGCCTCGAGCCCGGCGGCCGGGGCCGGCGCGAACATCGGCGTCTCGGCCCTCGCCGCGCTGGCTGCGGCGGTCACGCACGTCCGCGCAGGGCGGATCGACTGGCATGTCTTCCGCTGGATGGTGCCGCCGTCCGTCGTCGGGGCCGTCGCGGGAGGTCTCCTCTCGGGCGCAGTTCCGGGAAACGCGCTGCTCGTCGCGATCGGTGTCACGCTGCTCGTGTTCGGCATCGACCTGCTGCGGCCGAAGAGACCCGGGCCGCCGCACCGCGAGGAGCAAGTCAGCCGGAGCGCCGCCGTTCTCTCCGGTGCGGCGATCGGGTTGCTCGGGGGCTTCGTCGGCTTGATCCTCGGAGCGCTCCGGATCGGCGCGCTGATCCGGTTCGTCGGGGCCGACACGTTTCGCTCGGTCGGGACGAACGTGTCGGTGGGATTCTGTCTGGGCGTCGCCGGAGTGTTCGGTCACCTTGCAGGCGGCGTCGACTGGACGCTGCTCGGCGTGGGCGCGGCGACCTCTGTGCCGGGATCGTTCCTGGGCGCGCGGCTCACCGGCCGGCTGGATGAGCGCCAGCTCCTGCGGGCAGTTGGGCTCATCCTGCTCGTCGCCGGTGCGGCGACGATCGTCCAGGGTCTGATTTAGTCGATCGTGACCACGTCGCGTTCGGTGCGGACGAGCTCGAACTCTTGGCCGGCGAGGTAGCGCTCCGCCTCGTCGAGCAGCTGCTCCGCCTCGCGATACTCGCGGGCAACGCACGACAGCGTCAGCCGCGTCCGCTGCCAGAGGTCGTGGTGATCGACCTCCGCGACGGAGGCGCCGAACCGGTTCTGAAGCTGTGCCTTCGCCGACTTGACGTACTTCCGCTTGCCCTTGAGCGAGCCCGCCTCGGGGAAGTGCAGCTCCACGCTGAGAATGCCCACGTAGCCCGCGCCCACGCCGGTATTGAACCGTCTTTGTAAGGGGTTGGTGAAAGCCCTTGTTCCGCGCGCAGCAATCTCGCTACGTTCGAAGAGACCGCTGTCCGTCACTACGGAAGGACGTCATGTCCAACTTCCTGAAGACACTCCTGACCGGCCTGCCCGTCGGGCGCTGGTGCCGCTCCTGCAGCGAGCCGATCGAGCGGAACGATCCGTTCGGGCTGAGCGAAGGTGTCTGCCGGCCCTGCCGGGAGCACTGACGACTCGTTATGAAGTCGTAGCCGCGGGCGCGGGCTGGTCGAGCGTCGTCCGCTCGATCGCCCGGGTCTCGTAGGCCTCGAGCACGTCGCCTTCCTTGACGTCGTTGAAGCCCTCGAGGAGGATGCCGCACTCGAAGCCTTCGGTGACCTCGCGTGCGTCGTCCTTGAACCGCTTCAGCTGCGCGATCGTGGTCTCGTGGACGACCGTCCCGTCGCGGACGACGCGCACCTGCGCTCCGCGCCGGATGAGGCCGCTCGTGACCATGCAGCCGGCGATCGTTCCGAGCCGGGAGACCTTGAAGAGGGCGCGGACCTCGGCCTCGCCGAGCGTCTCTTCTCTCTCGACCGGCTTGAGCATGCCGACCAGCGCCTGCTCGATGTCCTCGGTGAGCTGATAGATCACCCGGTAGGTCCGGATCTCGACGCCTTCCCGCTCGGCGAGCGCGCGTGCCTCCGCGTTCGGCCGGACGTTGAACCCGACGACGGTCGCACTCGAGGCCGAGGCGAGCATGATGTCCCCCTCCGTGATCCCGCCGACGCCCTGGTGGATCACGTTGACGCGCACTTCCGGGTGCTGGATCTTGCCGAGCTCGGAGACGGCCGCCTCGACGGAGCCCACCACGTCGCCCTTGAGGACGAGGTTCAGGTCCTGGACGGCGCCTTCCTGCATCTGCTCGAAGAGGCTCTCGATCGAGACCCCCTTCGAGGCCTGGGCAAGCTGCTCGCGGCGGAGTCGTTCACCGCGCGCATTCGCGAGCTCGCGGGCCCGGCTCTCTTTCTCGACGACGCGACAAAGCTCTCCCGCAGGCGGCGGCTTGTTGAAACCGAGAATCTCGACTGGATCGCCTGGGCGCGCTTCCTTGACCTTGTCGCCACGGAAGTTGTAGAGCGCCCGCACCTTTCCCCATGCGTCTCCCGCAACGACCGCGTCGCCGACGCGCAGGGTTCCGCGGTGGACGAGCATCGTTGCGACCGGTCCGCGGCCGACGTCGAGGCGGGATTCGATGATCGGGCCCGAGGCGTCCGCCTTGGGATTCGCCGTCAACACGAGCTCCGCGTCGGCAACGAGCAAGACCCGCTCGAGCAGGTCGTCCAGGTTCTCGCCCTGCTTCGCAGAGACGTCGGAGAACTGGGTCGTGCCGCCCCACTCCTCCGGCTGAAGGCCTTCGGCGGCAAGCTCGCTCCGGACACGGTTCAGATCGGCGTCCGGGACGTCGATCTTGTTGACGGCGACGACGATCGGGACCTCAGCGGCGCGGGCATGGGAGATCGATTCCTTCGTCTGCGGCATCACACCGTCGTCCGCGGCCACGACGAGCACGGCGATGTCGGTCACCTTCGCCCCTCGCGCACGCATCGCGGTGAACGCCTCGTGCCCAGGAGTGTCGAGGAAGGTGATCTTCCTCCCGTCGTGCTCGACCTGGTAGGCACCGATGTGCTGGGTGATGCCCCCCGCCTCCGTCGCGACGACGGAGGTCTTCCGGATCGCGTCGAGTAGCGTCGTCTTCCCATGGTCGACGTGGCCCATGATGGTCACGACCGGCGGTCGTGGGGCGAGGTCGGCCTCGCTGTCCTCGAAGACCTCCGGCTCTTCCTCGTCGTCGGCGGCGTGCTTGATCGTCAGCTCGCGCTCCGGTGCCAGCTCGGCGCCGATCAGCTCCACCTCGTCATCGGCCAGGGACTGCGTGATCGTCACGGCCTTCCCCAGACCCATCATGAACATGATGATCTTGGGGGCGGGCACGCCCAGGGCCTGAGAGAGGTCGCGGAGGGTGACGCCCGACTGGACGACGACCGGCCCGGTGACCGGAGCGACCTCCCGCGGAGTCTTCGGCCGCGCCGCCTCGCGATCCCGCTGCTGCTGGCGAACGTCGCGGGGACGGGCCGCGGCGTTGTCGATGACGACGCGCCGCTTCCGTCGCTGACCGGGACCACCCTGACGGGGCCGCATGGGCCGGTTTGGTCTGTTTGGGCCGGATTCGTTCGCCATTACGAGGTCAAGTGTAGAGGGATGCCAGCGCCGGTTCGACGCGGACGTTCTGCCTCAGCGTGCGGTTGAAGGCGCGGCGCGAGACCGCCCGCTCGAAGCACGAGAGGCGTCGGCAGGTGTAGGCGCCGCGTCCTGGCTCGTCTGCACCCGGAACGAGTCGGCCGTCCTTGGCCACGAACCGCAGGAGCTGGCTCTGGGGAGCCTTCCGCCCGCAGCCGACGCAGCTCCTGATCGGGTCGGTCACGCAGCCGGGGTGTGCTCCTCGGAGCCGTCGTCCCCGGAGGTCTGCTCGACCGGGATCCCGGCCGGCACCTCGTGAGGCTCGGCGACCTGCGGGTGCGCGACGTCGAGGTCGACCTCGCCTTCGGCCTCCGCGACCGCGGTCGCGTCGGGCCCGTGAGTCGCGGCGGCGTCTGCAGTAGCCTCCGACTCGAGCGGCTCGTCGGCCGGAACATCGGGCAGGCTCTCCGGTCCGATGCTCTCCGCCTCCGGCTCCAAGAGGTCGGAGCGAATCTCGAGCGCGGGCTCGTCCTCCGCCTCGATCGGCTCCGTGTCGTCCGAGTCGCGGAGAGCGAGCTCCTGATGCGCGGGCAGTCCGCAGTAGCGTGAACCGGGCAGCGCCTCGTTCGGGCAGCGCTTGCCGTTGGAGAGGACGGCCGAGCAGCGGCCCGTGAACTCCTCGCCTTCGCCGCCGCCGTACGCGGCTGCAGCCTCGGCCTGTGCGAACTCGGTGTCGGACTGGATGTCGACCTTCCACCCGGTCAGGCGTGCGGCCAGCCGTGCGTTGAGCCCCTCCTTGCCGATCGCAAGTGCGAGCTGATCGTCGGGGACGATGACCGTTGCCTCCTTGGTCTCGTCGTCGACGAAGACCTCGCGCACGCGCGCGGGCGAGAGCGCCTTGGCGACGAAGCGCGCCGGCTCGGGATTCCACGGGATGATGTCGATCTTCTCGCCGCGCAGCTCCGACACGACCATGCGCACACGCGACCCGCGAGGACCGACGCAGGCGCCGACCGGGTCGACGCCCTGTGCATGCGACTCGACCGCGATCTTCGAGCGATAGCCCGGCTCGCGGGCCACGCCGCGGATCTCGACCAGACCGTCCGCGATCTCCGGCACTTCCAGCTCGAAGAGCGTCTTGATCAGCTCGGGATCGCGCCGCGAGAGGATGACCTGCGGGCCCTTCGTCCCTGAGCGCACCTCCGTGATGACCGCCTTGATGCGGGAGCCCTGCTCGTAGCGCTCGCCGTCGACCTGCTCGGAGCGCGGCAAGAGCGCCTCGACCTTGCCCAGGTCGACGAGCACGTTGTTGCGGTCGCCGGCCTGCTGGACGATGCCGGTCACGACCTCGCTGACGCGATCGACGTACTCGTCGTACATCATCGCCCGCTCGGCCTCGCGGATGCGCTGCAGGATCACCTGCTTCGCCGTCTGCGCGGCGATGCGTCCGAAGTTCTCGGGGGTGACGTCCTCGCGCTTGATCTGGTGCTCGGGGACGTCCGACCAATCGATGTCGAGGTCGTCGTCCGAGAGCAGCGTGTGGGAGCGCTCGCCGTTCTCGGCCTCGATACGCTCCAGCTCTTCGAGCGCGCGCTCGCGCGCCTCGTCGAGCAGTCGCTCCTCGATGTCGGGCGGAAGCTCGATCGAGAAGACGCGGAAGTCGCCCTGGTCGTCGATCTCGACCGTGGCGTGGCGCGAGGCGCCGGGGGTCTTCTTGTAGGCGGCGAGGAGGGCGTCCTCGAGGGCAGACACCAGCGTTCCGCTCTCGATTCCCTTCTCGCGCTCGATGTCTCGGACTGCCTCGATGATCTCCTGGGTCATCTCTTCACCACTTCCTCGATCAGATTGCCCCGAACGATGGACTCGTAGGGGATGTCCACGGACTCTGCCTCGGTCTTGACGGTGACGCTCCGCTCGCCCGCGGAGACGACCTCTCCGCGCACCCGGCTGCGCTCCCGAGTGCGAAGGGCGACGCGGCGGCCGATGACGCTGCGAAAGTGCGCGTGGTTGCGGAGCGGTCGCTCGACCCCCGGCGAGGACACGTCGACCGAGTACTCGCGGAGGTAATCCCGCAGGACGTTCGTGACCCGCTCGCAAAGGGCGTGATCGACGCCCTGGGCGTGGTCCACGAAGACGGTGAAGCGCTCGGGGCTGGTCAGCTCGACCGCCAGCACCTCGGTACCCGGAAGCGCGCCCTCGACCTTCGGGGCGATCTCCCGCGTCAGCTGCCTCTCCTTGTCGTGTGTCCCTGCCATGGTGCTCCTGTGGATCTTGCGCCCGAGCCGGGCTGAAGCCTGGCACGGGACTCATAAAAAATGGGCCCGCAGGCCCATTTCGGAAACCGCTCGAAATGTGGTGTCAGAAGAATAGCAAGGCCCGGCCCGCCGCCCGCTACGGGGACGGGTCGAGCTCCTGGAGGGGCACCGCGTCTGCGGTTTCTCTCAATCGAGGACGATCGTCACCGGGCCCTCGTTGACGAGCTCGACCTGCATGCGGGCGCCGAAGACGCCACGCTCGACGTGCACGCCCTCGGCGCCGAGCGCGTCGCAGAAGCGCTCGTAGAGCAAAACGGCTGCGTCCGTCGGAGCGGCGCCGGAAAAGCTCGGCCGGTTGCCCTTACCCGTGTCCGCGATCAGCGTGAACTGGCTGACCACGAGGGCGCCCCCGCCGGTGTCCAGGAGACTTCGGTCGAACTTGCCCGCTTCGTCCTCGAAGATGCGGAGCCGGGCGACCTTTCCGGCCAGGTGGTCTGCATCGGCTTCCGCGTCCGAGCGCGCGACGCCGAGCAGAACGAGGAGCCCGGCGCCGATCTCACCGACGGCGGACCGCTCCACCGTCACGCGAGCGCGGGAGACGCGTTGACACACCGCCCTCATCGCCCCGCATCATCGCGGACGCCGAGACGCTCTCGTCCGCCTCGCCAGATCGCCCGCCTCGCTAGATGTACACGCGTGTGCGTGTGCACTACCCCACCCTGGGTGGGGGGTGTCACCCACCACCCACTACGGCGACGATATCGCCGAAACGCGCACGCGTGGGTCACGCGAGCGCGCCGAATCTGTGCCGGTTACTCCCGCTCGTCCGAATCGGGCTCGTCGCCTGCTGCTCGATCGAGATCGAGGATGCGCGACGCGTAGTGCTCGTTCTGCGGGCGCAGCGAGCTCGCCAGCTTGTAGTGGCCGTTGGCCTCCGCTTCCTTGCCCTGCTTCTCCAGCGCGCGGCCCAACGCGTAGTGCGCATAGTGATCTGCGGGAGAAAGGTCGAGCATCGCGCGAAACTCTTGCTCCGCCTCCTCGTAGCGCTGGATTCGCAGATAGGCGATGCCGAGTGCCTCGCGGATCGACGCCTTGTGCGGCTCCCGCCGCTTCGCCTTCTCGAGCGCGACCGTCGCCTGCGCCGCCCGTCCCTTGCGCAGGTGGGCGCGTCCTTGCTGGAAGAGGTCGTAGGTCTCGCTCATGTCGATCTCAAGTAGGGAAAGTTCTCCTCTACCAAGTCAAGCGGATCCGTCAAATCGCGGGTCTTCCCGATCTCGATCGACATAACCGTCTCCCCCGCGTCGATCGCAGACTGGAAGGCGTTCTCGAGCTCATACGGAGGCCGGTCGAGGCAGAGGCGGTCGGCCACGGCGTCGGCGAGCGTCCAGAGGGGCGCCCCCGACCAGGGATTCGCCGGGTCGTCATCGCGCATGCGCTCGACGCGGCCGTCGCTGCTACGAACGGCGTTGCGCCCCGGCCCCGGTGGTGGAGAGACGCGAACCGCGACCGCGCCGGCGGCGTCCGCGTCGCTGAATTCCTTTGCGAAGCGCCCGATGTCCCCGGGCGAGAAGACCGTGTCGGCCGCAGACACGAGCAGCGGCAGGCTCGCTCCGGCGTCGACCGCTCGGCGTACCGCATCAGCCGAGCCCAGCACCTGAGGCTGGCGGACGACGCTGATCTCGACGCCGAATGCCGACCCGTCGCCCGCGAGCTCCTCCACCTGCCCCGCGAGGTGCCCCGTCACGAGCCACACGCGTCGAAGCTCTGCGGCAGCGAGCTGGCGCAGGAGCACGGCGAGCACCGGCCGTCCGTCGATCGGCAGCACCGGCTTCGCCCAGCGCTCGGTCAGCGGACGGAGGCGCCTCCCCTCACCCGCCGCCATCACGACGGCCTCCACCAGCTACCCGAGTCCCAGCGAGCGCAGCGAGACGAGCCCGCGCGCGCGATCGAGCACGAACAGCCTGCGGCGGAGCCTCCGCTTGAGCTCGCGAAGCTCGCGCCGGGCCGTCCGAGCGGCTTCGCCGGCCTCCGCGAGCGGCCCGTAGCGCGCGGCGGTCGCCGCCTGCGCGAAGGCGCTCGCATCGACGCTCAGCCGCTCCGCGATCGTTCCGCCGAGCTCGTGGAAGGTCGCCGCGGCGGCAGCAGGCAGACGCTGGTCGTGCAGAAACTCCGCGAGCTCGCGTGCGCACGCCGACGCGATCCGCCTGGGATCGTTCGTCAGGTATCGCAGCCTGCGGCGGCCGTGCTTCAGCACCACGATCGCGCCCGCCAGGCCTCCCGCCAGCAGGAGGAGGAACAGCAGCAGGCTGGGTGCGTGCCTCTCGACCGGAGGTGGGGGATTCAAGCCGCGTACCGGAACGTCGGCCGCCGAGCGCGGCGTGCGCCGTTCCTCGTCGTGACCGTTCACGTCAGGCAGCCTCCCCTGCCCGAACACCTCGCCGCCCTTGACCACGGCGGAGAGCAGCCGAGCAGCAGCCGCGGCGTCGAAGCCGAGCGAGGTCGAGCTGTACGTGCCGCTCAGCCGCCCGCGGCCCGGCGTCGGATCGAACGGCAGCCAGCCGTAGCCGCGGAACCAGACCTCCACCCAGGTGTGGGCGTCGTGGTCGGTGACCCGCCAGACACCGTCGCGATAGTGGCCGGGCACGAACCCTGCCGCCACGCGCGCCGGGACGCCGAGCAGGCGCAGCATCAGCGCCATCGCGCCGGCGAAGTGCTGGCAGTAACCGGTCTTCGTCTCGGCGACGAAACCTACGAGCGGCGGCAGGCCCGGGGTCGAACCCGGCTGCTCCGAATACGTGAAGCCACCCGTCGTACGGAACCAGCGCTCGAGCGCGACGACCGCCGCGTACGGCGAGCTCGTCTGTCCGGCCACCAGCCGGGCGCGCTGGTAGACCTCGGCATACGGCTGAAGGCGCCCTGTCAGGAGCTGGAAGAGCCGCCCGTCGCGACCAGGCGCGCCGAAGACAGGCGCCGTTGCTCCCGGGGCGAGATCGAGCTCGCGTCCCGGTCGCGTCAACGCACTCGGGTAGCTCGGCGGCACGCGGACGAGCTCTTCCGGAGTCGGGCGCGGCGCGTAGCTCGAGATCGTGTAGCGCTGGTCGCGGCGAAGGCCGTCGAGCACGCGCGCGACTCCCTGACCGTCGTCGAGCACGGGCTGGCTCACGTTGTGCGCGACGGGAATGCTGGCTCCGATCAGATGGTCGTCGTCGAGCGCGCGAACGGTGACGTCCTGCTGCACCCACTGCCTTGGGTCGTTGGCCCCTGGAGGTGTGAGCTCGTGTCTCTCGAGCGCCGTCTCCGCCCAGACGTGCTCCGTCCAGCGGGTCCCGTTGAAGCGGTCGAGCACCGTTGCGCGCCAGTAATGCGGCGTGCGCGGCGCTCGAATCATCAGGAGGGTCGTCTCCTGCTTCGGGAAGTGCACGCCGTCGTAGTTCGCGTCCCACACGTACCGGACGCTGACCGGCGCATGTGGACGCGTATAGAAGTCCCAGTGCTGCCAGCCGAGGAACGCGCTCTTCGCGACGGCCGGCGAGCTGGAGAGCGCCAGGGCGCCTATCACCACAGCACCCGATGCGATCAGTGCCAGGCGGCTCGGACGCTCGAACAGTCCGGCGAGGAGCGCGAGTGTGACGGCGAGGATGACGAGGCCGCGGCCGATCTCGCTCCCACCGGCGAGGAGGGTCGCCGGCCATCCCGCGCCGATCAGGAAGAACACGACCGCAAGCGATACGCGCCGCGCGGCGACGGCGAGGGCGACGACGAGCACGAACGCGAAGATCGCCAGCAGGATGACCTGGTGCATGCGGACCTGGCGCTCCGGGTCGATCGGCAGCCGGAACTCGTAGAAGTCGAGGAAGCCGCGCGCGAAGCGCGAACCGAGCGGAGCGAAGAATCCGCCGTCGCCGGGCCAGAGGGCGAAGGGCGAGACGGAGAACGCAATCCAGGCGGCCAGCAGTGCCGCCAACGCGAGCCCGACGAGGCGCAGTGCGAGCGGTCGAAGCAGCGCCGCCCCGATCGCCAGCGCCGCGAGCGCGAACGGCCGGCCGCCGCCCGAGCGCGGCTCCTCGAAGCGGAGCCAATCCACGGCGATCACGAGCGCGGCGGTCCCGGAGAGCGCGAGCGTCCTAAGCACGTGCGGCCTCCACGACGGGCTGCCCCTCGAGGCAGGACCTCAGATCGTCCCCGGCCCGCACGACCGCGACCGGAATGCCGGTCGCCTGGAGCCGGAGCAGCTCCGGTTCCGGCCTGCGCCCCCTGCCGTTGAAGCTGGCCGCGTCGACGTAGACGAGCGAGACCCTGCGACGCGAGAGCGCGCGCTGGACGAGGCGGTCCACCAGCCCCGGCTCGAGACGGGCCGTCACGAGGGCGAGCTCGAGGGCACGCGCGGCGGGACCATCCTCCTGCGCCAGCAGGCGCGCGACAGGCGTTCGGCCGCTCGGCTCGACCGCAGCGAGCAGCTCGAGCGCGCGCCGCCAGTCCGCCGCCGGAGAGTGCACGTGCTGGACGTCGCGCCGCTCGGAGTTGACGACGAGCACGGCTCGCCTTCCGCGCCGCACGTAGGCGTCGACGATCGAGCCCGCTGCACGCACCTGGACGTCGAAGCTCTCACCGACCACCGCGGTGGCATCCGCATCGAGGAGCACCGCGATCTCGTCGCGGGGTGAATCCTCCAGCTCTTTCACCATCAGCCGGCCCCGCCTCGCGGTCGAGCGCCAGTGCACGCGGCGCAGCGACTCGCCCTCCTCGTACTCGCGGACACGGTGAAGCTCGAAGCCGCTCTCGCGCCGAAGCAGGAGGCGTCGGCCGTCATGCGAGCGCGCACCCGACTCCGAGAAGAGGCGTCCGAGTCGTTCCAGTCGCGGATACACGAGGAGGGCGCCCGGGCTCGGGAGCGGGACGATTGCGCGCTCGAGCCCGAATGGATCAGCGAGCTCGACGCGGACGTCCTCGAAGGCGTAGCGCCCACGAGGAACATGCGGGAGCACGTAGCGCACCGTCAGCCGGCGCCCGTTCCGCCGCAGGAGCTGGCGCTGCTCTCCGAAGCGCCCGACACGCTCGACCAGGGTCACCGAAGCGGGCAGGACGCGTCCCGTCGCCTTCAGCTCGACGACGACGGGGACGTCGTCCCCCTCGAGGTGCTCCTGATCGCCCCATCCTCGTCGAACCCGAAACGGCCGCTCCGCCAAGCGGATCCACACCCACGCAACCGCCGCGACCAGCAGGAGGCCGGTCGCGACCGGATAGAGCGGCTTGGAGCCGAACGCCCAGGCGACGAGGTAGACGCCCAAGCCGAGCCCGAGAACGAAGCGCCCGCGCCGGGTCAGCATCACTAGACCGGGACGGGAGTCTTCTCGAGCGCCTCGCGGACGATCTCTTCGCCGGTGAGACCGCTCGACCGCGCCTCGGGCGCCAGGATCAACCGATGTGAGAGGACTGCGATCGCCACCGCCTTCACGTCGTCCGGCTCGAGGAAGCTACGTGCTGCCGCCAGAGCGCGCGCCTTCGCGACGCGGAGCAACGAGATGCCTGCGCGCGGACTTGCACCGAGGTACAGACGCGAGTCGCCCCGAGTCGTCCGCAGGAGCGCGACGACGTACCGGTTCAGGCTCTCCTCCACGTAGATCTCCTTCGCCTCCTCGGCCAGGGAGACCGCGTCGGCCGCATTCGCCACCGGCTCGAGGCCCTCGAGGGGCGGATCGGCCGTCTGCTCGGTGAGCATCTTCGCCTCCTCGGAGAGCGGCGGGTAGCCGATCGCGATCCGCATCGTGAAGCGGTCGAGCTGCGCCTCCGGCAGCGGGTACGTCCCTTCGTACTCGATGGGGTTCTGCGTCGCCATCACCATGAACGGCCGCGCCAGCTCGTACGAGACGCCGTCGATCGTGACCTGCTGCTCCTGCATGCACTCGAGCAGAGCAGATTGGGTCTTCGGCGAGGCCCGGTTGATCTCGTCGACGAGGAGAAGGTTGGCGAAGACCGGCCCCGGCTTGAACTCGAATTCGTTGGAGCGCTGGTTGAAGACGTTCACGCCCGTGACGTCGGACGGCAGCAGGTCGGGCGTGAACTGCATGCGCGAGAACGAGACGTCGAGCGAACGCGCGAGCGCCTTCGCCAGCATCGTCTTTCCGACACCCGGAAAGTCCTCGAGGATCAGGTGACCCTCGCTGACGAGACAGAGGACGCAGAGCCGAAGCGTCTCCTCGGGGGCGTGCAGGACCAGGGCGAGGTTGTCGACGACCGTCCGGATCGTCTCGGCGGCGGCCGCGGTCTCGACTCGTTCGCTACGGGGTTCGCTCACGTAACAGCTCCTCCGCCGTATCTACGATCGCCGCGGCGATCTGGTCTTTCGGAGCCTTGGGCAGGCGGCGCTCGCCCGTCGAGCTCACGAGCACGACCTCGTTGTCTGTCGCATCGAAGCCGACGCCTTCGCGCGAGACGTCGTTGTAGACGACGAGGTCGACGCGCTTGCGCTCCAGTTTGTCGCGCGCGCGCGAGAGGCCCTCCTCACCGGACTCGGCCGCGAACCCGACCAGCACCTGGCCGTTCGTCCGGCGCTCTGAGAGCGTGCGCAGAACGTCGGCCGTCGGCTCCAGGGTCACCTGCCAGACGTCCTCGTCCTTCGGGCGCTTCTCCTCGAGCGGGTCCGCCGGCCGGTAGTCGGCGACGGCGGCAGCCATGAGCACGACGTCGGCGTCTGCGCGGGCGAGCGCGGCCTCCAGCATCGACTCCGCGGTCGGCGTCTCCACGATCTCGATCCCGCGCGGCACCTGGACCGCGAGGTGCGCCGCCAGCAGCGTCACCTCCGCGCCGCGCTTCCGCGCTTCCTCCGCAAGCGCGACCCCCATCCGGCCCGAGGATCGATTGCCCAGGAAGCGAACGGCGTCAAGCGGTTCGCGGGTCCCGCCGGCCGTGACCAGCACCCGGCGGCCTGCGAGGGAATCGCTCTCACCGAGCAGCTCCCGGCAGCGGCGGAAGATCTCCTCCGGTTCCGCCATCCGTCCCACGCCCCACTCGCCTTCCGCCGTCTCCCCCTCGTCCGGGCCGACGATCTCGGCCCCGCGGGCACGCACGGCCGCGAGGTTCGCCTGGGTCGCCGGATGCGCCCACATGCGTGGGTTCATCGCCGGAGCGAGCAGGACCGGGCCGCGGTGCGCAAGCGCCGCCTCCGCGACGAGATTGTCCGCGAGCCCGTGCGCGAGCTTGGCGAGCGTGTTGGCCGTCAGCGGCGCGACGACGAGCAGGTCGGCGAGGGTCAGGTGTGCGTAGAGGTCATCCGACGGCGAACGCCGTGCCAGGGCGAAGAAGGTCTTGGCCCGCACGAACCGCTCCGCGCCAGGCGTGACGAGTGGAATCACCTCGTGGCCGGCCTTGACGAGCAGCCGGATGAGCTCGCAGGCCTTGTAGGCGGCGATGCCACCGCTGATGCCGACGAGGACGCGAGCCATGCCGGAATTCTGCCCTTTTCCGCTCTAGCCTTAAGCCTTCGTCCTGCCGTCAGCCCAAGGCCGGAGCCTAAGGCAGGGCGAAGCCGCCTTAGGCGGAGGCAAACTGACGCGGACGGGGACGCCGCAGGCGCCACCGCCCGCGCGGAAGCGACCTTCCGCCAACCGGGGCCCCCGTGAGAGTGCGCGGGCTCGGCCCGCGCACGTTCCCCGCGAAGCGGGCGTACCCAAGTACAAGTACCCGACTACTTCGGGTACTTGTACTTCAGCTTGCCCTCGGAGACTTCCTCGAGGGCCATGGTCAAGTAGTTCTTCGAGCGCGACTCGACGAGAGGCGGCGGCGCCTGCTCGAAGCCGATGCCCTCCCCCAGCTGGTGGTGGTAGTCGTTGATCTGGCGAGCCCTCTTGGCCGCGACGATCACCAGCGCGTAGCGGGAGTCGACGTTGTCGAGGAGCTCATCGATGCGGGGATGGATCATGGGCGGCTCATGGTACCTGCGGTTTGCAACTCCCGACGAACGATGGTGGTCATCTCGTTCGCGGCCCGCTCGACGTCGTCGTTGACGATCGCGTAGTCGAACCGGTCCTTTTGCTGTTGCTGCTTGCGCGCGAGGTCGAGCCGGACCTGGATCTCACCCGAGCTCTCGGTCGCACGCTCCCGCAGCCGGCGCTCGAGCTCCTCGAAGGTCGGCGCGTCGACGAAGATCGTGACGGCCGCCGGGATCGTCTCCTGCACGCGTAGCGCGCCGTCCGTCTCGAGATCGAGCAGCGGCACTTTCCCGTGGGCATGGATGCGGTCGATCTCGGAACGGAGCGTTCCCGAGCGGGCGCCCCACGGGAGGTCGACGTGCTCGAGGAACTCCTCGTCCTCGACGAGGCGCTCGAACTTCTCCTCCGTGATGAACCAGTACTCGCGTCCATTCTTCTCGCCGGGCCGCTGCTCTCGCGTCGTGGCAGAGACGGCCAGCTCCAGCTCGGGCATTCGCTCCAGCAGCAGCCTCTCCAGCGTGCCCTTGCCGGCCCCCGAGGTGCCGGTGACGACGACGACCAGGGACTTACCTGTTGAAGAGGCCAATCAGCTCAGAGCGCTGGCGGTCGGAGAGGCCTCCCACCGTCTTCGACTGGCTGATCCTGCACATGTTCAGGAAGCGCGCCGCCTTCACCCGCCCGAACTTCGGCACCGCCATCAGCATGTCGAAGACCTTCGCGGTCGACACATACTCGGGTGGGTTGCTGAGGATCTGTTCGATCTGGACGCGTCCGTCCTTGAGATCCTTCTTCAACCTCGCACGACGGACGCGGATGTCGTTCGCCCGTTTGAGTGCTTCCATGCGTTGGTCGAGTGAGCGAATCGGTGCCTCGGCCTGGGTCTTGGGCGACGCCGCCATGAGCGCCGGAGTCTAACAAGCGACCTCCACCGGTCAAGCTCCTAGTTTTTGCCGTCCTGAGCAGGTCTTTTGAGGCTTACTCGTTCGAGCTTTCGCGACCTGTTGTCCCAACGGACAACGGCTCTGCGTGCGCGACTGCGTATGCGTCGTCAGAGGAGTTCCAGCCGTGCTCCTCGGTTGCCGCGTGCAACTCTGCACGGACGCGCGCGGGTGCATCCGGGTCGGCGAAGAGCACGGTTCCGAGCGCGACGTGCCGCGCACCGGCGGCGATGAACTCGAGCGCGTCGAGGCCGGTCTGGATCCCACCCATGCCGACGATCGGCATCCCGGTGGCCGCGTAGCATGCCGCCACCGCCGCGAGGGCGATCGGCTTGAGCGCAGGCCCCGAAAGACCCCCGTGGCCCGGGCCCAGCGCCGGCCGAAGCGTCCGGGTGTCCAATTTGAGGCCGCGGAGGGTGTTCACCAGAGAGAGTCCGTCGGCGCCGGCGGCTTCGGCTGCGCGTGCGACCTCCGCGATGTCCGGGACGGCGGGCGAGAGCTTCGCCCAGAGCGGCTTGCGCGTCGCGATGCGCGCGGCCGCGACGATCTGCGTCGTGCTCTCCACGGGTGCCTCGACGTTCGGACACGACACGTTGAGCTCGATCGCGCTCACCGCGACGTGGTCGTCGAGGCGCAAGCAGATCTCGGCATAGTCGTCGGTTTCGAAACCGCCGACCGAGACCCACAAGGGGAGACCCAGCTTCTCGAGTTGCGGCAGGTTCCGGGTGACGAAGCGGTCGATGCCGGGATTGGCGAGGCCGATCGAGTTGAGCATCCCGACGTCGGTCTCGGCGATGCGGACCGGCGTATTGCCGTCCCGCGGGAGCGGCGTCACGGTCTTGGTCACGAACGCGTCGAGACTGCGCGCGACGTCGGGCGCGGTCAGCGCGTCGAGGCAGCCGGAGGCGTTAAGCAGCACAGAGAACCGGTCCTTCGACGCAGAGACGCTTCAGCTCGCCGTCGATCTCGACCGCGCAGCCGTAACAGGCTCCGTACCCGCAGGCCATCGGCGCCTCCCACGCGAGCTGCGCCTCGGGGGCGATGCGGCGCACCGCTTCGAGCATCGGCTCGGGGCCACAGGCGAGCACGTCCATTCCGGACGGGATCAGTTCGGTCACGCGCGTCGGCTCCACGCAGCTCTGAGCGTTCGGAACGAGCTCGGCCGCCTCGGCATGCCAAGCGGAACGAAACCCCAGCACCGCCGGGGGCCGCCCCAGGGCTTCGGAGAGATACGGGAGCGGGGCGATCCCGATGCCGCCCCCGACGAGCAGCGGCCGCTCCACGTCCAGGCGAAAGCCGTTGCCGAGTGGGCCGAGCACGCTCAGCATGTCGTCGGACTCGAGGGAACAGAGCGCCCGCGTCCCGGGACCGATCGGGTCGATCAAGAAGGCGAGCTCGCCGCGCGGGGCGAGGCACAGGCTCATCGGCCTCGGCAACAGGCGACCCGGGGCCTCGAGCATGAAGAACTGGCCGGGACGGCCGGGGTCGAGGCCGCCACGCCGAACGCGCAGCAGCGTGTACGGGCCGAGCTCCTCGTTGGCAAGGACGCTAAGCCGCTCGCGTCTCACGCTCGATCCGTTCCTGCAGCGACAGGGACTCCTCGCTCCGCGCATTGGCGATCGCGTGGACGGCCGCGGCCGCGCCGGACAATGTCGTGATGCACGGCACGCGGGCGACGAGCGCGGCCTCCCGGATCAGGTAGCCGTCCGTGCGTGCACCGGATCCCTGCGGTGTGTTCACGACGAGATTGCAGCGACCGCGCCGGATGAGGTCGACAACAGTTGGCTCGGCGCCCTCCTCGGTCACCTTCCTCACGCGCTCGACCTCGAGCCCCGCGGCGGCGAGGGTGACGGCCGTTCCGGAGGTGGCGAGGAGCTTGAAGCCGAGCTCCGCGAGTCCGGCGGCCACGCCGACCACCGCCCGCTTGTCCGGATCGCGCACGGAGAGGAACGCGGTCCCTGAAATCGGCAGCGGCCGGCCCGCCGCGCGTTCCGCCTTCGCGAATGCGCTCGGAAGATCCGCCGCGCTCGCCATCACCTCGCCGGTCGCGCGCATCTCGGGACCGAGCACCGGATCGGCGCCGGGGAAGCGCGCGAACGGCAACACCGCTGCCTTCACCGACACGTGTCCCAGTGACTGCTGCTCCCTCAGGTCGAGCTCGGCGAGGCGTGCACCGGCCATGACCCGGCAGGCGGCCTGCACGAGATTGACGCCCGTCGCCTTCGACGCGAAGGGCACCGTCCGCGACGCGCGTGGATTGGCTTCCAGGACGTACACCATCCCGTCGACGACGGCCAGTTGGACGTTCAGCAGCCCGACGACCCCGAGCGCACGTGCAAGCGTTCGGACGATCGAGCGAATCTCGGCGTCCTCCGCTGCGCTCAACGAAGGAGCCGGCAGCACGCACGCCGAGTCGCCCGAATGCACGCCGGCCTCCTCGACGTGCTGCATCACTGCGCCCACGTACGTGTGCTCGCCGTCGGAGACGGCATCGACGTCGATCTCGGTCGCACTCTCGACGAAACGATCGATCAGCACCGGGCGATCGACGACGCCGAGGTCGTCCCCGGAGTAGCAGACACGCATCGCACGACCCCCGAGGACGTAGGAAGGCCGGATCAGCACGGGATAGCCGATCCGTTCGGCGATGTTCCGTGCTTCCTCCGTGCTCCTGGCGATCCCCCACTCCGGACAGCGGATGTCGAGCCTGTCGAGCAGTGCGCCGAACCGCTCGCGATCCTCGGCCAGGTCGACTGCGTCGAACGCGGTCCCCATGATCCGGAACCCCTCCGCCTCGAGTCCGCGTGCGAGCTTGAGCGGCGTCTGGCCGCCGAACTGAATCGCCACACCCTCGGGCCGCTCCCGCTCGCACACCGCGAGCACCTCTTCGAGCCGGAGCGGCTCGAAGTAGAGGCGGTCAGAGGTGTCGTAGTCGGTGGAGACGGTCTCCGGGTTGCAGTTGACCATCACGGCCTCGTAGCCGAGCGCGCGGAAGCTCTGCGCCGCGTGGACGCAGCAGTAGTCGAACTCGATCCCCTGGCCGATCCGGTTCGGGCCGGAGCCGAGGATGACGACGCGCGGCTTGCCTGCCGTCGGCGGGGCCTCGTCCAGCTCGCCCCACGTCGAGTAGTAGTACGTCGACGCCGCTTCGACTTCGCCGGCGCAGGAGTCGACGCGCCGGAAGACGGACTGGACGCCCCAGGACCGGCGGCGAGCACGCACCGTTTCCTCGGAGGTCTGGCAGGTCGTGGCGATGTCCGCGTCCGACCGGCCCGCGCGCTTCAGCCGGAGGAAATCGTCCGCCACAAGGGCGTCGAGAGACAGCGCGTCGCGCTTCTCGGCGAGCTCTGCGTGGAACCAGGGGTGCGCCGTCTCCGGCAGCGGCCAGCGCTCCTCGGTGTCGAGCTCGCGCGACCGCTCCGCCTTGCGAAAGGCTTCGACGAAGGTCCGGCCGATGCCCATCGCCTCCCCCACCGACTTCATCTGCGTCCCCAGGGTCGTGTCGGCGCCGGGGAACTTCTCGAAGGCGAAGCGCGGGAACTTGACCACGACATAGTCGAGCGTCGGCTCGAAGCTCGCAGGCGTCGTGCCGGTCAGGTCGTTCGGGATCTCGTCGAGCGTGTAGCCGACCGCCAGCTTCGCGGCGACCTTTGCGATCGGATAGCCGGTCGCCTTGGACGCCAGCGCAGAGGAACGCGAAACGCGTGGGTTCATCTCGATCACGCGCAGCTCCCCGGTTTCGCGCTCGCGGGCGAACTGGATGTTCGAGCCGCCGCACTCGACGCCGACGGCTCGGATGACCGCGATCGCTGCGTCTCGCAGCTCCTGATAGGCCTGGTCGGAGAGCGTCATCTGCGGTGCGACCGTGACCGAGTCCCCCGTATGCACGCCCATCGGGTCGATGTTCTCGATCGAGCAGACGATCACGACGTTGTCCTTGCGGTCGCGCACGACCTCGAGCTCGAACTCGTCCCAGCCTCGGACCGATTCCTCGACGAGCACCTGGCCGATCGGGCTCTCGGCGATGCCGAGCTCGACCTGACGGTGGAGCTGAGGAAGGGTCTCGACGAAGCCACCGCCGTGGCCGCCGAGCGTGAACGCCGGCCTGACCACGGCCGGAGTCCCCAGACCCGCGAGCTCTGCGATGTCGGTGACGATCTTGGAGTTCGGAACCTTCAGCCCCACGCTGCGGACCGCCGCACGGAAGAGCTCGCGGTCTTCGGCACGCCGGATCACGTCGAGCGGCGCGCCGATCAGCTCCACGTCGAGCTCCTCGAGCACTCCGTGCAGTGCCAGCTCCTGCGCGAGGTTGAGCGCGGTCTGGCCGCCCATGGTCGGAAGCAACGCGTCGGGACGTTCGCGCGCGAGGACGTCGGCGACGCCGTCGAGGTCGAGCGGCTCGAGGTAGGTGCGGTCGGCGAAGCCTGGGTCGGTCATGATCGTCGCCGGGTTCGAATTCACGACGATCGTGCGAAAGCCGTCCTCGCGGAGCACCTTCAACGCCTGGCAGCCTGCGTAGTCGAACTCGCACGCCTGCCCGATCACGATCGGGCCGGAGCCGATCAGACAGATCGACTCGAGGTCAGGCCGCCTCGGCATAGGCCACCTCCTCCACCCAGCGCTCGAGGAGCGGCCACGCGTCGTGCGGGCCCGGACCCGCCTCCGGATGGAACTGCACCGACCGCGCGTGTTCGAGCGGAAAGTCGAGGCCCTCCACGGTGCCGTCGTAGAGCGACACGTGCGTCGCCTCCCGGGCCTCTGACGCCGCGACGGCGAACCCGTGGTTCTGGCTCGTCACGAGCACGCGGCCGGTCGCGCGCTCGAGCACGGGGTGATTGGCGCCGCGGTGCCCGAAGGGAAGCTTGAAGGTCTCGTGTCCTGCCGCGAGCGCGAGCAGCTGGTGCCCGAGGCAGATGCCGAGGATCGGCACGCGGCCGAGCAGCTCACGGACGGCGGCGATCTCGTCTACGAGCGGCTCGGGATCGCCCGGCCCGTTCGAGAGCAGCACGCCGTCGAAACGGACGAGCTCGTCCGCGGTCGCATCGTGCGGGAAGACCGTCACGGCGGCGCCTGCGCCGGCGAGGCGGCGCAGGATCGAGCGCTTGCAGCCGTAATCGACGACCGCGACTCGCGCGCGGCCCGCGTCCGAGTACACGAACGGTTGCCG
>WNGA01000159.1_pt1 | contig 161717 bp, 153 predicted proteins | sample 5400061 | NCBI WGS metagenome assembly WNGA01 (sample SAMN13153366, study PRJNA577476) | soil metagenome | isolation source: 100 cm soil or saprolite under grassland replicate 2 | place: USA:California | collected 2016-06-15 | reverse complement strand
CTGGCGAAGAACCCGCGCTTCACGCAGCGGTACGCGATGCACGTCGGCGCGCTCTGCCGGGAGATGACGAACAAGGCGGTGGCCGAGCTGGAGCACCTGCACGACAGCACGGTGAAGGACCTCGACAAGATCTACATGGGGAAGCAGGTGGCCCGCGCCGGGATGCCCGCGCCTCGGGCCATCGGCGTCGACGAGATCGCCATCCGCAAGGGCCACAACTACTGCATCGTGGTGAGCGACCTCGACCGCGGCCGGCCGATCTGGGTGGGCGGCCAGGGCCGCACCGAGGCGGACTTCGACCCAGATAATAGAAGACCCAGATAATATAGGTGCGCATGGAAATCTTCCACTCATCGGCCGCGCTCACCGGCTCAGACGCTGCGCCCGGGCGTGTTCCATCTCACTCGGCACGGCGTCTTGCATTCGCTAATCGTGCGGCTGTAGTTCTGCTGTTCACCGCGCTGGGCCTGGCCCTCGCCACCCGGGTGACCGACTCCGACTTCTGGTGGCATCTCGCGTCCGGGCGCTGGATGTGGGAGCACCGCGACCTCCTTCGACAGGATCCTTTCGGTATTCCCCTCGACTTCGGCGACCCGCCCGGTCGGCGCGAGTTCGTGCTGCAACAGCAGTGGCTCGCGCAGATCGTGTTCCACGCGGTCCACGCGCTCGCCGGCTTGCGCGGGATCATCCTTCTGCGCGCGGCGCTGCTCGTCACGATGTTCGCGCTCGCGTACCGGCGACTGCGAGGGCTCGGTGCACCGCCGTGGCTCGCTGCCGCGCTCGTCGGCGCGGTAGCGAACGTGTTCATCGTCGAGCTCGGATACGTCGGCGACCGGCCTCAGCTCTGGACGAGCCTGTTCCTGGTGGTTCTGCTCGAGGTGCTCGACCGCGCGTGGCGCGGCGAGCGCGCAGCGGCGTGGGGACTCCCTGCGCTCATGATCATCTGGGCCAATTTGCACGCTGGATTTGTCGTCGGCGCGGCGATCGCCGCCCTCTATGCGCTTGCTCGGATCGGCTCCCTGCGTACCAACCCGCGGCCGTTCGCGTTCGTGGCGGTGGCCATCCTCGTCACCGGGCTCAACCCATGCGGCTTCCGCGCCGTCACCGAGGCGCTGGGCACATCCGTCGACGCGCATTCGCCCTACTGGCGCACGATAGTGGAGTGGCAGTCGCTGCTGGACCATGCGACTCCGGCTGGGATCGCGCGACGGTTCCCGGCGCTGACGGCGCTCGTGGCGCTCGGCCTCGTGGGGCTCGCGATCCACCTTGCGCGCCCACGAGCGATCCGGCCGGAACGTCTGGCGCTGGCATTGCTGGCGACCGTGATTGGCGTTCGCGCGATCCGGTTCGTTCCGTTCCTCGGGGTCGTCGCGGCCGAGACCGCGGCGCTCGGTCTCGCCCCGCTCGCCGGGCGTGCCGCGGAGGCCATCAAGGCGCGCGCGGCGCGAGGGGCGATGTCCGCAGCCGCCGTGTTGGCGGTGCTCGTCATTGCCTCGCAATTCGCGGTTCTCGGCTGGCGTACGACGGCGGTCGCATCGGATCGGCCCTATGAGGCGTCGCTTGATCCCGCGGTTCGTTTCATCCGGGATAGCGGACTCGAGGGGAACCTCTTCAACGATCACAACGATGGCGGGTTCGTGCTCAACGCGCTGGCGCCCCGCATCCGGGTGTTCATCGACGGGCGCGCTCTCTCGATGCGATCATACGAACTGTATCGGCTCGCGGTCGACTCGCCGGAGGTGCCCGCCTCATTCGTCCCGGGCCTGCCGACGTACAAGGGCGTCCTCGCCGTCGCGAACGCGAACCTGGTCCTGTTGCCGGGAGCCGACCGGGTCTCCGGTACGCTCGTTCGCCTCACGGAGGTGTTGCTGCGAGATACAGAGTGGGCGGTGGTCTACGCCGACGAACGAGCGATCCTTTTCGCCCGACGGTCCGGCGTGCTCGCTGAATTCACCCGCAGCCACGCCCTGCCCAGATCCGCGGGCTACGACAACATGCTCGCTATGGCACTCGCCGCCGCGCGAAGGAGCGGGCATGCGGGCCAAATGCCCAACTGGAAGCTTCCAGTAGCGATCGCGCTGGCGAGGAGAGGGGAGACCACGGAGGCGCTTGCGCTCCTGCAGCAGTACCTCGACGCGATTCCCGACGATCCACTCGCCCTCGCGTACCGTGGAAAGATCTGGAGCGCGAGCGAGCGGTGACTCCTGTCGCGCGAGGGTTCACCTTGCGCGGCAGCCCGCTCGCCGCGTGGTGGACGGGCGCGTGCGCGGCGAGCTGCCGTCAGCTGCTAAACTGTCGTTCGCGCTGTGCTGGCGCGAAATCCCGCTCACGCGAGCTGACCGACACCCTACCGCTCAACCCCGCGGACTTCGATCGCCGTGCTCGGAAGTGACGAGGGCGCCTCCGCACTCTGGCGCCCGGGCGAACCGCGAGAAGCGCATCGACCAGACCTTCCGCATCGCCTCGAGGACGATGCGGCGGGACATCTTCGAGCGCCCCACGCGCCGGTCGGCGAACACGATCGGGATCTCCACCACCCGGAAGCCCCGCCGGATCGCCCGGTACGTGAGCTCTATCTGGAAGGCGTACCCCGAGCACTCGACGCTTCCGAGGTCCATCGCCTCGAGCACCTCGCGGCGGAAGCACTTGAAGCCGCCCGTGAGGTCGCGCACCGGAACGCGGAGGATCGTCCGCGCGTAGAGGCTGCCCCCGCGGGAGACGAGCCGACGGCCCAGGCCCCAGTTCACGGTCCCGCCGCCGGGGACGTACCGCGACCCGAGCACGAGGTCGGCGTTGCGCGACGCCGCGAGCAGCGCCGGGAGGTGCCGGGGGTCATGGGAGAAGTCCGCGTCCATCTCGAGCACGAGCCCGTAGCCGCGCGCGAGGGCCCACGCGAAGCCGGCCAGATACGCGCGGCCGAGCCCCTCCTTCCTCTCCCGGTGGAGCACCTTCACGCGTCGATCGCGGGCGGCGATCTCGTCCGCGAGCCGCCCCGTCCCGTCCGGCGAGTCGTCGTCCACGACGAGCACGTCCACGTCCGGCGCCGCCTGGTGGATCGCCTGGAGGATCGGGGCGAGGTTCTCGCGCTCGTCGTACGTCGGAAGACAGATCACCGCGCGCCGCGCCTCGTCCATGGCCTCACCCTATCGCGCGGGCGACCTCTTCGGCGACCCGCCGCGCCGCCCCCGGCTCGCCCAGCGAGGCGCGCACCTCGCGCAGCCCCCGGAGCTGCTCCTCCCGCGCGGCGCGGTCCCCGAGCAGCCGCTCGATCTCCGCGGCCATCCGCTCGGGGCTCGCGTCGCCCTGGAGCAGCTCCGGAACGAGCCCCCTACCCGCCAGGATGTTCACCAGCGCGAAGTGGGCAATCCGCACGAGGAGGCGCCCCACGAGGTACGTCAGCCAGGAGAGCCGGTACACGACCACCATCGGGCGGAGCATCAGCGCCGTCTCGAGCGTCGAGGTCCCGCTCTTCACGAGCGCCGCGTCGCTCGCGCCCACGACCTCCTCCGTTCGCCCGTCCACGAGCTTCACCTCGATGGTGCGGTGGCCGGCGAGGTACGGCTCGAGCTGCTCGCGCTGGAGCGTCGGCGCAATCGGAACCACGAACTGAGCGTCGGGCCTCACTGCCCGGATGCGCTCGGCCGCGTCCAGCATCGCGGGGAAGATGCGCCGGAGCTCGCTCGGGCGGCTCCCCGGGACGAGCGCCACCGTCGTGCGCGAGAGAGGGAGTCCGAGGTCCTCGCGGTACCGCTCCGGCTCGGCGGGCGCCGCGCGCTCCGCGAGCGGGTGGCCGACGAAGCGGGCGGAGACGCCGGTGCCGTCGTAGAGCCGCTCCTCGAACGGGAGGATGCAGAGCATGCGGTCGACCACCTTCGCGATCTTCCGTGCCCGCCCGCGCCGCCACGCCCAGATGGTCGGCGACACGTAGTAGATGACCGGGATCCCGAGCTTCTTCAGCTTTCCGGCGAGGCGCAGGTTGAAGTCGGGGAGATCGACGAGGAGCGCGGCCTTCGGCCGACGCTCGGCGGCGGCGCGGGAGAGCGCGCGCAGGATCCCGAGGATGCGCGGGATGCGCGGCAGCACCTCGGCGAGCCCCATCACCGAGATGTCCTCCGCCGGCGCGAGCGCCTCGAGGCCCGCGTCGCGGAGCCGCGGGCCGCCGACACCGAACGCCTGGATCCCGGGGCGGAGCCGCTTCAGCTCCTCCAGCGCGCGCGAGGCGTGCAGGTCCGCGCTCGCCTCGCCGGCGACGATCAGGATCTCGTCCGGCACGAGCGAGTCATACCACGCGCCCGACCGCACGCGCCGCGGCTCGGGCCCGCCGGCGCCCGTGCTAGTCTCGCGTCCGCCGCGCTCGCGCGCGGCCGAACCCCCGTGGCCCTCTTCTCGCGAAAGCCCAGGACCCGCTCCGAGATCGTCGCGGGCGCCGACAGGGCCCGCGCCCGCGGCCGCGTGAAGAAGGCGGTCGCCGGTTACCGCGAGGCGCTCGAGGCCGACCCGGGCGACCCCTCCGTCAACGTGAAGCTCGCCCCGCTGCTCGCGAGGCTCGGCGACGCGGAGGGCGGCGCGCGCTGCTTTCGCGCCGCCGCGAAGCGGCACCTCGAGCAGGGCTTCACCGACCGCGCCGCGGCGGTGAACCTCGCCGCCTCGGGAGTCTTCCCGCTCGACGCCGGCTTCCGGCTCGAGCTCGCGCGGCTCAACGTGGCGCGCGGGCGGAACCTCGACGCGGTCGCGACGCTCCTCGACGGCGGCAAGCGCCTCGCCCGGGCGCGGCCGCACGCCGCCGCGTCGCTCCTCGGCCGGGCGCTCGAGATCGAGCCCTGGCACCTCGAGACGGTGATCGCGCTCGTGCCGATCCTGGCGAGGGCGGGACACGACCGGGTTGCCCGCCAGTTCGTGGACGGCCTCGAGGCACGGCACCGCGGCGCGTCCCTGCGCCGAGTCCGCTGGATCGCGTTCCGGACCTGGCCGGGGCCGCGGACGTTCTGGCGCGGGCTGTTCGGCTAGAACTCCTCCTTCTTCTTCTCCTTCGCGTCGAGCTTGTCGAACCACAGCTCGGCGCTCGCGAGCTTCCGGCGCGCGATCTCGGCCTTGGAGTACCCGAGCGCCTCGAAGTCGAGCTGTCCGCTCGCGCTGTGGCAGCGATCGCAGGTGAGCGCCTTCTGGCGCGTCACGAGGTGGCTGTTCGCGAAGTAGATGGTCTGCCAGCCCGGGACCGGGTCGTAGGAGGAGAGCCCGAGCGTCTTCGCGGCGGACGCGACGCCGGCGAGCGTGTCGCCCGTGGCGGTGGGCTGGGCGAAGTCCATCGGCAGGAGCTGTCCCGTCTTGCGGTCGTAGTAGGCCCGCCCCTCGTAGATCTTGAACGGAGTGATCTTGCTCTTCGGATCCTTCCGCGAGCCCTTCGGGCCGATGAGGTGGGGCTGGTTCCGGACCGTGCCGTCGAACCAGGCGTAGACGGGCTTGGTCGCGCTCGGGTCGCGGCGGATCGTCGTGGGCTCCCAGAATCCGGTCGCCGCGTCCTTCGTCCAGCGCGTGAAGTCCTTCGCGACCGCGCCGCCCGTGGCCGGGATGTGGCACGTCTGGCAGGCGATGCGGGCGAGGTGGCGGTCGTAGTCGGAGTCCTTGTGCGGCGTCGCGCCGTGGCAGTCGCCGCACGCGATGCGAACTCCGTCGTTCGCCCAGTTGTTCGGATCGAAGCCGGTCGGGATCCGGTGGTCCTTCGACTTGTGGCAGTCCGCGCAGGTCATCCCCTTCGCCGCGTGCGAGTCGTGCGCGGCGTCGTAGGCGAAGCCCCGCTTGATGAGGGCGCCGCCTCCGGCGTTCTCGTGGCACGCCATGCAGTTGCGGACGCCGGGCTTGCCGACGGCGAGCGCCGCCTCGACGCTGCGGTCCTGACCGATCGCGATCTTCCCGTCGGCCGTCTTGAACGGCTTGCGCTTCGACCAGTCGTACTTGCTGGAGTGGCAGACGAGGCAGTCGACCGCGGCCTCGGCGTCGGCGCCGGTGGAGCCGACGTCGGAGAGGTGGTTCCCGGGGTGGCAGGTGTTGCAGCCGGTGAGCTTCGTCTTGCCGAGCGAGTTCTGCGGGATCTCCTTGAGGTTGTTGACGACGTCGTTCCCGTTGCAGAACGTGTAGACGCGGTTCTTCATCCCGTATTCCTTCGCGGGATCGAGCCCTTCCACGTTCGCGACCTTCGAGGCGTGCTTCCAGTGGACCGTCCCCAGGAACGCCTTCGCGGCGCCTTCGTGGCAGGTCTCGCAGGTCTTCGGGCCCGCATAGCCGTTCTGCTTGATGTAGTCGTTCCCGGAGTGCTCGGCGGGGGCAGCGGCGGGCTTGGCGGCGGGCTCAGCGGCGAGCGCGGGGCGGACGAGGAGCGTGGCCGCGGCGAGCGCGGCGAGACGGATGGTGGTGGTCATCGCTAGCAGCCCGCTGCCTTCTTGAAGTAGGTGGCGAGGTTCTTCCCGTCCTTCTGCTCGTACTTGCACTTGATCTCGTCCCCGACGGAGATCCGCTTGTCCTTGAACTTCGCGAGCGTGACGTCGTCGACGACCGTGATGTCGACCGCGGTGCCTGTCTTCGAGTCCTTGAGCGTCGCGACGGCTGCCTGCCCGTTCGGCGCGATGTTCGTCACGGTGCCGAGCATCTTCTCCTCGGCGAGGGCGGGCGTCGCCGTGGCGAGAAGGAAGGCGGCGGCGAGCATCGGTACGGCGAGCAGTTTCTTCATGGGTCGTTCTCCGGTGGCTGCTGGGAGGCTGCGAGGTGGGCGGCTACGGGACCGCGGAGGTTCCGGGGTGGAAGGCAGGAGCGCGCGCGGGCTCCTCCTTGGGCCGAGCGACGATCCGCTCGATCCGCTCCGCCGCGATGAACGCGGCGAGCGCGAGGGCGACGACGAGCGCCGCGACGACGGGCGTCGGGAGCCCGAGCCACTTCGGGAGCGTGTACGTCCCGAGCTTGCCCGAGTTCTGGAATCCCCCGAGCGCCGGCTCGACCTCGGCGTAGATGACGGAGCCCGCGATGACGCCGAGCACGGTGGCGAGGCCGTCGAGCTTGCCGGACGCGGTCGCCACGAACGAAGTCCCCGGACAGTAGCCGGAGACGACGAACCCGGCGCCGAGGGCGAGCCCGCCCACGATCATCGGCCAGAGATAGGTCGGGTAGTTGAACTGCACGGCCTCGAGGTCGAGCAGCCCGACGCCGGAGAGGAACACCGCGCCGACCATCGCGGTGACGATGGCGGTGAACATGACCTTCAGGACGGTCATGTCCGTGCCGTAGAACTGCCCGACGAGCTTCTGGGCACGGCCGAAGCCGGACCGCTCCAGGACGAAGCCGAACGCGACGCCGACGACGACTGCGACGGCGAGGCCGAGCGCGCGGCGCTCGTCGGAGAGGGACTCGATGGGAAAGATCATCGCCACTGCCTCCTCACCGCCCATGCCAGCGCATACCCGCCGGCGAAGACGGAAAGCATGAATGCCCAGGAACCGACGGACAGGACGGCGCCGCCCGAGAGCGCCTGCCCCGAGGTGCAGCCGCGGGTGAGCTTCGCCGCGAACCCCATGACGAGGCCGCCCGCGACCGCGAGCGCGATGCGGCGTCCCGCGCCGAAGGTGGGCCCCTTCACCACCTCGCGACGCAGCCGGCCGGAGGTGAGCGCCCCGAGGACGCCGCCGGCGAGGACGCCCACCACCTCGAACACGAGCCAGTCGTCGAGCGGGTGACGGTCCTCCACGACGGCAGCCATCGCGGGAACGCGCGCGACGTGCGCTGGCGCGACCGCGCGCACGGCCCAGACGCCGGCGCGGAAGCTCGCGCCGGAGGCGCCGAGCCCCTTGCCCATGAGCAGGAACGTCGCGAGGAGCACGAGCCCCAGCGCGATGCCCCCGAGGTATGGGTTCCAGAACCGGTTCGGATCCCTGTGCATGTGCTCCTCCGTCGAGGCCGCGGAGCGCGCGCGTTGCGAGGCGCGGCGCTGCGCGGCGAGATCGGGACGACCGTTCTGAGCCGGCGCGCACGGGATGGGTTCGCCGGCGCCACCACTTTTTCCGAAAGCATCCAGCGGGGGCGCGCCCGCTCGTCGCCCCGCGCGAAGCGAGCGAGCCCCTCCCAGGCTCGTGACACGCGCCGGAAGTGCGGAGTAGACCTCGCGCGTGGACGCGCTCCTCGGCAGCCCCGAACCGGAGCAGCCCGCCGCGGCGCAACAGGCCCTCCCGCGCTCGCGCTGGTGGCGCCAGCAGCCCGGCGCCGCCTCGCGGATCGCCGTCCTCTACGCCACCCTGGGCTTCGCCTGGATCGTCTTCTCCGATCGGCTCGCGGCGGGGCTCACCTCCGATCCTTCCGTGCACGCGCGGCTCCAGACCGCGAAGGGCGCCTTCTACGTGCTCGTCACGGCGGCGCTGCTCTTCGCGCTCATCCGCAGGAGCGAGCGGCGCATCCGGACGCTCGGGGCCGAGGTCCGCGCGACGGTGGACTCGATGGCGGACGGGGTCCTCCTCGTCGACGAACGGTCGCGGATCGTCGAGGCGAACCGCGCCGTGGTCGCGCTGCTCGGGGCCTCGTCCAAGGCCGAGATCCTCGGGCCGGTCGCGGACTGGGGGACGCGCTTCCGCCTCCGCGCGCCGGACGGCGCGCCGCTCACCATCTCCGCGGAGATCGAGCGCGTGCTCCGGGAGGGCGCGGTGGCGCAGTTCGACGCGCTCCTCCGGCGGCGCGATCGCGGCGAGGTCTTCGTGTCGGTGGCCGCGTCGCCGGTCGCCCGCGCCGGCCGCGCGCCCCTCGCGGTCGCGGTGCTCCGCGACATGTCGGCCGCCCGGCGCCTCGACGAGATGAAGGAGGAGTTCCTCGCCACCGCCGCCCACGAGTTCAAGACGCCGCTCGCGGTGGTGAAGGCCTACGCGCAGCTCATGGCGCGGCGCGAGCCGGCCGAGCAGCGCGCGCTCGGCGTCATCCAGCGGCAGGTGGAGCGCCTGACGCGCATCGTCCAGCAGCTCCTCGACAGCTCGCGGCTGCGGCTCGAGCACGGCGCCGGCCATCCGCAGCCGTTCGATCTCGCCGCCCTCGCGCGGGAGGTCGCCGAGCGGATGCGCAGCTCCGCCCCCGCGCACGCGCTCGAGGTGCAGGCGGACGGCCCGCGGGTCGTCGAGGCCGACCCCGAGCGGATCGAGCGCGTCATCACCTGCCTCGTCGACAACGCGATCCGCTTCTCCCCCGGCGGCGGCCCGATCGTCGTGCTCGTCGCCGCCCGGGACGGCGAGGCCCGCGTCTCCGTGGCGGACCGGGGCGTCGGGATCCCCGCCGAGCGGCAGGCCCACCTCTTCGAGCGCTATTACCGGGCGCACGCGGGGACGCCGCAGGACTACGGCGGCTTCGGGGTCGGGCTCGAGATGGCGCGCCTCGTGGTGGAACGGCAGGGCGGCCGCATGTGGTTCGAGAGCGCGCCGGGCGCGGGCTCCACCTTCCACTTCGGCCTGCCGCTCCCGCACGAGGGAGCGTGATGCCGGCGCCGTCCCGCTCGATCCTCGTCGTGGAGGACGACCCCGATCTCCTCGCCGTCATGGAGATGGTCCTCTCCGACGCCGGGTACCGGGTGCGGACCGCGCCCGAGGGTGGCGCCGCGCTCGCCCGGATCGCGGAGGAGATGCCCGCCTTGGTCCTCCTCGACATGCGGATGCCCGGGATGAACGGGTGGGAGTTCGCGCGCGAGTTCCGGCGCCGGCACGACCGCTCGGCTCCCATCGTGGTCGTGACCGCGGCGGAGGACGCCCGCGCACGCGCCGAGGAGATCGCGGCGGACGGCTGGCTCGCGAAGCCTTTCGACCTCGACGACGTGATCGCGGCGGCGGCGCGACACGCGGGCCTGCCGGCCCGGCGCGGCTCCGCTTCGCCCTGATCCTTTCCTCGCGGAATCCCGCGCCGCCGGGGCGGCTCCAAGGTATGACCGGCCAGCGCGCCTCCGCGCGCGAGGTCGAATCCCGGAGGACCGATGGAGCCGATGCGAGGAGCGGGCGCCAGCCCGGCGGCGACGCGCGACCCGGTCTGCGGGATGGACGTCGACCCGGAGCGCCCGCCCGGCGGCGTCGTCCGGCGCGGCCGCACCGCCTATCACTTCTGCTCGGACGCGTGCCGCGCCCGCTTCGAGGCCGAGCCCGAGCGCTTCTTCGCGATCGACCCGGTCTGCGGGATGGAGGTGAACCCGAAGGCGCCCAGGGGCGGCCAGCTCGAGCACGGCGGCAGGCGCTGGTTCTTCTGCAACCCGAGGTGCCTCGCGAAGTTCTCCGCCGATCCCGGCGCGTACCCGAGATCCGGGCCGGGTGGGATGCCCGCGGAGGCGCCTCTTCCTCCGCCGGCGCCCGGCGGCGAGCTCGTCTGGGTCTGCCCCATGGACCCCGAGGTCCGCGAGAAGGAGCCGGTGCCGTGCCCGATCTGCGGGATGGCGCTCGAGCCGCTCGTCGTCGGCGGCCTGCCCACCGCGGAGGAGCCCCCCAACCCCGAGCTCGAGAGCATGTCGCGACGCTTCCGCTTTGGCCTCGCGCCGGCGGCGGCGCTCCTCGCGCTCGCGATGGGCGACATGCTCCAGGGGCACGGCATCCACCACGCCCTCGGGTTTCGCGCCTTCGCGCTCGTGCAGCTCGCCCTCGCGACGCCCGTCGTGCTGTGGGGCGGCTGGCCGTTCTTCGAGCGCGCGTGGATCTCGGTCCGGACCGCGAAGCTCAACATGTTCACGCTCATCGGGCTCGGGACCGCCGCCGCCTACCTGTTCAGCGCGGCGGCGACGGTCCTGCCCGCGGGGGTGTTCCCGGCGGCCTTCCTCGAGCACGGGTCGCCCCCGGTCTACTTCGAGGCGGCCGCGGTGATCGTCGAGCTCGTCCTCCTCGGACAGGTGCTCGAGCTGACCGCGCGCCGGCGCGTCTCCGGCGCGATCCGCGCCCTCCTCGCGCTCGCGCCGCGCACGGCGCGCCGCCTCGAGGACGGCGGCGTGGAGCTGGACGTCGACGTCGAGCAGGTGAAGGCGGGCGACCGCCTGCGGGTGCGCCCGGGCGAGAAGATCCCCGTCGACGGCGTCGTCGTCTCCGGGACGTCCGCCGTGGACGAGTCGATGGTCACGGGGGAGCCGATCCCGGTCGAGAAGCGCGAGGGAGACCGGGTCACCGGGGCGACGCTCAACGGCACCGGCTCGTTCGTCATGCGGGCCGAGCGGGTCGGGAAGGACACGCTCCTCGCCCAGATCGTCCGGATGGTGACGGACGCGCAGCGGAGCCGCGCGCCCATCCAGCGGCTCGCCGACGTGGTCTCCGGCTGGTTCGTGCCCGCGGTGGTCGCCGCGGCGCTCGTCGCGTTCGGCCTCTGGGCGACGGTCGGCCCCGAGCCGCGCCTCGCGCACGCCCTCGTCGCAGCGGTCGCGGTGCTCATCATCGCCTGCCCGTGCGCGCTCGGGCTCGCGACGCCGATGGCGATCATGGTGGGCACCGGCCGCGGGGCGACCGCGGGCGTGCTCGTCAAGAACGCCGAGGCGCTCGAGCGGCTCGAGAAGGTGGATGTGCTCCTCGTGGACAAGACCGGCACCCTCACCCGCGGGAAGCCGGCGGTCGAGAAGGTGGTGGCGCTCACGTCGCGCACGGAAGGCGAGGTCCTCGGGCTCGCGGCGAGCCTCGAGAAAGGCTCGGAGCACCCGCTCGCCGCCGCGATCGTCGCGGAGGCCGCACGCCGCGGGCTCCCCCTCGCGGAGGCCGAGGCGTTCCGCGCCGTTCCGGGGAAGGGCGTGACCGGCCGCGTCGACGGCCACGCGGTGGCGCTCGGCAACGCCGCGCTCCTCGAGGAGCTGGGCGTCGACCCCGCCCCCCTCCGCGACGAGCTGGCGGCGCTCGCGGCCGGCGGGGGCACCGTGATGGCGCTCGCGGTGGACGGCGTCGCCGCCGGGCTCGTCCAGGCGGCCGATCCGGTGAAGCCCGGCGCGGCGGAGGCGATCCGGCAGCTCCACGCGGAGGGGCTGAAGATCGTGATGGTGACGGGCGACGGATGGGTGACCGCCCGCGCGGTGGCGGCGCAGCTCGGCATCGACGAGGTCGAGGCGGAGGTGCTGCCCGGCGGGAAGGCCGCCGCCGTCGCCCGCTGGCGGAGCGGCGGCCGCTCCGTCGCGTTCGCCGGCGACGGCGTGAACGACGCACCCGCGCTCGCCGCCGCGGACGTCGGCATCGCGATGGGGACCGGGACCGACGTCGCCATCGCGTCGGCCGGCGTGACGCTCGTCCGCGGCGACCTGCGCGGGATCGTGCGGGCGCGGCGGCTCTCGCGCGCCACGATGCGGAACATCCGCCAGAACCTGTTCTGGGCCTTTGCCTACAACGCCGCGGGCGTGCCGCTCGCCGCAGGCGCGCTCTATCCGCTCTTCGGCGTGCTCCTCTCGCCGATGATCGCGAGCGCGGCGATGGCGTTCAGCTCCGTCACCGTGATCGGCAACGCGCTGCGTCTGCGCCGCGCCCGGCTCGGGTGAATCACGGGAAGAGCGTGAAGCGCAGCCCGCCCTCGATCGTGGTGTGGATCGTCTCGCTTGTCACGCTCGGGCTCCCGAGCAGATCCTCGTAGTGCGAGTACCGGCCGAAGGCGAGGCCTGCGTACAGCCCCACGCCGAAGACCTGGCTCGACCGGAAGTCGTACCCCGCGACGAGCCGGAGGATCTCCCACCCGGAGTAGCGGAACTGCTCGAACCCGCCCGACGAGACGCTGCCGACCTCGTACCCGGTCCCGACGGCGAGCCAGGGGGTGGCCGGGGCCGCGGGCTGGAAGGTGTGCCGGAGCAGGATACCGACGCGGCTCGTCTGCGCGCTGCAGTCGATTCCGGCTGCGTTGCACTGAACGCGGATGTCGCGCGCCGGGTCGCCGTAGCCGCGATCGGCGTACAGGCCGACGGCGAGATGCGGCGTCAGTCGGACGCCTCCCTCGAAGGCGAGGTCGACCTGCGGGTCGAAGACGTTGCGGATCCGGACGCCGCTCTCCGCGTCGCCACCGAGACCGAGGGCACCGAGCCCGAACGACAGGTAGAACGGCGAGATCGGGCCGCCCTGCGGATGCGCCCAGGCCGCCGGGGGCGGGCGGCGCGGGTACGCCGGCGGACCGTACGCGGGCGGAGGCGGAGGCGCGTAGCCGGGCGGCGGCGGCGGCGTGTAGCTCGGAGGCGGGCTGTATCCCTGCTGCGGCTGCGGCGGCGGCGCGGGACGGGACGGCGGGGGCTCAGCAGGCCTCGTCGAGACCGACCCGTCCGCGTACTCGATCCGGACCACCTCGCGGCGGGCGAGACGGCGGAACGTCCCGTCGGCGAGCTGGACCGAGACGCTCTGCGGCCCCTCCTCCACGACGGTACCGACGAAGCGGCCGCCGTCGGCCGTGAAGACGGTGTCGTGCTGCGGCGAGGCGGCGAGCATCACGGCGGCGAGGATGGCGAGCATGGAAGTCCTCCGTGCGAGTTCGTGAGGACGGGATAGCGAGGATCGTGCCGGCGTGCCGGGCGCGGGCGGCGCCGCGCGGATCCTGCCGAGATCGCGAGATTCTCGCCGTTCCCGCGCGGGACCAGCGCCCGTCCGGCCGCCCGGCCCGCGCGGCGCGGGGCGCCCACTGTCGCCCGACGACCACGCCGACCCGCGCGGACCGCGTCAGCTCGATCTGGCGTCGAGCCACTTCTCGACCGGGGGCGGCTCCCACGCCTCGAACCGGTCGAGCAAGGCGTCGGGCTCCTGGGCGACGACCATGAGCTTGCGATGCTCGGGGCGGAGGAAGCCCTCCGTGACGGCGCGGTCCACGAACGCGATGAGCGGCTCGTAGTAACCACCCACGTCGAGGAGCCCGCACGGGCGCGCGTGCAGGCCGAGCTGCGCCCAGGTGAGCATCTCCGCGAACTCCTCGAGCGTCCCGATCCCGCCCGGAAGCGCGACGAATCCGTGCGCGAGCTCGGCCATCTTCGCCTTGCGCTCGTGCATCGAGCCGACGACGTGCAGCGACGTGAGCCTGGCGTGGGCGAGCTCGCGGAGCTGGAGGGCCTTCGGGATCACGCCGACCACCTCGCCGCCCGCCGCGAGCGCCGCGTCGGCGAGGGCGCCCATGAGCCCCACGCTGCCGCCGCCGTACACGAGGCCGAGGCCACGCCGGGCGAGCGCGCGACCGGTGGCCTGCGCGGACTCCAGATAGGCGGGCGCCTTCCCCGCGCTCGAGCCGCAGAACACGCAGATGCGCTTCATGCGCGCAGCCTAGGCCACTGCGAGGCGCGCGTCGAAGCCGGTTTCGGGGGGTTGATGGTCTCGGATGCGGCCCACACCGTTCGCTCGGCGCATGGCCGTCGCGACGAAGACCATCGAAGGTCCCCCGGTCCGGGCGTCCCGCGTCGCCGGGTTCTGGCACAGCTGGATCGGCAAGAAGGCGCTCATGGCGGCGACGGGCTTCGTCCTGTTCGTCTACGTGCTCGTCCACATGCTCGCGAACCTGCAGGCGTTCCAGGGCGCGCTTCGGCTCGACCGGTACGCCGAGCAGCTGCGGGTCTTCCCGGCGCTTCTCTGGACGGCGCGCGTGGTCCTGCTCGCGTGCGCGATCGTCCACGTCGTCGCAGGGGTGCAGCTCTGGACCGCGCGGCAGCGGACGCGCGGCGTGTCGTACCGGGACTACCGGCCGGGAGACTCCACCCCCGCGTCGCGGACGATGATCTGGAGCGGATTCCTCATCCTCGGCTTCGTCGTCTACCACCTCCTCGATCTCACCTTCGGCCTCGCGAACCCGGACTTCCGGGACGGGCAGGTATTCCACAACCTCGTCGTGTCGCTCGGGCGCTGGGCGGCGGCGCTCTTCTACGTGGTCGCGGTGGCGGGGCTCGGGTTCCACCTCTGGCACGGGCTCTGGTCGGCGTTCCAGTCCGTCGGCGTCTCGAACCGCGCCTTCACGCCGGGGCTCCGGCGCCTCGCCGCGGCCTTCGCGACCCTCCTCACCATAGGGTTCGCGGCGGTCCCGCTCGCGGTCCTGCTCGGGCTCGTGGGGTGACGATGCCGCTCGATGCCCGGATCCCCGAAGGCCCGATCGATTCGAAGTGGCGCCGCTGCAGGGACGAGCTCCGCCTCGTGAACCCGGCCAACAAGCGCAAGCACAGGGTGATCGTGGTGGGCACCGGCCTCGCGGGCGGCGCCGCGGCGGCGTCGCTGGGCGAGCTCGGGTACGAGGTCCTCTCGTTCTGCTTCCAGGACTCGCCGCGGCGCGCCCACTCGATCGCTGCGCAGGGCGGGATCAACGCCGCGAAGAACTACCAGAACGACGGCGACTCGGTGTTCCGGCTCTTCTACGACACCATCAAGGGCGGCGACTTCCGCTCGCGCGAGGCGAACGTCCACCGTCTCGCCGAGCTGTCGGTGAACATCATCGACCAGTGTGCCGCCCAGGGCGTGCCGTTCGCGCGCGAGTACGGCGGCACGCTCGCGAACCGCTCCTTCGGAGGCGCCCTCGTCTCGCGTACCTTCTACGCCCGCGGCCAGACCGGCCAGCAGCTCCTCCTCGGCGCGTACCAGGCCCTCGAGCGGCAGGTGGCGGCCGGCACCGTGACGCAGTTTCCGCGCACGGAGATGCTCGAGCTCGTGGTCGCCGACGGCCGCGCGCGCGGCATCGTCGTGCGCGACCTCGTGACGGGCGCCATCGGCGCCTTCGCGGCCGACGCGGTCGTGCTCGCGACCGGCGGCTACGCGAACGTCTTCTATCTCTCCACGAACGCGAAGGGCTCGAACGCCACCGCGATCTGGCGCGCCCACCGCAAGGGAGCGCTCTTCGCGAACCCCTGCTTCACGCAGATCCACCCGACCTGCATCCCGCGCGCAGGCGAGCACCAGTCGAAGCTCACGCTCATGAGCGAGTCGCTCCGCAACGACGGGCGGGTCTGGGTGCCGAGGTCGAAGGGGGACGCGCGCCGGCCGGAGGAGATCCCGGACGCCGAGCGCGACTACTACCTCGAGCGGATGTACCCGACCTACGGGAACCTCGCGCCGCGCGACGTCTCCTCGCGGGCCGCGAAGACCGTATGCGACGAGGGGCGCGGCGTCGGGCCGGGCGGGCTCGGCGTCTACCTCGACTTCCGCGACGCGTTCGCGCGGCTCGGCCGGCGGATCATGGACGAGCGCTACGGGAACCTGTTCGAGATGTACGAGCGGATCACGGGCGACGACCCGCACGTCGGACCGATGCGCATCTACCCCGCCGTCCACTACACGATGGGCGGCCTGTGGGTGGACTACCACCTCATGAGCACCATCCCAGGCCTGTTCATCGCCGGCGAGGCCAACTTCTCCGACCACGGCGCGAACCGGCTCGGCGCCTCCGCGCTCATGCAGGGGCTCGCCGACGGCTACTTCATCGTCCCGTACACGGTCGGCGACTACATCGCCCGCGGAGGGCTCGCGAAGGTGGACCCGGCCCATGCCGCCTTCCGCGACGCGGCGCGCGACGTGGCGGAGCGGACCACCCGCCTCCTCTCCGTCGAGGGGACGAAGCCGGTCGATCACTTCCATCGCGAGCTCGGGACGCTGCTCTGGGAGGAGTGCGGGATGGCGCGCTCGCGCGAGAGCCTGACGCGCGCCCTGGAGCGCATCCCTAGGATCGAGGAGGCGTTCTGGCGGGACCTGCGCGTCAGCGGCTCGGGGGAGGAGCTGAACCAGGAGCTGGAGAAGGCCGGGCGGGTCGCCGACTACTTCGAGCTCGCCCGGCTCATCTGCCTCGACGCGCTCCAGCGGAACGAATCCGCGGGCGGCCATTTCCGCGTCGAGTACCAGACACCCGAGGGCGAGGCGGCCCGGAACGACGCGGAGTTCGCTTACGTCGCCGCCTGGGAGTGGAAGGGGCCTGGCGCGACGCCCGCGCTCCACAAGGAGCCGCTGGGCTTCGAGCACGTCCCGCTGCAGCAGCGCAGCTACAAGTAGGTGCACCCCCGTGCGGATCGTCCTCGACATCTGGCGGCAGCGGGACGCGCGCGACGCGGGCCGGTTCGTCCGCTACGAGGTGCCGGACGTCACCGAGCACATGTCGTTCCTGGAGATGCTCGACGTCCTGAACCTGCGGCTCGTCGCGAGGAAGGAGCAGCCCGTCGCCTTCGACTCCGACTGCCGCGAGGGGATCTGCGGCACGTGCGGGTTCCTCGTGAACGGGGAGGCGCACGGGCCGCTCCCGAACGCGACGATCTGCCAGACGCACATGCGCCACTTCCATGACGGTGACGTGCTGCGGCTCGAGCCGTGGCGCGCGGCCGCCTTCCCGGTGATCAAGGACCTCGTGGTGGACCGGAGCGCGCTCGATCGCATCGTCGCCGCGGGCGGCTTCATCTCGGTCAGGACCGGGAGCGCGCCGGAGGCGAACTCCATCCTGGTGCCCAAGGACGCGGCGGACCGGGCGATGGAGGCGGCCGCGTGCATCGGGTGCGCCGCGTGCGTCGCCGCGTGCCCGAACGCCTCCGCGGCCCTCTTCACCGGAGCGAAGATCGCGCACCTCGGCCATCTGCCGCAGGGCCAGCCGGAGCGGGGCGGGCGCGCCCTCGCGATGGCGGGACGGGCGCGCGAAGAGGGGTTCGGCCACTGCACGACGATCGGCGAGTGCGCCGCCGTCTGTCCGGCCGGGATCCAGCTCGAGGTGATCTCCCGGATGAACCGGGACTGGCTCCGCGCCACGCTGTCGCGGCGGGAGGTGGCCCAGCCGGTGGCGCTCGCGCCGCGCCCGTCGCCGATGCGGTTCTTCGAGAAGGAGCCGGAGAAGGTCGGGCGGTGAGGAGCCACGGGACGCGTACGCGATCGCGGTCGCGGTACAGGGCATCGACGGGGAGCGACGGTGCGGAGCGGGCGCAGGCGTGAACCGTCCCGGTGAGGGCGGCGCGCCGGCGTCCCGCGGCAGTGAAGGCATCGGATCGCGCTCAGGGCATGATGGTGCGCGCCGCTTCGCCGGACGGGCGTGGCCTGGTGAACCGATCCATCCACTCGTCGCCGAAGACCTTCCGCGCGGCGAGGTCCTGGTGAGGCCTGCAGAGCAGCCTGCAGTTGTCGATCGTCGACGGCCCGCCCCTCGCGATCGGCTCGATGTGGTCGAGCTCGACTCGTTGGGTGGAGCCACAGATTCCACCACCGTCGAGAGGCCACTGGCACCGCCCGCCGTCCCGCTTCCAGACGGCTCGCTGGACGTGGGCGGGGACGTGCTCGCGCCGCCGTCCGCCTCGCGACCGTGGAGGTGCGGGCGCGGAAGGCTTGGAGGGCGGCCGGTCCTTCCGCGGCTTCTCGGCGAGCCCCCTGCGCTTCGCGTGACGCTGCAGGATGAGATCGAGGCCCGCCTCGATGATCTCCTCCGCTCCGGCGCCCGGATGCGAGTGCGAGAGCGCGGAGCGAGCGGCGTCGAGCTTATCGAGAACGCGGCGCGAGACCGTGACGTGGAGCCGGCGGAGCTCGGCGGTGAGCGGCTCGACGACGTCACGGCTCTCGCGCGGCTGCGACATCATGACGCGCGGCCCGGATCCGGAGTTGGCATCGAGGAGGTTTTCCAGATGAACCGACCGCTCAAGCTCGCCAGCAGCGATGCGCGGCTCGGAGGGGGCCGCGACTGGCGCCGCGCAGATCTTCGTCACGACGTCCCGCTTTGGCGGCTTGGGATCGGGCCGGAGCTCCGCCGTCACCTCCATCGCCTCGCTCTTGGAGCGATGGAAGAAGCGGGGCAGTACCTCGTGGTGGTTCTCGGGGGTGAGAACCTTCGCCAGCTCGGCGATGCTCGTGATGCACAAGCGCCCGTCCCGGAGCGGCTCGACGATCTCGGGGACGCGCCGGATGAGCTCGGCGGCGACCTTCCGGTAGTAGGCAGCGCCCTTCGAGAGCCCGAGCTCACGGTGGAGGAACATGAACAGGCCGGAGTAGCCGAGCTCGACCCAGAGCCGGTGCCGGTCGAAGTCGGCGAGAGCGAGAAGGAAATCGGCCACGGCGCCGTGCTCGCGGGCGAGCAGGTCGGCGAGGCGAGCGGTGAGTGCGCGTGCGGTGTTCATGCACGCATGGTCTCATGACGTTTCGAGGGCTCCTGGGACGCGCGCATTCGCGCCAGGACGCGCGAACGCGAGCGGGGGCTCTTGCCTCCTCACGCGCACCAGCCGCGTGGCGCACGCGGAATCCTGGGCGCGAGGAGAGGCCTCGGCACGGCGCACGTCGTTGCGCATTCTCCATCCGTGAAATGGGTGTCAAGCTGCTCGTGTGGGATTTTGGGGCGTGGGTACGCGAACGCCGCTGCGTCGCGGGCCGCTCTCGCCGGGACGGTTTCCTCTCGCGGTGCCGCGCCGCCGCACTCCGTCGATGCCAATCCGATGCGCTTCACGAATCCGTGTCCAGCTCCTTGGGCGAGACGAGGAGCGCATCGTCCGTGCTCTCGCCGGGCGTGCAGCAGCCGAACCGCCGCTCGCGCGCGGCGAACCCAAGGGCCGCGTCGCGGTTGAACGAGTACGCCGAGTTCCGCGACTTCCGTCAGAGCAAGGGTGAGCCGCAGGGTCATCTACCTCGACAAGCTCGGGCTCGAAACGATCTATCTCCAAGCAAAGCGATGGGACGGATCGGTCGGGCGCCCCGAGGTCCAGAAGTTCTCCGGCAGCCTGGACGGGGTGCGCGCGAAGAAGGGCGTCATGGTCACGACCTCGACGTTCGCGCAGGGGGCCTTCGAGTACGCGAAGAGCATCGACAAGCGGATCGTCCTCATCGATGGTGAGCGCCTCGTCAACCTCATGATCGAGCACGGCGTCGGGGTCAGCGAATATCGGCGGGTCAGCCTCGTGCGGATCGACACCGACTACTTCGAGGAGCAGTAGGGCCCAGTTACGCCGGCTCCGGCTCGAAGAGCACCGGCTGCAGCTCCCGCAGCTCGCGCGGGAACCACCGCTGCCACGGGAAGTGGCCGGCCGCGTCCGCCCATGCGACCTGCAGCGCCGGGAAGCGCGCGCCGCCGTGGTACCAGACGGCGTACCCGAGATACGGCGGATAGTGGCGGAGCACGATCCGCCGGAAGGCGACCGCGCGATCGTCGAGGATGCCGTCGGCGACGTCCCCCTCGTCGAAGCGCTCCCCTGCCCGGACCCGCTCCGCCACCCCGCGCACCGCGGCCGCGAGGATCTCGGGCGCGAGCCCGAAGATCGCGACCTCGGGGTGGTCGAACGTCCGGAACAGCCCGATCGAGAAGGCGAACGCCGGGGCGTCGCCGTTCGACGCGCCCCGGACGACGTGCAGCCCCCACTCGGAGACGTCGGCGAGGACGCGCAGATCGCTCGTTTCCAGCGGCTCGCCGCGGCGCGGCGGATAGCTCGGATCGAACCGCGGCCAGCGGCGCGAGGCACGGTGCGGGAAGAGGACCGGGCCGCGCTCAGTACGCCAGCGGGCAGTCGCGTCGTCGCGCCGGAGCACGGTCCCGCGCGGATGGAGGACCACCTCGACGGCCGTCGCGTCACGCCGGACCACTTCCTCGAGCGGGACGACGCGCTCGTCGTCCGCGCTCTCGCCCGGCGCGCCGCAGCCGAACTGCCACTCGCACGCGGCGAGCCCGAGGGCCTCGTCGCGCGCCGCGAACAGGATCGGCGCGCCGTCGGCGACGTGCCGGCACACGATCGAGGCCTCGCGGTTCACGGGGAGGAGAGGAGAGCACCTTCGAGCGGCGTTGTCACCCGAAGGATCCTTCCGGGCCGTGCGTGAGGGCGAGGACGGGGTGTGGCCCAGAGGCGCCGCGGCGCGTGTCGCGTGGCACACTCCCGCGCCAACCCCGCGAAAACCGGGCGCCGGGGCGCTGGCCCGGCGCTTGAATCCGCGTGAGGCCATGATCGCGCGACTGCTCTTCGCCGCGGTAGTGCTCTGCCTCCTCGGGAACCGTCCCGACGGATCGGCGCTCCGCGGGCGAGCCGCTCCTCGGCCGGCCGCGGCGGGCGCCGCTCTCGCGCCCGCCGCCATCGGTTCCGGCCGCCTTGGGCCCTGAGCTAGGGCGCCGGTCCGGGGAACCCCGCCGCCTCCACGGGGAGAAGCGCCTCGACGCGCCGCACGATCTCGTCGTCCGGCAGGTCGCCGAAGAGCTCCACGAGCGCCACCGCGATCGGCAGCCGCAGGTCCTTCCACGGAGCGCCCCGCGCCTGAAGGCTGCGCGCGGCACGGGCCATCGCCCCACGCCAGCGGCGCGTCGGGTGGACGCCGGCGGCGTCCCGCGCGACGAGGCCGGCGGCCTCGAGCGCGGCGAGGACGTCCTCGTCAGGCATGCGCCGACGTGCCGGACGTGGCCGCCTGGGGGCCGGCGCCGCTCTGCTGGGCGTGCGCGCGGGCGTATGCGACCGCCTCCAGCGTCTCCTTGCGGAACTCGTCGTAGTCGATCTGCTGGGCGTTCAGGAACGTGCTCGCCGCCATCGTGAACCCGGCCATCATCGATGCCTCGGCGATCTCCTCGTCGGTGGCGCCGAACAGACGGGCCGCCTCGGTGTGGAAGAGCGCGCAGTAGCGGCAGCGGGTCGCGCCGGAGACGCCGAGGCCGATGAGCTCCTTGTACTTGTTCGGGATGCGCGTCTCGCCGAACTGGAAGTCGCGCATCAACTGCCAGAATCCGCCGAGCGCCGCGTCCGGCACCGACGTGACCCACGTCGGGACGTCGCCGAACATCTCCTTGAGCTCGGCGTACACCTGCTTCCGATCGATCGCCATCGCCATGGTGTTCCTCCTGTCCTCGACCGCTTCCGAGCGCCGCGCCGCCCGCCACCGGGCGGCGTCGTGCCCGCCGATGACGGTAAGGCTCGGGCGCGCGGCGAGCGTCGTCCTGACGGGCCGTAAGCGTTCGCAGAGCGCCCGCGCCGGCGCGAGCGCACGACCGCACCGCGCGTCCCCGAGGCCGCGCTTCAGCGCTTCAGCGCTTCAGCGCTTCACCGCGATGACGAAGTACCCGGCGGTCCGACGATCCCGAGATGGCAGCGTGTCGAAGGGCGCCCGGAAGTCCGGATCCGGGATGCCTCCAGAGTCCTCCAGCAGCAGCTCGGTGCGGACGTCGAACCACCTCCGGATCGCGCGGCTGTGAACGCTGTATGGCAGCCGGTTGATCAGGTACGCCCTTCGCCCCCGGATGAGGCGCCACTGCCACCGGGACACGCCCCAGTGTCCGTTCCAGTCGTCGTAGAGGCCGTGCGAGCGCAGATCCACCTGGTGGCTCAGGAACGCCCCGCGTTTCAACCACACGTGCATGCTGGCGTACGCAGCCTCCACGTCGTCGACGTGCTCCATGACCGATTGCGAGTAGAGCCAGTCGATCGATTCCGGCTCCATCGCGTCGCTGGACGTCCATGGACACCGGTACGCGATCCGGATGGGATCGCTCGGCGCGCCCCGCAGAGCGGCCTCGATCCGTTGCAGGCGCGCCGGATCCAGGCTCCTGCCGAGCAAGCGATCGTCGAGGATCCGGCTCGGGAAGAAGCGATCGTCCATCATGTGGTCGTAGTTCGGCCATCCCCAGGAACGATTGGGCCGGCGCTCCTGGAAGTACTGAACGAGCTCGGAGAGGATCCGTTCGTTGGGGCCAGCCAACGAATACGGCACGACGTCGAGCGCATGATACCGGGCGCTTCCGACGATCAGGGCGGCCAGCCCGATGCCGATGGAGTCCCCCGGACCGATCTCCGCGACCGACTCCGGGATCCCCCGCATGCCGGCCTCGTGACAGAGAGTCAAGTGCTTCAGGAACACCTCGTAGCAGTAGAGCGAGCGGTCCGTGCCGCCGGTGTTCCGCCAGTGCCGGCTCGTGCCGGGAAGATAGGTTTGCAGGCCCCGCGCGAGGTTCCACGCACCGCGTGGCACCCACCTCTTGAGCGTGCTGAGCGACAGGGTCTGCATCGAGCCACTCCGGTGGGCGCGCCGTCGCTACGCGGCGCCGTACATGATCCGGGGGACCTTGAGCCCGGTGAGGTCCTCGTAGAGCGCGTCGTAGCTCCGGCGCATCTGGTCGATCCCGAACTCGCGCTCGACCATCCGCCGCGCGTTCTCGCCCATCCGCCGCCGCCGCGGCGCGCTGGCAAGGAGCTCGAGCAGGCGGCGCGCGAGCGGGGCGGGGGCACCCGGCGGGACGAGGTGTCCGTTCACGCCGTCGCGGACCAGCTCGGGCGACCCGCCGACCGCGGTCGCCACGACCGGCAGGCGAGCGGCCATCCCCTCGAGGATCGCGTTCGAGATCCCCTCGGCGTAGGACGCGGACACCGCGATGCAGGCGCGCGCCAGGATGGAGGGGCCGTCGAGCCGGTGGCCGAGGAAGTGGCAGCGCTCCGCGATCCCGAGCTGACGGGCGGAGCGCTCGAGGTGCGGGCGCCGGACGCCGTCTCCGATGAGGACGAGGTGCGCCTCGGGGCGCTCGCGCAGCACGTCCTTCATCGCGAGGAGGAGGTCGGTCTGGCCCTTCACCGGATGGTGCATGTTCGCGACGGACACGATGCCGCCCGGCTCCGGCGCGGGCGGCTCGGGCGCGAGCAGCGCCGCCCGGTCGAAGGCCTCGAGATCGAGCCCGTTCCGCACGACCACGATCCGGTCCGGCTCCACCCCCTCCCGGATCACCATCTCGCGGATGCAGAGCGCGTTCACGAGCACGCGGTCCGCGTGGCGCGACACGAATCCGAGCACCGGGCGCTTGTACCCGACGACGCTGTGGTTCAGGTCGACGCGGGTCACGATCGACGGCACGCGCGCGAGGTGGGCGGCGAGCGTCCCTAGGGTGTTCGTGTAGAGGTCCTGCGCGTGCACGAGCCCGATGCCGTTCACCCGGATGTAGCGGGCGATCCGCGCGATGACGACGGCGGTTCCGGGGCGGAGCATCGAGCCGCCCACGTCGAAGACGACCGGCCGGACGCCCACCTCGGCGAGATCGGCGAGCAGCTCCCCGTCGAGCTGCAGGCACGCCACCACCGGCTCGAAGCGGGTCCGGTCCATGGTGCGGACGTTCATCACGGTCTGCCGCTCCTGTCCGCCGAGCAGGAACCGGTTCTGGAACACCAGGACCTTGACCGGGCGGCTCACGACGCCTCCCGGGCGAGCGCCGCGCGCGCACCGGACATCCGCAGGAGCGCCGCCGCGCAGGCGAACAGGAAATAGAGGAACCACGAGAGCGAGTAGCCGTTCGCCATCTCGACGACGAGATACCCGGCGAGCGCCGCGAACACGGCCCGCGCGTCGATCCCGACGAGCGGATCCTTCCCCACGCGCCACAGCTGGACGAGCAGCCCCGCCGTGAAGGCGCAGAACAGGATGAAGGCGAGGATCCCGAGCTCTCCCACGATCTCGAGCAGCACGTTGTGGGCGATGTAGCGGCGCGCGCCCGCCTCGAGCGGCGCGTACCGGCCCCACGCGTAGACGAAGGCGCCGGCGCCGACCCCCGTGAGCGGCCGCTCTTCGACGATGACCCCGAGGACCTTCCAGGCATTCTCGCGCCCCTCGAGCGACTCGTCGTCCTCCAGGTTGGTCAGGGTGGACTGCCGCTTCCAGAAGGTCCCCGGCGCGAAGGCCCCGAGCCCGATCGCGAGGACGACCGCGGCGAGGATGCCCCGCGCGGCGCCGCCGCGCCCGCGCGCCATGAAGAGGAGCAGCGCGACTGCGGCGCCGATCGCCCCGGAACGCGAGTGGGTGAGGACCACCGCCGCGATCTGGGCGGCCGCCACGCCGTAGAACAGGAGCCGCGCTCGCCGGCTGCGCGCCGTCACCGCGGCATGCAGCGAGAACGGGAGCACCGCGATGATCGCCATCGCGAGGCGGTTCGGGTCGGCGTAGGCGCCGCGCCAATGGGCGCGGAAACCGTCGACGAGCGCGTCGTCGGTTCGCCAGACGTCGATCGCGCCGAGCGCCGGGCCGAGGGACGCGAGCGCGCCCACGAGCATGAAGCGGCGCAGCCGCGCGCGCGTGTCCACGACGTTCTGGACGGCGACGTACACGACCGCCATCTTCCAGGCCTCGCCGGAGGCGAAGAGCGTGTCGGGCTGCGAGATCGTCCAGGCGAGCGACGCGGGGACGAACGCGAGGTAGGCCCAGAGCGGCGCCGCACGCCAGCCGCCGACGCGGACCCGCTCTCCCGACACGAGGCGGTGTCCGAGCACCGCAGCCGCGCAGAGGCCGGCGGTCACGAACGCGAGCCGGAACTGCTCGAACCAGGGCCACCAGAACTGCGGGTTCGAGTAGAGCATGAGCATGAACGCGAGGGCCGCGCCGTGCGCGAGCGCGCTCCAGCGCCGGCTCGCGCGCTCGAGCCAGGCTTCGCGCCCGAGGAGCGCCGCGTCGAGGGACGCCGGCTCGGGCCCTCCGCCCATGCTCCACCCCGCGCTCACGACGCCGCTCGCTCCACGACGCCCGACCCGTCTGCGGCTGCCGCGGCGTCGGCGGGATCGGGCCGGTCACCGGGGACGCCGCGCGTCAGGCGCAGCGCCGAGAACACCCCCTCGAAGCTGCACGTGGCGAGAGCCTCGCTGTAGCCGAGCGGGCCGAGGGTGGAGCTCTCCCACAGCACCTTGCGCCGCAGGGCGAACAGATCGCACCCGCGGAGGTTCTCGCGGTCCTCGGTCGTCGAGCCGGTCTCGAACCCGGCGTCCCGCACCGCGCGGCGCACCGTCGGCGAGTGGTAGCCGTTCGGGTACGCGAAGTGACGCGGCGCGCGGCCGAGCCGAGCCGCGATCGCGTCGCGGCAGCCCTCGATCTCGCGCCGCGCCTCGGCGATCGGCAGGTTCGGGAGGACGGCGTGGTTGACGCTGTGCCCCCCGGCCTCGATCCCGGCCGCTGCGAGTTCGCGCAGCTCGTCCCAGTCGAGCAGCCGCGACCCGGGCGGAAGGTCGGCCGGCGAGATCCCGGTGCGCGCCTCGAGCGCCGCGGCGACCGCGAGCAGCGCCTGATGCGGCAGCCGCGCGATGAGCCGGTCGAGCGTCGTCGCCGGGCCGCCGCCCGCGCAGCTGGCGACGAGCGCCTGGAGCGGCGCCTCGAGCCCGGCGCGCCCGAGGGGCGTCCCCCGGCGGGCCAGCTCGCGGAGCGTCGCGAAGAGCCGGTCATGCGCGAGGCGCGCCTGTGTGCCGGTGAACGCCGTCGCGACGTACACGGTGGCGGGGATCCGGAGCGACGAGAGCACCGGGAGCGCGACCGCGTGGTTGTCCGCGTAGCCGTCGTCGAAGGTCACCGCCGCGAAGGCGCGCCCCGGACCGCGCGGACCCTCGGACAGCACGCGTGCGGCGTCGGAGAGCGAGACGATCTCCCAGGTGCGCCCGAGCTGCTCCAGCTGGCGGCGGAGCGTCGCCGCCGAGACGAGCATCGAGGGGAGCCCCTCGCGCGCGCTCTCGGAGAAGTCGAGCGTCGCCCGATGGTACGAGAGGAGCAGGACGCGCGCGCCTCCAGCACGCAGCTGCCTCAGCGCGCGGACCGCGCGGTGCGCGCCCGCGGCGAGGAGCGCCGCGGCTGCCGTGGCCTTCACCGTGCGCCGCACGATCCACTTCGGGCTCTGTTCGTAGCGATCGAGCATGTCTTTCCCCGTTTCAGCTCCGTGCCGCAGCGAGCGCGCGCGCGTCGAGACCGCGGCGCACGCGGCGGAGCGCCTCCCACACCCGCTCGGGCGCGACCGAGCGGGCGAGCCCGCGCGCCTCGCGCCACGCCCCGCGGGCGAGATGGGCGGCCTCCGCGCGCAGCGACGGGGCGAGGACGCGCACGGTGCAGGTCTCGCGGCGATCCCAGGCCCAGTCGAGCTTGTAGGGCTCGGTCCCGCGCAGGAAGTCGTAGTCGGCGAGCCCGCGCGCGTACGCGTCCTCCACGGTGCGGCCGACGAGGACGAGCCCGGGGCTCCGCGCCGACCAGGCGGGATCGTACCCCGACTGATAGTACGAGAACCGCCGTCCCTGCTCGATCCCGTACACGGCGGCGATCGCGCTGCCCTCGACGCGCAGCGTGTACAGCCGGAGCCAGCCTCGCGCGGCGAGCCGCGGCGCAACCTCACGGTGAAAGTCCTCGACCGCGCCCGCGGGGATCCCGGCGGATCCGCCCTCCGCGGCCCAGCGCAGGCGGTGGAGGCGCAGGAGCTCCTCGAGCGCCGCCGGGGTCGCGGCGGGCGAGGTCGACACGTCGATGCGGAACCCGGGCTGGCGCGAGAGCCAGCGGACGCGCCGCCCGTACGTCTCGCGGCGGCGCACGCGCGCGAGGTGCTCCTCGAAGGTGCCGCGCAGCGCGAACCCCGGGCAGGCGAAGCCGCGCTCGACCGCGAAGCGGGCGCCGCACGCCGCCGTGGCGCGCCGGAGCGCCGTCAGCGTCGGCGACCCGCAGGGCAGGTCCTCGAGATCGAGGACGTCCCAGGCGCCTGCGGCGTCGGCGATCGCGCGCGCGATCGCCTCGCGCACCGCCGCCGCGTCCTCCGCTCGCGAGAGCACGTCCAGGTGGTCCGCGCCCGTGACGCCGTTCCCGAGGAGGCGCCAGCGGCGCACGCCGAGCGGCCCCGTGCCGCCGACGAGGGCGAGCAGGCCGGCGAGCGCGCCGGCGCCGTCGCGAGCCTCGAGGATCCAGATCTCGCGCCGGGCGCCGAACGCGCGCCACCACGCCTCGAGCCACTCCCAGGAGAGGAAGGGCGAAGGATCGGCCGCGGCGTCGAAGAGCGCCGACCACTCCGCCTGGAGCTCGGCGATCCGGACCGGGTCGCGCGACGAGCGGACGGTGAGGACGCCGGGCGCGGCGCCGCTGCGCCCCCGTTCGCCCGGGGCGCTGGCGCGCGGAGCGCCTCGAGCTCGAAGCGTCACTCGAGCACCTCCTTCACCGCGCGGGCGACGCTCGCCATGTCCCCGGGGGCGAGATCCTGGTGGACCGGCAGCTCGAGCACGCGGCGACGCAGGCTCGTGACCTCCGGGAACTCGTCCGCCGGGCAGAGCGGGTGCCCCTCGCGCCAGAAGTCGACCGTCTCGACGCCGCGCGCGAGGAGCCTCGCCGCGACGGCCGCCTTGTCCTCGCAGAGCAGCGGGTAGAAGAGCGGGCACGCGCCGGCGGGCACCTCACCGAAGACCGGCGGCACCCGATCGCGGAGGCGCCCGAGCAGGAGGAAGTAGTTCCGCCGCCGCGCGGAGACGATCGCGGCCGGGTCGAGCCGGCGCGCCACCCGAGTGGAGAGCGGGCTCATCCCGAGGTCCTTCCAGGCGGGGTCGAAGGACATCGTGCCCGTCGAGACGGGCTGGAGCCCGGAGACCCCGCGCGCGAGCGCGTAGCCGCGCCGGACCGCGGCGCGGATCGCCTCGCCCGCGTCGCCGAGACGGAAGGCGAGGTTCGCGAGGAGGGAGCCGGCGGCGTGGGAGAGCGTCGAGGCGATGGGCGCGCGCGCGGGCACCGAGGGCGCGCCGCGCACCGCGGGGTCATTCACCACGAGCGCACCGCCGTTCGGGACGGGGAGCGTCTTGTAGAAGCAGAAGATGCCGAGGTGGCCCGTCGAGCCGAGCGGGCGCGATCCCTCGCCGGCGAGGAAGGAGAGCGCGCAGTCCTCCACGACGAGGAGCCCGTGGCGACGCGCGAGCGCGTTGACCTCGTCCATCGGCTGGGCGAACCCCGCGTAGTGGATGACGTAGAGGGCGCGCGTGCGGCGCCCGATCTTCCGCTCCGCGTCCGCGAGGTCGAGCCGCATGCGCCCGTCCACCCGCACGAAGCGCGGGACCACGCCGGCCGCCGCGAGCGCTCCCACCTCGACGCCGTGATGGTAGGCGGGGACGAGCACCTCTCGGCCGGAGAGGCCGAGGAGCCGCGCGCCGTGGTAGACCGCGTTCCGCGCGAAGTAGTAGAGCGTCGTCCGGGACGCGCCGAGCGGGAAAGCGGCGGGGAGGTCCGGGGCCAGCGGCGACAGCATCCCCGGCCAGAGCGTGGGCAGGGCGGGGATGAAGCGGCGGCGCGCCTCGCGGGCCGCCGGCCGGGTCCGAAGCGCGAGCGCGCGACTCATCGCAGCCACGAGAGCACCCCCTTCACGGCCGGACGAAGCCGGTGCTTCAACGTGTGCATGAGCCGGCCCACGAGAGAGGGGCGGTACACGTAGAGCCAATCGTGCGGGGCGTGCTCCGGCTCCCAGTCCCGCTTCCAGGGCATGTCCGGGCCGAGGAAGTCGAACCCGGACAGGCCGCGCGCCTCGCACTCGGCGAGCACCTCGCGCTGGAGGAGCTGCCCCGGAGAGACGCTGCCAAGCCGCTCGTCGTACGCGGTCTTCGGGAGGTGGTACACCCCGCGATGGACGAGCCCGAGGTGGACCGCGACCGGGCGATCGTCGAGGGTGAGGGCCCGGATGGCGAGCGCCCCTCGCGCGGCGGCGTCGCGTGCGATCCGCCCGTAGAACCGGACCAGCGCCGGGTCGAGCGCGATGGCGGTGCCGCCCTCCCCCTTCCAGCCGGCAGCCTCGAGCGCGAGGAAGTCGGCGAGCGCGGCCTCGACCTCGCCGGGGGCGCCGGCCCGCCGCAGCGCCACCGCGCCCATCTCCTCCAGCCGCCTCGCCCTCCGCCGCAGGTTCGCGCGGAAGCGCGCGCTCGTCCGCTCCTCGGCGGGCGTCCCGCCGAGCCGGACGCGCGGGCTCGAGATCGAGGCCCACCGCCCGGTGAGGTGCCGATCCGCGCGCGCGAGCGGCTCGAGCAGCGTCGAGGTCGGCCCGTGGCGCGGCACGTCGCGCAGCACGAGCGCGTCCCAGCGCACGCGGTCGCGCAGGTGACCCCAGAGCGCGGCCACCGCCGAGCCGGGGTCCGGACCGAGCACCCACTCGAACCGGCAGGAGTGATCGTTCGCGGGCGCGACGAGGAGGACGCGGCCGAGGGACCGCGCCTCGAGGAACGGCGCCATCCCGAGCGGCTCGCCGGTCGGCGCGCGCGCGACGAGCACGAGCGGCGCGGCCCCGGGCGCGAAGGCGTCGAGCCACGCCGCGATCCAGCCGTGCAGGACGAAGGGGGAGTCCGCCGGGCCGGAGGCGGCGAGCGCGTCCCACTCCGCGCGGAGCGCCTCGAACGCCGGGCGTCCGCGGACCTCGTCGACCGCCCAGCGCGCCGCCGGCGCGCCGCCGCCTCCTGCCTCGGCCGCTCGGAGCACGCTCGCCTCCTCACCGGGCGCGCGCGATCCCGAGGAGAGCGCGCGCGAGCTTCTGCGGGTCGTGGCGGGCCACGGCGCCCGCCGCGAGGAGGTCGAGCACGACCGGGACCGCGCCGAGCGCCTCCACCTCGGACCGGTCCACCGGCACCGGCGCCGCGCCCTCCGCCGCGTGGGCCGCGGCGAGCGCCGGCGGGAGCGGCGGGCGGTGGATGAGCGCGACGTCGATGACGTCGCCGAGGTGGCGCTGCACCGCCCGGAGGTGGTCGGCGGCCGAGTAGCCGTCGGTCTCGCCCGGCTGGCTGAGGAGGTTCACGACGAGCACGCGGGTCGCGGCGGTCGCGCGGAGCGCCTCGCGCATCCCGCCCGCGGCGACGCTCGCGAGCACGCTCGAGTAGAGGCTGCCCGGGCCGAGCACGACGACGTCCGCGGCGAGCACCGCCTCGATCGCCGCGCGCGGCGCCGCGACCGCCCGCGCCAGCCGGACCTCCGCGATCCGGCCTCGCGCGCGGGCGATGCTCGTCTCGCCGCGCACGATCCGTCCGTCCTCGAGCTGCGCCACGAGGTCGGCCGGCCCCTCCGACGCGGGCAGCACCCGCCCGCGCACCCCGAGGAGCGCCCCGGCGGCCGCCACCGCCTCGCCGAAGTCGCCGAGTCGCTGCGCGAGGGCGGTGAGCACCAGGTTTCCGACCGTGTGGCCGGCGAGCCCGCTCGCCCCGCCGAAGCGATGCTGGAACACGGCAGCGAGCGGGTTCGCTCCCGCGGAGAGGGCGACGAGGCAGTTGCGGACGTCGCCGGCGGCCGGGACGCCGTAGGCGCGCCGGAGCGCGCCCGAGCTGCCTCCGTCGTCGGCGGTCGTCACCACCGCGGTCACCTCGACCGGGCGGTCTTCCTCCGGCTCGACCCCGGCGGCGAGGCCGGAGAGCACGCGCGGAAGCCCGGTGCCGCCACCCGCCGCGACCACCCGGATGGCGCGGACCCCCGCGGCCGGCGCGAGGCGCGTGACCGCCGATCCCCCGAGGATCGTCATCGCGCCCCCCTCCCGAGCAGCACGACCTTGGCGGTCGCGAGCAGGCACACGAGATCGAGGAACAGCGAGGTGTTCTTGATGTAGTAGAGATCGTACTCGAGCTTGCGGCCCTGCTCCTCGAGCGTCGATCCGTACCCGTACTTGAGCTGTGCCCAGCCGGAGAGGCCCGGCTTCACGAGCTCCCGCAGGCGGAAGAGCGGCCAGCGCGCCTTCAGCGCGCTGAGGAACACCTCGCGCTCCGGACGCGGTCCGACGAGGCTCATGTCGCCGCGCAGGACGTTCCAGAGCTGCGGCAGCTCGTCGAGACGCGAGCGCCGCAGGAAGCGCCCCACGGGCAGCACGCGCGGATCCTCCTCTGTCGCCCAGGCGGCGCCGAGCTCCTCCGCGTCGCGCCGCATGGTGCGGAACTTCCGGATGCGGTAGGCGCGCCCCGCCCGTCCGGTCCGCTCCTGCGCGTAGAGCACGGGCCGGCCGTCGGTGACGAGGACGAGGAGGGCCGCGAACGCCATGACGGGCGCGAGCACGACCAGCATCGCCGCGGCGACGGCCACGTCGGTGAGCCGCTTCGCCACTCGCGTCGCGCGAGAGACGCGGAACCCCTCCTCGAAGATGAGCGCGCTCGGGCGGACGAGCGCGAGCGGGATCCGCTGCAGCGCGGCCTCCGCGAACCCGACGTCGTCCACGACGCGTCCGCCGCGCGTGCGGATGGCGAGAAGCGCCTCGACCGGGAGCCCCTCGCGCCGGTCCTCCATCGCCACGACCACGACCTGCGCGCGCAGCCGGCGCGCGATCTCCTCCACCGGTCCCGTCCGGACGAGGTGCTCCGCGACGGCGATCTCGCCGCCGCCGCCGCCGCCGGGAGGGGGCAGCGCGAAGCCGACCACCTCCCATAGGCCGTCCGCCTCGCGCTCGACGGCACGAGCGAGGTCGCGCGCGCGCAGCCCCGCACCGAGAAAGAGGACGCGGGTCGGCGAGCCGACCACCGCCGGCATGAGCGCCCGGGCGGCGATGACGCCGAACGCGCCGCCGGCCGCGGCGAGGACGAGCGAGCGGTGCAGCATCCAGCCGGGGAGCACCGTGGCGAGCGCGACGTCGGCGAGCGCGAGCGCGATGGTCGCGACGCCCAGGGCGCGGAGCAGCCGGCGCCCGTCGGCGCGATCGCGCACGGCAGCGTGCAGGTCGTAGAGATCGCCGAGGTAGAGCGCCCCCGCGAAGAAGAGCGAGGCGAGCGCGGCGCGCGCCACCGCCGGCGCGACCGGCGTCGCCGCGCCGCCCCCCTGCGCGGCGACCGGGCCGAGCGAGGCCCCCGCGAGCAGCGCCACGACGAGCACCGCCTCCTCGGCGAGGAAGTAGGCGGCCTTGCGCGGCGAGAACCAGTGGTTGAAGACGCGGACCAAGGCCGTTACCCCGCCTTCGCCGCAGGCTCCTCGCCGGGGTAGATCCAGCGGCCGTGCGCGACGGCGTCGGGATCGACGTCGTTCAGCACGATCCCCGCGGCGCGATCGCCGAGCGACTCGAGCGCGAGCCGGACGACCTGGCGCGGCGTCGCGCCCGCCCGGACGACGAGCAACGCCGCGTCGGCGTCGCCGGAGAGCCGATCACCGTCCGCGAACGCGAGCGCCGGCGGCGCGTCGAGGACGACGAGCTCGTACAGGGCGCGGAGCTGGTCGAGGAGGGCGGCGGCGGTCGGCCCGCGCAGGAGCGCGCCGGGATCGCGGTCCTCGCCGGCGGCGATGATCGCGAGCGGCCCGATTCGGCCGGTCGCCTGAGCGAGCTCGGCGCGCCCGGCGAGCACGTCCGCGACCCCCGCGCGAGGCGCGAGGCCGAGGAGGCGCGCGAGCGCGGGCCGGCGCAGATCCGCCTCGACGAGCACCGTCGGGCGCCCCTCCTGCGCCGCGGTGAGGGCGAGGTTCGCGGCGGTGGTCGTGCGTCCCTCGCCGCGTCCCGCGGACGTCACCGCGACGGCGCGAATGGGGCGCCGCACCGCGAGCCGCAGGATGCGCTGGTAGAGCACGCGGTACTGCTCGGCCGCGGGCGAGTCCGGCGCGGCGAGCGCGACGAGCCGCGGGTCCGGGCCCACGGCGGGGTGGGTGGCATGCAGGGTCTCGGCAGGCATCATGGTCGTTTCCTCCCGTCGCTACGCTCGGCCCGCGGGGCCGATGCGCGGGATGGCGGCGAGCACCGGCACCCCCATGGTTCCGGCGTCCTCGGGCCCCCGCACGGACGCGTCCAGCCACTCGGCCGTCCCCACCGCGGCGAGGCCCAGCCCCATCGCGGCGAACAGCGCGAGCCAGAGCAGCCTCGGCCGGTCGGGCGCGATCGGCTTCGAGGGCACCGCCGGCGCCTCCACCACCCGGAACATCACCCGCTCGTCCGCGGCGAGGAGCGCCTCGGCCGCCGCCGCGTCGGAGCGGCGCGACACGGCTGCCGCGTACCGGCCGCGCAGGATCTCGTATTCGCGCGAGAGCGCCGCGAGCTCCTGCCCCCAGCGCGGCGCCACGTCGACCCGCTTCTGGATCGCCCGCCGCTCCTCCTCCAGGGCGGCGAGCGCCGCGCGGTCATCGCGCACGTCGGCGTCGATGCGCGCGAGCTGCTGCTGGACCCGCTCGGTGCGGAACCGCGCCAGCTCGTCGTCGCGCCGTGCCTGCGCCTCCTGCCACTCGCGGCGGGCGCGACGCACGTCCGGGTGGTCCGCGCCGTAGGTGGCCTCGAGCGCCTGGAGTCGGCGCACCGCCGTGTCGAGCCCGGCCTCCGCGAGGCCGGGACCGCTCGGCCCCTCCGGGATCGAGGCGAGGAGGTCGCTCCGGCGTCGCCGCGCGTCGCCGATCGCGCCGAGGCGCATGTCCATGAGCGACTGCACCCGCGCCATCGCGCGGGCGTTCGTCTCAACCATCTCGGGGAGCTCGGCCACGTGCTCGAGCTTGAAGGCGAGGATGCGCGCCTCGTGATCCGTGAGCGCCCTGCCGAGCTCGGCCGCCTGACCGTCGAGCGTCTCGCGCAGGCTGCGCGCCTGCGCGACGAGGAGCTGGCGCGTCAGGTCCACGTAGAGACGGGGCAGCAGCTCGGCGGCGCGGGTCACCTTGTTGCGATCCTTCCCGCGCACCTCCACGACGAACAGGAGCGCGGGTGGGCCGCCGGCGACCTCGCCCTCGAGCCGGACCTCGATCGAGCGGCGCAGCCTCGAGACCGCCTCGTCCACGTCGTCGCGCAGGTCCGGGTAGTAGTCCGTCTCGCGGATCACCCGCTCGAGGACGGGGCGCGCGAGGACGCCGTGCTTCACGGTCCGCATGCGGTCCTCGAACGACGCGCCGACCTGGGCGGGGAAGAAGTCCGCCGGCAGCCGACGTGGCTCGATCTGGACGACGCTCGTCGCGGAGTACTCGGACGGGACGGCCAGCGCGGTGACGACGCCGACCAACAGCGCCGTTCCGGCGACTGCCAGGGCGAGCGTCCTCCGCCGCTTCAGCACGGCGAGCGCGTCGTGCAGCGTGTACGTCCGTTCCATGTTTCCCCCCCCGTTCCCCCGTTCCTCCCCGTTCAGCGCACCGGCAGCTCCCACCCGAGCCGCAGCCCGATCGTCGTCCTCGCGTACTGTTGCTCCGCGCTGTCGAGCCGGCCGTAGTTCGCGGCCGCGAGCGACAGCCGCACGCCGTCCTGGAAGCGCATGCCGGCCTCGGCCTCCGCCGCGTATCCGATGACGGCATCGGCGTCGCGCGGCACCGTCCCCGAGCGCCAGAATCCGCCCGCGCCTCGCGCGAAGTAGCGCCGCGCGAGGCGGCGCTCCACCCCGACCTCCCAGGCGTCGACGAGGCCCGGATGGGCGGTCGCGCCGAGACCGAGGCCGCGGCCCACGTTCGTGCGCAGGTCGAGACCGCGCGTCGCGAGCAAGAGCTCGACCCATGCCTCGGGCACCACCGCGCTCGACCCGGTCTGGGGCAGCCACAGCGCCGGACCGGCCCACGCGTTCACCGACGCGTGGCGCGTCGCCTGCCACCGCGCACGTGCCCGGAACGCGTGCGAGAACGCGGTCTCGTCCGGCTGCCCGGGCACGAAGCTCTGGAACATCCCGAAGCCGTAGGCTCCGCCGAGCTCGATGCGGTGCCCGCCGACACGCCAGAGCGCCTCCGCGCCGGGCGCGTGCATCGCGCCGCCCGAGCGGTCGTCGAAGACGACCGTCCGCTCGTTCATCGTCCCAGCGACCCACACGGTCCGGTCCGCGCGCCACTCGACTTTGCCCCGCCCCGTGACGAGCAGGGCGCTTTGCCGTCCGGTGCGGAACACCCCGACCCGGGCGAGGCCGGCCGGATCGAACGCCTGCGCCACCTGCACGTTCCCCGAGAGCATGCTCCGCCGGGTCGGACGCGCGTCGAGCCACAGGGCGCCCCGCTGATTCCAGATTCCGCCTGGCGCCGAGCGCTCGAAGTAGACGAAGTCGCCGCCGTAGCTGCCCCTCAGGTCCCAGAGCGGATCGTGCAGCCGGAGACCGACGTCAGGCGAGACGCGGGCGGTCCCCTCCCCGGCGCGGCCGTTGTAGAGCGGGTTCGAGTCGTAACCGCCTTCCAGGGAGAGGCGGGCGATGGGTTCCACGACCGTGCCCCCCGACGCCCGCGTGGCGCACAGGAGCGCGGCAACAGCCGCCGCCGTCTCCATGATCCGCCACGCACCCATCGCCCGCCTCAGCCTCGCGCTCCCGCTACGGCACGTAGAGGACATCCCCGGGCCTCAGCCAGAGCGCACCCGCCGCCTCCCCCTTCACCAAGTCGTGAAACGACAGCGACACGCGGCCGGTCTTGCCGCCGGTCTCCTGCCGCAGCCAGACCACCTCGTCCTTCGCGAACTCGCTGCGGCCGCCGGCGAGCGCGATGGCCTGCATGACCGTGATCGGGCCCCGCAGCGGGAACCCTCCCGGCTTCGTCACCTCGCCGAGCACGAAGACCTTCGCGCCGTTGATCTCGCGGACGAGCACCGCGACGGCAGTGTCCTGGATGTACGGCTTGAGCGCCTTCGTGAGCCCGGCCTGCAGCTCCGCGGGGGTCTTCCCCGCCGCCTCGACCTCGCCGGCGAGCGGCAAGGAGATCCGGCCGTCCGGCCGCACCGGCACGACGCGCGTCAGCTCGGGCTCGTGCCACACGACCACCTCGAGCACGTCCTCGCGGCCGATCCGGTACTCGCCCATCTCCGGGCGCTCCGCCGGCCGGTCGGAGGACTTCGTCGACGCGCACGCCGCCGCGAGAAGGACACCTGCCATCGCCGCCCTGTTCGGTCGCACCATCCGTGAGCCTCCCGGGACGCACCCGTCCCGAACGCGCGTCCCACCGAGCACGGCGCGTGCCACGTGTCCGACGCGGCACCCACCACGCCGCGTGGAGGCGCCTCCACGCGCGTTCCGACGGCCGCTCACGCGCGCAGCAACCGGCCGAGCGACGGGTTCGCCGTGACGCTCCGGCGCCGCGCGCGGCGAACCGGTTTCCTCACCATGGGAACCGCCCTGCCTGCGTTGCCGCGGGGGCGCCCGCGCATGACGTTCCCTGAGGGCGCCGCGGGGGCCGGGAAGCGAGGGACGCGGCGCGGGGGGGTGGAGATGCTCAGGGCGACGGTCTGGACCGTTGGACTGTTCGGGGCGGGCACGGCGATCTGCCGCGCCTTCCCATGGACGTGGACAGACCCGCTCGTGCTGCTCGGGCTCGGGCTCGCGCTCCTGTTCGTGTCGACGCGCACCGCCCGCGAGACGCGCGCGCCCGAGGACGTCCGCCCCGCCGCGACCGTCACGAAGGTCTCGGCGAGCGCGACGTCGGCCCCGGCGCCCATCGCGGCGGCCGCTGCTGCGGCTTCGGTGCAGGTCGAGCGGACCGCCTAAACGACCGATCGCGATTCGGAACCACCGGGAAGATTCCGTTCGCCCTGAGCGTAGGGGCGCGGAGCGCCCCGAAGTCGAAGTAGGGGCGCGGAGCGCCCCGAAGTCGAAGGGCGCCATGCGTCCCAAGGCGCGTGCTTCGACTTCGCGCCCGCTGCGCGGGCGCTACGCTCAGCACGAACGGTTTCTGTGATCGCGAATCGTGCTCGCCCGTTTAGGCGAGGAGGACCGCGGGCTACTCCGTCATCGCGGCGTCGCGCGGGTCGACGATCTCGCAGTCCTTGATCTTGTAGAGGAGCGCCTTGTAGCTGACCTGCAGCCGCTTCGCCGCCTTTCGCTTGTTCCAGCCGGTCCGGACGAGGGCGCGCAGGATGGCCTCGCGCTCGGCGATGCGAGCGGCGCGGCGCGCGACGTCCTTCAGAGGCGCGTCCTCGGACAGCGTGGCGTGGAGCGTCCCGACCCGCACCGCGTTCGGCACCGCGTTCGTGACGGGGTTCTGCACCCCTGGGGCGCGGTGCGCGATCGTCAGCTCGCCGAGGACCATGACGGGATCGCGCAGCACCACGAGCCGGCGGACGAGGTTCTCGAGCTCGCGCACGTTCCCCGGCCAGTCGTAGGCGTGGAACCGCTCCATGACGTCGGGGGGGACCTGCTCCAGACCGCCCTGGTACCGCGCCCGGTACTTCGCGACGAAGTGCCGGACGAGCGGGCCGATCTCCTCCTTCCGCTCGCGCAGCGGTGGGACGCGGATCGTCACCACGTTGAGCCGGTAGAACAGGTCCTCGCGAAACAGGCCCTGGCGGATCGCCGTGTCGAGGTTCCGGTTCGTCGCCACGAGGACGCGCGCGTCCACCCGCACCGGGCGCTTGCCGCCGACCCGGTAGAACTCCTCGTCCTGGAGGACCTGGAGGAGCTTCGCCTGGAGGCGCGGATCCATCTCCCCGATCTCGTCGAGGAAGATGCTCCCCTGATCGGCGAGCTCGAACTTGCCGGGCTTCTCCGCGTGGGCGCCGGTGAACGCCCCCTTCTCGTGGCCGAAGAGCTCGCTCTCGAGCAGCTCGGCCGGGAGCGCGGCGCAGTTGATCTTGACGAACGGGCGGCCCGCCCGGCGACTCGTCGCGTGGATCCGGCGCGCGACGACGTCCTTGCCGACGCCGCTCTCGCCGACGAGCAGGACGGGGACGTCGGTGTCCGCGATCCGATCCGCGAGCGCCCAGACCTGCTCCATCGCGCCCGAGAGGGCCGGGGCGGGCTCGGCGTCCGGCTCCGCCTCCGAAGCGGGCGGTCGGGGCGGCTCCGCGCCCGGCGGGCGCAGGCCCGGCCGCTCGAGGGCCCGGCGCAGCACGAGATCGAGCTCGTGGACGTCGAACGGCTTCGGCAGGTAGTCGGTCGCGCCGAGCTTCATCGCCCGCACGACCGACTCCGCCTCCGAGAGCCCCGACATCACGATGACGGGCACCCCCGGATCGCCCCCGCGCAGCTGCCGGAGCACCTCGAACCCGTCCGGCTCGGGGATGACGAGGTCGAGCAGCACCGCGTCCGGGCGGTCGGCTTGCGCGGCGGCGAGCGCCTCGGTGCCGTTTCGCGCGGGGCGCGGCCGCCAGCCGGCCGCGGCGAGGTACTCGCAAAGGGCGTCGCGGGCGCCATCATCGTCCTCGATGACGAGTACCTTGCTGTCGTGGTCCATTCCGGTTCCGTCCGCGGCGATGTCGTTGCCGCCGCTGAGAAAATGGGACGACCACCCGATCCCGGCACCGGCCCGAACGAAGCGGCGCCCCCTCGGCGTGGGGAGCCCGGGGGGGAGACGTTCCGCCGTGAGGTCCCGTGCCCGTGAACGAGCCCGAGCCCGAGCCCGGCGGATTCGGGCGCGGGCGCGGGCGCGGGCTCGTTTACGGGATCAGCGCAGACCGCTCAGTACACCTTCGCCACCTCCGCCCCGGAGAAGTAGGCGCGCAGGATCTCTCGGTACCCCTGCCCCGCCTCGGCGCGTCCCACCGCCCCCCACTGGCACATGCCCGCCCCGTGACCCCATCCGCCGCCGCGCAGGACCGTCGCCGCGCCGTCGCGATCGACGACGAACATCGCGGAGGGCAGGTTCCCGAGCAGCCGCCGGATCTTCAGCTCCCCCGCGATCTCCGCCCGCCCGGCGTCCCCGTCGACCTCGAGCACGCGAGCGCGTCCCGACACGCCGCGTGCGCGGACCGCGAGCGCGCGGACCCTGCCGACGCCGAGCGGCGCGAGCGCGGCATCCAGCTCGGCCTGTCCGAAGCGTCGCTCCCAGCGGTAGCGATCCTTGCGTGCGGCGGCGGGCCGCCGGCACCAGCCGTCGGGGGCGGCGGCGAGGAAGGCGCGGAGCCGCGCCTCGTCCGCGAGGCCCCGCGTCCATCGCGCCGCCTCGTCCGGCGGAAGATCCGGCAGGCCTCGCAAGCTCGGATTCGGCGCGTTCCCCCACACCTGGTCGTTGTCCTCTCCGTGGCCGCCGCACATCGCGGAGTACACCGCGTCGACGAGCGTCCGGTCGGCCCTCCCGAAGAGCGCCTCCCCGCGCGTGGCGCGCACCGCCTCGTCGCTGCGCGCCGTCCGCGCGGCGTCGCCGCGGTACGCCTGGCAGTGCACCTCCGCGCACAGCATGAACGGATCGGTCAGGTGACGCGTCCCAATCTGCGCGAGCACGTTCGAGCGGGCGGTGACGGCCTGCGCCTCGAGCGCCTGGAGGTGGGACGAGCCTGGCATCTCGCTCGGCACGAGGCCGCGCAGGAGCTCCTCGAGCGAGACCCCGTGGATCGCCGCGAGCGCCCCCTGCGCGTCGAGCGTCACGTAGAGGCGGCCGTGGTAGGCGCGGTCCTCGCGCGCCCGCGTGTTCGGAGCGCGCTCGTGCTCCACGCCCTCGACGACGAAGCCGCCGTCCCCCTCGACCTCCACCCACAGCGCCGCGTCCGCCTCGCCGAGCGGCGCGCCTCCCTCCGCCCGCAGCTCGAGCGTGCCGCGCGGCCGCGCCACGACCTCGGCGTGGATCGCGGGCCGCGCGCCGAGCCGGGCGCGCAGGTCGTCCGCCGCACGGCGCGCCCCCGGCTCGCTCCCGTCGGACGCCGCGAGCAGGAGCTCGCGCCGGTTGTCCACGACCCGTCCCCCGATGCCGTACACGGCGCCGACGACGCGAGACAGGACGAGCACCCCCTTCTCCTCGAACGTGCGCCGCACCGGCTCGAGCCGCTCGCGCTCGGCGAGCGGCGCCTCGGCGAGAAGCGGCTGGTGCACGATGGCCGCGGGCGCCGTCCTCCGCGCACGCACCGAGAGCCGCGCGCCCGCCGGGACCTCGACGGACCCGCCGCCGCGCAGCGCGACGCGCGCGGGCCCGCGCGGTCGGAACGCGATCTCGCGCTGCCCCTCCATGAGCCGGATGGTGACGAGCGGCTCGCCCTTGTCGGAGAAGTCGAGCCGGTGGCCCCAGAGCACCTCGAGCGGGTCGGAGAGGTCGGACGCCGCGGGGGGCGCGAGCGGCGCCGCCTCGGGCGCGGGCAGCGGCGGCGGAAGCGGACCGGGGACGGCGACGGTCGTCGCGCCCTCCGGCGAAGCCGGCGGGAGAAGCCCCGGCGCGCCGCCCTGGGCCGCAGTGGAGACCGCCGTCGGGTCGGGTGCCGCCGAGGCAGCCGGGATCGCGGTCGTCGCACCCGACGGATCCGGCTCCGCGGCCGCCGGCGGCGCGGTCGCGCGGCCCGTGGCGCACGAGGCGAGCGCGAGCACGAGCGCGAGCCTCCGCGCCGCGCGTCCCTGCCTTCGAGCCGCGGCGCTCCTCACGACTCGATCCGCGCCCCCTTCTGGGCCGCGATCCGCTCCAGCTCCGCGGCCGCGGCCGCGCAGGCTTCGGCCGGCGCGTCGGGGTTCTTCAGCGTCGCGATCGCGCGGAGCATCGCGTCGCGATCGCTCGCCTCGCGATCGCGGAGCGCTTCCACCATCGCGGCGACGGTCTCGGCGAGATCGACGAGCAGGTCGTGATCGCGCAGCGGGCGCGGGCGCGTCAGGATCCCGTCCGCGACCTGCCGGCAGGTGCGACGGATGGCGAAGGCCGGCCCGGCGATCCGGTGCGTGATCACCAGCGCCGCGCCGAGCAGGCAGATGAGCACGGCGGCGAGCGCCACCGCGACGAACACGATCCGCCAGCGGTCCTCGGCGGCGAGGGCGACCGCGATGGAGTCGCCCACCTCGGGATCGCCGAGCGCGATGACCCGGCTCGTCTCGCGGTACGCCGTCCACAGGAGCCAGCCGAGGCCGACCGACAGCACGGTCGCGACCGCGAGGAGGTAGCTCGCGAGCTTCAGCTGCAGCCCGGTGTCGAGCAGATAGTTCCGCAGCTTGCGCTTCGGCGGGCGCTGCTCCGGGCGCGCCGGCGGGATGGCCGGGGGGGTGGGCGCGGTCTCGGACGACCGGGTGGCGGCGGCGGGTTCCATGGACCCCCTCTGTTCTACCGCTCTCCAAGCTTTGCCGCGAGGTCCTCGCACAGGGTACGCGCGGCCGCCTCGATCGCCTTCGCGGAATAGGCCCCGAGCTTCTTGTCCGAGATGGCGCCGCTGGCGGAGAGGCGCGCCCCCCCCTCCAGCATCGCCGCCATCCGGCCGTCGTCCTCCACGGCCACGAGCGACGCCTTCACCGCGATCACCGTCTTCCCGCCCTGGGCGTCCACGTCGAGGCGGATCACGGAAGCCTTGAGGCGCATCCCGCCGCTGTCGACCACGGCGAAGCCGCGGCCGCGCAGCTCCCGGGCGAGCGCGTCGCGGAGCGCCCCGTGCGCGGCGGAGCCGCCCGCGCCGCCGGCCTCCTCGAGCGAGAAGGAGAGCGGCCCCAGATCGTCGATCGCCTTCGCGGCGGCCTTTCGCACGGAGTCGTCGGAGTCCGCGTCCGCGGCGGCGCGCAGCGTGGGGCGGGCGGAGCGGTCGCGGATCTTCGCGAGCGCCGCCACCGCGGCGAGCCGGACCGCCGACGAGTTGTCCGAGGCCACCGCCTCGCGCAGCGCCGGGACGGCCTCGACCGCGCCGCGCTGGCCGAGGACGATGGCCGCCTGGGTCCGGACCTTCAGCGACGAGTCCTTCCGGAGCGCCTTCATCGCGCCCTCGATCTGCGAGTCCGCGTGCGCCGACGAGAGCGCGAGGAGGAGGACGGCGGCGAAGCGGCGACGCATCTGCCTCGCAGCTTATCGTCCCGCGGTGGAATCGGCTTGCGCGGCGTCAGCAGTGGCGCGCCTACCTCCGCGCACAGGGCGCCCCGCCATCACTCCGCGCCGGCCGCGGCCGCGCGGAACTCCGCGTGGAGGCGGCCCGTCAGCGGGCCGGGCCGGCCGGCCCCGACCACGTGCTCGCCGAGCCGTGTCACCGGCACGATCTCGCGGACGGTGGAGGTGATGAACACCTCGTCCGCGCCCTCGAGATCCTCCGGGAGGAGCGGCGCCTCCTCGACGCCGATGCCCGCCCCGCGCGCGAGGCGCAGGACCACGCCCCGCGTGACGCCTTCCAGGATGCCGGCCGCGAGCGGCGGGGTGCGCAGGACGCCGCCCGAGACTGAGAACACGTTCGAGGAGGAGCCCTCGGTGACGAACCCGCGCCCGTCGAGGAGGAGCGCCTCGAACGCGCCCGCGGACCGCGCCTCCCGGACCGCGAGCACGTTCGGCAGGTGCGCCCCGGTCTTCGCGGAGGGGTCGATCGCCTCCGGCGCGGCGCGGCGGAGCCCGACGATGGCGACCTTCACCCCCTCGCGGTAAGCGCGGACGGGCGGGCCGGCGAGGGGCTGGGCGATGACGACGGCGACCGGGTCTACCGCGAGGGCGGGGTCGAGGCCGATCTCGCCCGCGCCGCGGGTCATCACGACGCGCAGGTACCGCTCGCCCACGTTCCAAGGGGCGGCCTCGGGGTCGACCGGATCGACGCCGCGCGACGCGTCGAGCGTGCGGGCGATCTCGCGCGCCGTGCGCGCCGCGTCCCACTTGAGCGAGAAGCCGATCCGCTCCGCCGAGTGGCGCAGCCGGGCCAGGTGCGCCTTCTCCTCGAAGGGACGTCGCCCGTAGGTCCGGATCACCTCGTAGACGCTGTCGCCGTACAGGAAGCCGCGGTCGAAGACCGACACGCGCGCGTGCTCCGCCGGGCCGAGGACGCCGTCGAGGTTCACCACCGTGGGCATGGGCGGACGATAACGCGGGCCGCGGCGGCGCGCGGCGCGTTCTCGACACGTGGGAAATGCGGTTTCCGATCGCGGGATCCCGGATGCGTCGCGGCCCTTTTCTTGACCCGGGGATCTCCGGTGATATCTCCCGGAATCGATGGAAGCGTCGATCGAGTGCACCCACTGCGGCGTCGTCATGACCGCCTGGTCCGCGCCCGGCAGCCCGATCCGCTACTACCAGTGCCCGTTCTGCGCCCGGACCCACAGCTCGCTCTACGGCGAGGTCTTCCGGCGCCGCGCGGGCGCGCGCGTTCTCGACGGCCCGCCGCGTACGGCGCGCGCCTCTGAGATCCCGATGCCCTCGCAGGACGACGTTCGCTGGGCGCGGGTCAAGGCGAGCGCGGCGCGCTGGTTCGCCCGGCTCGAGGCGGACGAGCGCCGCGTCGCGTCGCCCGCGCTCGCGCGGCCGCTCCGGGCGATGCCACGTGGCGACGACGTGCCCGAGCTCGACCCGGAAGAGGTCGTCGAGATCGCCGCCGCGGGGCGCAAGCGCTGAGACCCGTCTACAGCTGCATGTTCGCGAGATCCACCTGCCGGAAGCCGACGCCGACTGAGACGTCGGCGATCCCCCCGTCCTCGACTGCCAGCTCGCCCGCCTCGGTCGCGCGGCCGAACGTGAGCGCGACGACGCGGTAGCGGCCGGGACGGAGCTTCTTCAGCTCGAACCGGCCGGAGGCATCCGAGCTCGCCTCGGCGCCGTCGTTCACCTCCTCGGAGAGCGCGACGACTCGGACGCCCGCCACCGGCCTGCCGCGGACGTCCCGGACGGCGCCCGCGATGGCGCCGCCGCGGTGGAGGCGCACGGTCGGCAGCGGGTCGCGGGTGTTCACGGGGGCGAACTCCGGAAGATAATCGGGGTGGGTCACGACGAGCACGAGGAGGCCGCGGGGGACGCGCCGCAGCTCGTACCAGCCGCCGCTCCCGCTGACCCCGAGCGGCGCGACGCGCTCCGGGCGGATGAAGCGGAGCCGCTCGAGCTTCGCGGGGTCCGCGAGCGTCGCGCGCGCGCCGCTGACCGGCATCTCCGTGTCCGCGTCGAGCACCTCGCCGATGACGTGCTCGCCGTTCCCGAGCCGGATCTCCGGGATCTGGAGCTTCTTCCCGGACGCGCCCTGGACGTGGAACATGTTGGGCGCGAACCCGTCCGCGCGGACCACCACGCGGAACTCGCCCTCGGGTGGCGTGAGGATCCTGAAGCGGCCGTCGGGGCTCTCGAAGCGAACGTCGTTCACCGTGAAGGAAGGCACCGGCGCGCCCGTCGTGCGGAGCACCTGGCCGCGCAGCTCCCCGGGCGGCAAGGGGACGGCCACCGTCACGGCTGTGGCGGAGCGGGCTGCGGCGAGCAAGATGGCGAGGACCGGAGCGACCATGGGATACCTCCACGTTCCGGTGCGCTCCGGTGCATCGGGCACGCCCGTGCAACCAGGGATGACACATAGGAAACACAGGGGGTATCCCGCAGTCCGGGGTCGCGCCGGCCCCAATACCATGTTCGCGTGATATTCGTTTCCGGGCTCGGCACGGAGCGTTCGGCCGGGGTGGGCGCGTCCGGATGCTCCGCGCTAGAGTTCGGTCACGGGTCGGTGGCGCAATGGTAGCGCAAGGGCCTTTTAAGCCCGAGGTTGTGGGTTCGAGCCCCACCCGACCTACTTCCTGCCTCGAGCGTCGCTTCGCCGCGATCACCGCGGAGCGACGCCTCGAGGTGCGGGACACCGTTGCTGTCGGACGGGATCGCTCACCAGACGAGCGTCGCCGACGCGTTGACGTCGTCGAGGCAGTCCGCGGGGCGGGCCCGCTGCCAGAGCGGAGACCAGAACTCGTCGCTCAGCCAGCGTGGATCGGTGTGGTGCTCGTCCGCGATCTTCACGTGCAGGAGCTCGTGCGGGATCGGGGTGTCCTCCACGCACGGCACGCGCGGCTCGAAGGAGAGCCAGGCGAGGGTCGAGACCGCGATGACGCCCTGGTCGCGCCAGGTGCAGCCGCGGGCGTTTGTCACCGAGCCGCAAGGGATCTCGCCGTCCACGATGCGGAGCGTCATCCCGTAGAGCTGGCTCGGGTCGAGCCCCGTGTGCGCGCACGACTCCTCCACGAGATCGTGGATGCGGTGGCGGAGCTCGGGATCGGAGGCCCACGGCTGCTGCGACTCGACGTCGAGCGTCATACCGAAGAGATCGTCGTCGCGCGGCGACGCGCACCCCGCCGCGAGCGCCAGCGCGAGGAGCGCCGCGAGGGGTGCCGCGCGGACCGGGCATTCGGGTGCTGACCGACGCGTGCGCTGCGTGCGCCCGCCTGCCGCCTGTCTCACGCTGCCTCCGGGAGTGGACTCCCGGTTGTTCCACGCATGGTGGGGGATCCGGAACCCCCGAAGAGCGGGACAGCGCGTGCGCCGACGTGGTCGGCGCACGCACTCTGGAGCCGCGGTCGGTTGCGAGGCGCGTGAAGGCGCGGAGGTGGTAGCATCGGCGGCGATGACCCGGCCGCTGCGTGTGCTCGTCGTGGACGACAGCGAGCCGGTTCGCTCGCTTCTCGCGGCGGCGCTCCGGCAGCACGGCTTCCTCGTCTACGAGGCGGGTACCGGGACGGCGGCGCTGCGCGTCGCCTTCGACGTGCTCCCCGCGGTCGCGATCGTCGATCAGTGGATGCCGGGGATGACCGGCACCGAGCTCATCCGCCTCCTGCGCGCCGCCCCGCAGCCCGAGATCCGGGCCATGGCGATCATCGGGCTCTCGGGCCGTCCAGGGAGCGAGGCGGACCTCCTCGGCGCGGGCGCAGAGACGTTCCTGCGCAAGCCATTCGGGGAAGCGGATCTGATCGCTGCGCTCGAAGCCGCACTCGGCGTCGACCCGGACGCCGGCGCCGTTCCCGCCTGAGCCGCACCTCCCGCCGCGACCGCCCGGACCTCCAGGGACGGAGAACCGAGCGGGCGAGCGCCCCTCTATGCCGGCGCGTGGTCACACGGCCGGTTACTACATTGATGTGGGAAGGAGGGCGCCATGACCGATGCCTCGCGCGAGGAGCTTCGCGCGGATCTGCTCTCCCGCATCCCGCGCTGGTACTCGCCCTGGCTGCACCTCGCGTTCCCGGCGCTCGCGGGGATCGCGATCGTGGCCTTCGCGCTGTCCCTCGTCTCGGACCTGCGCACCTGGCAGCTCGCGTTCGTGCCGCTGTTCCTCGTCGCGGGAAATGCCATCGAGTGGCACGCGCACCGCGGGATCCTGCACCGCCGCACGCGCTTCCTCGAGGCGCTGTACGTCCGGCACACTCCGCAGCATCACGGCGTGTACGTCGCGGACGACATGTTCATCCGCGACTGGCGGGAGCTGAAGCTCATCCTCCTGCCTGCGTGGGGGGTCCTCGCGATCATCGCGGCCTCCTCGCCGGTGGCGCTCGCGCTCGCGGTGCTCGGCCAGCGGAACCTTGCCGCCCTGTGGGTGGCGAGCGCGGTCGTCTACGTGCTCTCGTACGAGTGGCTGCACCTCGCCTATCACCTGCCGGCGGAGGGCGCGATCGGACGGCTGCGCGTGACGCGCTGGCTGCGCCAGCACCACCAGCGCCATCACGCGCCGCAGCTCATGCAGCGCTGGAACTTCAACGTGACGCTGCCGCTTTGGGACCACGTCCGCGGGACGGTCTGGCACGCGACTGACCAGGCTCCCGCGCCGGCGCTGCCGCGCCGCGCGTGAGCGAACTTCCAAGAGATGACCCCACCGGGATTCGAACCCGGGTTACAGCCTTGAAAGGACCGTGTCCTAGGCCTCTTCGACGGTGGCGCAGCCATCGTCACGCGCGCCGTCAGGCGCGCGCCCGGTGGCGCAGCCATCGTCACGCGCGCCGTCAGGCGCGCGCCAGAGGCCGCTGCGAACGTTCGAGATGACCCCACCGGGATTCGAACCCGGGTTACAGCCTTGAAAGGGCCGTGTCCTAGGCCTCTTCGACGGTGGCGCAGCCATCGTCACGCGCGCCGTCAGGCGCGCGCCAGAGGCCGCTGCGAACGTTCGAGATGACCCCACCGGGATTCGAACCCGGGTTACAGCCTTGAAAGGGCCGTGTCCTAGGCCTCTAGACGATGGGGCCGCAAAGCCGCTGAAACGTACTGGGCTCCACTATGGCTGTCAAAGCAGCGGCATCCGACCGAACTCGTTGACCCCACAGGGATTCGAACCCCGGTTTCCGCCCTGAGAAGGCAGCGTCCTGGGCCTCTAGACGATGGGGTCGGCGGTCTAGTACCCCGTCCCCGGCGGGGATGTCAAAGGTTGCGAGCGGTCCCGGAGCGGGCGCTCATGCGAGTCACCTCGGATCGCAACGGGACGCCCGCCTCTTGCGACGCGTGACCGGAGGCGGCTCTCTCCACCGCGACGATCTTGCGGCTCTCGAGCGTCGCGATCGCGTCGAAGCGCGCCGACCGAGGTCGTGGATCCGTCGCTCGATGCAGCGGAGGACCCGCCGCGCGCCTTGCACCGCCACCGGGGCCACGATCATGGTGAATCGCTGAATCGCTGGCGCGGAGCGCGTGATGCCCGAGTATCGACAGGACGGCATGGGGCTCGCTGGACGAGCGTGGGGGACTGCGCTCGTCGCGACGGCCCTGCTCGTCTTCACCTGGCCATTCGTGCGCACCCCGCCGCTCGGCCTCCTCGGCTCCTACCTGCACCTCCTCGGCGCGTGGGTCGTGATCGTGGTGGCGATCGCCGCCACCGCGCGCGCGCTCGGACGGCGCAAAGCGGATGCGTGACCTGCTCCTGCCCGGCGCGGCCGTCACCATCTACATGGTGGCCCTCGTCGCGATCGCCCTGTGGGCGGAGCGACAGGAGGCGCGCGGCCGCCGCGTCGCGCACAACCCCGTCGTCTACTCGCTCTCGCTCGCGGTCTACGCGACGACCTGGACGTTCTACGGGAGCGTGGGGTTCGCCGCGCGCAAGGGCCTGCTCTTCCTCACGGTGTACCTCGGTCCGACGCTCGTGTTCGCAGGGGCCTGGTGGCTCCTCCGTCCGCTCATCCGCCTGAAGGACGAGCACCGCATCACCGGGCTCCCCGATCTGCTCTCGCTCCGCTTCCAGAAATCGCGCGCCGTCGCGCTGCTCGCGACGCTGGTGCTCGTCGTCGGCCTCGTGCCGTACCTCGCGCTGCAGCTCAAGACCATGATCTCCACGCTCGCCCTGCTCGCGTCCTCGGGCGGAGCGACGTTCGCCTACCCCGAGGCGGGCCGCCGCATCGGGCCGCCCCTCGTCCTGGCACTGCTCCTCTCCACGATCGCGGTCGGCCTCCGCCGCCTCCGCCCCGCCGAGCGCCACCCTGGCCTCGTCTTCGCGCTCGCCGTCGAGTCGGTCGTGAAGCTCGCCGCGTTCGTGCTGGCGGGAGTGTTCGTCGTCTGGGGGCTCTTCGACGGGCCGCTCGACGTGTTCCGCGCGGCGACGATCACCGGGGTCGGCGCTCCCTCGCTCCTCGGCGGCGACGGCGTGACGACCTGGCTGTGCCACCTCTTCCTGTCCGCGGTGGCGGTGGTCCTCCTGCCGCGCCAGTTCCACGTCACGGTGGTCGAGAACGCGAGCGTCTCGCACCTTCGCACCGCCATGTGGCTGTTCCCGGCCTACCTCCTCGCCATCAACCTCTTCGTCCTGCCGCTCGCCCTCGGGGCGCTGGCGCTCCGCGGCTCTCCCGAGACCGCCGACACGTTCGTGCTCGCGCTTCCGCTCGAGGCGCGCCAGCGCGCCCTGTCGTGGGCGGTGTTCCTGGGCGGGTTCTCGGCCGGGCTCGGGATGGTCGTCGCGGAGACCACCGCGCTTGCCACGATGATCTCGAACGACGTGGTCGCGCCCGCCGCGGAGACGTGGGCCCGCGCCCGCGCGCTCAGGCGCCACCTCCTCCCGACGCGCTGGGTCGCCGCAGCGCTGGTCCTCGTCGCCGCCTTCGCCTACGAGCGGGCGTTCGGGACGGGATCGACGCTCGTCTCCATCGGGTTCATCTCCTTCGCCGCCGTGATGCAGCTCGCCCCCGCGCTCGCGGGCGGCCTCCTGTGGCGCGGCGCGAGCCGCGCCGGGGCGCTCGCCGGGATCTCGCTCGGCACGGCGATGTGGGCCTACACGGTGGTGGTCCCGGTGCTCGCCCGCTCCGGCTGGCTCCCGGCGTCGCTGCTCGACCGCGGCCCGTTCGGGATCGAGGCGCTCGTCCCAGAGAGCCTCTTCGCCATCCGCCTCGACCCCGTCTCGCACACGGTCGTCTGGACGCTCCTCGTGAACGTCGGCGCGTTCGTCGCCGGATCGCTGCTCTGGCCGCCGGCGGCGCGAGAGCTCGAGCGCGGCCGCGTCCTCGTGGACGGCCTCGATGCGCCGGCCGCGCCCGTCGCGACGGCGCTGGGCGGCGTCCCGCTCGCGGCCATGGCCGAGAAGCGCGAGCGCGCGACGGAGCTCCTCGCGTCGTACTTCGGTCCGGAGCGGGCAGCGCAGCTCGCGGAGGAATGTCTCGCCCGCACCGGGGCGAGCGGCGGGAGCGAGCTGACCGCCTTGCAGCTCGCGGAGCTGCAGGCCCAGGTCGAGGCCACCCTCGCCGCCGCCATCGGGAGCGCCGGCGCGCACGCGGCGGTGCGCCGCGCCGCGCTCGTGAGCGAAGCCGAGGCGCAGGCGGTCTCGCGCGCCTACGCCGACGTCCTCGCGTCGATGCACCTGGCGCCGGACGAGCTGAAGCGCCGGGTCGACTATCACCGCGAGCGCGAGCGGCTCCTCGCGCGCGACGCGGCGCAGCAGCGGTTCCTCGCGGACGTGAGCGAGGGGCTCGGCGCCTCGCTCGACCCCGACGTGATCGCCGCGGCGGCCGCCCGCCTCGCCGTGCCCGATCTCGCCGACGCCGCGATCCTCTTCCTCCCCGCCCAGAAGTTCGGGACCGCCCGCATCGCGTTCGCGCACGAGGATCCGGGCGTCGCGCGCCGCGGCCGCGCGGCGCTCGAGGGGGCGCTCGCGGACCTCCCCCGCTGCGCCCCGGTGGCGCTCGCCCTGGAGCTGCGCCGCGCGCCGGCCGGCGCGGGCACCGCGGGCTGGCCCGGCGCGCTCGCGGAGGCGCTCCCCGCGGGCGGGCAGCTCGTCCTCCCGCTCGCGGTCCACCGCGAGGCGCTCGGGGTGCTCGCGCTGTTCGCCGATGACGCGGCCCGGCTCTCCTCGCCGGACGACGTGGCGCTCGCCGAGGCGCTCGCGCGCCGGATCGCCATCGCGCTCGAGAACGCCCGGCTCTACCGCGGGGCGGAGGACGCGGTGCGGGCCAGGGACCGCTTCCTCGCGGTCGCCTCGCACGAGCTCAAGACGCCGCTCACCCCGCTGCGCATCCGCATCCACGCGCTCGAGCGGCTCGTCTCCCGCGGCGCCATCGCCGAGGTCCCCAAGCAGAAGCTGCACGAGCTGTTCGCCGGCGCCGAGGGGCAGGTCGTGCGGATGGCGCGCCTCGTGGACGACCTCCTCGACGTGACGCGCATGAGCCTGGGCCGGCTCCGCCTCGCGCCCGAGCCGATGGACCTCCGCCAGAGCGCGAGGGAGGTCGTCGAGCGGCACGGCGTCGAGATCGCCCAGTCCGGCTGCCGCGTCACGCTCGAGGCCCCGACCCCCGTGACGGGCACCTGGGACCGGCTCCGCGTCGAGCAGGTGATCACGAACCTCCTCACGAACGCGCTCAAGTACGCGGCGCGCAGCGCCATCGAGGTGCGCGTGGAGGGGGACGAGTCGCACGCGCGGGTCGTGGTCCGGGACGAGGGGCCGGGAATCGCCGAGGAGGACCAGGCCCGGATCTTCCGGCCCTTCGAGCGGGCGACGCCGGAGTCCGGCGCCGGCGGCCTCGGTCTCGGCCTGTTCATCGTGCGCGAGATCGTCGAGGCGCACGGCGGCGTCCTCACGCTCCGAAGCGCCCCCGGGCGGGGAGCGACTTTCACGGTGGAGGTCCCTCGCGTGCCGCGCGCGCGCGCCTGAACCGCGGCGGAGCGCTTATGTTTCCCCGGTAGAGGATTCCTCGAGAGGAGGAAGCATGCCACCCCGAGAGGAGGAAGCATGCCACCCCGCGGCGTGAAGAGCCCGAAACGGAAGCGGCAGTACGAGCACATCAAGAGCTCGGCGAAGTCGCGCGGCGCGAGCCTGCGGCGTTCGAGGGAGATCGCCGCCCGGACCGTCAACAAGCAGCGGCGCAAGGCCGGGCAGACGAAGGGCAAGCGCGGGACGCGGAAGTCGCGCTGACGCCGCGCCTGGTTCGGAGGACGACCATGCAGGAGATCGTCTGGCGGAAGGTCTGCTGTCCGGTGGACTTCTCGGAGGAGTCGCACGCCGCGCTCCAGGTCGCGGTCGACCTGTGCAAGCGGCTCGGGGCGGAGCTGACGCTGCTGCACGTCGAAGACGTCGGCGAGGCCGACGTCGGACGAGCCGACGCCTGGCGCGAGGAGTCCGCGGCGGCCGGGGTGCCGGCGCGCACCGCCGAGACCCACGGCGACCCGAAGATCGCCATCGCGGACTGGACGAACCGGAACGGCTTCGACGCGATCGTCATGGGGACCCACGGCAGGACCGGCCGCGCGCGCGCCCTCGTCGGCTCGGTCGCGGAGAGCACGCTGCGCAGCGCGCGGTGCCCCGTGATGGTCGTCCACGCGGAGTGGCCGACCCGGCACTGACTACCCGGTCCGCCAGGGCTCGCTCGCGCGCAGGGCGGCCAGGATCGCCCGCGTCGAGGGCGAGCGGTTCAGCGTGTAGAAGTGGATCCCCGGCGCGCCGCGGCGGAGCAGGTCCGCGCACTGCAGGCTCGCGTACGCCACGCCGAGCTCGCGCGCGCCGTCCGGGTCCGCGCGGCGAACCTCCATCGCTGCGCGCAGCGGTGGCGGGATGGACGCCCCGCACATCGCGGTGAAGCGCTCCACCTGCTCGACGTTCGTGAACGGCATGATGCCGGGGATGATCGGCAGGGCGATGCCGGCCGCCCGCGCCCGCTCCACGAATCCGAAGTAGCGGTCGTTGTCGAAGAAGAGCTGCGTGACGAGGAAGTCGGCGCCCGCGTCCACCTTGGCCTTCAGGTTCTGGAGGTCGCGGGCGAGATCGCGCGTCTCGACGTGCCCCTCGGGGTAGGCGGCGCCACCGACGCAGAACCTCCAGCGCTCCGGCCGCGCGCGGATGAAGGCGACGAGCTCGCTCGCATACCGGAAGCCGTCGGGATGCGGCGTGAAGACGGTCTCGCCCTTCGGCGGATCGCCGCGCAGCGCGAGGACGTTCTGCACGCCCGCCTCCGCCACCTCGTCCAGCACCGCCGCGATCTCGTCGCGCGAGGAGCCGACGCACGTGACGTGCGCCATCGCCTCCACCTCGTTGTCGCGCTTGAGCCGCTTCACGAGCTCTACCGTCTTGTGCCGGGTCGAGCCGCCCGCGCCGTAGGTGACGGAGACGTAGGCGGGCCCGAGCGGTCGCAGCGCCTCGACCGTCTCGAAGAGCGACCGCTCCCCCTCCGCGTTGCGCGGGGGGAAGAACTCGAACGAGAAGACGGGCTCGCCGCGCTCGCGGGCGAAGCGGAGCAGATCGCAGATCCTCACGGCGGAGGGGAGATTAGCCCGGCGCCCTCCCGCCGCGCCACCTCGGATCAGCGGTTCTTCCAGGAGACGCGGTAGGCCGCGGCCGGCGGCGGGGGGCCGGGCACGATCCGCACGTCCACCGCCGGCACGTTCGCGAGCTCGAGGCCGCGCTGCACGATCCCGCGGTACCAGCCCGGCACGTCGCCGACGTCGTTCATCCAGACCTCGTCCTCGTTCGGGCCGACGACGCGGGCCCGGCTCTCCGTGAAGTTGTTGCCGAGCCGGATGAACGTCGCGGTGTACTCGAGGATCATCCGCGGCTCGATCTGCCGCGCGAGCGCCACCATCATCTTGCCGGGGTAGGACTGGATGAACGCGTCGATGTGATCGCGGCCGAGGCGGTACTGCGCCTCCTGCGGCTCCGTGCCCGGGTAGGCGCTCTCGGCGGCGATCGCGACGCCGCGATGGAACACGTCGGCCGGGTAGATCGAGAGGAGCGGCTCGTCCACCACGATGCCCGCCTCGCGCAGCCGCGCCTTCGCGCCGGCGTCCAGCCGTCCGTTCATCGCGCGGAGGAAGAACGCCTCGACCGCCACCTGGTAGATGTACCGATCCGCCATCCCGACCCTCTCGAGACCTGATCACAGCGTACGCACGGACCGGGCGCAAGGTCCATCCGAGCGGCCCCGGGGAGACCGGCGCCCACCACCATTGACAGGCGCACGAACGGCCGTCATTCACTACGGACGCGCATGCCCGGATCCCCCCGCTACATCACGCCAGAGGGTTTCCGACGCCTGGCGAAGGAGCACGCGCGCATCTGGAGCGTCGAGCGGCCGCGCATCGTCGCGGAGGTGGAAGCCGCCGCGGCCCTGGGCGACCGCAGCGAAAACGCGGAGTACATCTACGGCAAGCGCAAGCTGCGCGAGCTCGACCGCAGGCTGCGCTTCCTGTCGGAGAGGATGGATGTGCTCACGGTGGTGGCGCCGAAGCCCCACCCGGGCGGGCGGGCGTTCTTCGGCGCCTGGGTCACGGTCGAGCACGAGGACGGCGAGGCGCGGACCTACCGGCTCGTCGGACCCGACGAGTTCGACGTGGCGCAGGGGCTCATCAGCGTCGAGGCGCCCCTCGGGCGCGCGCTCCTCGGAAAGCGCGAGGGCGACAGCGTCCTCGTCCGGCGACCGGTCGGGCCCGTCGACGTCACCGTCGTCGAGATCCGCTGGACGCCGCCGAAGAGCGGGCGCGACCGATGAGCGACGCGCCGTTCGACCGCGCCGCGCAGCGCGCCCTGCTCGAGCGCAGCGTCCGCGTCCGCCCGGGAAGCGTCCTGTGGGACGCGCCGGGCTCGACGCTTCTCGACGTCTTCTCGGGCAAGTCGCTCGCGCTCGACTTCGCCCGCGTGGCGGCGATGGAGCAGCGCACCGACGCGGCGAGCCGCCGGCCCTACCTCGCGATCCGGCTCGACTCGGGCGTCGAGGTCGCCGTCGCCGATCAGGGCATCGCCTTCGCCCCCGTCACCGCCGGCACCGGTCCGCTCGATGGGCTCCCCGCCGCCGTCTGCTTTCGCGACCTCGCCGCCGCCGAGAATCGACTCGAGCACTTCCTCCTCGACCACCCGGGCGAGCCTCCGGGGCGCGAGCACGTGGCGCTGTTCCTCCTGTGCCTCGCGGTCGTGGACGGCGCGCGGGCGGTGGGATTCGGCGTGTCGTCGGAGGAGCGGCGCCTCGAGCGCCTCCTCGCCGAGCTCGAGGCGCGGCGGCGGGGCTGATCCCGCGCCTCGTTCCACGCCTACCTTGCAGGCGTGACGCGCGGGGTCCCGGTCGGTGAGCCGAGCGATCGCGTCCGGCGGCGCCTGCGCGCCGCGGGGCGGTTCGCGGACGCCGCACGGCTCGCGATGCGGGGGCTGCTCCGGCCGCTCGCGGACCTCGGCCGTTTCGCGCCGGGGCTGCGGCGCGGCCGCCGCCTCGTGCTCGTGCAGGTGGACGGCGTGTCCCACCGCCGGCTCGAGCGGGCGATGGCGGACGGCTGGATGCCCGCTCTGGCCGCGCGGCTCGCGTCCGGCCGGCACCTCCTCGCGACGAGCCGCAGCGGTGCGCCCGCGTCCACCCCCGCGTTCCAGGCCGGCCTGTTCTACGGGGTGTCCCCGAGCGTCCCGGGCTTCGTCTGGTTCGACCGCGAGACGCGGCGCGAGGTTCGGATGGACCGCCCCGAGGACGCGGCCGGCGTCGAGCGGAGGCTCGCGCGCCGCGCCCCCGGTCTGCTGCGCGGCGGCACCTCCTACTTCTCGATCTTCTCCGGCGGCGCCGCCCTCCCGCACTTCTGCCTCTCGGGGCTCGCCGGGGACTCCGAGTTGGACTGGACCGCGCCGCATGTCGGGGCGTGGGACGCGCTCGCGTCGACGCTCGCCCAGTCCGTCGTGACCGCGCGCGGCGCGCTGCGCGTCTTCCACGAGGCCGGGGAGGGGCTCTGGGACGGAGTCCGCTGGTCCCTCACGCTCGGCCGCATGAAGCACGAGCCGCGCTTCTTCGCCCATCGGCTCATCTTCGGGGCGATCTTCCGCGAGCTGGCCGTGCAGGGGATCCTGGTGGACCTCTCGCGCGGGATCCCGGCGGTGTTCGTCGACTTCATCGGATTCGACGAGACCGCCCATCGCCGTGGACCCGATGCGGAGGCGGCCCAGCGCTGCCTCGCGACGATCGACGTCGCGCTCGCGATGATCTTCGCGGCCGCCGACGCCGTGCCGGAGCTCGGCTACGAGGTCCACGTCTTCTCCGACCACGGCCACGTCCCCACCCTCCCGTTCGAGTCGCTCGCCGGGGCGCCATTCCCCGAGTTCGTCGCGCTGGCGGACCGAGGCGCGCCCCTCCCTCGCGGTCCAGGGGCGCGGCCCGCGGGGGAAATCCTCGGCGCACACGCCCGCGGCGCGCGCATGGACGGGGTCGCGGTCGCCGAGGCGGGAGACCTCGCGCACGTCTACTTCCTCGAGGATCCCGGCCCGCTCCCGCTCGACGGCCTGCGGGCGCGCCACTGGCGCGCGCTCGCCGCGCTCTCCGCGAGCCGCGCCGTCGGGCTGCTCGGGGTCCGCGGCGGCCGGCGCGGGTTCGCGCTCGTCCGCGGTGACGTCCTCGACCTCGCCAATCCGACGGACGTCGAGCGCCTGCCTCACCCGGATCCCGGGCTCGTCGCGACGTACCTCGCGGACCTGCTGGCCCTCCCGGAGAGCGGAGACATCGTCGTGCAGGGGTGGCGCGGCGAGGGGCGCGCCGTCGTCGCGTATGCTTGGGAGTTCGGCTCGCACGGAGGCATCGCGCCGGAGGAGCTCGAGTGCTTCGTCGTCCATCCGGCCGGGTGCGCCTTGCCCTTCGCCGACGCGACCCGGCCCTCGCAGCTCCACGCGTGGTTCGAGGAGATCCGCGCCGGCGCGCAGGAGCCGCTCCTGCCGGAGCGAGATGGCCGGGAGCGGGGCGCTCCCGGTCCGTGAGGGGCCCGTGCGGATCGTCTCCTGGAACCTCCACGCGATGGCAGGGTCGGACGGGCGGAGCGACCCCGAGCGGATCGCGCGCGTGGTCGAGCAGCTCGGGGCCGACGTCGCCGGCCTGCAGGAGGTCGGAACGCCGGCGCTGCCGGCGGACGTGGCCGATCCCGCTGCACTCCTCGCCGCGCTCACCGGGATGCGCAGCGCGTTCGGCGCGACGATGCATCACCGGCTGGGCTTCGCGTACGGAAACGCGGTTCTCTCGCGCCACCCCATCCAGGCGATCCGGAACTACGACCTGTCGGTCCCGGGACGCGAGCCGCGGGGGTGCGTCCGGGCCGACGTGGAGCTCGGCGACGCGGTCGTCCACTTCTTCGCGGCGCACCTCGGCCTCCACTGGCGCGAGCGGCGACGCCAGGCGGCGCAGCTCCTGTCGGCGGACATCCTGCGCGACGCGGCCCTCGCCCACCCGCTCGTCCTCGTCGGCGACTTCAACTCGATATCCAACCGCTCGGCCGTCCCGCGCTGGCTCAGGCGCCAGCTCGTGGACTGCGCGCTCGATGCGTCCAACGAGGCGCCCACCTTCCCGTCGGCGTTCCCGCTCCTCCGGCTCGATCACTGCTACGTGGACGCCGCGTTCCGGGTCGTGGCGGTCGAGGTACACCGCTCGCGGCTCGCGCGGCGCGCGTCGGATCACCTGCCGCTCGTCGTCGAGCTCGAGCTCCTGCCGGTCGCTCGGCGTCCCCCCGCTGCCCGGCAGGTCGAGACGTCGGGCGTCTCGACCGTGCTGCGCCCGGCACGTCGCCCGGTCGGGTGATCGTGACGGTCCCCGTCGATGCGCACCCTGTGATGGCGAGCCCGCAACGGGCGGACGAACGGGCGGGAGGGGATACGAGATGGCGATGAACTGGAATTCGATGCGGAAGATGGTCGACCGCGACCTCGTGCTGGAGCGGCTCGGCCTCGAGCGGCGGACGCCCGCCGGCGATTTCTTCACCGGGCTGGGGCTGTTCTCGATCGGAGTGCTGGTCGGCGCCGGCCTCGGGCTCATGTTCGCGCCGAAGCGCGGCAACGAGATGCGCTCCGCGCTGAACGAGGCGTGGAGGAACCGCGGGAGGCGGTCGCAGGACTTCCAGCGCGACCTCGGCGTCGAGGGGGGGGTGCCGCCCGCGCCCGCCTCCGGTCACTAGCGCTGCTCGGGGGCCACCTCGGGCGACGAGAGCGCGGCGATCCGCGACCAGAGGGCGTCGGAGCCGGTCCCCTCCACGGCGGAGAACGGCACGGCCTCGCCGCGCTCGAGGCCGAGCGCCTTCTCCACGTCGTGGAGCGCCGCGCCCACGCGCGTGCGCGCGAGCTTGTCCGTCTTCGTGGCGGCGACGATCACCTGGCGGCCCCCGTCGCGCAGGAACGCGAGCGCGTCGTGGTCGCTCTCCGCGGGCGCGTGGCGCGCGTCGACGATCAGCACGATCGCGCGCAGCACGTCGCGCCCGCGCAGGTAGTCCTCGATCATCGCCGCCCATCGGTCCCGCTCCGCCTTCGACACCTTGGCGTAGCCGTAGCCAGGCAGGTCGCAGAAGCGGATCTGGCGCGGGCGCGCCGCCTGAGTCGGCCGGAAGGAGAGATCGAAGAACTGGAGGGCACGGGTGCGGCCGGGCGTGTTCGACACGCGGGCGAGCCCCCTGCGCCGCGCGAGGGCGTTCAGCATCGAGGACTTCCCGACGTTCGAGCGCCCGACGAAGGCGACCTCGGGGAAGGGCCCACGCGGCCACTCCTCCGGCCGCGTCGCGGTCTTCGAGAATTCGGCCGAGACCACCTGGAGCGCCACGCCTGCCTCCTCGCCTACCTGCCGCGCGCCGGCGCGTCTTGCCAGTGACGGATGAGCGGGAGCTTCCGCCCGTACTCGAAGCGGACGAGGCTCGGGGTGGACTCGGTGTGGCACCCGGCGCAGGTCTTCTCGCCCGGGGCGGCGAGCCCGAGCGCGCGGGCGAGCTCCGCGTCGCGCATCACGTACCGCGCGGCGTAGAGCCGCCCCGGCCCGTGGCACGCCTCGCAGGAGACCCCCGTGACCCCGTCCTCCAGGGCCGGCGCGTGGCACGAGAGGCAGCGCTTGTCGTTGCGATTGCGCTCCGGGAGGCTCTCGCGCGCCCGCGCGTGCGGCGAGGCGCGCCACGCATCGTACGCCGCGCGGTGACACGCCTTGCAGGTCTCCGCCCCGATGTTGTCCGCGGCGGACGCCACCTGCGCCGGCGCGAGGGCGGCGAGGGCGCCGAGGAGCACGAGGGCGGGCAGGCGGGTCACGGTGCGCGGAGTATAATGCCTCATGCGCTCGATCCGCCTCGCTCTTCTGCTCGCCGTCGCGCTCGCCCCGGCGCTCGCTGCGGCGCGCGCCTGGAAGGGGATCATGCCCGGCGCGACCACCCAGGCCGAGGTGACGGAGAAGTTCGGCGAGCCCACCACCAAGACGAAGCGCACCGGCCGGACCGTCCTCGCGTACTACGGGGAGCAGGCGTTGGACGGGACGCGGCAGGCGCAGTTCCACGTCGACGCGCAGGGCGTCGTCGTCGAGATCACGATCTTCCTCACCGCGCAGCTCGACGCCGAGTCGATCGAGGGGACCTACGGAAAGCCGCCGCAGCGCACCTTCGTCGAGGACACGTTCCAGAAGGTCTGGGTGTACCCGGCGTCCGGCGTGACCGTCTACTTCAACAAGGACGGGAACGTCGAGGCGCTGACGTTCGGGCCGGGGACGAAGGGACAGGCGAAGGCGTCCGGGGGCGACAAGGAGCGCGCGGCGCAGGCACAGCCCGCGACGTCCCGCTAGCTTTCTGGTCACGTGCGCGTCATCGGGGTCACCGGAGGGATAGCGAGCGGCAAGACGACCTTCGCCGGCTTGCTGCGCGCGCGCGGCGTGCCGGTGCTCGACGCCGATGCCCTAGCGCGGTCCGCCGTCGCGCCCGGCTCCCCCGCCCTCGCCGAGATCGCCCACGCCTTCGGGCCGGACGTCCTCGCCGCGGACGGGTCGCTCGACCGCCGCCGGATGGCCGATCTCGTCTTCGCGGACGCGGGCGCGCGCCGCCGCCTCGAGGCGATCACGCACCCGGCGGTGCGGCGCGCGGTGGAGGAGGAGACCGCGCGTCTCGCCGCCGCCGGACACGAGCTCGTCTTCTACGACACCCCGCTCCTCTTCGAGGTCGGCCTCGAGCGGACGCTCGACTCCGTCGTGGTGGTCTGGGCGCCGCCGGACGTGCAGCGGGCGCGGCTCGCCGCGCGCGACGGCCTGGGCCTCGCCGAGGCGGACGCACGGCTCGCCGCGCAGCTCCCGATCGACGACAAGGCGGCGCGGGCCGACTTCGTCGTGGAGAACACCGGCGCGCCCGCGGCGCTGGGCGCGAAGGCGGACCGGCTCCTCGCCGACCTCCGACGGGGCCTCGGGCGGAAGCTTCCCAACTCCGCGCCCGTGCGCTATTGACCGCGGAAGATGGCTCCCGCCCGCGTCCACTTCGTCACCGGCTTCCCCGGCTTCATCGGGAAGCGCCTCGTACGGCGCCTCGCCGTGCAGCAGGCCGGGAGCGGCGCGCGCCTCGTGCTCCTCGTGCAGCCGAAGAACGCGCGGCTCGCCCGCGAGGCGCTCGCGGCCCTGGGCGTCGCGGGCGAGGTGGTGGAGGGCGACGTCGAGCAGATGCACCTCGGCCTCTCCGGCGCGGAGTTCAAGGCGCTCGCCCGCGATGTGACCGACATCTGGCACCTCGCCGCGCGCACGCTCGGCGCCGACCGGACCGACCTGCGTCGGGTGAACGTGGACGGGACGCGGAACGTCCTCGACCTCGCCGCGGCGGCGCGGCGGCTGCGCCGGCTGAACCACTTCTCGACCGCCTACGTCTCGGGCGATCGCGTCGGCGTCATCCTCGAGGACGAGCTCGCGATGGGCCAGCGCTTTCACAACGCGTACGAGGAGACGAAGTTCCAGGCCGAGCTGCTCGTGCGGCGCGCCCAGGCGGACCTCGCCGCCACCATCTACCGTCCGTCGATCGTGGTGGGCGACTCCCGTACCGGCGAGATCGATCGCTTCGAGGGGCCCTACGCGCTCGCCATCCTCCTCGTGGCGTCGCCGCTCGCGGTGCCGCTTCCCCTCCCCGGAGACGCGGTCGCGCCGCTCAACGTCGTGCCGGTGGACTTCGTGGTGGACGCCGTCCTGCGCATCGCCGAGGACCCTGCCGGCGCCGGCCGGACCGTGCACGTCGTCGACCCCTCCCCGCTCTCGGCGCGCCGGGTGTACGAGATGATCGCCGCGCACGCCGGTAAGAAGCTCCCGACGGTCTCCATCCCCGCGCGCGTGTTCCAGGCGCTCCTGCAGCTTCCCCTGCTCGAGCGGCTCTCGCGCGTGCACCGACCCGCGATCGACTACGTGAACCACCTCGCCATCTACAACTGCCGCAGCCTCCTCGAGCTCCTCGACGGCACCGGGATCCAGTGCCCGCCGATCACGAGCTACCTCGACCGGCTCATCGAGTTCGTGCAGGCGACCTTCGCGAGACGCCGCGAGCAGGAGCTCGAGGCGGAGGCGGACGACCCGCTCGATCCGCGCCCGCCCGCGGCGGGGGGCGCGCCACGATCATGAAGCGGCTCGGCGACTTCGCGGTGGGCGACACGTTTCACGCGACGCGGGAGGTGGATCCCTACCGGCCCGTCTACTACGCGGCGGCCTCCGGCGACTTCAACCCGATCCACGTCGATCCGCGCGTCGCGCGGGCCGCCGGCTTCCAGGGCGCGATCCTCCAGGGCATGTGCACGTACGCGTGGCTCGCGGAGGCCTGCGTCGAGTACCTGGGCGATCCGGCGCGGCTCCGGCGCCTGCGCGTCCGCTTCTCGAGGCCGCTGCAGGTCGGGGACGTCGTCACGTTCGACGGGCGCTGCACCGCCGTCGAGGGCGCGACGGTGCGCCTCGAGGTCTCGGCGCGGAACGGGACCGGCGACGAGGTGCTGAAGGGCGCCGTCGCCGAGGGCCGCATCGAGGAGGAGGCCTGATGCCGGTCGACCGCGCCCACCTCGGCCGCCGTTACGGGCCCTTCACCTTCTCCGTCGGCCCCGAGCACGTCCGGAGCTTCGTCGCGGCGGTCGGCGGCGGCGTGCCCGGGCGCGTCTTCTCCGCCCCGCCGGATCGCGCGCACCCGCTCACCTGGGACGAGGAGGCGGCGAAGGCGGGCCCGCACGGCGGCATCGTGGCGCCCCCCGGGTTCGCGGCCACCTTCGCGATCGAGCCTTTCGCGCGGGCCATCTCGGACCCCGACCTCGCGCTCGACCTCTTGCGCCTCGTCCACGGCGAGCAGGAGCTCGAGTTCCTGGAGCCGATCCGGCCCGGCGACGTGCTCACGACGACCGGGTCGATCAGCCGGCTCGACAGGCGGGGACCCCTCGACATCGTCGAGGTGACGACCGCCACGCTGAACCAGCACGGCCGCACGGTCGTCCGCGGCGTCTGGACGGCCGTCGTGCGCGGCTGAGCCGCTACTTCGCCTTGCCGGCTGCCGCCAGCGAGCGGCGGTGCGCTTCGCTCGACTCATCGTGGATGAGCCCGCGCACCGCCTTCTCGAGGTCCGGCGTCATCGTCTCGTTGTGAACGTCCTTCGCGTGGCGCCCGGCCTGGCTCAGGATCTCCTTCTCGTCGTTCCCCCGCGCCACGAAGTCGCACTCCATCCCGGAGTCACGACAATGCATGTCCTTCATAGCTCCCTCCCTCCCCATCGAGGTGAGAGCGGAAAGCCCTGGCGGCCACGCCTCCTGCGGGTCCAGACGCCCTCGCTAGTCCTCCCCGGCGCCGAGCAGCGCGGCGAGGCCCGGCCCGCTCCGCGCCTCCCCGAGCCGGCGGACCGCCTCGAGGTGGTGGAGGAGCAGCTCGCGGTTGTCCCCCACGACGAGGTTCTGGAGCTCGAGCGCGCCGATGCGGTCCTCGGGCGTGAAGGCCGGCTCCTCGACCCGCTCCATCGAGAGCTTGTGCGGCGCGTAGCTCATGTACTCCGCCTTCGTGTCGAGCACCGTCCAGTCGTCGCCGCGGCGCAGCTCGACCGTGACGGACCCCGTGACCGCCGGAGCGAGCCACCGCGTCAGCGCGTCGCGGAGCATCATCGCCTCGGGGTCGTACCACTTGCCCTCGTAGAGCAGGCGGCCGAGCCGCCGCCCGAGCGTGAAGTAGAGGTCGAGGGTGTTCTCGTTGTGGATCGCGGAAAGGAGCCGCTCGTAGACGAGGTGGAGGAGCGCCATCCCGGGCGCCTCGTAGACGCCGCGGCTCTTCGCGTCGATGACGCGGTTCTCGATCTGATCGCTCATCCCGAGGCCGTGCCGCCCGCCGATGCGGTTCGCCTCGAGGAACAGCTCGTACGGCGAGCCGAAGCGCTTCCCGTTCAGCGTGGCGGGGAGGCCCTGCTCGAAGGTGACGGTGATCTCCTCCGCGGCGATCGCCACCTCCGGCTTCCAGTGGGCCACGCCCATGATCGGGTTCACGATCCGCATGCCGGTGTCGAGCCGCTCGAGATCCTTCGCCTCGTGCGTCGCGCCGAGCACGTTCGCGTCCGTCGAGTAGGCCTTCTCGGTCCCCATCTTGTACGGGAGCTTCCGGCGCTCGAGGTACTCACTCATCTCCTTCCGGCCGCCGAAGGCGGTCACGAAGGCCTGGTCGAGCCACGGCTTGTAGATGCGCAGCTCGGGGTCGACGAGGAGGCCGTACCGGTAGAAGCGCTGGATGTCGTTCCCCTTGTGCGTCGAGCCGTCACCGAAGACGTGGACGCCCTCCTCGCGCATGGCGTGCACGATCGCGGTGGTCGTCACCGCACGGCCCAGCGGGGTGGTGTTGAAGTACTTCTTGCCGCCCGAGCTGAGGTGGAACGCGCCGCACTGGATGGCGGCGAGCCCTTCCCGCACCATCGACTCGCGGCAGTCGATGAGGCTCGCCTTGACGGCGCCGTGCTTCAGGGCGGCGGGCGGGATGTCGGCTGGGTTCGCCTCGTCGGGCTGGGCGAGGTCGGCGGTGTACGCGTGGACGGCCATGCCCTGCTCGGACATCCAGGCCACCGCACAGCGGGTGTCGAGCCCGCCGCTGAAGGCGATGCCGATCGCGGTGCCCTTCGGCGGAAGCGACTTGTAGATTCGGCTCATGCCCCGCGAGGTAGCAGAAAATCCGGCGGGGTTCCAGCCGGTCGTTCCCGTGAACGCGCCCGTGCCCGTGCCCGCGCCCGCGCCCGAAGAACAGCCGGGCTCGGGCTCGTGTTCGGGCTCGGGTCTGTGGACGACTCTCGACCGCCCGCTACGTCTTGACGACTCCGTCCGCGATCAGGTTGGCGAGGATGCGCGCGGTGTCGAGCCGGGGGAGGCCGGAGAGCGCAAAGAGGGACTCGTAGTCCACGGTCCCGTCGATCTGGGCGAGCAGGAACCCGGCCCGATGGTCGAGGTTCAGCCAGAGGACCTCCTCGGGCTTGATGGCGAGGCGCGGGATCGCCGAGGGCGAACCGAGCTTCGACTCGTACATCGAGATGAGCGTGGCTTCGTTCTGGCGGAGGTAGTCGCGCGCCTCTCCGTGATCGGGGTCCACCTGGAGGATCTTCTCGATGAGCTCGAGGGAGCCCGAGAAGTCGCCCAGCGCGAACAGCTCCTTCGCGGCGGAGAGCCACACGTCGATGTCGTTCCGCGGCGAGACCGGCGCCCGCCGGGCTCCCTCGGGAACGAGCGGCCGCAGGTCCGACTTCTCGGCGATGGCGCAGAGGTCCAGCCCTCCGGACGGCTCGAGGATGATGGTCGCCGCGGCCGCCGGGCCGTCGTCCCACGGGGAGGGGGCGTACTCCTCCGGAGCGGGCGTCCGGCCCGCAGCTCGGGCGCCGGTCGGCGACGCGACCGGCGGCGCTGCGCCGCCGAGCTTGTCGAGGTACGTGCGGGCCCGCGCGTTCCCCGGCTCGAGGCGGAGCACCTCCCGGAAGGCGGCGCGCGCGTCCTTCTGCCGCCCGGCGAGGTAGGCCTCGATCCCGCGGTCCATGAGGTCGGCGACGGCCATCACTTCGCCTGCGGCCGTGCCTGGGAGGCGAGCCCCTTGAAGAGCTGGAGGGTCCGCTCGAGCCCCTCCTCCTCGCGGACCAGCGCGGCGAGATCGCGGGTGTCGAGGGCGGTCCGGACGCGCGACACGACGCCCTCCGCCTTCTGCACGGCGTCCTTGCCGAACCGGGTCCGATCGAGCGCCTCGTGCACCGCCGGCAGCAGCGTCTCGATCTCCGCGAGGGCGGCCTGGACGCGCTCCCGCTTCTCATCGAACTCGCCCGCGACCGCCTTCCGCTCGAGCCGATCGTCGATCTGCTCGTCGAGGATCCGGCGGAGCTCGTCCTCGGTGAGGCCCGAGGTCGCGGTGACCGTGATCGACTGCTGCTGGCCGGTGTCCACGTCGCGCGCCGACACGCCCACGATCCCGTCGGCGCTGATCTCGAAGGTGACCTCGATGGACAACTCTCCGCGGCGCGCCGGCCGGATCCCGTCGAGGATGAACTCGCCGAGCAGCTCGTTGTCGATGGCGCGGTCGCTCTCGCCCTGGAGCACGGCGATCCGCACGGAGACCTGGTTGTCCTGCACGGTGGTGAAGAGGTGCGTCTCGCTCGTGGGGACGGTCGTGTTCTTCGGGATGACCGTCTGGAAGTAGCCGCCCACCACCATGAGCCCGAGGTTCTGGGGCGTCACGTCGAGGAGGAGGACCTCGTCCCCCCGGCCGGCCGGCTCGACGAGCGCGTTCGCCTGGATGGCGGCGCCGAGCGCGACCACCTCCTCCGGGTGCACGCCGCGGGAGGGCTCCCGTCCGAAGAAGTCCCTCACCGCCTTCTGCACGCGCGGCATGCGGGTCATCCCGCCGACGAGGATCACGTCGTCGACCTGCGACGGGCGCACGCCGGCGTCCTTGAGCGTCCGCTCGGCGACGTGGATGCAGCGCTCGACGAGCTCCTTCGTGAGCTCCTCGAGCTGCTCGCGCCCGAGCTGCTTGTCGAGGTGGAGAGCCCCCTTCCCGTCCCCGCCCGCGACGAGGAACGGGAGGTGGATGGAGGCGCTGGGGACGGAGGACAGGTCGCACTTCGCCTTCTCCGACGCGTCCCGGAGCCGCTGCAGCGCCATCTTGTCCTGGCGCAGGTCGATGCCGCCGTTCTCCTTCGCGAAGGAGAACGTGAGCCAGTCCATCACGCGGCGGTCGAAGTCCTCGCCGCCGAGGTAGGTGTCGCCGCCCACCGCCACGACGTCGTAGACGCTCTTGCCGATGTCGAGGATCGAGACGTCGAAGGTGCCGCCGCCGAGATCGAACACGACGACCTTCTTCTCCACCTGCTTCCCGAACCCGTACGCGAGCGCGGCGCTCGTCGGCTCGTTGATGATCCGGAGCACCTCGAGCCCGGCGATCTTCCCCGCGTCCTTGGTCGCCTGGCGCTGGCCGTCGTTGAAGTAGGCCGGGACCGTGACGACCGCCTTCTGGACAGGGCGACCGAACCAGGCCTCCGCGTCGGCCTTCAGCTCGGCGAGGACCATCCCCGACACCTCGGAGATCGAGACGGTCCGGCCGGCGAGCTGCACGCGGACGTCGTTTCCCTCCGGTCCGGCCATGAGCTGGTACGGCAAGACCCGCCGGGCGTCCTCCACCTCCCTCGAGCCCCAGCGCCTCCCGATGAGACGCTTCGCCGCGAACACGGTGTTCTCCGCGTTCGTGATCGCCTGCCGCTTCGCGAGCGTGCCGACGAGCTTCTTGCCGTTCTTCGCGACCGCGACGATGGAGGGGGTGAGGAGCTGGCCGCCCCGGGCCGGGATGACGCGCGGGACGCCGTCGCGCACCGTCGCGACGACCGAGTTGGTCGTCCCGAGGTCGATGCCGATGACGGGGTCGAGGTCGCTCATCCGAGGAAGCCCCAGCGCAGCTTCTTCAGGCGCTCCTTCGCGCCCTCGAGCTCCGGATCGAGCTGCAGCGCCCGCTCGAACGCCTTCCTCGCCTCCTTCTTGTCCCCCTCGAGCTCGAGGACGACGCCGAGCGCCTCGTGCGCCACCGCGCTCCGCGGGCCGACCCTGAGCGCTCCGTCGGCGAGCGCGCGGGCCGCGGCGAGGTCCCCGAGCTGGGCCGCCGCCCTGGCGCCGTGCGCGGCCGCGCGGGCGTTCGTGGGGTCCGCCTCGAGCGCCTCGCGGAACGCGGCGAGCGCCGCGTGCACGTTGCCGAGCGCCTCCGCCTCGAGCCCCTTGCGGAAGAGCTCGGCCCCCTTGGCCGCGGCGGCCTTCTTGCGGGCCTCCGCCGCGAGCGCGACGATTTCCCGGTTCTGCGGGTCGAGCCCGAGCGCCAGCTGCAGATCGTTCGAGCTCTGGCTGAAGCGTCCCTCCGCGAGCGCGACCTTCCCGCGCTGGACGAGCTCGCCGATCCGGCCGGCGCGGGCGAGGAGCGGATTCTGCCGCGCGAGGCGGGCGCGCCGTTCGTCGGCGCGGCGCTCGTCCTCGAGCTTGCGGGCCTCCATCCTCGCGAACTCCTCCGGCGGCGCGGTCGCCCGGGCGTAGGCGGCGCGCTTCGCGTCGTCCGCGAGCACGTCTCGCGCCTCGGTCGCCCTCCGGAACACGCGCTCGAGCCGCGCCCGGTAGCTGCCGAGCCGCTTCCCGGGATAGCGATCCGGGTGGAAGATCTTCACCTTCTCGAGGTATGCGCCCTTCGCGGCCGCGGCGGGGGCGTTCCAGGGAATCCCGAGCACCTCCCAGTGCGTCCAGCGCGCGAGGTTCGCGTCCGCGACGAGGATCTCCTTTCGACGCTCGACGTCGACGTCGACGTCCTCGGAGAGGTCGGCCGGGTTGAAGACGAATCCCTGATGACGTTCGACGCTCACGGCGCTCGGCCCCCACACCTTCCCGAGGTGAGATTAGCGACGGGAGCCGCGCAGGGTCAACGCGACGCAAGGCATGGGGCGCCTACCATGAGCGGGGGACACGGCGGCGCCCTCCCTCATCGGCCGGCGAGGAGCAGCTCCAGGAGCGCCTTCTGCGCGTGCAGCCGGTTCTCCGCCTCGTCGAACACCGCCGACTGCGCCCCCTCGAGGACGGCCTCGGTGATCTCCTCGCCGCGGTGGGCCGGCAGGCAGTGCAGGACGATCGCGTTCGGGCGCGCGCGCTTCATGAGCGGCTCGTCCACGATGAACCCTGCGAAGTTCCTGCGGCGCTCTTCCGCCTCGGCCTCCTGCCCCATGCTCGCCCACACGTCCGTCGTGACGACGTGGGCGCCCGCCGCCGCCTCGGCCGGCGTCCGGAACAGCTTCGCCTTCGTCCCGGCCCGCGCGAGGAGCGCCGGGTCCGGGTCGTAGCCTTCGGGGCAGGCGAGCCGCAGCTCGAACCCGAGCAGCACGCAGGCCTCGAGCCAGCTGTTCGCCATGTTGTTGCCGTCGCCGATCCAGGCGACCGACAGGCCGCCGCGCGAGAGCGCGTCGGCGCCGAAGCGCTCGGTGACGGTGAGGAGGTCGGCCAGGAGCTGGCACGGGTGGGACGAGTCGGTGAGGGCGTTCACCACCGGCACGTCGGCGTACCGCGCCGTCTCCTCGAGCTTCTCGTGCTCGAACGTCCGCACGACGAGCCCGTCGAGATAGCGCGCCAGGACGCGCGCGGTGTCGCGGATGGGCTCGCCGCGGCCGAGCTGGGTGTCGCGGGGCGAGAGCATCATCGTGTTGCCGCCAAGCTGGTAGACGGCGACCTCGAACGAGACGCGGGTCCGGGTGGAGGCCTTCTCGAACACGAGCCCGATCGTCATCCGCTCGAGCGGCCTCGGCCCGCCGTTCCCGAGGAGCTTCCACTCCGCAGCGCGCTCGATGAGCTCGAGGAGCTCGGAGCGGTCGAGATCCGTGAGGCGGAGGAAGTCGCGCTTCGTCCGGGTCGTCCGGGCCATGTCAGCCTCGAGCCGCCGCCGGAGCTGCGGCGACGGCGGCGGCGAGCCGCTCCACCGCGAGATCGGCCTCGGCGGGAGTGAGGGTGAGCGGCGGCGCGAGCCGGAGCACGTCGTCGCCGATCGCGTTGACGAGCAGGCCGCGCTCGCGCGCGCCCCGCATCACCTCGGCGGCGGCGACACCCCGCAGCACCACCCCGAGCAGCATGCCCCGCCCGCGGACGAGCTCGACCCGCCCCTGGGATCGGAGCCGCTCGATCCCTTCGCGGAGCCGCGCCGCCGCCTCGCGCGAGCGCTCGAGGAGGCCGCCGCGGAGCTCCGCGAGCACCGCGAGCGCGGCGGCGCAGGCGAGCGGATTCCCGCCGAACGTCGAGCCGTGGCTGCCGGGCGTGAGGTGGACGCCGACCTCCTCGCTCGCGAGGAGCGCGCCGATGGGGAAGCCCCCTCCGAGCGCCTTCGCGACGGACATGAGATCTGGGAGGATCCCGTGCCCCTCGTGCGCCCACATCCGACCGGTCCGGCCCATGCCGCTCTGGACCTCGTCGAGGCACAGGAGGACGCCCCTCCGGCGCGTGATCTCCCGCGCCGCCTCGAGGTAGCCCTCCGGTGCGGGGATGACACCGGACTCGCCGAGGATCGGCTCCACGAGGAACGCGGCGGTCCGGGCGTCGAGCGCGGCGTCAAGGGCGTCGAGATCGCCGAAGGGGACGTGCCGGACGCCGGGCACGAGCGGCTCGAAGCCGTGCTGGTATTTCTCCTGTCCGCCCACCGTCACCGTGAAGAGGGTGCGGCCGTGGAAGGAGTCCCGGCAGGAGACGATCTCGTTCCGCTCTGGGCGGCCGAGGTCCGCGTGGAACTTCCGCGCGAGCTTCAGCATCGCCTCGTTCGCCTCCGCCCCGCTGTTGCAGAAGAAGGCGCGCCGCGCGAACGGTGTGACGGCGAGCAGCGCCTCGGCGAGCTCGATCTGGCGCGGGACGAAGTAGTGGTTCGAGACGTGCCACAGCGTGCGCGCCTGCTCCTCGAGCGCGCGCACGAGCGCCGGGTGGCAGTGGCCGAGCGCCATCACGGCCACGCCGCCGAGGAAGTCGAGGTACTCCTTCCCGTCGGCGTCCCACACGCGCACGCCCTCGCCGCGGACGAGCGCGACGGGCTGCTGGCGGTAGTTCGGAGTGAGCGCCCGCGCCGCGCGCTCGGCCCACCCGGCGTTGCCGGTCATACTCGCGCTTATAGCACGGGATCGCCGGCGGGGCCGGCTCTGGCCGTCACAGTATGTACCGCGACAGGTCCTCGTCCGTCGCGATCCCCTCGAGGCGGGTCCGCACGTAGGCGCCGTCCACGACGATGCGCTGTCCGCGCAGATCCGCCGCGTCGAAGGAGAGCTCGTCGAGGAGCCGCTCCATCACGGTGTGGAGCCGGCGCGCGCCGATGTTCTCCATCCGCTCGTTCACCTCGGCGGCGATGCGCGCGACCTCCTCGACCGCCTCGTCGCGGAACAGCACGTCGACGCCTTCGGTCGCGAGGAGCGCGATGTACTGGCGGACGAGCGAGCTGCGCGGCTCCTTCAGGATGCGGACGAGGTCCCCGCGGGAGAGCGGCTCGAGCTCGACCCGGATCGGGAACCGCCCCTGCAGCTCGGGGATGAGATCCGACACCTTCGCGACGTGGAACGCCCCCGCCGCGATGAACAGCACGTGATCGGTCTTCACGACGCCGTACTTCGTCGTGACGTTCGAGCCCTCCACGATGGGGAGCAGGTCGCGCTGGACGCCGCCACGCGACACGTCCGGCCCCTGCCCCCCCGCGTCGCGGCCGGCGATCTTGTCGATCTCGTCGATGAAGACGATGCCGGCGTTCTGGGCCCGGTCGAGCGCCTCGCGCACGACCCGCTCCATGTCGACCATCCGCGACGCCTCGTCCTGCGTGAGCAGCTCGAGCGCCTCCTTCACCTTGAGCCGCCGCTTCCGCTTCTTGGACCCCCCGCCCAGCATCGAGACGATCGGGTTGTTCCCGATCGACTGCATCATGTCCTGGAGCCCCTGGGCCATGTCCTCCATCCCGGGACCCATGAACGGCATCACCGGCATCGACTTCTCGGCGACCTCCACCTCGACGGCGTCGTCGTCGAGCGTCCCGGCGCGGAGCTGGGCGCGTGCCTTGTCGCGCCCGGACTTCGTACCGGCGCCCGGCTCCGCGGACGCCTCGTCCGACTGGCCCTGCACGCGCCCGAGCACGCTGCGGAACCCCAGGCCGATGCCGGTGGAGAAGCCGAGCGCGTCGAGGACCTTCTCCTCGGCGGCCTCGCGCGCACGCTCGCGGAGCTTCTCCGTCTCCTCCTCCTTCACGAGCTTCACCGCCGCCTCGACGAGATCGCGGATCATCGAGTCGACGTCGCGCCCGACGTAGCCGACCTCGGTGAACTTCGAGGCCTCCACCTTCACGAAGGGCGCTCCGGCGAGCCGCGCGAGCCGCCGGGCGATCTCGGTCTTGCCGACCCCGGTCGGACCGATCATGACGATGTTCTTCGGGAGGATGTCGTCGCGCAGCTCCGCGGCGACCTTCTGCCGGCGCCAGCGGTTGCGCAGGGCGATCGCGACGGCGCGCTTCGCCTTCGTCTGGCCGATCACGTAGCGGTCCAGCTCGGCGACGATCTCCTTCGGGGAGAGGTCCTGGGCAGGTCGGGTCGCCATCAAAGCTCCTCGATCGTGAGGTTCGCGTTCGTGTAGATGCAGATGTCGGCCGCGATGCGGAGCGCCTCCTCGGCGATCTGCCGCGCGCCGAGCGTGGTGTGGCCGAGGAGCGCCCGCGCCGCGGCGAGCGCGTACGGCCCGCCCGATCCGATGGCGACTGCGCCGCCGCCCGCGACGGCATCCGGCTCGATGACGTCGCCCGCGCCGGAGACGACGAGGACGTGCTCGCGGTCGGCGACGACGAGGAGCGCCTCGAGCCGTCGCAGCAGCCGGTCGGTGCGCCATTGCTTCGCGAGCTCCACCGCGGCGCGCGGGAGCGAGCGCGCGTGCTCCTTCAGCTTCTTCTCGAAGAGCTCGAAGAGCTGGAACGCGTCCGCGGTGGCGCCGGCGAAGCCGGCGAGGACCGCACCCTCCGCGAGCCGCCGCACCTTCCGCGCGGTCGCCTTCATCACCGTCTTGTCGAGCGTCACCTGTCCGTCGCTCGCCATCGCGACCTTGCCGTCGCGGCGCACGCACAGGACGGTCGTGCCGTGGAGCCTGTCCATGGAGGGATGGGTAGCGCGCGGCGCTCCCGCCGGCAACCGCGTTCACTTCGCGCGGGGGTGCGCGCGGTCGTAGACCTCGGCGAGCCGCTTCCAGTCGAGGTGGGTGTAGCGCTGCGTCGTCGAGAGCGAGGCGTGGCCGAGCAGCTCCTGGATCCCGCGAAGGTCGGCGCCGTTGCCGAGGAGGTGCGTCGCGAAGGAATGGCGAAGCACGTGCGGGTGCACGTGGCGCGGAAGCCCGGCGGCGATCACCCAGCGGGAGATCCGGCGGGCGACCGAACGTGCCGAGAGGCGGCCGCCGCGGTGATTCAGGAAGAGCGCGTCGCCGCTGCGTGGAGCGGCGAGGCGCGGCCGCGCGTCGTCGCGGTAGCGCCGCAGCGCCTCGGCCGCGGACCGCCCGAAGGGGACGATCCGCTCCTTCCTCCTCTTGCCGAGGACGCGCACGAGCCCCTGCTCGAGATCGACGTCGCACGCCGCGAGCCCCGTCAGCTCGGAGACCCGAAGACCGCTCGCGTAGAGCAGCTCGAGGAAGGCGCGGTCGCGCAGCGCGAGCAGGCCGGCCGTCGCGGCGGGCGCCTCGACGAGCGCGGCCACCTCCTCCTCGGGCAGCGCCTGCGGCAGCCGCTTCGGCCGGCGCGGGCTCGCCACCGCACGCGCCGGGTTCGCGGGAGCGAGCCCCTCCCGCACGAGGAATCGATAGAAGGAGCGGAGCGTCGAGAGCTTGCGGCCGAGGCTCGCCGCGCCCGCGCTCCCCGCCGCGCGCGCGACGAAGGCGCGGATGAGCGCAGGGGAGGAAGGCACGAGCGCCGCCCCCTGCGCCGCGAGAAACGAGGCGTACTGCGCGAGATCGGCGAGGTAGGCGCGGAGCGTGTGCGCCGAGGCGCGCTTCTCCGTCTCGAGATGGACGGCGAACCGCCGGATCTCGGGAGGGAGCGTCGCCGGGTCGAGCGCCATGCGGAGGGCGTATCACCGCCCGCGCCGGGCGGGAACTTCTCGGCCGAGCCCCGGGGCGCAGGGCGCTCAGGGGATGACGTTCACGCGGGCGGTGCCGCCTCGCCCGAAACCGCCGCCGAGCGCGAGGACGAACGTCGGCGTGTAGCGGCTGCCGGCCGACGTCGAGGTGATCCCGAAGGTGTCGAGGTCGGGGGTCGACTTCCAGAAGGGCAACGTCGCATCCGCCTGGACGAAGAGGCGGATCGTGCTCGCGCGCAGCACCTCGAAGCCGAGGCTCAGCTCACCCTGGATCCCGCTCCCGCTGTAGACGACTGGCCCGTCCGTCACGGCGGCGCCGCCCCAGCTCAGCCCGGCGCCGGCGTAAAGGCTCGAGCTCGAGCTGGCGCCCGCGAAGTAGTAGGCGAGGAGCCGGACCCAGGATCCCGAGACGTTCGTCTCGCGGTCGCCGTAGGTGTCGGTCTGGTTGCTGTGGGAGATGGCCAGGTTGAAGAAGGAGAGGTCGATGCCGAGCGCGTCGAGCTCGTACCGATATCCGAACCCGAAGGCGGGACCCGCGGCCGAGCTGCCGCCGCCCGTCGTCATCCCGTAGCCGAGGCGCGCGTACCAGAGCGAGTCCGCCTCGGCGCGACGCGGCGCCGCCTGGTTCGCGGTCACGTTGTCGCGCGTGAGGGCGCTGCCGCTGTTCGACATGGCCGTACCGGAGAGCAGCGACCGTACCATCTGGTCGTACGCGTTCGGCAGATCCTCGATCGTGCGGAGCGTGACCGTGCGGGTGCCCTGGGGACCGGCGACCGTGGCGGTGACGCTGTTCCCGAGCCGCACGTTCTGGACCCGGTAGAGCGCGGTGCACTGCGCGTTCCGCGCCGAGACCTTCTGCCCGTTCGTCTCGAGCGCCTGCAGGAACACCGAGCGCGCGGCGGCGCGATCCTGCTCCGAGAGCGTGTCGCGCTCCGCGTCGATCTCGACGCACGCGTCGGCGGCAGCCCGGGTGGCGAACGCGACGGACACAGCGGCGAATCCCAGCACGGCAAGACGGCGGATGGACACGATTCCCCCTGGTTGGATGTCCCACGCCCAGCATACCCGATCGGGGACGTCCGGGGAGTCCGTGTTGGACCCGTCCTCCGCCTCAGGTGAACTGCTCTGAGAGACGGCGAGGCCGTCTCACGTGACGCGCTCTTCCTAAGGCAGCTCGGCGACGTAGACCCCCGCCCGCTTCGGCTGAGTCACGACGTACGCGATCCGCCGCGAGTCGGGCCCCAGGAACCGCGCCGAGCCGGGCAGGACCGCCCGGTCGATGGCGGTGAGCTTCCCCTTCTCCCAGACGGCGATGTCGAGCGCGACCATGTCCATCCGCTGCCAGGCGACGAGGAGGCGACCGGGATCGCGCGGGTCGAACTCGAAGCTCTTCACCCCTTGCGCGATGGGCTCCGGCTTCGCTCCGGGCGCGAGCCCCGCGGCCGGAACGCGCTCGAGGTCGCACGCCTCGGCGTTCCGGACGCAGCGCGTGCGATAGTAGAGCCAGCTCCCGTCGGGCGAGAACGCGAACCCGAAGGCCCCTTGCGCGACCGGGACGGGCTTCTCCGCGGCGGGCGCGTCCACCCGCGCCACCGCGAGATCGACCGAGTACCCTCCGCGCGTCGTGTGCTGCAGGAAGGCGAGGTGCCGGCCGTCGGGGGAGAGCTCGAAGTCCGAGACGTTCTGCGCGAACTTGCGCGGCTTGAGCTCCGGGCCCCCGGCGCCGACGACCCCGGCGCGCACGCGCGGGTCGTAGCCCTCGAGCCACGCGATCCGCGCCGCGTCGCGCGCCCAGCGGAACTCGCCGACCTCCGTGGCGAGGACGAGGTCCTTCCTCCCCGCGCCGCCGAGGTGGAGGTCTCCCTGCCTGCCGGGGACGACGTCCGCGACGAACGCCACGGCGCGGCCGTCCGGGCCGAAGGCGAAGCTTCGCGCGCCCCGCCCCAGCGTCCACGACACGACCCGCTGCCCGGTCTGCACGAGCTTCAGCTCGGCCCCGTCCTTCCTCTGCACGGTGTACGCGAGGTGCGGCGTCGCCCGCGAGAAGCCGTAGTCTCCGACCTGCCCGTTCTCGAACTGCGTCGCTTCGCGCAGCGCGCAGTCCGAGAAGAGGAGCTGGCCGCCCGCGGCGTACACCCGGCGCGCGACGAGCCGGACGAGGAGGCCGTCCGGGGACGCGACGAGGGCGCCGTCCATGTGGGAGCATCCCGGGAACTCGGCCGGCGAGAGCTCGAAGCTCGCGACAGCGTCCGCGCCCTTGACGGCGCGCGGCGCCGCATCCCCGGTCATCATCACGGAGAGCTTTCCGCCGGCCACGAGCCCGATCTCGCCGTGCGCGCCGAACCCGTGGAACGTGACGCCGTCGGCCAGCGGCCGGGCCGTGCCGTCGCGCCACAGGACGAGCGTGCCGCTCGCGTTCGCGTGGTCGTAGTCGGCGAGCGCGAGGAGCGCCTTGCCGTCCGGGCTCCAGGCGAGCCCGTGCGGCAGCGTCGTCACCCCCGCCGCGACCTTCGCGGCGCCGCCGCCGGCGACGGGCGCGACGCGCGCGACGCAGCGCGCGGTCCCGGGCGGCAGGAACTGCGCCTTCACCTCCTGGCAGCCGTCGAGGAACGCGAGGGCGGCGCCGTCCGGCGAGGGCTGGAGCGCGCGCACCGGCCCCGCGTGCACGAGCCGGCCGAGCCCGGCGGACGCGTCGTTCGACTTCCCCGGTGCGCACGCAACGAGCGTCAGGATGGCAGCGGCGAGGGTGAGGCGAGCCACGGCTCGATCTCCTTTCGCGCCCGCTCCGCGTACGCCTCCTTGCGCGCGGCCTTGCCGCGGAGACGGCCCGCAGCGGCGGGGCTCCGCCTGGCGGTGGGCGACGGCGAAGCCGTAGCACGGAGATCGAGGGGCGGGAAGAGCGCGAACACCACGTTCGTCGGCTGGTAGTCGTACCCCGGCGGATGCGCCTCGCCGGTGAGGTGTCGATGGAGCGCCCCGATCGCGGTCGTGGGCGGAGGCGGCCGGAACGGCCGGCCGGCGAGCCGATCGAGGATCGCGCGCGCGGCGAGGAGGCCGCAGGCCGTCGACTCCACGTATCCCTCCACGCCGGTGATCTGCCCCGCGAAGAAGAGGTGGGGGCGCTCGCGCACCGAGAGGTCCGGCGCGAGCAGGCGCGGCGCCTCGAGGAACGTGTTCCGGTGGACCTGGCCGAGCCGCAGGAACTCGGCGCGGGCGAGCCCCGGGATGAGCTCGCGGAAGATGCGGCGCTGCTCGGGCCAGGTGAGACGCGTCTGGAACCCGACCAGGTTGAAGGCGGTGCCGGCCGAGTCCTCCCGCCGGAGCTGCACCACCGCGTGCGGGCGCCGCCCGGTGCGAGGATCCTCGAGGCCGACCGGCTTCATCGGCCCGTGCGCGAGCACCTCCGGACCCCGTTCGGCCATCACCTCGATCGGCAGGCAGCCCTCGAAGTAGCGCGGCTCCTCGAACGCGTGCGGCGCGACCTTGCCACCCGCGACGAGGGCCGCGACGAACGCGAGGTACTGCCCCTCGTCGAACGGCAGGTTCAGGTAGTCGTCCCCCTGCCCCTTCCCCCATCGTGAGCGCGCGTAGGCGATCTCCATGTCGATCGAGTCGGCCGCGACGATCGGCGCGATCGCGTCGTAGAAGTGGAGCCTCGAGCCCGCGAGCGCCGCGATCTCGGCGGCGAGCGCGTCGCTCGTGAGCGGACCGGTCGCGACGAGCGCAAGCTCCGGCGGCGGCGGCAGCGAGCTGATCTCCTCGCGCACGACCGTCACGCCCGGGGCCTCCTCGAGGCGGCGCGTCACGAGCGCGCTGAAGCGGTCGCGATCCACCGCGAGCGCATCCCCTGCCGGGACGCGCGTCTCGTCGGCGGCGGAGAGGACGAGACTGCCGAGCCGCCGCAGCTCCTCGTGCAGCAGCCCGACCGCGTTCGACGGGTTGTCGGAGCGGAGCGAGTTGGAGCAGACGAGCTCGGCGAGGCCGTCGTGCACGTGCGCCGGCGAGCGGCGCCCGGGCTTCATCTCCCGCAGCTCGACCTTCACGCCGCCGCGGGAGAGCTGCCAGGCGGCCTCGCTGCCGGCGAGCCCCCCTCCGACGATGGTCACCTTCTCCGAGCCCAAGGAACCTCTCCGTCATCCTGGCGGCCGGGCGAGCCCGCGCTTACGGTTATGTCACGCCATGGCCGCTCCGAACGTGGGTGCGCACATTCTGGCCCGGGCGCGCCCAGCTGCCCGGCGCACGGCGGCGGAGTCACAGGGGGGGAAGCCGGGAGCGGGCGCGCTCGATTTATCGCCGCAAGGAAAGGATCGCAACGTGAGCGTGAGCGACAAGAGTCCGGAGACGCTGAAGGCCGAGCTGCAGCGGCGGCGCCGCGTCATCCTGGAGACGAGCCGCCGCGCCGACGCGGAGATCGACGCCCTCCGTTCGGCGGAGCGCGATCCCGAGTTCGAGGAGGGGGCGCAGTCCGAGCACGAGCAGTTCACGCTCGCGCGGCTCTCCGAGACGCAGCGGCGCGAGATCCTCCAGATCGACGCGGCCATCGCCAGGCTCGAGGCCGGCGAGTACGGCCTGTGCCGGGACTGCGATCAGGAGATCGATCCGCGACGACTCGCGGCCTTGCCTTACGCGCTCCTCTGCACGGAGTGCGCGACGCGGAGCGAGAGGACGCCGGGGACCATCGTCGAGGAGCCGCCCACGCTGTAGCGCGGGGCCGCGGCGCGCTCAGTCGTTCTTCAGCACCATGAACTTGTACTCGCCGAGCTCCGCCTGTCCGGCGGTGTACAGGACGTCCATGAGCGTCCGGTACGGGATCTTCTTGTCGGCGACCACGTTGATGCGGCCCGTGAACGGGGCGTCCTTGTTGAACTTCGCGATGTACTTCTGCTTGTCGACTTCCCGCTTCAGCGCGTCGTACACCGCGCCCACGTAGAACGCGTCGGGGCGGCCGCCCTCCTTCACCGACGCGGGGATGAGGCCCCCCTGGACCGGGACCACCTTCCGGTCGTTCACCGCCACCTCCTTCAGAGAGAGCGTGACGGTGATGTTCTCCTGCGGGTGGAGCTGCGTCGTGGACTGCGGGATGGTGAGGTCCGCGCCCATGTTCACGTTGATCGCGGACGCCTGGTACGACTTGAGGAGGAACACGAGGATGATGGTCATCATGTCCATCATCGCGACGATGTTGAGCTCGCGGATCTCGCCGGCGGCCTCGCGCGCCTTGCGGCGGGCGCGGCGGTAGTCCCGGGTCTCCTTCTCGCGCCGGAGCTGCTCCTCGGTGGGCGTGGCGGGCGGGTTGGGCATCGGCTCACCCGACGAGCGAGAGGGACACGTCGAAGAAGAGCGGCTTGCGCTCGGTCTTGCCGTCCGCGGCCCGCACGCTCGCCTCGCGGCAGGCGTCCATCGTCTGGATGAGGACGTCGTACGGCACGTCCGCGTCCGCGGAGAGGATCACCGCCGTCTCGTTCGGGAACTTCTCCTTGATCTTCTTCATCTGCTCCGAGAGCGTGACGTAGTCGTACTTCAGGTCGCGGAGCGGGATGGTGGGCGGACGGGCCGCGGCGGGGGAGGGCGCGTCGGCGCCGAGCACGCCGCCGGCGCCCGCGACGTAGAACCCCTGCCGTCCGATGACGACGGTGAGGAGCAGCTTGGGCTGGTTGTCGGCCGCGTTCGCCGCGGCCGCCTCGCCGCCGATCTTCGGGGCGGAGACGTTCAGCACGCCGAGGGTGATGAGCCCCGTCATGCTGAGGAGCATGAACATGACGAGGTTCACGACGACGTCGAGGTACGGGACGATGTTGAGCTCGCCCGTGTGCTCTTCCTCGCGGATCCGGCGCCGCATCCAGATCTCCGTTCGTCCTGAGCGTGTCCGGCGCGAGAACCGAGGCGAGGTCGAAGGACCTGGCGCTCGCGCCCGTGCGAGCTAGCCCGCGCTCTCGAGGGGATTGGTCTCGCCCGAGCCGCGGCGCGAGAGCATGTTCTCGACGCGGAGCGCGTTGTACTCGATGTCCTCGATCATCTGCTTCGACTTCGAGGTGAGCAGCAGGTGGGCGACGATGCAGGCCACCGCGATGGTGAGACCGAACGCGGTGTTGTTCATCGCCTCCGAGATGCCCTTCGAGAGCATGAGCTGCTTCATCTCCGGGCTCGCCGCGCCGAGCGACTTGAAGGTGCCGATGAGGCCCGTGATCGTGCCGATGAGGCCGACGAGGGTCGCGACGTTCGCGAGCGACCAGAGGGAGGCGATCCGCTTCGAGATGGCCGGCGTGGTCTCGAGCACCGCCTCCTCGATGGACCGGGCCACCTCCTGCTCGCCGCGGTTCGCGCGGGTGAGGCCGGCGCGCACGACCTTCGAGAGCGCCGCGTTCGGCGCCGCGTCGCAGAGCTTCACCGCGCGATCGACGTTGCCCGAGAGGATGAGCTTCTGCACCTGGCTCATGAACGGCGGCGCGTTGAGGTTCAGCTTGAACGCGAGCACGAGGATCCGCTCGATGATGATGGCGATCGCGACGGCGCTCGTCGCGACGTTCACCAGCATGAAGGGGCCGCCCTCCTTGAAGAACTCGGCCAGGGCCTGAATCATCGCTCGCCTCTGCGGATGGTGGGGAAGGTGCGCACAGGTGTGCGCTTCGCCCGCGATTGGACAGGGGATTTTCCTACCAGCACCCCGCCCGGAGGTCAAGCGTCCGAGGCGTCGATCGCTCTCGCCTCAAGCGGTCTGCTGCTGCGGCGCCTCCCGCCGGTAGTCGCACTCCTTGTTCGGACAGGCGATGAACGGGCCGGTCTTCTTCGAGTACTTGTCGAGGAGGTAGATGCTGCCGCACTTCGGGCAGGGCTCGTTGCGAGGCCGGTCCCAGGCGACGAAGTCGCACTTCGGATACGAGGAGCAGCCGTAGAACGTCCGGCCGCGGCGCGAGCGCTTCTCGCTGATGTACCCGCCGCACGCCTTCGGGCAGGTGACGCCGATCGACACCGGCTTCGTCCCCTTGCATTCCGGGTAGCGGGTGCAGGCGAGGAACCGCCCGAAGCGCCCGCGCTTCATCACCATCGCGGCGCCGCATTCGGGGCACTTCTCGTCGGTGGGGACGTCCTCCTCCTTCTGCGGGATGACCTTCCCGTCCTCGCGCCGGAAGTTCATGGTGTTCCGGCACTCGGGGTATCCCGGGCAGGCGAGGAACTCGCCGTTGCGCCCCCACTTGATGACCATCTTCCGTTCGCCGCACTTCTCGCAGACGAGGTCGGTCTCGATCGCCTGGGCCTTCACGTTCCGCATCTGGTCCTCGGCCTTCGCGAGGTCCTCGCGGAACGTCTCGTAGAACTCGGAGAGGACCGTCTGCCAGCGCGCGTTCCCCTCCTCGATCTCGTCGAGCTTCTCCTCCATGCCCGCGGTGAAGGCGACGTCCATCTCGCGTGGGAAGGCGCGGACGAGCTCGTCCGTCACGAGCAGGCCGAGGTGGGTGGGCTTGAAGTTCTTCTCCACCTTCTCGACGTACGTCTTCTCCTGGATGGTCTCGAGGATGGCGGCGTAGGTGGACGGGCGGCCGATGCCGCGCTGCTCCATCTCCTTCACGAGCGACGACTCGTTGTAACGGGGGGGCGGCTGGGTGAAGTGCTGGTCCGGGTGGAGCTGGACGAGCCGGAGCTCCTCGCCCTGCTCGAGCGGCGGGAGCTGTCGCTCCTCGTTCTTCTTCTCTCCCTCGCGCTCCCCCTCCTCCTTCTTCTCCTCCTCCGCGCCCGCCTCCTCCTCCGGCGGCTTCGCCCCGTACACGGCGAGGTAGCCGGGGAACTTCAGGATCGAGCCGGTGGCCCGGAAGGTGGCGCGAGCGGCGGAGATGTCTGCCGCCGTCTGATCGTAGACCGCCGGCACCATCTGGCAGGCGACGAACCGGTTCCAGACGAGCTCGTACAGCCGGAACATGTCCCGCTCCCCGATCTGCTCGAAGAACGGCGCGACGCGCTCGGGCGTCCACTGGAGATCGGTCGGTCGGACCGCCTCGTGCGCCTCCTGCGCCGACTTCGCCTTGGTCTTGTAGACGTTGGGCGTCTCGGGCAGGTGGTCCTTCCCGTAGCGCTCGGCGATGTGGACGCGCGCCGCGTCGACGGCCTCGGTCGAGAGCCGGACGGAGTCGGTGCGCATGTAGGAGATGAGGCCGACGGTCTCATCGCCCAGCTCGACCCCCTCGTAGAGCCGCTGCGCGAGCGTCATCGTCTTCTTCGCCGTGAAGCCGAGCCGGTTCGCCGCCTCCTGCTGGAGCTTGGCGGTCGTGAACGGGGGCGGCGGGTTCCGGCGCCGCTCCTTGCGGTCCACCGTCTCGACGACGAAGCGCGCCTTCTCGATCTCGGCCTGGAGGGCCTTCGTCCCGGCCTCGTCCGTCAGCTCCGCCTTCTTGCCGTCGACGCGCGCGAGCTTCGCCGTGAACTCAGGCGGCAGCCGCGCCGCGAGGTCGGCGTCGAGGGTCCAGTACTCCACGGGCGTGAACGCCTCGATCTCGCGCTCGCGCTCGACCACGAGGCGCACCGCGACCGACTGCACCCGGCCCGCGGACAGGCCGCGCCGCACCTTCTTCCAGAGGATGGGGCTGATCTGGTAGCCGACGAGCCGATCGAGGATGCGGCGCGCCTGCTGCGAGTCGAACTTCTTCCGGTCGAGGTCGATCGGGTGCTCGATCGCCTTCACGATGGCGTTCTTCGTGATCTCGTTGAAGAGGACTCGGCGCACGCGCCCGTCGCCCCCCTCCGCCCCGAGCTCCTCCGCGATGTGCCAGGCGATCGCCTCGCCCTCGCGATCGGGGTCGGTCGCGAGGAAGACGCGTGAGGCGTCGCGCGCGGCCCGCTTGATCTCGGAGAGGACCTTCGCCTTCCCCTTGATGACGTCGTACTCGGGCTTGAACCCCTTCTCGATGTCCACCCCCATCTTCGACTTGGGGAGGTCCTTCACGTGTCCGACCGAGGCGAGGACGTCGAACGACCGGCCCAGGTACTTCTTGATGGTCTTGGCCTTGGCGGGGGACTCCACCACGACGAGGCTCGCGCCGCTCCCTGCCGCCGCCGCCTTCCGGGCGCGCTTCGGCGCGGCGGGGACCTTCTCGGCCCGCTCGGCCTTGTCCTTCTTCGCGTCCTTCGCGTCCGCGGCGGTCTCCGTCTTCGCCTTCGCCTTCGCCATCAGGTCCCCTCTCGGTCAGCGGCGCAGAAAGTAATGGCCCGGGCGCTGCTCGCACAAGCCCTGGATCTCGAGCGCGAGCAGCCCCGCGAGCGCGGCGCCCACTGGGAGGCCGGCCGCGCGCGCCACGTCGTCCGCATGGCGCGGTCGCCGCACGAGCGCGCCGAGGAGCGCCGACTCCTCGGATCCGACCGCGGGCAGCGGGAGCTGACGCTCGGGGGCAGCGTCGAGCCCGAGCACGGCGAGCACGTCGCGCGCCGACGCGGCGACGCCCGCGCCCCCGCGGAGGAGCGCGGTCGTCCCCGCGGACAGCGGGTCCCGGACGTCGCCCGGGACCGCGAGCACCGGGACGCCCTGGGCCCGCGCCCACGCCGCGGTGATGAGCGCGCCGCTCCCCTCTCCGGCGCGCACGACCACGACGGCGTCGGACAGGCCGGACACGATCCGGTTGCGGCGGGGAAAGTTCTGCTTGAGGCCGGGCGCGCCGTCGGGCTGCTCCGAGAGGAGGGCGCCTCCCGCCTCGAGGATCCGCTCGAACAGCGCGCGATGCCGAGCGGGGTACGCGACGTCGACGCCGGTCCCCAGCACCGCCACGGTGTGCCCCCCGGCCTCGAGCGCCCCCTCGTGCGCTGCGCCGTCGATCCCGAGGGCGCCGCCGGACACGATCGAGACCCCGGCGCGGGCGAGGCCCGCCGAGATGGAGCGAGAGAGATCGAGCCCGTACTCGTCCGCCTGGCGGGCGCCGACGACGGCCACCCGCCGGCCGCTGCCGAGCGAGCCGCGGAGCCGCAGCACGTCCGGTCGCTCGGAGATGCGCGCCAGCGCGTCGGGGTACTGGCCGTCGCCCGGCCGGATGGTACGCGCCGCCTCCATGGAGCGGGGGCATATACCGGCGGGATGACAGCCGGTCAAGGCAGCGCCGTGCACCCGCCGTACCCGGCGCCGGTCAGTTGCCCCCGGAGCCGGCGTCCGGACGCATCTCCACCCGGTCACCGATCATCAGCTCCTTGAGGCTCTTTGTGACGAGCGCGGAGGATGCCCTCTCCTTCACGTCGACGACGATGAGGTCGCCGACGGACTCTTGCGGCAGGTTCGGATCCCAGGTCGGCGAGCGGGGGTCGTTTCCGTACTGATCGCCCGAGCGGAGGACGTTGAACACGTTTCCCTCCTCGACCCCGTCCTTCTCGCCCTTGTCGAGGAAGACGATGTGGTGCTCGCCCATCTGCGTCACCACGTCCACCTGCGCCGCGATGATGCGCCCCTCGACCGCCTGGCGGTTGGGCTTGCGATCGACCGGGCGGAAGAGCTTCTGCGTCCAGGGGCCGAGCATGGCGCCCCGCTCGATGGGCTCGAGCGTCTGGCCGATGACGAGGGTCGCGCCGTGCCCGTCGACCGCCACGACCTTGGCCGAGCCGAGCACCACCGACTGGTACCCGAAGAGCTCCTTCGTCACGGGGTGGTAGATCGGGCGCTCGGTCTTGTACACGACGTAGATCTCGCCGACCTCCACCTCCGTCCCCTTGTCGAACGACGCGTACGCGCGATCGAGCGAGGAGAGCATGAGCTTCTCCTCGAACGCGGCGCTGATCGCGCCCGACTCGGCGAGCTCGCGGGGGGTGACGAAGGTGTCGCGCCGGACGAACCGGGAGCGCGGCGCGACGTAGCCGACCTTGTACGGGCCCGCCACGGCCACCGCGTCGGCCTCCTCGACCGGCACGGGCGTCTTCATGTCCGCGCGCGTGAGGTCCTCGAGCTCCCTCACTGCCTCGGGCTCCTCCTCCGCCTCGTCCTGCCCTGCGGCAGCCACCGGCGTGTCGGGGGACATCGGCTCGACGCGCGTCGGCGCCTCCTCAGCCCCGGGGTAGAACTTCACGACGTTGCCCGGGTAGATCCAGTGCGGGTTCGCGATCTCGGGGTTGTACGACCAGATCTTCGGCCAGTACCACGGGTTGTTGAGGAAGCGCCCCGAGAGATCCCAGAGCGTGTCGCCCGGCTTCACCGTGTACGTGTCGGGCGGCGGCACGGCCCCTGCGCCGCGGCCGTCGTCCGCACCCGCGCGTCGGTCGAGCCCCTCGATCCCGAGCGACGCGTCGTCGGACGGCGCCGCCTCGATCGCGCCCGCGCCAGCGACGGGCGCCTCGGGACGCGCCATCTTGCCCGGGACCGGACCACCGGCGGGCGGACGCGCCTGCGCAAGCGCGAGCGCGGGGACGAGCGCCAGCAGGGCGAGGACGTTCGTGCGGATCATGGACCGCTCCTTGCCGGGGGAGCCGGCGGGTCGCCGGCGTGCCCGGAGATGGTGGCGAGGCGGGTTCCGGCGCGTTCGGCTGCGGGGGTTCTCGGGAACTCGGAGACGAGCCGCTCGAGGAGGCGGCGCTCGGCGTCGCGCGCTCCGCGGCGCGACTCGCACCAGGCGAGCCGCTCGAGCGCGTCGCCCATTGCGTCGCCGGCGGGATAGTCGTCCGCGGCGCGGCGCGCGAGCTCGCAGGCCGCCTCGGCGCGGCCCGCCTCGGCGTGGGCGGCGGACGCCTCGACGAGCGCGTTGTCCGCCGAAGGATGGCGCGGGTAGCGCGACGCGAACTCCTCGAGCGCGTGGGCCCGCTCGACGCCGGTGCGCTGCCGCGCCCGCTTCAGCTCGGCGTCGGCCTCTGCCCCGAGATCGCGCCCGCCGCGGCGCGAGAGCGCCTCGATCCGCTGCGGGTCGGGATCCGCGATGGGGACGGCGGTCGAGACGGGCGGCGGCGTCCGGGTCGGACGGGAGGGCTCGACCCGCACGACGGCGAGGTCCGGCGGGATCACCGGAGGAGTCGAGGCCTCCTCCTTCGCGGCGGGCGGAGGGGTGGCCTTCGGGAGCCGGATCGACATGGCGTCGACGCGGCCGCCGAGCGCGTCCACCCTGCGGGCGAGATCCTCGTTGTCCTTCCGGAGCGCGCGCACCTCGGACCGCAGGGCATCCACGTCCCGTCGCACGACGTCCCCGCCCCCCGCGCATGCGGCGAGGAGCAGGAGCGCCGCGGGGGCCTCTCTCGCGCGCAACCTCAAGGCTCGGAAAAGTCTAGGTGAGTCTGGGAATTCGTCAAGGAAGGGGGGTCGCACCCTCGCGGCCCAATGTAGGCCATCTGCCGACCGGTCCGGCCGGCGTCGCGCCGGTGCGAGAAGAACAGATCGCGCTCGCACGAGGTGCAGCGGCGGAGGACGTCGATCCGGTCCGGGCGGACCCCCGCCTCGGCGAGGACGCGCGCGTTCGCCCGCCAGAGATCGAGGCGCGGCCGCTCGCCCCCGCTGGCGACCTCCGCGCCGAACTCCTCGCGGAACCGGTCGGCGAGATCTCGCGAGACGTCGTAACAGCACGGGCCGATGGAGGGGCCGATCGCGGCGATCAGGCGATCCGCGGGCGCGCCCAGCTCGCGAAGGGCGACGATCCCGTGGGCCGCGGCGCGCGAGAGGGTGCCCCGCCAGCCGGCGTGCACCGCAGCCACCGCCCCGCTCTCGGGGTCCGCGAGCAGCACCGGGACGCAGTCGGCCACCGACACGCACGCAGCGACGCCCACCGCGTCGGAGACGATCCCGTCCGCCTCCTCCACGGGAGGCGTCGCCCGCCCGGCGCGCACCACCCGTGCCCCGTGGACCTGCTTCACGCGCGCGAAGGCGAGCCCCGTCGCGCGCTCGAGGCGTCGCCAGTTCTCGGCGACGCGCTCGGGGTCGTCGCCGACGAACCCGCCCAGGTTCAGACGATCCCAGGGCGGCTCGGAGACGCCGCCGTCCCGGGTCGTGAAGCCGTGGGGGAAGCCGGCGAGGAGCGGGCTTTCGAGAATCCGCATGGGTCGTCTATAACGTGGGCTCCCCCATGCTCTACGTCCGCCGCTCCATCGGTCGCAAGCTCATGCTCGCGGTGGGGGTGCCGTCGTTCCTGTTCTCGCTCGCGGGGGTCCTCTGGCTGAAGCGCGAGACCTCGGCCGTCGCCCCCGGCCTCGATCCCGTCTACCACGGCGCGCTCGTCGCCCTGGGCGTGTTCGCGGCGGCGATGGGGATCACCTTCGCCCTCGTGATCCGCCTGTTCGTGCGGAACCCGCTGAAGCGGCTCGTCGCCGCGATGAAGCGGGCGCAGGCGGGCGACTTCCTCCACCGCGTCCCGGTGGAGAGCGAGGACGAGATCGGCCGCCTCGCCCGGACCTACAACGAGACGCTCGCCGCGCTCACTGACCTGAACGCGCGGCGGGTGGAGGACGCGCTCGCCCTCGACGCGCTCCAGCGCGAGCTCGCGGTGAAGGCGGAGGCGGAGCGGCGCGCGCGCGCGCTGTCGTTCCTCGTCGAGCTGGGCCGGACGCTGGCCTCGACGCTCGAGCTCGACCCGCTCCTGCGCGCGCTCGCCGATCGGGCGGTGCGCGGCCTCTCCCTCGAGGCGCTCGAGGTGCTGCTCGCGGACGACGCGACGGGCGACCTCGTCGTCCGCGCGGTCCACGGCGGGAGCGAGGCACGCCTCGGGGAGCGGGTGAGACCGGGGGACGCGCTGGCGGGGTTCGAGACCGCTCGGATGATGCAGGGAGATGAGCTGCTCGGGGTGCTCGCGCTGCGGAAGCCGCGTGGCGCCGCCGTCGACGCGGACGAGGCGCGACTCGTGGACTCCGTCGCGAGCCTCGCGGCGATGGCGATCGCGAACGCGCGCCTCCACCAGAAGATGGTGCGCCTCTCCCAGACGGACACCCTTACCGGCGCCCACAACCGGCGGAGCCTGTTCGCGCGCCTCGATCAGGAGCTCGAGCGCACCCGCCGCTTCCACCACCCGATGGCGCTGGCGCTCGTGGACGTGGATCGCTTCCGCCAGTACAACGACGCGCTCGGGCACGGCGCGGGCGACGCGGTCCTGAAGACGGTGGCGGGCCTGCTCGGCGGGACGGTCCGGAAGGTGGACCTCGTCGCGCGCTATGGCGGAGAGGAGTTCGCCATCGTCCTCGCGGGGACGGACCGGGCGGCGGCGGAGCGGACGGCGGAGAAGCTGCGCATGACGGTCGAGGCGGCCGCCCTCCCCCATCCCGCCGCGGAGCCCGGGCGCGTGACCATCTCGATCGGGATCGCGGTCTTCCCGGAGGACGGGCCGGACCTCGGCGCGCTCGTCGACGCCGCAGACTCCGCGCTCTACGCGGCGAAGCGTGCGGGCCGGAACGCCGTCCGCGTGCACGAGGCGGGCATGCGCGAGCATCCCGGGCGGAGAAGAAACGAGAAGGTCACCTCGGACGCCGAGGTCTGACAGCGGTGCCCAGTTGGCTTGAGCCCCGAGCCCGTGAACGAGCCCGAGTCCGAGCCCGGCTGTTTTCGGGCGCGGGCTCGGGCGCGGGCTCGTTTACGGGAACAGTCCAACCGAGCAGCGCCATGAGCGACGGCGCGGTTCTCCGTGACCGTGGACGCGCCGGTCACTCCGCGTCTTCGTTCGCCGGCACCACCGCGACCGGGGGCTTCTCCTCGCCCTCCGGCGCCGGCGCCGCGACGTTGCGCCCTCCGCGCACCCGCTGCAGCTCGAGCTCGAGCACCTTCTCCCGCTTGGCCCGCTCCTGCAGCGCCGCCTGGAGCCGCTGCGCCTCCTGCGCTCGCAGCTGGTCGCGGCGTGAGAGCTCGTCCCGGAAGCGCGCCTGCGCCTCCTCCACCGCCTTCACCGCGCGGCCCTCCGCCTCGCGGCGCTCCGCCGCGAGCTGATCGACGCGCCGCGCGGTCTCGGCCGCGCGCGCCTCCGCGGCCGCCGCGCGCGACGTGAGCTCCTTCTCGAGGCGAGCCCGCCCCTGCCCCGCCTGGACGAGCTGGGACTCGAGCTCCTGGATCCGCAGCCGGGCCGCCTGCGCGAGGCCCGCCTCTCGCGCCCCCTGCTCCGCCCGCGCCGCGAGCTCGGCCGCGCGCGACTCCGCGCGCGCCGCGCGGGCCTGGAGCTCCGCCTCGACCCGCTGCCGGTCGCGCTGCGCGGCCTGCCCGGCCTGCTCCAGCTCACGCGCGCGCGCCTCGGCCCGCTCCGCCCGCGCCTCCGCGCCCCCGAGCGCGGCCTCGACGGCCTCCGCGCGACGTTGCAGCTCCGCCGCGGCGTGCTCGCTCGCCTCGCGGGCGGCGCCGAGCGACGTGATCCGGTCCTCCGCCTCGGCGATGCGCCGGCGCGCGTCCTCGGCGCGCGCGGCGGCCGCCTCCGCCGCGCCCCGCTCGCGCCGCTCCGCCACGAAGAGCGCCTCGGCGCGCGCGGCGAGCTCCTTCTGGAGCGCGTCCTCGCGCTGCGCCCGCTCTCGCGAGAGCGTCTCGAATCGGGCGTGGAGCGCCTCCGCGGCCTCCGTCTTCTTCGACAGCTCGGCGAGCAGCTCCTCCTCTCGCCGAGCCTGCTCCTCCTCGATCGCGGCGAGATGCGTGCGCGCGCGTCCCTCGCCCTCGGCGCGGGCCTCGACCTCGCGCCGGAGCTCGTCCTCGAGGCGCGCCCGATCGGCCTCCGCTGCCGCCCGGGCCTCCGCGTCCGCGCGCGCCTGCTCGCGGAGCACGCCGCGCTCCGCGTCGCGAGACTCGAGCTCCGCCGCGAGGCCGTCGCGCAGCGCGCGCGCCTCGTCCCGCTCCTGCGTCGCGCGGGCGAGGAGCGTCGCGACCTCCTCCGCCCGCGCGCGTGACCGGGCCGCCTCCGCCTCGAGCTCGGCCTCCCGCGCCGCCGCGGTCCCGCGCGCCTCGGCCAGCTCGCCCCCGAGACGCTCGAGCTCCCGCTGGCCCGTCTCGAGGAGCCCGTCCTGCTCCTCGACGCGGGTCTCGAGCTCGCGCACCTTCCGCTCGGCCTCGCGGGAGAGGGCGTCGAGCGCCTCGCGACGCGCGCGGAGCTCGATGTCCTGCTCCTCGATGCGTCGCGCGCGCTCCTCCGCTCGAGCGCGCTCCTCCGCGGCGCTCGCCTCGGCGCGCCGCGCCTGCTCGGCGTGCGCCGCGACCTCGGCGGTGAGCTCTCCCTCGCGCCGCTGCGCGCCCCGCCTGGCGTCCGCGAGCGTCTCCGCCGAGAGCGACCGCTCGGCCTGGAGCACCTCCGCGGCCTCCGCCGCCTCGGCCCGGCGCGCCTCGCCCTCCACGAGCGCGGCGGACAGCGCCTCCTCCAGGGCCGCGACGCGCGCCCGCTCCGCGCCGAGGCTCGCCTCGAGCTCCCCCACGCGCGCGCCCGCGGCCGCCTCGACCTCGGAGGCGCGCGTCGCGAGCCGTTCCACCTCGCCGCGGGCGGACTCCACCGTGTCGGCGAGGCTGCGCGCCCGCTCCTCGGCCGCGGCTGCGCGCGCCTCGAGCGCGTCGCGCTCTCCCGCGATCCGTCCGGCCTCCTCGCGCGCGCCGGCGAGGGCGCTCCGCGTCGCATCGAGCTCGCCCGCGCGATCGGCGAGCGCCGCCTCGCGCTCCGCGAGCGCGCTGCGCAGGGCGTCGCGCTCGCGCCCGGTCCCCTCCGAGACGGCGCGCTGCCGGTCCGTCTCGTCGCGCGCCAGGGCGATCTCCTTCCGCAGCGCGTCGCGCTCCGCCGCGCGGTCACTCTCCGCGGCCGCCGCGGCCGCGCGGGCGTCGGCGAGCGCCTTCTCGAGGGCGCCGCCGCTCGCGCGAGCCTCCGCCAGCGCCTCCCCGGACGCGGCCAGCGCGCGCTCCGCCTCTTCGGCGCGGCGGGCCGCCTCGCGCGCGGCCTCGAGCGCCTCGCGCTCGGCGCCCACGTGCTCGGCGACCTCGACGTGGCGGGCCTCGTCCAGCTCGGCGCGCAGCTCGTCCTCGCGCTCCGTCATCTCGCGGGCGAGCCCCTCGATCTCCCCCTCGAGCGCGCCGATCTGCTGGAGGTGGTCCTGGATCTCGCGGGAGAGGTCGTCCTCGCGGCCGCGCGCGCCGTCGCGGAACTGTCGGTACTCGTCGTCGAGGAGGCGCAGCTTCTGCTCGCGGTCGCGGATCGCCCCCTCGCGCTCGTCGATGCGCCCTTGCAGCGCGCCCGTCGCCTCGCGCGCCTGGGCGGTGCCCTTCTCGAGCGCCGCCTCCGCCTCGGCGAGCGCCGCCTCGAGCTCCCGCGCGCGCTCGTCGAGCGCCGCGCGGGTCCGCTCCGCGTCCGCGCGCGCCTGATCCCGCTCCGCCGCGAGCGCCCGCTCGCGCGCCTCGCCGGCCGCCTGAGCCTCCTCTCGCGCGAGGGCGTCGGCGTCCCGCTCGGCGCGGAGCGCCTCGAGGCTCCCCTCGAGCGCGAGCCGCTCGCGCTCCGTCGCCTCGAGGCGCGCGGCGGCGGCGCGGGCAGACTCGTCGGTGTCCCGGCGCGAGCGCGCGAGCGCCTCCTCCGCCGCCGCGGTCTCCTCGGCCCGCCGCGACAGCTCCGCCTGCAGCTCCTCCTCGCGCGCCTCGGAGCGGGCGAGCTCCGCGCGTTCCTGGCGCTCGAGCCGGGCGATCTCCTCCTGGGCGCGGTCGAGGGCGAGCTTGCGGTGGGCGAGGTCGTCGTCGCGCCGGCGGAGCTCGCGCTCGAGGTCGTTGATGCGCCGCTCGTTCGCGGCGACCACCTCGATGAGCTCCTTCTCCTGGCCGAACTTCTCGACGAGGAGGCCGTCGATCGACGCGCCGAACTCGCGCTCCTTCTGGACGAAGAGGTCGCGCGCCTCCGCGAGCCGCCGGAGCAGATCCTCCACCTGCAGCTTCAGGCCCTGCACCTCGACGTCGCGCTCGTGCAGCCGCTCGTCGAAGGACGCGACCTCGCGCTCCCGGATCTCCCACACCTCGGCGACCCGCGCGATCTGCGCCTCGCGCGCCTTCAGGTCCTCGCGGAGGAGCTGGAGCCGCCCCTCGGGCGACTGGAGCAGGTCCCGGCGCGGCGGCGGCCGGCGGTCGAGCGCGCCGGCGAGGAGCTCCTCGCGCCGCTCGGCGATGGAGCGGAACACCCGATCGACGAAGAGGCGGTCCTCGTCGGTGAGCACCGAGCGCTGTACCCGCCGCGGCACGGGCGGTGGAGCGGAGGCCCCCTCGCCCGCCGCAGGAGCGGCGTCGGCCTCGGCCGGCGCGGGCGCGATCTCCTCGACCGCGTCCTCCAGCACCGCGTCATCCGCGCTCTCCAGCGGCTCGGCGGCCGCGAGGATCCGCCCCGAGAGGATCCGGAGCGCGGCGGTGTCGAGGGGCATCGCGAGGTACCCGTTCGCCGCCCACGCCGTGCGCGCGTGCTCGGCGAGCGCTTCGGGCGGGGTCTCCGACGAGTAGAGGACCACGGGCAGGCGCGCCGTCGCGCCGTCGTGTCGGAGACGCGCGCACAGCGAGAACCCCGACAGGTCCGGCAGCTCCACGCGCACCACGACGAGGTCCGGGCGCCGGGTCGCGATCTCGAGCTCCGCCTCCGCCGCGGAGGCGGCCAGGCAGGTCGCGCAGCCGTCCTCCCGGTACAGCGAGGCGAGGGACAGCGCGTATGCGTTGTCCGGCTCGACGATGAGGACGCGCTTCTGTTCCATCGTGGGATGTGGCGGGATGCCCGGCCGGGCCTCGCAGTGTATCCCCGCCTTCGGCGCCAATCTAGCCATCGCGGACCCGCGCCGGACCGGCGGTCACGCGGGGCGCCACGTTGCCGCGCCGCGAGGCGAGACGAAGAGTGCGGACGCGCCGGGACGCTCCGGCCGGGCTCACATGCACGCACTCTCCCTCCTCCTCTTCTCCGTGTTCACGGCCGCGGCGCCGGCCCCGCGGGAGGCCGCGCCCCGCCCTCCCGAGAACCTCCTCGCGGGTCCCGCGCGCGCCGTGCTCCGCTACCTCGAGGCGGTCCGGCTCGCCGGCCCTTACGCGGTGGACGCCCGCCCCGGCCGGCGCGCCGCGGCCGACGAGCGCGCGTACGCCGTCGCGAAGAAGCTCACCGCCCCTCGCACCCTCGACGAGATCGACCGCTGGGCGGCGCGCGGAGACGACCATCCCCTCGCCCCGTGGCGCGAGGCGGCCCGCGCCCGAGTCCTCGAGTCCTTCCAGCTCGTCGCGGTTCGGCGCTCGCCGCGCGCGACCGCCGTCGTCAGCGTGAGGGAGCGCTACCGGCTCGTCGACCCCGACGCCGCGCCCGACCGGACCGTCTCGGAGTACCTCGTCGCGCGCGTGAACCGCGAGTGGAAAGTCGTCGATCGCAGGGCAGGAGGGGCCTTCGACGACCGCGCCATCGAGGTGGGGTACGCGGGGTTCTTCGATCCTCCTCCCGGAGCAGACGGCCAGGGTCACCGCCGGGTCGGGGTGCGCTGAACCGCAACCGAACCGAGAAACCGGGCACGGGCCCACGGCGGACGCGACGATCGAGGTCGGGCACGGGCACGGGCACGGGGAAGGACGGAAACGGAGAGGAACGGAAACGGGAACGGATTCCGTTCCCGTTCACCGTTTCCCGTGCCCCGTCTTTTCCCGTGCCCGTGCCCGAGCTCGCCGACGGGGCCGGCCGGTGCCCGTGCCCGTGCCCGTCTTCGTCTCTCAGCGGACGAGCTCAGCCGATCCTCGCCGCCGCGACGATTTGCCCCCTCTGCTCCCGTGCGCGCTCCACGTCCGCCTCGTGCTTGAGCACGAGGCCGAGCGTCTCGTCGAGGACCGCGGGCTCGAGCGTCTCCGCGCCGAGGAGCGCGAGGGCGCGGACCCAGTCGAGCGTCTCGGAGATCGAGGGCGGCTTGCGCAGCTCGAAGGTGCGAAGCTTCGCCACCGCCGCGACGACCGCGCGCGCGAGCGCCTCCGCCGCGCCGGGAGCGCGCAGCCGCACGATGGCGAGCTCGCGCTCGCGGCCGGGGAGGTCCACGTGGAGGTGCAGGCAGCGACGCCGGAGCGCGTCCGAGAGCTCCCGGGCGGCGTTCGAGGTGAGGACGACGCGCGGCACGTGGCGCGCTCGAACCGTCCCGATCTCCGGCACCGTGACCGTCCACTCGGAGAGGACCTCGAGGAGGAATGCCTCGAGCTCGGGATCCGCCTTGTCGATCTCGTCGACGAGGAGGAGCGCCGGGGTCTCCGAGGTGATGGCGCGCAGGATCGGACGCGGCAGGAGGAAGCGCTCCGAGAAGAAGACGTTCCCCTCCGCCGCGATCCGGTCGGCTGCCTCGGCGAGGTTCGCCGCGCCTCGCACCGCCTCGCCGATGCGCTCGGAGAGGAGCTGGGTGAAGAGGAGCTGCTTCCCGTACTCCCACTCGTAGAGCGCCCGCGCCTCGTCGAGCCCCTCGTAGCACTGGAGGCGGACGAGCGTGCGCCCGGTCGCCTCGGCGAAGGCGCGCGCGAGCTCGGTCTTGCCGACGCCGGCGGGCCCCTCCACGAGGACCGGCTTCTCGAGCCCGTCGGCGAGGAACACGGCGGTCGCGATCTCGCGCGAGGGGAGGTATCCCGCCGCCGCGAGGCGCGCCGATGCGTCATCGACCGACGTGAACATCGGGGCGAAGGTAAGGTCGCCCGAGGTACGAGCGCACCCCGATGTTGCGTGCGACCGGCGCTCTTACAGGCTGGTCCCGCCTCGGGGGTGTGGAAGGGCTTGATCTTCGCTGGTCTCGCCCGCGCGGGGCTGCGGCACGGCGATTGAACCGCCGGGAGAGTCCCGCCGGAGGCCGGTCACGGACCCTGCATGACGGCATTCCATTCTCGAAGCTCGGCTCGCAGGGCCCACCTCCCGTCGCACGTCCAAGTCGAGGCAAGGCCGGAAGCTCGACTCCTCCCCCCGCTGTCCGTCTCGCGAGAGCCAGGCAGCGGAGTACCGTAGCCGGGGCGCGCGAGCGCCGTGCTGGAAGAGGCCGCCGGGTCCTGCCCGGCGGCCTCTCGCATCCGAGGCGCCGCCGCCTTCACACCTCGATCCGCACCCGCAGCGGACCGCCCTGCACGTCCACCACCTCCGCGAACGCCGCCTTCGGGCCGCGCACGAAACGGAGCGTCGCCCGCGCGGGGCCGACCCGCACGCCCTCGAGGACGACCTCGTCGAGCCAGGGCGGCAGCTGAGGCCCGGCGATCCGCAGCGTGCCACGCGGCGCGTCCGGGAACATGCCGAGGCTCGCGCGCAGCAGCAGGAACCAGGCTGCGCTCGACCAGGCCTGGGGTGAGCACGCCACCGGGTAGTGGACCGGGAACCCTCCCCCGTCACGCTCGAGGCCGCAGAAGAGCTCCGGCAGCCGGAAGTCGCGGAAGTGCTGCGCCGCATGCCACAGCGCCGAGAGCACCTCGCCCGCGTCGCGCGTCATCCCGTACGAGGCCATGCCCATCGCGCACAGCGCGTTGTCGTGCGGCCAGACCGTCCCGTCATGGTAGCTGAGCGGGTTGTAGGCGGGCTGGCCCGAAGCGAGCGTGCGGATCCCCCAGCCGCTCCACATGGCGGGCGCGAGCATCGACGCTGCCACCGTCCGCGCGCGCTCCTCCGCCACGGCGCGGGAGAAGAGGAGATGGCCGGGGTTCGAGGTCACGGCGTCAACCTGCCGGCCGGCGCGGTCGAGGGCGATGGCGTAGGTCCCCTTCCCCTCCATCCAGAAGCGCTCCTCGACGACGTCGGCGAGCGAGCGCGCCTTCACGCGGAGGCGCGCCGCCTCGTGCCGCCGGCCGCGGCGATCGAGCAGCTGGGCCATGCGCCGGCGCGCGTCGATGGCGTACCCCTGGACCTCGACGAGGGCGATGGGCGGGTCCGCGGGAAGGCCGTCCGCGAAGGGGACGCCGTCATGGCTGTCCTTCCAGCCCTGGTTGCGCAGCCCCTTCGGCGTCCGCCGCTCGTACCTCAGCAGGCCATCGCGATCCCGGTCGGCCTGGCGGTCGAGCCAGCCGACGGCGGCCTCGGCGGCGGGGAGCAGCGCGTCCACCGTCGCCGTGTCGGCAGTCCACAGCTCGTACTCGGAGAGGAGCACGAGGAAGAGCGGCGTCGCGTCGACCGAGCCATAGTAGGGCGTGTGTGGGACCTCGCCTGCCGCGGCCATCTCGCCGAACCGGATCTCGTGCGGGATCTTCCCGGGCTCCGCATCGCGGGCGGGATCGTCCTCGTTCGCCTGGAGGCGGGCGAGGAAGCGGAGGGCGTCGCGGGCGAGCTCGGGAGCGGCGAGGAGCGACTCGAAGCCGGTGATGAGGGCATCGCGGCCGAAGGGGCACGTGTACCAGGGGATCCCGGCGGACACCACCGGCACGCCGAAGTGATGCACAGTGAGCGCCTTCAGGTCCGCCACCGCGTGCGCGAGCGCGACGTCGAACATCTCGTGCGAGGTGCGGAACCGGGTCGCGACGCCCGCCCAGGCGGCGTAGGCGTCGTGCGTCGCGCGTGCCCGCTCGTCGAACCCGCGGGTCGATCGGCTCGGCATCGGGCGCTCCTCGTCCGGGCCGCGCCGCGCGCCCGCGGCGCCGCGCTCGATCCCGGCCGCGACGAGGAACGAGACCTCGACGCGCTGCGCGGGGGCGAGGTGCACCTCGACGCGCGCCCCTCGTCCCCCGAACCGGGCGAGGCGCGCGGGCCCCGCGCCGTCGGCGGAGGCGCCCTCGACCCGCACCTCGGTCGCGTAGCGGCGGCCGTCGCGTCCCTCGTACCGGAGCACCGCCCGGTCTTCCTCGACGGCGGGGAGGAGGTAGGTCCCCCGCACGGCGCGATGCGCGCCGCGGACCTCGAAGACGTCGGCGAAGTCCGCCGCCCACGCCATCTCGAGCCAGAAGTCGACCGGACGCCCGAGGAAGTTCGTGAGGACGAGCCGGTCCACGAGGACGTCGTCGATGAGCATGTCGCGCCGCAGGTGGAGGAAGTTCACCGGCTCGCGACCGAGCAGGTCCCCGACGTGCATGCTCGTCACGGTGAAGTCGATCTGGGCGACGTAATCCTGGGAGAGCTGGGACGAGAGGCACAGCGGCGGTCCGCCCTTCACGGCGAGCCGCCAGGCCGAGAGGTGGCGCGTGTCCCCCTGGAACAGGCCGAGGTCGCGCGCGCCCGCCGGGGCGACGTCGCCGAACGAGTTCGCGACGAGGAAGAGGTTGCCGCGCTTCAGCACGAGCTTCTCGACCCCGGTCGCCTCGGGCTGGGCCGACGGATCGGCGTAGCCGAGGAGGTCCTCGGCGCGCGGGGAGGTCGTCAGGTGGCGAGCGTCGTCCATTCGCCCTCTCCCGCCGCCGAGGGCGCGCGCCCCCGGGCACCCGCGGCGCGGTAGACGGCGACGTACCTGGCGGCCATGCGATCCGCGCCGAAGCGGACGCGGGCGCGCGCCTGGATCGCGCGGCGGTCGAGCGGCGCAGCGCGGGCGAGCGCCTCCGCCATCTCCTCCGCTCCGTGAACGAGGAACCCGTCGAGACCGTGCGCGACGATCTCTGGCGCGGCGCCGCGCGCCTGGGCGATGACCGGACACCCGGCGAGGAGGGCCTCGATCATCACGAGGCCGAACGGCTCCTCCCACCGCAGGGGGACGAGCAGCGCGCGGGCTCGCGCGAACAGCCGCCGCTTGTCGGCCAGCTCTGCGCACCTGACGCGGATGACGTTGGGGCAGCGGAGCGCCGGGGCGAGGACCTGCTCCGCCCAGCCGGGCGGCGCCTCGTCCGGGTGCACCTCGCCGGCGACGACGATGCGGAGCCCGGCGCGCCGCGCGGCCTCGATCGCGATGTCGGGCGCCTTCACCCAGGAGAGCCGGCCGAGGAAGAAGGCGACGTCGCCGCCCGGCCCGCAGCGCGGGTACATCGCGGGCTCGAGGCCGTGGTGGACCACCGCCTGGACCGGAGGCGAGGCGAGCGACGCCTGCCGCACCGAGATGGCGACGCGCCACACCGGCGCCCGGACGGCCGCGTAGTACCGGGCGAGCGCCGCGTCGTTCTCGTGGTGCACCGTGTAGACGAGCGGCGTGCCGAGCTCGTCAGCGAACGCGAGCATCGCAGGGACGTGCGCGTGGACGACGTCGAACCGGCCGCGCGCGATCTCGCGTGCGGCGGCCCTGCAGTGGAGGAGCTCCGCGTACGGATCGGGCGGCCACACCGCCCGCTCGAAGAACGACCGCACCCGCGGCGCGCGCGAGTCACCCGTCGCGAAGACGGTCACCTCGTGCCCCGAGCGCCCGAGGGCGCGCGCGAGGACGTGGACGACGAGCTCGGTGCCGCCGTAGCCCGGGGGCGGCACCGGCACGAACGGGGTCGAGACGAGCGCGATGCGCACACGGGAAGTTAGGTGCGGCCGGCTCCGCGAACCATTGCGCCACGGGCGCCGTGCGCAGGACGGGCCTCCCGGCGCGCCGGGAGACCTCTCCGCAGGACGTACGCCTGCTTGGGCGCCTCGCCGGTCCGCGATAGACTCGCGCCCCATGGAAGGCCAAGGCCCTCTCAGCGAAGAGATGTTCCACTCGTTCCTTCAGCTCGCGGTGAAGCGGCAGGCGAGCGACGTGCACTTCGAGGTCGGCTACCCCCCGACCTACCGCGTGTTCGGCGAGCTGCTCGCGGCGAAGTATCCGCCCCTCACCCACGCCGACACCGAGGCGATCGCGAACTTCGTGCTCCAGTCGCCGGGGTCGGGGTTCTCGCCGCTCGACTTCCGCGAGGTGGACCGGAGCTACTCGCTCCCCGGCGTGTCGCGCTTCCGCGCGTCGATCTTCAAGCAGCGCGGCAGCTGGGGCGCCGTGATGCGGACGATCCCGTTCCAGATTCCGGATTTCGACACGCTCAACCTGCCCGCGGTCGTGAAGACGATCGCGGAGGCGCGGCGCGGGCTCGTCTGCGTCACCGGCGCGACCGGGAACGGCAAGTCGACCACCATCGCGTCGCTCATCAACTACATCACCCAGCAGGAGCGGTTGCACGTCATCACGGTCGAGGATCCGATCGAGTTCATCTTCGCCGGGGGCAAGGGGCTCGTCATCCAGCGGGAGGTGGGGTCGGACACGGCGAGCTACTCCGACGCGCTCCGCGCGGCGCTGCGCCAGGATCCCGACATCATCATGGTCGGCGAGCTCCGCGACCGGGAGGCGGCCGACATCTGCCTCAAGGCTGCCGAGACGGGCCATCTCGTCATCACCTCGCTCCACACCCCGGACGTGCCCCGCGCCATCGGGCGCATCACCGGGCTGTTCCCGGCCGAGGAGCAGGACGGCGTGCGGGCGCGGCTCGCCGACAACCTCCAGGCGGTCGTCGCGCTGCGGCTTCTCATGCGCGCCGACGCCACCGGGCTCATCCCGGCGGTGGAGGCGCTGCTCGCCACGTCGACGGTGCGTGAGCTCGTCCGCGACGGGTCGAAGAACGTCGAGCTGAAGGCGTACATGGAGACCGCCGGCTCCGACCTCGGGATGCACAGCTTCGACCAGTACCTCTACAAGCTGCACGAGATGAAGCGGATCTCGCTCGACTCGGCGCTCGCCAACGCGACCCAGCGAGCCGACCTCGAGCGCCGCATCATGATGGAGACGGGAGGCCGCTCCGCGTGACCGCAGGCGCCCCAGTGGCGTCGCGCGTTCTCGTGGTGGGGCAGGACGCCGACGTCTCGATCGCTCTTCACCTGCACCTCGAACGGGCGGGGTTCGCCGTCTATTGCCTGCCGGGGCCGCAGGACGTGGAGGCGATCGCGCGCGTGGTCGCGCCGCACGTCATCGTCCTCCTCCTGCCCGCCGCTCCCGACGGCTGCTGGGGCAGCGCGCTCACGACCGCCCAGAACGCGTCCAGGGTGGGGGTCCGCGTGGTGGTGGTGGCGCCCTCGCGCGACGTCGTCGAGCCACTCGCCGCCGTCGCAGGGGCGGAGCGCGCCCTCGCGCGGACGGACGTCCTCTCCCGGCCGCTCGTCGTCGTGGAGCGGACGGTCGGCCCCGGCCTCGTCGGCGGGCGCCCCGCCCCGCCGCCGCTCGCCCGTCCGGCAATCTCGCCTCCTCCTCTCGCCCCGCCGTCCGCGTTCCGGGGGCCGGCGCTCGCGACCGAGGCCCCACCCTCCGCGGCGCGCCCGCGCAGCGGGGTCGACCTCATGGCGCTCATCGACGAGGAGCTCGTCGACGAGCCCAAGGCGCGCCCCGTGCCGACCCGGGTCGAGGTGAACGTGAGCCTCGTCTCGGAGCACAACTTCTACGTGGGCGTGACGCGCCGGATGGACTCCGGCGGAGTCTTCATCGCGACGGCGATGCCGCCGCGCACGGGCACGCGGCTCCACGTCCGCCTCGGCCTCGCCGACGGGCGCAAGATCGACCTGGAGGGCGAGGTTGCCTTCGTGCGCGAGAAGAGCGCGACCATCGGCCGCCAGCCGACGGGCTGCGGCGTGCGCCTCCTCGACCTGCCGGGCTGGGCGGTGGACGCGATCGAGCGCTTCATCCAGGCGCGGCAGCCGATCGTGTACACGCCGCTGTAACGACCTTCCGGGGCGCACGCTCCAGACGCGATGCGACGACGAGCCGCCCGGAGCCCGTATCCGGAGCGACGCGGCCCACGTTGACCGGCGGGCTCCACTTTGCCGTAGAGAGTGGAAGTTCTCGGGTCGGCCCCCGCGGCGCGGGATGATCGGCGTCAGCCAGGGTCGGTTCGGGGCATGAACGTCGGAGCACGCCGACGTTCGTCCCGTTCCGGGTTGGACTTGCAGCGGAATTCGCCGTCCGCGACACTACCGCCATGCGAGGAGCGCACGCCTCGATCCTCCTCGACTCGATGAGCGCGTTCGTCGGCCTGCTCGAGCCCGCGGGCCGCCTCATCGAGGCGAACCGGGCGTCCCTCGACGCAGCCGGCGTCGAGCGGCGCGACGTGATCGGCCGGCCGTTCTGGACGACCGCGTGGTGGCGGGGCCTCGCCGACGCGCAGGCCCGGCTTCGCGCCTCCGTCGCGGAGGCCTCGCGCGGGACCTTCGTCCGGTACGACGTCGAGCACTGGGGTCGCCGCGGCGCGGAATTCGTGGTCGTGGATTTCTCGCTCAGCCCCGTCCGCGACCCGCGGGGATGCGTCGTCCGTCTCGTCGCGGAGGGCCGCGATATCACCGCCCGGAAGCGCGTCGAGACCGAGGCGCTCCGGAGAGTGAGCGAGCTCGAGCTGGCGAATCGGCGGCTCGAGGCGGAGCGGGAGAGGCGCGAGGACTTCCTGCGGGCGGCCTCGCACGATCTGCGCAGCCCGATGCAGGCCCTGCTGCTCGAGGCGGGGCGGCTGCAGCATCGACTGCGGGACAACCCTAGCCAGGAGAGCGAGCGCCGGAGCGCCGACAGGATCGCGGGCGCCGCGGGCAAGATGACCGCGATGCTGAACGATCTCGCCGAGTCGGGGCGGCTCGAGCATGGACCGATCGAGCTGTCGCGCGCGCCGGTCCCCCTCGACGCCTTCGCGTCGCGCCTGCTCTCCACCTCGCTCGGCGCCGCTGAGGCGAGCCGCATCCGGCTCGAGCTCCCGCCGGACCTACCCGCCGCGGACGCGGACCCGGCGCGGCTGGAGCGGATCTTCCTGAACCTCGTCGGAAACGCGCTCAAGTACTCGGCCGGCGAGATCCGGGTGCGGGCGGCGATGCGCGGCGCAGAGCTGTGCGTCAGCGTCTCCGATGCCGGCCCGGGCATCGCGCCCGAGGACCTCCCCCATGTCTTCGAGCGCTATTACCGCGGGCGGCAGGACGCAGAGCGCGACGGACTCGGCCTCGGGCTCTTCATCGTCCGGATGCTCGTCGAAGCTCACGGCGGCCGGGTGTGGGCGGAGAGCGGCCCCGAGGGCAGCACGTTCAGATTCACGATCCCCGCCGCGCGCTAGTCGTCCACCGCCCGGTCGGTCCTGCGCACGCCGAGCAGGTACGGCTCGATGAACGGCTCGAGGTCGCCGTCGAGCACGTCGTCCACCTTCCCGGTCTCGACCCCGGTGCGGAGGTCCTTCACCATCCGGTAGGGCTGGAGGACGTAGCTCCGGATCTGCGACCCGAAGTCGATGTCCTTCTTCGCCGCCTCGGCCACGTCGCGGGCCGCTGCGCGCTTCTTCTCCTCGTTCTCGTAGAGCTTCGCGCGGAGGATCTTCCAGGCGACGCCGCGGTTCTTCTGCTGGCTGCGCTCGTTCTGGACGGCGACGACGATCCCGGTGGGGAGGTGGGTCAGGCGGACGGCGGAGTCGGTCTTGTTCACCTTCTGCCCCCCCGCGCCCGAGGAGCGGTACGTGTCGATCCGCACGTCGGCCTCCTTGATGTCGATGACGATGTCGTCCTCGATCTCGGGGGTCACGTCGACCGCGGCGAAGCTCGTCTGGCGCCGGGCGGCCGCGTCGAAGGGGCTGATCCGCACGAGCCGGTGCACGCCCTTCTCCGCCTTGAGGAACCCGTAGGCGAACTCGCCCCTCGCGATGAAGGACGCCGAGCTGATCCCCGCCTCCTCCCCCGCGGTCAGGTCGGCCGGCTCGACCGACCAGCCCTTCCGCTCGCAGTAGCGGGTGTACATGCGGTAGAGCATCGCGGCCCAGTCCATCGCCTCGACGCCGCCCGCGCCGCTCTTCACCTCGACGATCGCCCCGGCGCGGTCGTGCTCGCCGGAGAGCATCCGCTGGAACTCGAGCCCGGCCACCTCGCGGGCGACCGCCTCCGCGTGCTCGGCGGCCTCGCGGCGAGCGGCATCGTCGCGCGCCTCCTCGGCGAGCTCGGAGAGGGCCTGCGCGTCGTCGAGGGCGCGCCGGACGCGGTCGTGTGCGCCCGTCACCTGCTCGAGCTGTGCCTTCTCCTTGAGCAGCGCCTGGGCCCGGGCGTTGTCCGACCAGAACGTCGGCGCCTCGGAGAGGCGCGAGATCTCCTCGACGCGGGTCCGTTTCCGATCGACGTCAAAGCGACCCCCGGAGCGCGTCGAGGCGACGCGTCAGCTCGGCGATGCGTTCCTGGGTCGGTCCGGCCATGTCAGCTCTCCTCCGTGCGCCGGCGCCGTCCCGACCGCAGCGCCGTCGCGAGCGCGGCGACGGTGGCGGCGGCACACGCCCAGGCGAAGAGGTCGCCGAATCTAGTGTAGAGGGTGAGCCCCCGCAAGCGTGGCACCGCCGCCAACAGGAGGCGCGGCGGCTCGTCCGGGAAGGGGGCGCGGTCCGGATCGACCGGACCCACCTCGAGCGCGCCCGGGACGACCTCTCCGGTGGGAAGGATCACCGCCGACACGCCCGCGTAGGCCGGACGCACGACCGCCTTGCCCGCCTCGATCGCCCGCATCCTGACGATCGCGAGGAACTGGTAGGGGCCCGACGAGTAGCCATACCAGGCGTCGTTCGTGGGGTTGACGAGGATCTCGGGCTCGGGGTCTGCCCGCGCGAAGGCGACGTTGATCTCGGGGAAGATCGCGTCGAAGCAGATCATGGGAGCAAGGCGGACGCGATCGGCCCTTCGACTACGCGCCGACGCTTCCGCGCCCTTCGACTCCGCCGGCCCTGAGCGGAGGGCCTGCGGAGCAGGCCCGGAGTCGAAGGGCTCAGGGTGAACGGAAGCGCTACGCTCAGGGTGAACGGCCGCGCTCTCGACCGCCGCCGTCGCCGTCGCCGCGAGCGGGAACTCGAGCACGGTGAGATCCCGCCCCGGCGTCGCGGGGGCGAAGCTCGGCACGACCTGCCTGAGGAACGGCAGGTATTCCGCGAGGGGGACGTACTCGCCGAACGGGACGAGGTGGTGCTTCTGGTACCAGCCGAGGACCTCGCGCCCGGGCGAGAGGAGGTAGTCCACGTTCCCGATGCGAGGGACCCGCTCGCCGCCGGATCCCGGCACCCACTCGACGGTCGCGGCGCCCATGAGGAGGTGGGCGTGCGCGAGCGCGGGCAACCCGGATTCCACCGCCGCGAACGAGCGCGTCCCCGGACGGACGTAGAGCGGGTACGACGCCTCCGGCCAGGCGACGAGGTCCGCGCCACGCCGGTCCGCCTCCACCGTGAGCGGCACGAGGCGCGAGAGGATGTAGTCGGCGCGCTCCCGCGCCTTGTTCTTCACCGACTGATCGACGTTGGGCTGGATGACGCCGACCGTGATCCGCGGCGCGGCGGCGACGCGGGCGCGCGTCGCGCGGAGCTGGACTGCCCCGTGGACGGCCGCGAGCGTCACGAGCGCGGCGGCGACGGCGAGGGCGCGCCGCGGCAGCGCCCTTCTCTCGCGGCGCGCGGCGAGCGCCTCGGCGAGCACGGCGTTCACGAGCACGACGAGGGCCGCGATCCCGTAGGGCCCCGCGAGCGCGGCGAGCTGCGCGATGGCGGGCGTGCGGACCTGCGAGTAGCCGAGGTTCGCCCAGGGGAAGCCGCTGAAGAGGTGGTTGCGGGTGAGCTCGAGCGCCGCCCAGACCACCGGGAGGTGCACGTGCATCGGCCACCCGAGGCGGGCGCGAACGGTCCAGGAGATCGCGAAGGCCGCCCCCCAGTGGGCTGCCATGAAGAGGACGAGGAGCGTCAGCCCGAGCAGCGACACGCCGAAGGAGAGCCCCCCGAACGCGGTCATGGCGTGCGAGACCCAGTGGATCGCGGCGTAGAAGCAGGCGAGCCCGGCGACGAGGCCGCGCGCGAACGCGGACCTCCCGGACGGCGCGCCCCGCACCGAGAGGATCGCCGGCACGAGCGCGATCCACGCCAGGACCTCGAGCCGCCCCGCGGGGTCGAGCTCGCGAAGCGCGACGAAGGGCACGACGAGCGGGAACGCGAGCGCCACGAGGACGCCGGAAGCGGCCGCGGCGGCGTACGGTTGAACGCGCTTCATCGGGCGAGGTGTAACGGCACCGTCCGCCTTCAGCGTGCCTTCTTCACGACGTCGGAGGCGACCTCGACCTCGTCGCCCGCGGTCCCCGGGGCATGCGCGACGGGCTGCGCCACGCCGTACGCGGCGGCGGCCGCGAGGTAGTACGCGACCGCCTCGCGCACGAGATGGCCGATGGGCCGCCCGAGCCGGGACGCGGTGGCGCTCACCGTCTCGGCGAGGTCGGCGGGCATCCTCACGGTGAGGACGCGCGCTTGGGCGAGCGCCGCCTCGAGGCGCTCGAGCGCCTGGCTGGGCCGAGACACGCGGAAGTCGCCCGTCTCGATCATGTCCTTGATCCGGCGCGCGAGGTCCTGGCGCGTGTACCACGCGCCGTCGAGCCAGACCGACTCCGAGTCGAGGTCGATGTCGGCGAACGGGTCCATCTCTTCGAGTCCGCGCCTTCCCGGAGCGCCGCGCCGACGAGCCCTTCGCCGCGCGCGAGCGCCGCTTCCTTCTTGGCCATCCGTCGCGCGTCCTCTTGCCGCTCGTGGTCGTATCCGAGCAGGTGGAGGATGCCGTGCGCGAGGTACCGCTCCAGCTCCCGACGCGTGGAGCGGCCCTCGCCGAACGCGCGGCGAACGGCCGTTTCGAACGAGATTACCACGTCGCCCAAAACCGGCCCAATCCCCGGCGGATCCGATAGCGGAAAGGAGAGCACGTCCGTCGCCGCGTCCTTGCCGCGCCACTCCCGGTTGAGAGCGCGGATGCGGCGATCCCCCACCACAAGGAGGGACAGCTCGGCATCCTCGCGGCCGAGCGCCCGGAGGTACGCCGCCGCCCGGGTGCGCAGGCGGCGGGCCGCCGGACCGGCCTTCGGGTGCTCGTAGGTGATGCGGACGATCACGGCTTCGCGATCAGGTGAACGGGCAATACCCGTGGGGGGCCCGGATCCTCTCCCCGCGAGGGGTACTCAGGACGGGTGTGGTAGATCGCCTCCAGCGCCCGCACCATCGCGCCGGCGATCGCGTTCAGGTCGCGGAGGGTCAGCTCGCAGTCGTCGAGCTGCCCCTCGCTGAAGACCTCGTTGATGCGCCTCGACACGAGCGCCCGGAGCGCGTCCCCGGTGGGATCCTCCAGGGCGCGCGCGGAGGCCTCGCAGGCGTCGGCGATCATGACGAGGGCGGTCTCGCGGCTCTGCGGCTTCGGCCCGGCATAGCGGAAGAGCGCCTCGTCCACGGCCGGGGCGCGGCCGCTCCCGTCCTCGAGCGCCCTCTGCGCCTTCGCCCAGAAGTACGCGACGAGCCGCGTCCCGTGGTGCTGCGGGACCGCGTCCGCCACGACGCGCGGGATGCGCCAGTGACGCGCCAGCTCGAGGCCGTCCGTCACGTGACGCTTCACGATGAGCGCGCTCATCGACGCCGCGAGCTGGTCGTGTCGGTTCTCGCTCCGCTGGTTCTCCGCGAAGTAGAGCGGGTTCCGGATCTTCCCGAGGTCGTGGTAGTAGGCGCACACGCGCGCGAGGAGCGGGTTTGCGCCGATCGCCTGCGCCGCCGCCTCGACGAGCGAGCCCATCAGGATCGAGTGGTGGTACGTGCCCGGCGCCTGCACGATCAGCTCCTTGAGCGCGGGGTGGTTCAGGTTCGCGAGCTCGAGCAGCTTCACGTCCGTGACGTAGCCGAACGCGCCCTCGATGATGGGGAGGACGCCGACGACCACGACCGGGAGGAGGAGCGCCCCGCCTGCGAGCGCGGCGAGCGCCGAGAGGGCGACGTCCCCCGCCCCCTTGCTGCCGTAGAGCCCGATCGCGACGGCGAGCGCCATGCCGACGAGCCCGACGCCGAGTCCAGCGCGGAACAGCCCGGCACGGTCGCGGCTGCCCGTGACGAGCCCCGCCGCCGCCACCGAGGTGAAGGTCGCGTACAGCGCGTAGGCCATGGACTGGCCGGCGAGGAGGCCGGCGGCGAGCCCCGCGGCGACCGCGAAGAGGAGCGCCGCCTCCGCCGCGAGCACCTGGCGCACGATCATCGCGCCCGCCGCGAACGGGACGAGGTACTGCAGCGCGGGCGGGGCGAACGCCGCGAACCGCTCCTGCAGCGCGTCGGCGACGGCGAACCCCACGAACCCGAGCGCGAACGTGGCGACGAGGAGCACGGCGAGGAGCAGGGCGTCGCGGCGGGTGGGGCGGAACTGGGCGACGTTGCGGCGCGCGAAGCTCCACAGCAGGAGCACCATCATGGCAACGAGCGCTCCCGCGCCGAGCCGGACCGTCGCGAGCACCTCGCCGCGGCGCTGCGCGCGCATCCCGTCGAAGACGACGAGGTGCCGCTTCTCGATCCGCTCGCCGTCGCCCACGATCTTCTCCCCGCGCTTCACCGGGATGACGACCGGCTTCACGCGCGAGGCAGCGTCCTCGCGACGCCGCGCCGTCTCCACCTGATCGTGAGAGAGGGTCGGCCGGACCATGGCCGACGCGATCCGCTGGACCGCGCTGCGCAGGGCGGCCGGCTCGCGCTCGAGCCGCGCCTGCGCGGCGCGGGCGACCTCGTCCGTCGCGGTCGGGACGTCGCGCACGAGGGCGACATCGGTGACCACCCGCTCGCCCTGGAGCGCCCCGTCGCGAAAGGTCCGTACGACGAAGCCGCGCTCGCGTTCGGCGGCCAGGAGCGCGAGGTCCTCGGCGATCATCCCGGTGAGCCCGCGACGGGCGAGCGCGGCGAGCTCCTGTTCCACCTGCTCCGAGAACCTCGCCTGGGCGAGCGCCGCGAGATCCTCGTCGCGAACGAGCACCTGCAGCCGCGAGACGAACGCGTCTCGCTGGGCGCCGTAACGGCGCAGCAGCTCGGAACCGTCGCGCCCGGCGTGGCGACCCGGGAGCGCCGCCTCCTCCTCGCGCATGAGCTGGAAGGCCGCGCGGACGCGGGCGCTCGCCTCCTCGTCCGCCCCATCGTCGAGCACGTACACCGGGCGTACGCCCTGGGCGGTCTCCGCCCGGCGTCGCGCCGTCGCGTCCTCGTCGACGATGCCGTAGTCGCGGTCCGCCTTGACCGTGACCGAGGCGGGGGTTCCGAGCGCCTCCGCCCCGGGCAGGCGGTGGGCACCCGTCGGGGCGAGCAGCAGGGCTGCCCCCGAGGACACCGCCACGACGAGGAGGAGCCGCAGCGTCCGGCCGGCCCAGTCTCCGCGCGCGAAGCGACCGAGGAGGCTCTCGTGTGTAGGTGGATGTGGTCCGGCGGGTTCGCCCACGGCGCGGCAGCCTTGCACCCAGGTCGTCCGAAGGCAACGGGGATCCGGGGCACGGGTGGAACCCTCGGAAACCCGGACAGCTTTCCCGGAGGTGGCCGACTAGGAGGCGGTCCCGCCCGGTCCCCCGCGCTCGCTCTTGCCGCCTTCGGGGCGCTCGGTTCGGGGCGCATCAGCCCGACTGCGCCGCTCCGTCTCGAACGTCTCGTAGGCGCGCACGACCTCCTGCACGAGCGGATGTCGCACGACGTCGATCTCGCTGAAGAAGCAGAACGACACCCCTTCGACGCCCCGAAGCACCTTCTGCACCTCGATGAGCCCCGAGCCGCGCCCCGACGGGAGATCCACCTGCGTCACGTCGCCCGTCACGACCGCCTTCGAGCCATAGCCAAGACGCGTGAGGAACATCTTCATCTGCTCCTCGGTCGTGTTCTGCGCCTCGTCGAGGATGATGAAGGAGTCGTTCAAGGTGCGGCCGCGCATGAACGCGAGCGGCGCGACCTCGACCGTCCCACGCTCCATGAACGCGGTCGCCTTCTCGTAGTCCACCATGTCGAAGAGCGCGTCGTAGAGCGGCCGAAGATACGGATTCACCTTCTCGGCGATGTCGCCGGGGAGGAACCCGAGCTTCTCCCCCGCCTCCACCGCTGGCCGGGTGAGGACGATCCGCTTCACGCGCCGCTCGACGAGGTACGACACCGCCATGGCCATGGCGAGGTACGTCTTGCCCGTGCCCGCCGGGCCGATGCCGAAGACGATGTCATCGTCGCGGATCCCCTGGATGTAGCGCTTCTGTGCGAGCCCCTTCGGCGTGATGATGCGGTGGCGCGAGGAGACGAACACCGTGTCGCCGAAGATCTCGCGGAGCGGCACCCCCTGGCCGGCGAGCTTCGTCGCCTGGTCGACGTCCTCGAGGTAGAGCGGGTAACCGTCCGCGACGAGATCGTAGAGATCCTTCACGAGCCCCTCGGCGAGCCGGAGCCGGGCCTCCTCCGCGGCCGCGACCACGATCTGCCCGCCGCGCAGCCCGAGCTGCACGCCGAGCCGTTTCTCGATGAGCTTCAGGTGCTCGTTGTGCGCGCCGCACAGGGCGCGCACCTTGTCGTTGTCCGCGAATTCGAGCCGTGCCGTCCGGAGGGGTTCCGCCGCGCTCTGACCCAATCGGTTCCTTTCCTCTCTCACAGCGGTGCCCAGTTGGCTTGAGCCCCGAGCCCGTGAACGAGCCCGAGTCCGAGCCCGGCTATTTCGGGCGCGGGCTCAGGCACGGGCGCGTTTACGGGATCAGTCCAACCGGGCAGCGCCACCACACGACCATAACCGGTCTCGCGGCCGGCGGCATGTCGGCCCGCCCGGTCACTCGATCGGAGAGAGCAGGACGAAGCGCCCCTCGGGTCGCCGCCGGTAGTAGTACTCCTGCGACCACGGGAAGCGGAGATCGCGGCCGCTCGCGAGCCCCGGCTCGAGGAGATCGCCGAGGGCCGTCGGGTACTCGCCCCGCTCGAGGCGGTAGACCTCGAGCGCGGTGCGAAGCCGCTCCAGCTGATAGCGGGCGAGGAAGCGCTGCGCAGCGTTGTCGCGGAGCGCGGCGACCCCCTGGCCGCCGAACGCGACGCCGCGGCTGTCGCCCCACACCGCGATCCCGGCGAGCGCCGCCGCGACGGCGAGCGTGGCGAGGATCCGCGTGGCGCCCCGGCGGATCCGCGCCTGCCAGTCCTGCGCGTACGCCCCGACCGCGGCGGCCGCGCGGTTGGCGGGGGCGATCGGCTTCAGGGCGCCGAGGTTGACGAGGTTGAGGAGCGCCTTGCAGGTCTCGAACTCGCCCAGTCGCGAGAGGTCCGCGATCTTCTCGACGGTGCGCCCGGGCTCGGCCAGCTCGTGGCAGCGCCGCTCGTTCTTCCCGAGCGACGCGAACTCGCCCGGCGGCGGCGCCTTCGGCGCCTGCGCTCGCTGTCGCGAGCGGCCGCCGGCTTCGCCGTCGGGGGCTCCGCCCCCGAACCCCACCTCCGGCTCGTCCGCGAGGGCGTCGAAGGCGGAGTCGACGACGTAGCCCCCCCTCCTCGCGCGCTTCCTCTCCGCCGCGCGCTCCGGATCGAGCGGGCGCAGCCGCTCGAACGTCATCGCGGTCGAGGTGATCTTCCGCCGGACGAGCGGCCATTCGTCGACCTGGCGGAAGCCTTCCATGAGGACGGACTCGGCCCGGAGTGGCGTCACGGTGTCCCGGTCCCACTCCACGTCGCCCGGCTCGAACTCGTAGGTCCCGGTCTTCCAGTGGAAGAGGCGGAAGACCGTCTCGGTCGTCTGCAACGCCGTCATCTCGCGCAGGTCCTGCTTCGAGACGAGGTTCAGCTTCACGAGGACGTCGCCGAGCCGGCGCAGGCTCTTCTTCTGCGCCTCGAGCGCGTACGCCAGCTCGTCCGCGGTGATGATCTCCGCGCGGACGAGCATCGTGCCCAGCCGCTCGCGGGTCTTGCGGCCGGTCGACTCCGCGCGGACCACGTTGCCGTCGGCGATGGCGATGTGGATGACGTCGTCGCGCGACTCGAGGTGGAGGACGCCGCTCTTGGCCTGCTGGCCGATGAGCTGGAGGATCTCGGCGATCCCGAAGTCCTTGAGCGTCCCCTTGAGAGCCACGATCGTTTCCCCTCACTGCGTGCGCTTGAAGGCGTCGCGGACGGCGAGCGCCCACAGCGCGATCCCCAGCGGCGCCGCGACGAGGAGCTTCCCGAGGAGCACGTACGGCGACGGCTGCGGCGGCGGCATGATCCCGCGCCAGAGCCAGAGCACGAAGCCGGCGAAGAGGGGAACGAGCAGGAGCAGCGCGCCGCGGGCCGCCGCGCCGTGGAACACCTGTCCGGCCCCGGCCCCCACGACGGACAGCGTTCGCGTCGCCACGTTCACGAGCCTCTGGTGACGCCGGACCTGCGCCTCCTTGCGGAGGCGGTCGCGCGCGTCCACGAGCCCTTTGTGGACGAAGACGTTCACGCACTGGCCGCACAGCTCGCCGGCGGACGGGTCGCAGCGGCTGCACGCCGAGCCGCCGCACCGCTCGCACGCGCGCGCCGGCCGCAGGCCCGGCCCGACGAATGCGAGCACCCACAGGAGCGCGAGCAACCCGAGCGGGCCCCAGGGCCAGGATCCCCCCGGGAGGTTCCCGGCGAGCCGCTGCTGCACCCACGCGGCGACCGCCTGCGGCGCCAGGTCGCCCGCAGCGAGCGCCCGGATCTTCTCGTCCGGCACCGGCACGTCGACGAGGTAGCGGTTCGCGGAGAAGTCGTCGTCGGAGCCGTGGCTGCGCAGGAAGTCGCCCGCCTCGCGCTCCGCCTTCTCGCGCGCCGCCGCGCTCTGGGGCATGTCCGCCGTGCGCAGGTAGAGCTTCGAGAGATCGTAGTGCGCTGCCCCGAGGACGACGAGGTCTCCGGCGGCGCGGTCGGTGGCGGCGAGGTATGCGGCCTTTGCGCCCTCGATGTCTCCGCGCAGGAACAGGACGTTCCCCACGTCGACCTGGACCTCGGGCGCGCGCGGGTCCGCGGCGGCGGCGAGCTCGTAGAGCCGGAGCGCCTCGTCGAGGTTGCCGCGCCGCTTGTGATGGCGCCCGAGCGCCGCGTAGAGCGCGGCGGGGGCGGGGCTGTCCGCGAAGTGGGAGGCGATCGCGACGGCGTCGCCGTCCGACACCGCGCCGTGCTCGAGCTCGTGGACGGTCTCGGCGAGGCTCCCCGTCCAGACGGTGGCGCGCGCCGCCATGCCCGCGCCCCACGGCAGGAGGACGAGCGTCACGATGGCGATCGTCGCGACGAGCCGCTCGGTCGCCCCGAGATAGAGCCAGACCGCGACGAGCGCGAGCGCCGCGGTCGCGACCGGCCCGAGCCCCAGCGCGATCGGCGTGGCGAGGAGCACCATCGCGAGAAAGCTCGTCTGCACGAAGGCGGTCCCGCGCAGGAGCGGCAGGTCGTGGAAGTCGTGGAGAAAGAGCCGGAGCCGCCGCACGACGAGGAGTAGCACCGTCGCCATCGCCGCGACGAGCGCCGCGGCGAGCGCCGCGGCGGAGAGGTCGCCGTAGAAGGCGCGCAGCGTGTGCGGCTCCCTCGCGACCGCGGCGAACGCGTCCCCGAGCGCGGACAGCGAGGCGCCCGGCTTTCCGGGCGCCTCGGCGAACCGCGCGCGGGCGAGGGCGAGGTGAGCGTCCGGCAGATCCGGCGCGAGCTCGACGGCGGCGCGGGCGTGGGCGACGGCCTCGGCGGAGAGGTTCGCGTCGAGGGCGCGCCGCGACTCCCGCAGCTCGACCGCCGCGAGCGTGAAGAAGTTCTCGATGGCGAGCTCGCGGCGCGCGGCGAGGAGCTCATTCCCCGCCGCCTCGGCGCGGATCGGGTCGGCCTCGCGGAGGGCGGTGCGGCGCTCGACCCACAGCTCCAGGATCCTCGCGAAGGTCGCCTGCACCGGGACGATCCGGCGCGCCAGGTCAGCGGCGGTGGGCGGGGGCGGCGGCGCCGGAAGCGCCGCCTGCCGGTCGGCGGGGGACGCCGCGGGGAGGGAGGCCCCGGACGCCGCCTGCGGGGTGGGAGCGGTCGCCGTGGCAGGCGGAGCGGGGACCGCCGGGGACGCGGCGCGGGGAGCGGGCAGCGTCACCCGCTCCGCGCGCGGGAGCCGCTCCGCGGGCGCCGGCGCTGCCTCCTCCTTGACGTCGTCACCCTCGTCGACGAGGCGCGGCGCGGCGACCTGGGCGCGCGCCGGGTGCGCGGCCGCGAGGAGGAGCGCGACGAGGATGGTCTTTTCGCGGGCGGGCACGCGAGAACTCGATGCTAGCACGGGGCGGTTTGGGCTAAACAGTCGCGATGTCCCGCGCACAGGCTGCGATCGAGCGGCTGCTCTCGATCATGGAACGACTCCGGGGGCCTCAGGGGTGTCCCTGGGACCGCGAGCAGACGCTGAGGTCGCTGCGCCCGTACGTGCTCGAGGAGACGTACGAGGTGCTCGAGGCGATCGACGCGGGCGATCCCGGCGAGCACTGCGAGGAGCTCGGCGATCTCCTCTTGCAGATCGTCTTCCAGGCGCAGCTCATGAAGGAAGAGGGGCGCTTCGACTTCGCCGACGTGGCCGAGTCGATCTCGCGCAAGCTCGTCTCGCGCCATCCCCACGTGTTCGGGAACGCCGAGGCAAAGGACGCCGACGCGGTGCTCCGCCAGTGGGCCGTCTTGAAGCGCGAGGAGAAGAAGGCGAAGGGGCGCGGCGAGAGCGTCCTCGAGGGGGTTCCGCGCGAGATGCCCGCGCTGGCCCGGGCCGACCGGCTCACCGAGAAGGCGAGCCGGATCGGCTTCGACTGGCCCGACGCGGGGGGCGCCCGCGGCAAGCTGTCCGAGGAGATCGGCGAGCTGGACGAGGCCATCGCGCAGGGGGACCGCGCCGCGCTGGAGCACGAGCTGGGGGACGTCCTGTTCGCGGCCGCGAACCTGTCTCGGAAGCTCGGGGTGCCGCCCGAGGAGGCGCTGCGCGCCGCGGTGGGCCGGTTCATCGCCCGCTTCTCGCACATCGAGCGAGAGCTGGCGCGGCGCGGCGTCGGCCACGGTCAGGCGACCCTCGCCGAGATGGACGCGATCTGGGACGAAGCGAAAGCTCTGGAGCGCCAAGCGAAAACCGCTGTGCCACCCTCCCCCGCCTCCTCGCCGGGCTTGGGGAAAGACCGTGGATAACTCTGTGGGCACCCTCGACCGCCACCGCCTTTTTGCACCGCCGCCGCCGCCTGCGACCTCCCACGTCAAGCCTATTGCTGAGCGATTCCGGCGCCTTGCGCGCGGAATCGCCGCATCGGAGCCGACGTGCGACGGTGGCGGTCCTCCGGGGCCCTCCCTGGTTTTGCCCAAAGTGGACAACTCCCGGTCGCCTCTCGCGTTTCTCCTCCGCATGCGACGCGGCTGCGCCGCGCACGTTCGCGGCGCGCGCTTGAGGGACAAGGCTCGCACGGAACCGTGAGGCGCTGAACCGCACCGCCGTAAGGGCCGCGGCGCAGGTGCCGCTCGGAACCGCACCGCCGTAGGGCTTGCGGCGACCCGTCCCGACTGAGACAAGCGCGCGGAACAGCCGCAGGCGGCGCGCAACGGACGGCATAACCCCTTGACGCGGCTCGCGATGGGCGGTAATTAGCGCGCCCTCGCACTCCCACGGACAGAGGTCAGCTTGGCGAACACCGCATCGGCCGAGAAGCGCAACCGGCAGGCCCAGAAGCGCCGCACCCGCAATATCGCAGTCCGCACCGGCGTGAAGGGTGCCGTGAAGAAGGTGCGCGAGGCGCTCGCGACCGGAAACGGCGCCGCCGCGAAGGACGCGCTCAAGGCCGCCGAGAAGGCGCTCGGCCGCGCCGCGTCGAAGGGCGTCCTCCACAAGAACGCCGCGTCGCGCCGGATCTCGCGCCTCGCCCACGCGGTCGCGAAGACCGCGCCGGCCGCGAAGTAGCAGCTCACCGCTCCAGGCTGCGCAGCAGCTCGCGCGCGGCCTCGTCCGCGACGCGGCGCAGCGCGAGCGCGCGGCGCCCCTCCGTCTCGAGCGGATCCGCGCCCCCGAGGTAGTCGGTGTCGCGCCGGATCGTCCGCTCGATCGGCTTGCCGTCCCCCGCCCGCAGGCGGGCGCGCACCTCGATGCCGATGCGCCAGGTGGCTCCCGCGGTCGAGGTGAGCGCCGCCGTCGCGCCGAGCGCCGTCGTCGAGGTGAGCGCCGGCTCGGTGGCGCGGACCTCGCCTTCGAGCACCGCCGCGTTCCCCTCGTCCGCGTCGGCGCCGCGGCGCGAGAGCTCGGACCGGAGGGCCGTCGTCACCGCGGCGCCGAGGTCGGTCTCCGTCGAGCGATTCTCGAAGGGACGGACGTGGATGCGGTCGATCCCGCCGGCGGCCGCGTAGCGCTGGCTGAATCCATAGCCGCAGGCGCAGAGCGCGGCGGCGAACACGATAGCCATGGCGAGCGCAGGGGCAGCCGGCTGAGGCTGCCCCGGAGCGAGCGGGGGGCGTGGGGGGGGAGCCAGCCTCATCGGCTTCCCCCCCACTACGAAGTTGGCAAGCTTCATGCGCTATCCCACGACGAAATTCACGAGCCGCTTCGGCACGAACACGACCTTGCGGATCGTCTTCCCGGCGAGATGGCCCTTCACCCGCTCCTCCCGCTCGGCGAGCGCGCGCACCTCCGCCTCGCCCGCGGCGGCGGGCGCCTGCACCTCGCCGCGGAGCTTCCCGTTCACCTGTACGGCGATCGTCACGGTGTCGGCCGCGACGAGGGCGGGGTCGAACAGGGGCCAGGGCGCGTCGGCGAGGAGCCGGTCGCGCGCGGCCGGGCCGAGCACCTCGTGCCACAGCTCCTCCGCTGCGTGCGGCGCGAACGGCGCGAGCAGCATCGCGAGCGTGACGAGGGCTTCGCGGACCACCGCCCGGTCGGCGTCGGTCCGCGGCTCGAGCTGGTACAGCGCGTTCACGAGCTCCATGAGCGCCGCGATGCCGGTGTTGAACTTGAGCTCCTTGTCGAAGCCGTCCGTGACGCGCTGGATCGTCCGGTGCGTGCGCCGGCGCAGCTCCAGAAAATCGCCTTGAGCCTCCGCGAGCTTCGATTCCGCCACACCGAAGCACTCCTGACGCGCGTGAAAGATGCGCCAGACGCGGGCGAGGAAGCGGAAGAGCCCGTCCACCTGCTCGTCCGACCAGTCGATGTCCTTCTCGGGAGGCGCCGCGAAGAGGATGAAGAGCCGGAGCGTGTCCGCGCCGTACTTCTCCATCATGGGGCCGGGCGTCACCACGTTGCCCCACCGCTTCGACATCTTGCGGCCGTCGGGGCCGTTCACGATGCCCTGGGTGACGAGGCGGACGCAGGGCTCGTCCTCGTGGACCAGCCCGAGCCGCCGCATCACGCGGTGCCAGAAGCGGAAGTAGAGGAGGTGCATCACCGCGTGCTCGGGCCCGCCCACGTAGACATCGACCGGGAGCCAGCGCCGCGCCGCCTCGGGATCGAACGGCCGCGCGTCGTCGTGGGGCGACAGGTAGCGCGCGTAGTACCAGGACGAGTCGACGAACGTGTCCATCGTCTCGACCTCCCGCCGCGCGGGCTTGCCGCACCTCGGGCAGGTGGTGTTGACGAACTCCGGGACCTTCGCGAGCGGCGGCTCGCCCTTGCCGGTGATGATCGCCTGCTCCGGCAGCACGACCGGGAGCTGGTCGTCCGGCACCGGGACGATCCCGTCCGCTTCGCAGTACACGACGGGGATGGGCGTTCCCCAGTACCGCTGGCGCGAGAAGCCCCAGTCGCGCAGGTGCCAGCGCACCGTCGGCCGGCCGAACCCCTTCGCGAGCGCCTCCTCGGCCATCACCTCGCGCGCCTTCGCGCTCGGGAGGCCGGAGAACGGCCCGGAGCCCTCGAGCACGCCGTCATCGGTGAACGCCCGCTCGAGCGCCTCGGCCCCGGCGATCCGCTCGCCCTTCGCGGGCTGGATGACCACCCGGATCGGCAGGCGGTACTTCTTCGCGAACTCGAAGTCGCGCTGATCGTGGGCGGGGACGCTCATCACCGCGCCGGTGCCGTACCCGGCGAGGACGAAGTTCGCGATCCAGACCGGGACCTTCTCGCCCGTGTAGGGGTTCACCGCCGACGCGCCGGTGAAGACGCCTTCCTTCGGCGCGCTCTCGCCGGTCCGCTCGAGCACGTCGGTCTTCCGCATGCGCTCGACGAGCTCCCGCACCTCCGCGCGCCGCTCCGGGACGGTGACGCGGTCGACGAGCGGGTGCTCGGGCGCGAGCACGACGTAGGTGCAGCCGAAGATGGTGTCCACGCGGGTCGTGAAAACGTCGATCGGCCCCTGGCCCGGCACGGCGAAGGCGACCTCCGCTCCCGCGCTCTTGCCGATCCAGTTCCGCTGCATCGTGGTGACGCGCTCGGGCCACGCGGTGAGCTGGTCGAGGCCGTCGAGCAGCTCCTGCGCGAACGCGGTGATCCGGAACGCCCACTCCGGGATCACCCGCTCCACGACGGGCGACTCGCACCGCTCGCAGCGGTTGTCCACCACCTGCTCGTTCGCGATGACGGTGTTGCAGCCGGTGCACCAGTTCGCCTTGCCCTCGCGTCGGTAGACGATCCCGCGCTCGAGCATGCGGAGGAAGAACCACTGGTTCCACCGGTAGTACTCGGGATCGGCGGTGACGATCTCGCGGTCCCAGTCGAAGGAGAAGCCGAGCTTCTTCAACTCGGCCCGGAACGCGACGATGTTCTCGCGCGTCCGCTCGGCGGGGTGGCGGCCGTCCTTGATCGCGGCGTTCTCGGCGGGGAGCCCGAGCGCGTCGAAGCCGATCGGGTGCATGACGTCGTACCCGCGCATCCGGAGATAGCGGGCGATCGCGTCCCCGATCGTGTAGACCCGACCGTGGCCCATGTGCATCGCGCCGGAGGGGTACGGGAACATCTCGAGGACGTAGCGCGGCTCGCCGGGGCTGCGGCCGGCGCGGAAGGCGCCCGCCTCTTCCCAGCGCTTCTGCCAGCGGGGCTCGATGGAATGGGGCTCGTAGCGCTCGTTCATCGACATGGGAGGGCGGGGATATTACCGGAGGGGCGGGCTGCCGTCTGCCCTTCGGCGCTCACATCGAGGAGGATCACCGTATGTTCCCCACCGTCCACGTCGCCGACATCGCGCGGCACGACGGAGCGCAGGTGACGCTCCACGGCTGGCTCCACGCCCGTCGCTCCTCGGGCAAGCTCCACTTCCTCCAGATCCGCGACGGCACGGGCACGATCCAGTGCGTCGTGTTCAAGGGGAACGTCCCCCCCGAGACGTTCGCGGAGGCGGACCACCTGCCGCAGGAGACGAGCCTCTCCGTCACGGGGATCGTGAAGCGGGACGAGCGCTCGCCCATCGGCTTCGAGCTCGACGTGCGCGACCTGCACGTCTTCGCCCGCCCCGCCCGCGAGTTTCCGATCGGGCACAAGGACCACGGCGTCGCGTTCCTGATGGAGCAGCGCCACCTCTGGCTGCGCTCCCAGCGGCAGCAGGTGATCCTGCGCGTCCGCCACACGGTCGAGAAGGCGATCCGCGACTTCTTCGACGAGCGCGGGTTCACTCTCGTCGACGCGCCGATCTTCACGCCTTCCGCGTGCGAGGGGACCTCGACCTTGTTCGAGGTGCCCTACTTCGACCTCGGCAAGGCCTACCTCACCCAGTCCGGCCAGCTCTACATGGAGGCGGCCGCGATGGCGCTCGGGAAGGTCTACTGCTTCGGCCCGACCTTCCGCGCCGAGAAGTCGAAGACGCGCCGCCACCTCACGGAGTTCTGGATGGTCGAGCCGGAGGTCGCGTACATGGACCTCGACGGCGACATGGCGCTCATGGAGGAGCTCGTCTCGTGCGTCGTCCAGGCGGCGCTCGCGAACCACCGCAGGGAGCTCGTCTCGGTGCTCGAGCGCGACGTCGCGAAGCTCGAGAACGTGAAGGCGCCGTTCCCGCGCATCACCTACACCGAAGCCGTGGAGGTGATCCGCAAGACGGGACACCCCATGGAATGGGGGTTGGACATCGGGGGCGACGAGGAGACGATCGTCGCGAGCCAGTTCGACCGGCCGGTGATGGTGCACCGCTACCCGTCCGCGATGAAGGCCTTCTACTTCAAGCGCGACCCGGACGACCCGAAGCTCGCCCTCGGCTGCGACGTGCTCGCGCCGGAGGGCTACGGCGAGATCATCGGCGGCGGCCAGCGCGAGGACGATCTCGCCACGCTCGAGGCACGCATCGCCGAGCACGCGCTGCCGAAGGAGGCGTTCGAGTGGTACCTCGACGTGCGCCGCTACGGCACCGTGCCCCACGCCGGCTTCGGCATGGGAGTGGAGCGCTGCGTCGCCTGGATATGCGGGCTGCATCATGTCAGGGAGACAATTCCGTTTGCCCGCATGATGGAGAGGATCACGCCTTAGAAGCTCTACAGTCGGGCACGGGCCCAGACAGACCCTGTCGTCTCGCGCGGGCACGGGCACGGGCACGGGGAAAGACGGAAAACGGAAACGGTGAACGGAAGGCCGTTCCCGTGTTCCGACCTCCCGTTTCCGTCAGTTCCCGTGCCCGTGCCCGACCCGTCCGGCGGGTCCGGCGGAGGCCCGTGCCCGTGCCCGGTCTTTCGATGGTCGGAGACCGTCACCCCAACCGCAGCAACGCCCTCACCGTCTCGACGACCTGGTTCGCCTGGACCGGCTTCACGAGATACGCGCTCGCCCCCAGGCTCATGGCGCGCTTCCGGTCGGCCTCCGCCGACTCCGTCGTGATGACGACGACGGGGACGCGCTGGTGCGCGCCGCCCGCCCGCACCAGCGCCACGAGCTTCAGCCCGTCCATGAGCGGCATGTTGATGTCGGTGAGCACGATGTCGAAGGTGGCGCTCGAGAGCTTGCGCCACGCGTCCGCCCCGTCCACCGCCTCGCTGGTCGCCATGCCGGCGATGCGCTGCAGCGCGTACGAGAGCTGCTTGCGCATCGCGCTGCTGTCGTCGACCACGAGTGCGTGCAGGTGCGCCATGGGCTCGTCACTTGTCCCGGCCGAACCGGGCGATACGCTCCACGAGGCGATCGAGCGGGAGGAGCTCGTCGAGCGCGCCGCTCTCGGCGGCGGCCTGGGGCATCCCGTATACCACGGCCGTCTCCTGCGACTCGGCGAGCGTCAGCCCCCCGGCACGCTTGATCGCGACGACGCCCGCGCGGCCGTCCTGCCCCATCCCCGTGAGCACGACCGCGCAGGCGCGCGGACCCGTCGCCCGCGCCACCGACGTGAGGAGGCGGTCCACCGAGGGACAATGCCTCGCGGTCGGGTCCGGGTCCGCCTGCAGGATGGAGGCGCGGAGCACCCCCCGCTCGTCGCTCCGGACCTCGAGGTGGCGCCCGCCCGGCGCGACGAGGACGCGCCCCGCCGCGATCACGTCCCCCTCCGCCGCCTCCTGGGCGGTGAAGCGCGTCGTCCGCGCGATCCGCTCGGCGAACGCCGCCGTGAACCGCTCCGGCATGTGCTGCGCCACGACGTATCCGACCGGAAGCTCGTCGGGGAGCGCCGAGAAGATGCGCTGGAGCGCCTGCGGGCCGCCGGTGGAGGCGCCGATCGCGACGACGCGCAGCGGCACGATGGCGCCCGCCCCTCGCGGCGGCGTCCGGAGCGCCTCGCCGCCGAACCCGAGGTTCTCGGGGCGCAGGGCGCGGAGCAGCTCGCACTTCTCGACGAGCGCGGCGGCGATGGTGTCGAACGAGGCGTTCCCCTCCGGCTTCGCCACGAAGTCCAGGGCGCCCAGCTCGAGGGCCTTGAACGCGTCGCTGCGCCGCGACTGCGACGAGACGACCACGACGGGAGTCGGCCGCCGCGCCATGAGGAGGCGCAGGAACGTGAAGCCGTCCATCCTCGGCATCTGGAGGTCGAGGAAGACGATGTCGGGCTCGAGGCGCAGCACGTCGCGGAGCGCCTCCTCTCCGTCGCGCGCCGCCCCGACGATGACGACGCCGGCGGTCCCCTCCAGGATGCGGCCGACCGCGGCGCGGCTCGCGTCCGAGTCGTCCACGAGCAGGACCCGCGTGGGCTTCGCCCAGTGGCGCGTCACCGGGCGTCCTCCGCCGCCGGGACCCGCAGCGGCTTGCGATAGACGAGGTCCGACTTGAGGTGGACGATCTCGAAGTCGGCGGTGAGGTTCAGCAGCGACTCCGAGTGGCCGAGCAGCAGCCACCCTCCCTCGCGCAGCTTGTCGTGGAACGTGCGCAGCAGCCGCTGCCGCGCGCCGACGTCGAAGTAGATCATGACGTTCCGGCAGAGGAGGACGTCGAGGCGCGCGACGGACGTGAGCGGGCGCGCGTCGAGCAGGTTCTCCCGCCCGAACCGGACCATCCGCCGGATGGCGTCGTCGACCGACCACTTGCCGCCGCGCAGGTGGAACCAGCGGCGCATCGGCTCCGCCTCCGGAGTGCGGAAGGCGTGCTCGCCGTACACGCCGGCGCGCGCCTGGGCGATGCAGCGCCGCGAGATGTCGCAGCCGGTGATCTCGACGTCCCATCCCTCGAACAGGCGCGAGTCCCGGACGAGCATCGCGACGGTGTAGACCTCCTCGCCGGTGGAGCAGCCCGCGGAGAGGATCCGCAGCCGGCGCTCCGCCGCGCGGGCGCGCGCCAGCTCCGGCAGGATCTCGTGCGCGAGCGCGTCGAGCTGCATCGGCTCGCGGTAGAAGTAGGTCTCGTTCGTGGTGAGGACGTCGAGCGCCTCGTCGAGCTCCGCGGCGCGGCCCGGGTCGAAGCGCAGGAAGCGGTGGTACTCGGCGAACGTCAGCAGCCCCTGCGCCTCGAGGCGCGGCAGCAGGCGCCGCTCGAGCAGGTAGCGCGACTCGTCCCGGAAGAAGATCCCGCAGTGCTCGTGCACGAGGTCGCGCAGGAGCCGGAACTCGTCCTCCGCCAGCCGCGGGGCGTCGCCGTCCGGGCGCCACATGCGGGGCTACCGGCTCCCCATCGCCCGTGCGGCGTCCGCGAACGCCCGCGCGACGAGCGGGTCGGGGTCGAGGGCGGCGAGCCGCTTCGCGTCGGCGAGGAGGTCCGGGTCGTCTCGCTCGGCCATCGCGCGCGCCGCAGCCCGGCGCACGTCCCAGCGCGCGCTCCCGGCGGCCTCCCGAAGGATGCGCCGCCCCTCGGTGCCGGGGACACGCGCGGCGCCGAGCACCGCCTCCTTCACGACCTCGGCGTCGTCGTGGCCGAGCGCGCGCCGGAGCGCCTCGGCCGGTACCGATCCGAGCGCGAAGAGGGCGTGCAGCGCTGCGACGATGACCACGGGCGGCCCGTCGGGATCCTGGGCGAGCTCGGCGACCGCCGAGATCACGACCGGGTCCTCGCGACCGGCGCAGGCCCCGAGCGCCTCGGCGACGGCGGCGCGGACCGCGGGCTCGACGTCGCGGAGCACCCGGAGCAGCGCGGGGAGCGCCTCCGCGCACGGTGAAGCCCTCCGGTCGCGCCCGCGCGGCGCCGCATGCGCGATCTCGGCGACGGCGCGGGCCGCCGCGGCGCGCACCGACCAGGCCGGATCGGAGAGGGCCGCGACGAGCTCCGCCGCCTGACCCGCGCCGACGAGGCCGCGCTGCGCGAGGGCGCGCGCCGCGCCCGCGGCGCCGGCGCGCACGGCCGCCGCGGCGGCGCGCAGCCCCACGAGGACGAAGGCGACGTCCTCCCGCGCTCCCAGCGCGCCGAGGGTCCTGTAGAGCGCCACGCACGGGCTCGCCTCGCCGCGATCGCGCACCGCGGCGAGGACCGCCTCGCGATCATCCGCGCTCGACTGGCCGATGCGGACGAGGGCGGTCGCGGCGAGCGCGGCGCCGTTCGGGTCTTCCGCCCCGAGCAGCCCCGCGAGCGGCGCCACCGCGCGCCCGTCGCGCAGGCGCCCGAGGGCGGCGATCGCCTCCGCCTGCACGTACGACTCGCGGTCGCTCGCCTCCCGCACGACGCTCTCGAACGCGGCGGGGCTTCCCAGGCGCGCGAGCGCGGCGAGCGCCGTGAGCCGCGCGAGCTGGCCGAGGGTCGGCAGCGCGTCCGCGAGGGCCGCGCGCAGCTCCGGCCCGGCGGGCAGGCGCTCGAGCGCCTCCTCCACGAGCGCGCGGTACCGCTCGTCCTCGGCGAGCTTCACCATGCTGCCGGCGTGGCGGACCGACCCCACCGCCGCGAGGGTGGTGAGCGCGCCGGCCGCGACGAAAGGCTCTTCCGACGCGAGCGCCGCCGCCCACGCCTCCGCGAGCCCGGGATCGCGCTCCGCGGCGACGCGCACCTCCGCGAGCGCGGGCCCGAGCTCGGCGTCGCGCCGGGCTCGCTGGTGGCCGAGGGCACCCAGCGCAGCGTCGCGCGCGGGCCGGGACGGATCCGCGACCCCACGCGCCACGAGGGCCAGCGCTCCGACGTCGTCCGCGGCGCCGAGCATCCGGTAGAGGGGCCGCCGGAGCGAGCGATCCGCGAGGAGCCGGCCGATCTGCTCGGTGGGGAGGCAGGAACGGATCGCCTGGAGGGCCTCGACCGCCGAGAGGCGCAGCGTCGCGTCGTCCGAGTCGACCGCCGCACGCAGCGCGGCGACCGCCTCGGCGCTGCCGATCTTGCCGAGGGCGTCCGCCACGGCGGCGCGGACGTTGACGTCTGGATCGGCGAGCCGGGCGGTGAGCGGCGGAACGCCGCGTCCGTCCGCGATGGCGCCGAGGACGCCCGCGGCCGCCTGGCGCAGATCGGGATCCTCCGACGCGAGCTGCTCGACGAGCACGGGCACTGCCGGCGCGCCGATCCGCGCGAGCGCCTCGGCCGCGGCCGCCCGCGCGCCCACGCCGGGGCCGACCGCGAGGACCCGGACGATCTCGCCGATGCCGGCGTTGCCCGAGCCCTGCGCGATCCGGTCCGCCGCCGCCGCCCGGACGCGCCAGCTCGGGTCCGCGAGCCGCGCCACGAGCACGGCCCGATCGGCCCGCTCGACGGGGTCGAGCTCCGCCACGGCGCGGTAGCGCGTCTCCTCGTCGGCATGGGCGGCGCGGGCGCGCCTCGCCGCCGCATCGGCATCCGGGCCGATCATGCGCGCCGCGAGGCCTCCGCCTGGGCCCGGGCCGCGTCCGCCTCGCCCGGAACCGAGGGGTCGAGAAGGGCCTTCACGTTGAGGAGGAGGCGCAGGCGCGCGGGGCCGCGCGCCCCGACGGTCCCCTCGCCGCCACAGACGCCGACGAAGAACCGCGCCGCTCCAGGCGCGCCGAGCGCGGGCGCCGGCCGGATCTCCGAGCGCGGGAGCCGGAGCACCTCGCAGACCTCGTCCACGACGAGGCCGATGCGCCGCCCGGCCACGTTCACGATGAGGAAGCGGCTCTTCCGGGTCGCCGCCCGCACCTCGACGGCGAACCGCTTGCGGACGTCGAGCACCGGGATGACCTCGCCGCGCAGCCGGACGACGCCCTCGATGAACGCCGGCGCGCGCGGGACGGGCGTGATGGGCAGAGGGCGGATGATCTCGCGCACCCGCATGATGTCGATGGCGTAGTCCTCGGCGCCGATCCGGAACGTGCAGAGCTGGACGAGCGCGTCGCTCGCCGGCGCCGCGTCTCGCGCCCCCGTCCCCGCGGCCTCACGCCCCCACATCGGCCCTCCGCGCCCCGACCGGCGTCTCCGCCCGCGCCGGAGCACGGCGGAGCAGCGCGGCGAGGTCCACCAGCGTGAAGAGCCTGTCGCCGTCTCGCCCGATGCCGGCGAGGAACTCGGAGCGCTGGCCGGCGATCCCCTGGGGGCAAGGCTCGATCGAGCCCGGGCGGAGCCGCACGACGCTCGCGACCCGGTCGACGAGGAGGCCGCAGCTCCCCTCGCCCGCGTCCACGATGACGACCTTCCCCTCCCCCTCGCCGAGCGAGGCGCACGGCAGCCCGAGGCGCCGCCTTGGGTCCACCACCGCGACCACCTCGCCGCGCACGGTGACGACGCCGAGGACGTGCCCCGGCGCTCGCGGCACCTCCGTGATGGGCGGCGCCCTGATCACCTCGCGGACCCGTTCGATGGCGACGGCGTACTCCTCCGCGCCGAGCAGGAAGGTGAGGTACTCCTCGCGCGCGAGCGGCACCGTCGGCGCTTCGGGCGGGGCGGTCGCGGGGGCGAGCTGGGGCAGCGCCGGCGCGGCCTCGTCCGGCCGGTAGAAGAAGTCGTCGAGCGCATCGCGCGGCGCGGCGGGAGCGGGCGGCGCGGGGGGGACGGGCGGACGTGCGGCACGCTCGGGGGTCGCGGGCCGGGCGGGCGGCGCGGACGCGGCGAGGTGCGCGTCCGCGGCGGGCGCGCCGTCGTCGAGCTCCGGCAAGATCACCGGCGGCGCTCCAGCCCCGGGGCGCCAGGTGGTGAAGCGCGCGTCCTCCGCCGCGGGCGCGTCGCGCGGTGCATCCTCCGGCCCGGGCAGCCCCTGCAGCCGCGCCGCGAGCGCGCCCTCGATCGCGTCCACGTCCGTCACGACGGACCCCGGCGCGGGGAGCGGGGCCGCGGGATGGTCGCTGCGGCGGCGGCTTCGAGCGCCGGGACCCGGGCCGCTCGCGGACGCCACCGCGGCCGGGGTGCGCTCCTTGCGCGCGGCCTCCCCCGCCGCGCGCGTCTGGGCCCGCTCCTTGGCCTTCTTCCGGATGTCCAGGAAGTCCATGAGCCGCCTCGGGCGCTTCGGAGTCTACCTCGCCCGCGGAGCGGTTCCCAGGTAGGCGCCCATGTCCGACGCAGCGGCCTCGACCACGTCCACGGAGATGCGGGGCTCCTCCCGCGCGAAGCCCTCGAGGAGGGCGCTCGCGGCGAGCTGGTTCATGCGCCGCGGTAGGCCCCCCGAGTGGCGGTGCACGGCCTCCACCGCGGCGGGCTCGAAGAGCCGCTCCGCCCGGCCCGCCACCGCCAGGCGATGCTCCAGGTAGCCGCCCGTCTCTCCCGCGTCGAGCGCGCCGACGTGGTAGGCGACCCCGATCCGCTGCGCGAAGGCCTCGCCGCCGCGATCGCGGATCCGCTCGCGAAGCTCCGGCTGGCCCAAGAGGATGATCCCCACGAGCGCCCGGTCGTCGGCGGCGAGGTTCGTGAGGAGCCGCAGCTCGTCGAAGGCGGCGCGGCCGGGGAGGAGCTGCGCCTCGTCCACGACGACGACGGCGAAGCGCCCCTCCGCGTCGAGGCGAGCGACGTGCTCGGCGAGCGCGCCGAACGCCTCCGCCTTGCGCCGCGCGGGCGCGAGCCCGAACCCCTCCGCCACGGCCCCGAGCAGCTGCGCGGGCGGCAGCGCGGGGTGGATGACGAAGCTGAAGCGGCAGCGCTCGGCGAACGCATCCACGAGGGCGCGCGAGAGGGTCGTCTTCCCCGCGCCCACCTCGCCGGTGAGCACCGCGAGCTCACGTTCCTCGAGCGCGTGCGAGAGGCGCGCGAGCGCCTCCGCGTGCTGGCGCGACGGGAACAGGAACTCCGGGTCGGGCGTCTTCGAGAAGGGCTTTCGGGCGAGGCCATAGAACTCGAGGTACATGGGAGGTCAGCCCGCCGCCTCGTGCACGGGGTCGCCGCTGACGACGTCCTCGATGATCGCGCCGACGTCGAGCACGAGCACGGTGCGCCGCGTGCCGAGGTCCGTCGCGCCGGCGATCCCGCGCACACCCTCGAGCTGGAGGCCGAGCGGCTTCACCACGATGTCCTCTTGCCCGAGGAGCTCGTCCACCCCGATGCCGAGCCGCTCCTGGGCGAGCCCGACCACCACCACGAAGAAGGCGTCCGGAGGGCGCGGCGCCGCTGCGTCGAAGAAGCGACCGAGCCTGACGAGCGGGAGGGTGGACCCGCGCAGCGAGATGACCTCGCGGGTGGAGAGGGTGCGGACGTCGCGCGCGCGGAGCTCCAGGATCTCGAGCACGCTGTTCAGCGGGACCGCGTAGGTGCGACCCGCCACTCCGACGACCAGGGCGCGGACGATGGCGAGGGTCACCGGCAACGTGATCTCGAAGCGCGTGCCGCGGCCGTGCTCCGTCTGCAGGTCGATGATCCCGGACAGCCGGCCGATGTTGTTCTTCACGACGTCCATGCCGACGCCGCGTCCGGAGAGCGAGGTCACCTGCCGCGCGGTGGAGAAGCCCGGGACGAAGATGAGGTTCATCACCTCCCGCCGGGACAGATCGCGCACCGCCTCGGGGGTGGCGAGGCCCCGCTGGATCGCCACCTCGCGGACCCGGTCCTCGTCGATGCCCGCCCCGTCGTCGTCCACCACGATCCGGACGTGATTGCCCTTCTGCGAGGCGGCGAGCCGCACGCGCCCGGCGCGCGGCTTGCCGAGGCGCGCGCGCGTCTCGGGGGGCTCGATCGCGTGGTCGATCGCGTTCCGGATGAGGTGCATGAGGGGATCGGACAGGTCCTCGACGATGAGCTTGTCCAGCTCGACTTCGCCGCCCACCACCTCGAGCTCGATCTCCTTGCCCACCTCGCGGGCGATCTTGCGGACCATGCGGGCGAGCTTGTCGAAGATCTGCTCGAGCGGCACCATCCGGACCTCGAGGATCCCGGCCTGCAGCTCGGCCAGGCGGCGCTCGAGGGTCCGGGTCGTGTGGACGAGCTCGGCCGCGAGCGCGGCGTCGCCCTCCTGCGCCTTGAGCTCCTCGGCGATCGCGCGGAGCGACGACTTCACGAGCACGAGCTCGCCGACGACGGTCATGAGGCCGTCGAGCTTCCGAATGTCGACGCGGACGGACTGCGACACGGAGCGGAGCGACGCCGCCTCGTCCGCGTGCGGATCCGGGACGGGGGACAGGCTCGCCGACGCAGGCGCCGCGGCCGCGGGGAAAGGCCGCGCGGCGGGCTGCGAGGGCTGCGGCCCCTCCGCGAGCGGCCGCAGCCGGGCGACCGCCTCGACCACCGCCGCCGGACCGGCCTCGCGCTGCACGGCCTCGCGCCCCTCCCGCGAGGCATACAGGAGCTCGAACGCGATCCCCTGGGGATCCCTCGTGTCGGAGGACGGGAGCGTCGACACGACCTCTCCCACCTTCTTCAGCCGCGCGGTGAGCGCGGAGAGGTCGCGATCGAAGCTGGCGAGGTCGTAGCTCACCCGCACGCGGAAGAGCCCGATCCCCTTCTGCACGTTGGCCCGGAGCCGGTGCTCCTCGTACTCGGTGAGGACGGCGCGCACCTCCGGACCGAGCGCGATCGCGTCGAGCGCGTCCGCCGCCGCCACGGTGCGCTTGCACTCTCCCGCGCGCAGCCGGTCGGCGAGGCGGGTGACCGCGTCGGCGGTCCGCGGCGGCTCGCCGGAGGCCTCCTCCGCGATGATGCGCGAGAAGACCTCGGGCGTCTCGAGCAGGAGGTCCGTCACGCCGCGGTCGAGGCCGCGCCGGCCCATGCGGACGTTGTCGAGCAGGTCCTCGAGCGCGTGGGCGAGCCGCGCCATCCGCTCGACCCCGAACATGGAGGAGAGGCCCTTCAGCGAGTGCGCCGCGCGGAACACCGCGTTGAGGACGTCGGGGGCGGGCTCGTCCGCCCCCGCCCCGTCGAGCTGCATCAGCTCACGCCCGAGCAGGTCGATCGACTCCTGCGCCTCGGAGAGGAAATCGGCGAGCGCCTTCTCGTTCTTGTCCGGCACCGCGCGGTCAGCGTACCACGGACCCCACATGGGGCAAGGCGCGACCCCGCGACGGCATCTCCACGCGCGACGGCGGCGCCAGCACCTCGACCTCGACCCCCATCGCGTTTCGCGCCGCGGTCAGCTCGCGCTGGAGGACCCGCGCCTCGCCGAGCAGGATCTGGCGCCGCGCGGGCCGGACCAGGCTCGCCTCGAGCCAGAGCCTCGCCGCGAGCCCGGCGTCGCCGCCGGCCAGGGGCGGCATCGCGCTCGCGAAGCCTTCGCTCCCGGCGCGCGCGAGCGCCTCGCAGGCGATGCGCGACGCGTGGAGAAAGCCGTCGGGGGCGAGCGGCACCTCCCGCAGACCGAAGCAGAACACCCGCGCCGGCGCGATCCGTCCGCCCGAGGGCAACAGGAGGGCCTCGCCGTCCGTCCCCTCGAAGAGCCCGTTGCGGATCGCCCGCGAGATGGCGCCGCACAGGCGCCAGTCGGCGTACCCGGCGAACCCCTGGAGCGGGCGCTCCGGACCGACGAACACCGCGAGCGCGTCGACGTCGAGGCCGTCGATCGCCGCGAGCCCGAGCTCCGCCACCTCGATCTTGAGTGCCACGGTTACCCTTGCCCGCCTGCCCGTCGCTCGGCGGGGAGCGCGGACGCGATCTTGTCGAGGACGCCGTTCACGAAGGCTCCGGTGCTCTCCGAACCGTACTTCTTCCCGAGCTCGATGGCCTCGTTGATGACCACCTTCACCGGCACGTCCGTCCGGAGGAGCTCGTACACCGCGAGGCGGAGCACGTTGCGGTCCACCTTCGCCATGCGGTCGAGCCGCCAGTTCGTGGAGACCTGCTCGATCGCGTCGTCGATCGCCCGGCGGTGGGCGGCGACTCCGCGCACCAGCGCCTCCGCGTGGGTCATCACCTCGCGCTCGACCGGCTCGAAGCTCCGCCAGAAGCGCGAGAGCGCCTCGTCGATCCCCTCGGCGGCGACGTCGATCTGGTAGAGCGCCTGGAGGGCGCGCTCCCTGGCCTTGGTCCGCTTTGCGGGCAAGGTTCACTCCCGCCGGCGAGCGTTGCCCAGCTTGCCGGCCTCGCGAAGGACGTTCGCCTGCTCGATGGCGGCCATCGCCGCCTCCGACCCCTTGTTCCCGGCCTTCACCCCCGCCCGCTCGAGCGCCTGCTCCATCGTGTCGCAGGTGAGCACGCCCATCGCCACGGCGCAGTCCGCCTCCATCGCGACGACGCCGACGCCCTTCGTGGCCTCCGCCGCGACGTACTCGAAGTGCGGGGTGCCGCCGCGGATGACGGCGCCCAGCGCGACGACCGCGTCGTGGCGGCCGGCGCGCGCCACGCGGCGGAGCAGCGCGGGCAGCTCGAAGGTCCCGGGGCAGCGGAACACGTCGATGTCGCTCTCCTTCACGCCGTGGCGCCGCAGGGCGTCCAGCGCGCCGGACAGGAGCTGCTCGGTCACGAGCCCGTTGAAGCGGGCGACCACGACGCCGACCTTCAGGCCGGTCCCGACGAGCGATCCCTCGTAGACGTTCATCGTCCGTTCCTTCCTTTCGGCAGGCGCGCGCGCGCGGCGCGGCCGCCCTTCGCCGCCCGAGCGCGAGCGACCGCCTTGAGCGTCAGCAGGTGTCCGAGCTTGTCACGCTTCGTCGCGAGGTAGGCCCGGTTGCGCCGCGTGGGCGGCATCTCGATGGGGACCCGCTCCACCACCTCGAGCCCGTACCCCTCGAGGCCAATGATCTTCTTCGGGTTGTTCGTGAGCAGCCGCATCTTGCGCACCCCGAGATCGCGCAGGATCTGGGCGCCGATGCCGTAGTCGCGCAGGTCGGGCTTGAAGCCGAGCTGCACGTTCGCCTCGGCGGTGTCGTAGCCCTCGTCCTGCAGGTTGTAGGCGCGCAGCTTGTTCGCGAGCCCGATGCCGCGCCCCTCCTGGTCGAGGTAGAGGAGGATGCCCTTCCCGGCGGCGTCGATCTGCTTCAGCGCCGCGTGGAGCTGGGGGCCGCAGTCGCAGCGCTGCGAGCCGAACACGTCGCCCGTGAGGCACTTCGAGTGGACGCGGACGAGCACCGGCTCGCCCTCGCGCCAGCGCCCCTTCACGAGCGCCACGTGCTGGTGGGCGTCCACGTCGTTCTCGTACGCCACCGCGCGGAACGCGCCGTACTCGGTGGGGATGGGCGCCTCCGCCGCGCGCCGGACGAGCGTGTCCTTCATCATCCGGTAGGCGATGAGGTCCGCGACCGAGAGGAGCGGGAGGTCGTGCGCCCGCGAGAGCTGCTCGAGCTCCGGCATCCGCGCCATCGTCCCATCGTCGTTCATCACCTCGCAGATGACGCCCGCGGGCTCGAGCCCGGCGAGCCGGGCGAGGTCCACCGAGCCCTCGGTCTGGCCGGCGCGGACGAGGACACCGCCCTTCCGGGCGCGCAGGGGGAAGACGTGGCCCGGGCGGGCGAGGTCCTCGGGGCGCGCGGCGTCACGGACGGCCGTGAGGATCGTGTGCGCCCGGTCGCGGGCGCTGATGCCCGTCGTGACGCCCTCCTTCGCCTCGATCGACACCGTGAAGGCGGTCCCGAACGACGAGGTGTTCGCCCCCTCGTCCACCATGAGCGGGAGCCGCAGCTGCCGGACCTTCTCCTCGGTGAGCGACAGGCAGACGAGACCGCGCCCGTGCTTCGCCATGAAGTTGACCGCCGCGGGCGTCACCTTCTCGGCGGCCAGGCACAGGTCCCCCTCGTTCTCGCGATCCTCGTCGTCGGTGAGGATCACCATGCGGCCTTCGCGGATCGCGTCGAGCGCCCGCTCGACCCGCTCGACCGCGTGCTTCGCGTGGTCCCTCACCGCGACCCTCCGTAGCCCCAGCGCGCGAGGTCGCCGCCGGAGACGCCCGGTCCGCCGGCGAGCTCGTGCAGCCGAGCCACGTGGCGCGCCACGACGTCCGCCTCGAGGTTCACCGGCGTCCCCGCGCGCGCCTCGCCGAGCGTCGTGCGCGCGAGCGTCTCCGGGATGAGCGCCACCTCGAACCGGTCGCGCCCCGCCGCGGCGACGGTGAGCGACACGCCGTCCACCGCGATCGAGCCCTTCTCCGCGACGAGCGCGGCGATCGCGGCGGGGAGCGAGACGGCGAGCCGCGCCCCCTGACCCTCGGCCGCGCGCGAGAGCACCTCTCCGACCGCGTCCACGTGCCCCTGCACGAGATGGCCGCCGAGCCGGTCGCCGAGCGCGAGCGCGCGCTCGAGGTTCACCCGGGAGCCGGGCCGCCAGCTGCCGATGGTGGTGCGCGCGAGCGTCTCCGGCACCGCGTCGAAGGAGACGAGACCGCCGCCCCGCTCGACGACGGTGAGGCAGACCCCCGAGCACGCGACGCTCTCGCCGGAGGCGAGCTCCTCCACGGCGAGGCGCGACGGGCGGAGCGTCAGGCGAGCGCCCCCCTGCCGCGGCAGGATGCGCTCCACGACGCCCACGTCGGAGACGAGACCAGTGAACATTTCCGGCGCAATCCTAGCCGCGTCCTCGGTTTTTCGCCAAGGGCCGGCGGACGGGCCGCCCGAGAACGAGCAGGTCCTCCCCGACCTTCTCCACCTGCACCTCGTCGAGACGCAGCGCGTCGGCCATGCGCGCCGGGCCCCGAGAGGCCAGGAGCGGGACGCCGTCGGCCCCGAGCAGCTTCGGCGCGACGAACAGCGCGACCCGGTCGACGAGCCCGTCCTCGAGGAAGCGCGCGTGGACGCGGGCGCCTCCCTCGACGAGCAGGTGGGTGACGCCGCGCGCGGCGAGCTTCTCGAGCAGGTCGCGCAGGTCCACCCCGCCCTTCCCCCGCCTGCAGCGGAGCAGCTCGACGCCCGCGCGGACCCGCCGCGTACGCGTCGAGGCGTGGGCGACGACGGTGGGCGCTGGGGAGCGCGGGTTCATGAGCGCGAGGCGGGCCGGCAGCGTGAGGTCGGTGTCGAGGACGACCCGGATCGGGTCGCGGCCCCGCCCTCCGGGCAGCCGCGTCGTGAGGCGCGGGTCGTCGGCGCGCGCGGTGCCCGCGCCCACGAGGACCGCGTCCACCCGGTCGCGCAGCCGGTGCACCCACCGGCGCGCCGCCTCGCCGCTCACCCAGCGTGAATCGCCGGTGCGGGTCGCGATCCGGCCGTCCAGGGTGATCGCCGCCTTGAGCGTCACGTAGGGGCGGCGCTCGCGGATGTACTTGAACCAGTGGGCGTTCAAGGCGTCGCACTCCTCGCGCAGCACCTCCTCGACCACCTCGACCCCGGCGGCGCGGAGCCGCGCGATCCCCTTTCCGTTGACGATCGGGTTCGGGTCGGCCGAGCCGACGAGGACGCGCCGGACGCCCGCCTCGAGCACCGCCATCGAGCAGGGCGGCGTCTTCCCGTAGTGGTCGCACGGCTCGAGCGTCGTGTAGAGATCGGCGCCGCGCGCCCGCAGCCCCGCGGCGCGGATCGCGACCACCTCCGCGTGCGGTCCCCCCGCCCGCGCGTGGTGGCCGCGCGCGACGACGCGACCCCCGCGCACGAGGATCGCCCCCACCGCCGGGTTCGGGCTCGTGCGGCCGAGCCCCTTCGCGGCCTCGCGCAGCGCGAGGCGCATGAAGAGCTCGCTCGCCGCCGGGTCGAGCGCCGCGGGGAAGGCGCGGCGCTGCCGGCGGAGGCGGCTGCGCAGGTCGCGGGCGAGGATCCGCGTCATCCCCCCTCCCCCCGCTCACTCTTCTTCCGCTGCTCCTCTCCCCCTGCCCCAGCGGAGGGAGCGGCAGGGTGAGGGGATGGCTTCGCGAGCCCGGCGAGCTCCGTCATGAACTCGCCGACGTCACGGAAGGCGCGGTACACCGACGCGAAGCGGACGTAGGCCACCTCGTCGAGATCGCGCAGGCGCCCCATCACCGCCTCGCCGATGACGGAGGTCCGGATCTCCTTCTCGCCGAGCTCCTGGAGCTGACGCTCCACCGCCCCGACGAGCGCCTGGATCTGCTCGGCCGAGACCGGCCGCTTCTGGCAGGCCGTGGCGACGCCCTCCACGATCTTCGTCCGGTCGAAGGGCTCGCGGCGCCCGTCCTTCTTCACGACCTGCGGCAGGACCTCCTCGATCCGCTCGTACGTCGTGAAGCGTCGACCGCAGCCGAGGCACTCGCGGCGGCGGCGCGTCGCCTGCCCATCCTGCGCCTCGCGAGAGTCGACGACGCGGTCCTCGAGGTGTGCGCAGTACGGGCATCTCATCGCAGTGCACGCGGAGCGCTCGACGCAGGGCCCCGTGAACGCGCCCGCGCCCGCGCCCGCGCCCGAAACTGCCGGGCTCGGGCTCGGGCTCGTTCACGGGCTCGGGGCCTCGGGATCACTGCCGGTCCTGGTACATCGGAAACTGCCTGCAGAGATCCTTCACCTCGGCGCGCACCTTCTCGAGGACGTCCGCGTCGCCGGGCGCGTCGAGCGCGCGGCCGATGAGGGCGGCCACGAAGGTCATCTCGCGGGCTCCCATGCCGCGCGAGGTGAGCGCGGGGGTGCCGATGCGGACGCCGGAGGTCGTCATCGGCTTCTCGGGATCCCACGGGATCATGTTCTTGTTCACCGTGATCCCGGCCTTCCCGAGCGCCTCCTCCGCCACCTTCCCGGTGAGCTTCTTCGGGCGCAGATCGACGAGCATGAGGTGGTTGTCGGTGCCGCCCGACACGAGCCGGAGCCCCGCCCGCTTCAGCCCTTCCGCGAGGATCACCGCGTTCTCCACGGTGCGCCGCTGGTAGTCCTTGAACGAGGGCTGGAGGGCCTCCCGGAGCGCCACCGCCTTCGCGGCGATCACGTGCTCGAGCGGTCCACCCTGGATGCCCGGGAAGATCTGCGAGTTGAGCGTCTTCGCGTACGCCTCGCGGCAGAGGATCATGCCTCCGCGCGGGCCGCGCAGCGTCTTGTGGGTGGTCGTGGTGACGATCTCCGCGTGCGGTACCGGGCTCGGGTGGAGCCCCGCAGCGACGAGGCCCGCGATGTGCGCCATGTCCACCACCATCGCCGCGCCCACCTCCTTCGCGATCTCGGCGAACCGGTCGAAGGCGAGCGTGCGGGGGTAGGCGCTCGCGCCCACGACGAGGATCTTCGGCCGGTGCTCCCCCGCGAGGCGGCGCACCTCGTCCATGTCGATGGTCTCGGTCTCGCGGGAGAGGCCGTAGGGGACGATCTTGAAGAGCTTCCCCGAGAAGTTCACGGGAGAGCCGTGGGTGAGGTGGCCTCCGAAATTCAGGCTCATCGCGAGGAGGGTGTCTCCCGGCTGGGCGAGCGCGAAGTACGCCGCCATGTTGGCCTGCGACCCGGAGTGCGGCTGGACGTTCGCGTGCTCGGCGCCGAACAGCGCCTTCGCCCGGTCGATGGCGAGCTGCTCGACCCGGTCGACGACCTCGCACCCGCCGTAGTAGCGCTTGCCGGGATAGCCCTCCGCGTACTTGTTCGTGAGCGTCGATCCGAGCGCCTCGAGGACCGCGGGCGAGACGAAGTTCTCGCTCGCGATGAGCTCGAGCCCCTCGGCCTGGCGCCGCGTCTCCTCGCGGATCAGCCGCTCGATCTCGGGGTCCACGTCGGCGAGGCGCTGGGTCGAGAGCATGGGATCTTTCTCCGGGACGCGCGTGGGAGGGGCCGTTCATACCGCGCCCCACGGACGCGAGCAACGCTCCACGCGGCGACTGTCCCGTGAACGTGAACGTGCCCGTGCCCGTGAACGAAGGAGCCGGGCGCGGGCGCGGGCGCGTTCACGGACGTCCGTTCCCGTCCGGCGTGTTCCTACCGCTCCATCTCCTTCATCTTCTCGACGCGCCGGGCGTGACGGCCCGCCTCGAACGGCGTCTCGAGGAACGCCTTCACGATCGCCCCCCCGAGCCCGAGCCCCACCACGCGCTCGCCGATGCACAGGATGTTCGCGTCGTTGTGCGCGCGCGCCATGCGCGCCTCGTACTCGCTGGTGCAGTGGGCGGCGCGAACGCCCTTCACCTTGTTCGCCGCGATGGACATGCCGATCCCGGTGCCGCAGACGAGCACCCCGAGCCGGGCCCGGCCCGCCGCCACCGCCTCGCCCACCTGCCGGGCGTAGTCGGGGTAGTCGACGCTCTCTCCGGAGAACGGACCGAGATCGTCCGCCTCGAGCCCCGCCCCCTTCGCCACCTTCACCGCCTCAGCGCGGAGCGCGAGCCCCGCGTGGTCCGAGCCGAAGATCACCCGCTCCGCCATCGCGACCTCCTGACAGGCACTGATTGTAGTCGCCGCGAGCCCGCGTGGGCCCGTGAACGAGCCCGCGCCCGCGCCCGCGCCCGGCTTGCACGCCCGGGCTCGGGCTCGGGCTCGGGCGCGGGCTCGGCCCGAGGCCGCCGAGGATCACGGCCGCTCGGCGAGCCCCTGGCGACCGACGCCCTCGCGCAGCAGCACCGCGCCGCCGAGGAGCGCCACGGGGACGACGTGAACCGCGTGGAACGCGAGTGCGAACGCGAGCGCGGCGCCAGACGGCACCCCCGTTCCGGCGACCGCGACCGCGGTGGCGAGCTCGAAGCTCCCCGCGTTCCCCGGCGCGACCGCGACGGCCGCGGCCGCCGACGCCGCCAGCACCGCGAGCGCCGCTGCGGGCAAGGTGGCGGGCAGGCCGAGCGCAGCGAGCGTCAGGAACGCGATCGTGCCCTCCGCCGCCCATCCGGCGAGCGACCAGCCGAACGACGCGGCGAGGGCGCGGACGTCGTGCACCGCGGCGAGCCCGCCGCGCAGCCGCGCCACGAGGCCGTGCCCGATCGGCGCGGATCGCCCGGGCCGGAGCAGCCACGCGACGAACGTCGCTGCCGCGGCGAGCGCGGCGGTGAGCACGAGGGCGCGCAACCCCCAGCCCGGCAGCGTGGCCACGGCGCCCACCGCGCCGAACGCGGCGACGAACCCGATCGTACCGACCAGATAGTCGAGGGCCGACGCCGCCACGACCGTCGCGGTGGGGATCCCGGCGCGGCGTGCGAGGAGGTGCGCGCGCAGGAGGTCCCCTCCGCGGCCCGGGACGACGAGCCCCGCCGCGAACCCTGCCACGATCGCGACGAGCGCGTCGCGGTAACGGACCCGGCCGCCCGGCGCAAGGACGACAGCGCGCCAGCGGGCGGCGTGCGCGGCGAGCGAGACGAGGTTCGCGCCTGCCGCGAGGGCGAGCAGGGCGGGGCTCGCGCCGGCGAGGCTCGCCCCGACCGCGTGCAGGTCCATGCGGGCCAGCGCCGCCGCAACCACCGCCGCGAGCGCCGCGAGCACCGCGAGCCGCAGACCCTTCCCGGCGCGGGGGGGCGACGCCGCCGCGAGCGCGCCGAGCGGGACGAGAGCGTGTCCCGCGCCGCGCCAGCGGCGTACGATCTCGGGCAGCGCCGCCGCGGTCTGATCGCGGCGTGGGTCGATCCCGCGCGTGCCGCACCCGTCGTGGAGCAGCAGGATCTCGCCCGCGCGGGGGCGGCGCGACGCCCGCTCCGCGATGGCGGCAGCGCCCGGCCGCTCGGTGTCCCACGCGCCCCGCGTCCACGCCACGAGGCGCAGGCCGCGCGAGCGCAGGGCGGGCCCGAGGAAGGGCCCCTTCCAGCCGTGCGGCGCCCGGAAGAACGGCGCCGGCTCCACCCCCGCTCGCCGGATCGCGTCGCGGCCGCGGTCGATCTCGTCGGCGACGGTGCGCGGCCCGGCGAAGGCGAGGCGTGCGTGGGTGTGGCCGTGCAACGCGAGCTCGTGGCCGCGCCGCGCGATCTCGCGCACGAGCTCCGGGCGGCGCTCCGCCGCCTCCCCGAGGACGAAGAAGGTGGCGCGCGCCTCGGCGCGGTCGAGGGCGTCGAGCACCGCGGGCGTGTCGTCCGACGGACCGTCGTCGAAGGTGAGCGCGACGCGCCGATCTCCGCGCGCGCCGCGGCGCAGCGATCCGCCGCCGAGATCGAACCTCGGCCAGAAGACGTGGAGCGCCGCGAGGCCCGCCGCGATCGTCACCGCCGCGAGCGCGCCTCCCGCCGACGGCCGGCCGGCGAGGGCGAGCGCCGCGCCGGCGGAGAGGAGGACGACCCCGGCGAGCACGGCGGCGACGACGAGCAGCCTCTTGCGGAGCGGCACCGATTACCCCGCGACGCCGATGGCGCGGTAGACGCCCAGCACCTCGCGCGCCACGGCCGGCCACGCGTAGCGCTGCGCGGTCCTCCGTCCGGCGGCGCCGAACGCCGCCGCGCGCGCCGGCTCGCGGGCGAGCCGCACGAGCGCCCGGGCCCAGGCGGCCGCGTCGTCGGGCGGGAGCAGCTCCCCCTCGATGCCGTCGTGGACGACCTCGCGGAAGCCGTCGATGTCCGACGCGAGCACCGGCACCCCGGCCGCCATCGCCTCGAGCAGCGTCACGCCGAAGCTCGCGATCCGGGTGGGCGCGCAGTACACGTGGGCGCTCGCGTACCAGTCCGGCCGCTCGTCCACGATGCGCCCGGCGAAGAGGACGTCGTCCGCGAGCTCCGCCGGAACGCGCGCCCGGTAGCGCGGCAGGAGCGGCCCGTCGCCGAGGACGACGAGGCGGGCGTCGACGCTCCGGCGCGCCAGCGTGAACGCCGCCAGCATCCGGTCGAGGCCGTTCCGCGGCTCGACGCGGCCCACCCACAGGACGTTCAGCCTCCCGTCGTCCAGCCGCCGCAGCCGCCGCCCGCGCCCGAAGCGCTCCGCGTCGACGCCGTTCGGCACGATCCGGAACTCGGCGCGCAGGCGACCTTCGAGCGGAGCGAGGCAGGCGCGCGAGACCGCGATCGCGGCGTCGAGCCGGTCGAGGTACTTCTGGAGCACCACCCCCGCGAGCCGGAAGGCGAGCCCGGGGTGGAAGTGGGTGTGGAACGTGCCGACGACCGGCTCGGAAGCGTGGTGGATCGCGAGCAGCGGGAGCACCGGCGTGAGCGGCGCGTGCACGTGGACCACGTCGAAGCGGGACGCGCGCAACAGGTCGCGGACGGCGCCGGAGAGGCGCGCCCCCCCGGTGACCCGCCCCACCCCGCCGTTGTTGTAGACGGGGAAGCTCCTCCCCACCCGGATCACCTCCGGCCCGTCCGCCTCCGGAGCCGGTCGCGCGCCGCCCGCGACGTCGGGCATCGCGCTCGTCACCACGGTGACGTGAGCCGGTGCGCCTCGCGCGCGAAGTGACGCACGTGCTCCTGGATGCCGCCGACGCTCGGCTCGTAGTACTCGGTCACGATGCCGATCCGCACGAGCGCCTCCCGTCGTGCTTCATCGCGGCAGCGCTTGCTCGGCGCGTCGTGCCGCCGCGCGCGTCTCGCTCCCCGCACGGCTTCGGCCAATCGACGCGACGCGTCGCCCGATGGGTCCGCGGCGCAGCGCGGCGGGCGCGAGGGCGAGGACCGCGAGCACGACGCCGACGATGGTGGAGAGCGCGAGCGCGAGCGTGGCGAAGAGGGAGCGGATCACGAGCGCGCGCCGCTCCGATCGATCGGCGGGGCCGTTCGCTTCCGCGAGTGACTCGTGTGCAGACGTTTCCCGATGCGACAAAGGAGTGACCTCTCGGGAGCGAATCTATACACGATCGGGTGCGCGCGCAGGCAAGCAAGCGTGGCCCCGGTCGGGCCACTTCGCGGACGCGCACCCGGGCCGTTTCGCGGACCGTTGCCGCAGGGTGAACGCTCATAGTCCGCCGGGATCGCATCGACCCGTGAACGCGCCCGAGCCCGAGCCCGGCTTTCTTCGGGCGCGGGCGCGGGCGCGGGCTCGGGCTCGTTTACGGGTTCACCGCAACCGAGCGGCGCGATCAGACGCGCTTGAAGAGGACGACGGCGTTCGTGCCGCCGAAGCCGAACGAGTTCGACATGGCGAAGTCGACGCGGCGCTGCCGCGCCTCGTTCGGGATGACGTCGAGCTTGCACTCCGGGTCCTGCTCCTCGACGTTGATGGTCGGGGGCAGCACGCCATTCTGGATCGCGAGGACGGTGACGACCGCCTCGAGCCCGCCCGCCGCACCGAGGAGGTGGCCCGTCATCGACTTCGTCGACGACACCATCAGCCCCTTCCTCGCGTGCTCGCCGAAGACCTTGTTGATCGCCTGGCACTCGGCGACGTCCCCCGCCGGGGTCGAGGTACCGTGGGTGTTCACGTAGCCGACCTGCTCGGGCGCGATGGAGGCGTCGCGGAGCGCCATCCGCATCGCGCGCTGCCCGCCCTCGCCCTCCGGCGCGGGCGAGGTGATGTGGTACGCGTCCGCCGTCGCGCCGTAGCCGACGACCTCGGCGTAGATCTTCGCGCCGCGCTTCCGGGCGTGCTCGTACTCCTCGAGGATGAGGATCCCGGAGCCCTCGCCGGCGACGAAGCCGTCGCGCCCCTTGTCGAAGGGCCGGCTCGCCTTCTCCGGCGCGTCGTTCCGCTCGGAGAGGGCGCGCGCGGCGCAGAAGCCGCCGATGCCGAGCGAGGTGATGCTCGCCTCGCAGCCGCCCGTCACCATCACGTCGGCCATGCCGCGCTCGATGTAGATCGTGGCGTCGCCGATGGAGTGGTTCCCGGTGGCGCAGGCGGACACCGGCGAGAAGTTCGGCCCCTTCATCCCGTACTTCAGGCTGATCTGGCCGGGCGCGAGGTTGATGATGAGGGCGGGGATGAAGAAGGGCCCGATCTTCCGGACGCCCTTCTCGATGAACGTCCGGTGTTCGTCCTCCATCGTCCCGAGCCCGCCGATGCCGGCGCCCACGATGCAGCCGACCCGCTCCGCGTCCTCCTTCGACATGTCGAGCCCGGAGTCCTTCACCGCCATGTCGGCGGCCGCGAGCGCGAAGTGGATGAAGCGGTCGTTTCGCCGGACCTCCTTGCGGTCCATGAACTTCGACGGATCGAAGCCCTTCACCTCCGCGGCGATGCGGGTCGGGAACGTCGAGGCGTCGAACAGGGTGATCGGCGCGACGCCGCTCTTGCCCGCGACGAGGGCGCTCCAGGACTCCTCCACCCCGATGCCCACGGGCGACACCAGCCCGAGACCGGTGACCACGACACGGCGGCTGCTCATGCGATTCACCTCAACGAGAGACGTGACACCCGGGACGGCGAGGCCCCCCGGCCCCGTCCCGGCACGGCTGCGTGGCGGCCCCGGACCCGCGGCCCGGGAGCGCTCCGCCTACTTCTTGTGGGTCGTGACGTAGGTGACCGCATCCTGGACGGTCTTGATGTTCTCGGCCTCCTCGTCGGGGATCTCGACCTCGAACTCCTCCTCCATCGCCATGACGAGCTCGACGATGTCGAGGGAGTCCGCGCCGAGGTCCTCGATGAAGGACGAGGTCGCCTTGATCTCGTCCTCGCCGACGCCCAGCTGGTCCGCGATGATGTTCTTCACCTTCTGCTCGATCGTTGCCGACATGGTTTCTCTCCTCCGTGGTTGGGTGCGTGAGCCGAGCCGCGCGAACCCGCGCGGCTACATGTACATCCCGCCGTTGACCCGCAGGACCTCGCCGGTCACGTACGATGCCTCATCGCTCGCGAGAAAAGCCACCGCGTTCGCGACGTCCTCCGCCGCGCCGAGCCGGCCGAGCGGGATCATCTCCATCATCTTCGTCTTCGCCGCCTCCGCGAGCCCGGCGGTCATGTCCGTCTCGATGTAGCCCGGCGCCACGGCGTTCACGCGGATGTTGCGCGAGGCGAGCTCGCGGGCGACCGCCTTGGTGAGGCCGATCTGGCCGGCCTTCGCGGCGGCGTAGGCGGCCTGGCCGGCGTTCCCCATCTCGCCGATCACCGACGTGACGTTCACGATCGCGCCGCCCTTCGCCTTCATCATCGGCCGGGACACGGCGCGGATGAGGTTGAAGTTGCCGGTCAGGTTCACTTGAAGCGTGCGGTTCCAGTCGTCGTCCTTCATCCGCATGACGAGCTGGTCGAGCGCGATCCCGGCGTTGTTCACGAGCACGTGGAGCCCGCCCATGTCCGCCAGCACGCTCTCCACCGCCGCCGAGCAGGCGGCCGGGTCCGCGACGTCGAAGCGGTAGAGCTTCGCCTTCGGGGCGCCCGCCTGCTGGACGAGCCCGAGCGCCTCGTTCGCCGCGGCCTCGTTGCCGGCGTAGTTCATCGCGACGCTCGCCCCGCCCCGCGCGAAGGCGAGCGCGATGGCGCGCCCGATGCCCCGCGAGGCGCCGGTGACGAGGACGATCTTCCCCTTGAAGTCGTGGGCCATGCGGTCTCCCTATCCCCCGAGCGCGGCGAGGGTCTTCTCGAGCGAGGCGCGGTCATCCACGTTCCACACCTCGACGGACTTGTCGATCCGCTTCGCGAGCCCGGAGAGCACCTTCCCGGGGCCCACCTCGACCATCCGCGTCACCCCCTGGCGGACGAGCTCCTCGACGCACTCGATCCAGCGGACCGGCGCCGTCACCTGCTCGACGAGGAGCGGGACGATCCGGGCGGCGTCGCCGTTCGGCTTCGCCTCGACGTTCGTCACGACCGGGCGGGCGGGCGGCTTCCAGGGGATCGCGCGCAGCACGGGCTCGAGCCGGGTGCGGACCGGCGCCATGAGCGCGCAGTGGAAGGGGGCGGACACGGGCAGCGGCAGGACGCGCTTCGCGCCGGCCTCCCTGAGCTTCACCCCCGCCCGCTCGACCGCGCCCGCCGATCCGGCGATGACCGTCTGGGCGGGCTCGTTGTAGTTCGCGGGGGAGACGACCTCGCCGGTCTCGGCTGCCACCGCCGCGCAGATCTCCTTCACCTTCCCGGGAGCGAGGCCGAGCACGGCGCTCATGGCGCCCTTCCCCGGCTGGACGGCGTCCTGCATGAACGTGCCGCGCGCGCGAACGGCCCTCGCCGCCTCGGCGGCGCCGCAGGCGCCCATCGCGACGAGCGCGGAGTACTCCCCGAGCGAGTGGCCCGCCACGAGGTCGGGGACGATGCCGCGGCTCGCGAGCACCGCCGCCGCCGCCGCGGAGACGGTGAGGATCGCGGGCTGCGTGTTGGCGGTGAGCTTCAGCGCCTCCTCCGGCCCCTCGAAGCACATCCGCGAGAGCTTCTCGCCGAGGGCAAGGTCGACCTGCTCGAACACGGCGCGCGCCTCGGGGAAGGCGTCGTGGAGATCCTTTCCCATGCCGGCGGCCTGGGAGCCCTGGCCGGGGAAGATGAACGCGAGCTTGCCCATCGATCGTCCTCCGTTCACCAGCGCACGACGCTCGCGCCCCAGGCCAGCCCGCCGCCGATCCCCATCATCAGGATGGTGTCGCCGGGGGAGAACCAGCCGGCGCGGTTCGCCTCGTCGAGGGTCATGGGGACGCTGGCGGCGGAGGTGTTGCCGTACTTCTCGAGGTTCATCCAGCACTTCGAGGCGGGGATCTCGAGCCGGTCGAGGGTGGCGTCGAGGATCCGCTTGTTGGCCTGGTGGGCGATGACGTACTTCACGTCGCCGGGGGAGAGCTTCTCCTCGGCGAGCACCTCGCGGCAGCTCTCCTCGAGGGCGCGCACCGCGAGCTTGAAGACCTCGCGGCCGTTCATCTTCACGAAGTGCGTCCGCTCCTTCACGACCTTCTCCGAGATCGGATCCAGGGATCCGCCGCCCGGCTGGTAGAGGATCCCGACGTGCGAGCCGTCGGCGTGGAGCCGCGTCGTCAGGATCCCGCGCTTCGGATCGTTCGTGGGCGCGAGCACCATCGCCCCCGCGCCGTCGCCGAAGAGGATGGCGGTGTTCCGGTCGGTCCAGTCAGTGATCCGGGTGAGCGCGTCCGCGCCGACGACGAGCGCGTTCTTCACCGCGCCGGAGGCGACGTAGCGGTCGGCGATCGAGAGGGCGTAGATCGAGCCCGCGCAGGCGGCGGACACGTCGAACGCGAAGGCCTTCTTGTTCCCGAGCTTCCCCTGGAGGACCGTCGCGACGGACGGGAACGGGTAGTCGGGGGTGATCGTCCCGACGATGATCGCCTCGACGTCCTTCGGGTCGAGCTTCGCGTCGGCGAGCGCCTTCTGCGCGGCGCGCAGCGCGAGATCGGAGGTGGCCTCGCCGTCGGCGACGACGTGGCGCTCCCGGATGCCGGTCCGCTCCACGATCCACTGGTCGTTCGTCTCGACGAGCTTCTCGAGGTCCGCGTTCGTGAGGACCTTCTCGGGGGCGTACGATCCGGTGCCGACGATGAGCGAGCGCATGCGTTCTCCGTTTCAGGCGCCCGGCGACGGGGCGCGGGCGCGGGTGGGATCGGCGTCGCCGGGTTCGGCGGCGGCGGCCTGGGCGAGGAGCGCCTCGGACGGGGCAACCGCCTGGGCGATCTCGTCGGTGAAGTGGGTGCGGGCGGCGTCTCCCGCGCGCCGGATCGCGTTCTCGATGGCGAGGGCGTCGGAGCGGCCGTGGCTGATGACCCCCACGCCGTTCACGCCGACGAGCGGCGCGCCGCCGACCTCGCGCCAGTCCATCCGCTTCTTCATGCCCTCGAGCGCGGGCCTCGAGAGGAGGCCGCCGATCTTCGCGCGCAGCGAGGAGCGGAAGGCGCGCTTCAGGTACTCCCCGACGACCTTGGCGGTGCCCTCCATCGTCTTCAGGGCGACGTTCCCGGTGAAGCCGTCGGTGGCGATGACGTCGAACTCGCCGGTGAGGAGGTCGCGCCCCTCGCAGTAGCCGACGAACTCGATCTTCGAGCGGCGGAGCGCGGCGGCCGCGGTCCGGGTGAGCTCCGTCCCCTTCGAGTCCTCCTCGCCGTTCGCGAGGACGGCGACACGCGGCCGGGCGACGCCGAAGACGCGGCGCGCGTACGTCTCGCCCATGAGCGCGAACTGGATGAGGTGGATGGGCTTCGCGTCCACCACGGCGCCCATGTCGAGCATGATGGGCGAGCCCTTGAGCGCGGGGAGCGGGGTGATGATGGCGGGCCGCTCGACGCCCGGCGGCCTTCCGAGCACGAAGATGGCGCCCGCCATGACGGCGCCGGAGTTCCCCGCCGACACCATCGCGCTCGCCTGGCCCGAGGCGACGAGCTCGAAGCAGACGCGGATCGAGTTCTGCTTCTTCCGACGCATCGCCTGGCCGGGGTGGTCGTGCATCTCGACCACCTCGCTGGCGTTCCGGATCTCGACGGGAAGCGACGGCGCGGCGCCGAGCCGGCGCAGCTCGTCGCGGACGCGCTGCTCCGGCCCGACCAGCACGACCGGCCGGCCCTGGCGCGCTGCGTTAATGGCACCCTGCACGATCGCGCTGGGGGCCTGGTCTCCCCCCATCGCATCGACGGCGACGGGCGCGATCGGATCGATCATCGGCGCTTACTGCGCCTCGGTGATCTGCTCGCCCTTGTAGGTGCCGCAGGACGGGCACGCACGGTGCGAGAGGACGGGCTCCTTGCACTTCGGGCACTTCGTCACGTTGACCGGCTTCAGCTTGAAGTTGGCCGCGCGGCGACGGTCGCGCCTCATGCTGCTCGTTCGCTTCTTGGGAAGACCCACGACGTGCTCCTTTGCTCGGATTCGTTGCGGCTACTGCAGCTTCAGGTCCTTCAGCCCCGCCCAGCGCGGGTCCGGGACGTGGCGATCGCAGCCGCACTCCCGCTCGTTCAGGTTGCCCCCGCACACGGTGCAGAGCCCCTTGCAGCTCTCCTTGCACACGGGGTAGCCGGGAAGCGCGAGGAGGAGCTGCTCGCGGACGATCGGGTCGAGGTCGATGACCTTCCCCGTGTACGTCTCCTCCTCCGCGTCCGCCGGCGCGAAGCTGCCGGCGACCCGACCCTTGTCCCCGTCCCGCTCCCCGCCGGAGAGCGCCGCGCGCTCCTCGGCCGGCACGAGCGTCAGATCGAAGGCGACCGGCACGTCGAGCGAGACCGGCGCGAGGCAGCGGCCGCACGCGACGGTCAGCTCGGCCGTGGCATTCGCGGAGATCCGGACGCGGCGCTCGAGCTTCTCGAGCTTCGCCTCGACGTGCGCCGCACCGCGCGCCCGGTAGCCCGCGCGGTCGCCCGCCACCATCTCGTCGAGTTGCTCGCGAGCCACGTCCCAGTTCCGGCGAAGTCCGGCCTCCTTGATTTCATCAATGTTGACGCGCATTTAAGCTGAATCCGGAGGCACAAAAAGGGCCTCATTATAGGCGGCGATCGAGGGAAGTCAAGGTGTGCCTGACGAGCGGCCAGGCCGTTTGCCCCGCGAGCGATGGACGAAGGATCCCGTTGTAACCGAGCGTCGCGCGGCCGTCGACCGAAGGGTCGGGGTCGGCCCGGCTCGACTCAGGGCTTCACGAGCCCACGAGCGACGGCGATGAGGGCCGCCTCCGCCTTCGTCGAGACGTCCATCTTCTCGTAGATGCGCTTCACGTAGGTCTGGACGGTCCCCTCCGCGATCCCGAGCGCCTGCGCCACGTCGGCGTAGGTGTGGCCGTGGACGAGGAGCTGCAGCACCTCGAGCTCCCGCTTCGAGAGCGCCGGGCCGTCCTTGGCGCGCTGGTCGGGCGGATCGCCGCGCAGCTCCTGGAGCAGCACCTTCGCGGCGCGCGGGCTGATCGGCGCCGCCTCGCCGGAGAGCACCTCCTCGATCGAGCGCGCGAGCTCGCTCGCGTGGAACGGCTTCAGGATGTACCCGGCCGCGCCGGCGCGCATCGCGCCGAGCACGCGCGCGGGGATGTCCACCGCGGTGAGCGCGATGCAGGCGGTCTTCGGCAGCTCGTGCCGGATCGTCGCGATGACGTCCTCGCCGCTCATCTTCGGGAGGCCGAGGTCCACGAGCGCGACGTCGGGGCGCTCCCGGCGCGCCAGCGCGACGCCGTCTTCGCCGCTCGCCGCGGTGCCGCACACCTCGAAGCCGTTGGTGGTGAGGACCTGCGCGATGAGACGCGCCACCGCCTCGTCGTCCTCTACCGCGATCGCCCGGATTGCCATCCACCTACCTCGGAGTACGTGCCCCGCCCATGGGGCATCCATGAGTAGCAGTCAGGCACCGCGAGGGTCAAGGCGACCCTCCCACGGTGAAGGGACTTCCATGGACGCACTTTGCGTACAATCGCACACGTCGCGCCCCGAGCAAGAACGTGGAATTCTTGGCACACTCGGTTAGCCTGCGGGCGGCCGTCTGCAGCACGGGAGCGTCACGGGAGACTAAGGTCATGTTCCGATCCAGGTTCGCCATTGCGCTGTGGCTCGCCGCGGCGCTCGCCGCCGGCTGCTCGTCAAAGCACTCCGATTCCGCTTCCGCGCCGCCGGGCTGCACGCTCGCGGCGCTCGGCGCGTCGTGCTCGGGCGCCTCGCAGTGCTGCTCCGGCAACTGCCAGAACTCGATCTGCGTGAAGCCCGCCGGGCAGTGCGGCGCGACGAACGTCGACGCCTGCATCGACGCGTCCGACTGCTGCCAGGGCGCGTGCACCGGAACGCCCGCGGTGTGCGTCGACCCGGTGGCTTGCACCGGCCATCAGCCCGGGGGCTCCTGCACGGTCCCAGGAGACTGCTGCACGAACAAGTGCGAGGGCCAGGTCGGGACCAAGGTCTGCGTCAAGACCGCGTGCTCCGCGACGGGCGACGCGTGCACCACCCCGGGCCCCTCGGGGGATTGCTGCTCCGGCCTCTGCGGGGCCGGGAACCTATGCGTCGAGCCCACGATCACTTGCAAGGAGACCGGAAGCTGCGCGACCGACGCGGAGTGTTGCGGCGGCGTCGGGAGCTGCGACGCGGGGAGCTGCAAGGCTTCGCTGAGCCTCTGCGATGAGCCGGGCGAGGCGTGCTCGCAGTCCGACCCGCAGCGGTGCTGCTCGCAGATCTGCAGGGCGGACGGGACCTGCTCGTCCACCGTCTGCAAGGAGACGCTACAGGCCTGCTCCGGCAACAACCAGTGCTGCTCCGGCATCTGCACGAGCTCGATCTGCCAGCCGCTCCCGGCCGGACCGACGGGCGCGACCTGCGGCACGCTCGGCGAGGCCTGCGCGACGGCCTACGACTGCTGCTCCACGTACTGCCAGGGCGCGACCGGCGGGCTGAAGAACGGCACCTGCAAGCCCGCAGCGCCCTGCAATGCGAAGGGCGACATTTGCTACGTGCAGAAGGACTGCTGCTCCGGCATCTGCGCGCCGCCGGCGGTGGCCGGGCAGCCCGGCCGCTGCGACGACGCGCCCGGCGGCTGCGGCCAGGACGGCTACCCGTGCACGAGCGACTCGGGTTGCTGCAACAGAAAGTGCCTCGACCTCGGGACCGGCGCCCACGTCTGCGCGCAGACCGCCGGCTGCCGGATGAACGGCGACTACTGCGACAGCACCGCGGCGTGCTGCAACGTGAACAACGAGGTTCCGCAGTCGCAGTGGGTCCAGTGCGACGCCCTGCACGTCTGCGACAACGGCGGCGCTTGCAACCCGCCCGGCGACATCTGCGGGTACAAGGCATCCCAGGACTGCTGCGACGGGAAGAAGACCGTCTGCAAGCCCGACTCGAACTTGATCCTGCGCTGCTTCGGCGGGTGCCCGCTGGACAGCGTCGATCCGTGCTGCAAGGACGGCCACCACGGCTATGACGCAAACGATCCGCTCTGCTGCATCCCGGTGGGCACGGGGACGAACAGCATCTGCCAGTTCGAAGACCAGTGCTGCGGCGGCGCGAAGTGCACCTTCAACACGACCCTCAACCACTGGTATTGCACGGGGCCGACGAGCTGCCTGGCGCAGGGCGCGCGCTGCTCGAGCGACGCCGCCCCGGACCCGGTCGTCATCGGCACAGTCCACGCTCAGCCGCCGGCTGACCCCTGCTGCACGGGCGCGAGCTGCCGGTGGCTCGGGACCGAGGTGGGCTGGGCGTGCACGGCGTCGGTCTCGCCGCCGCCGGGCTGCACGAAGACCATCGGGCAGGCCTGCTCCATCAACTCGAATTGCTGCGTCGGGACGTGCCAGAGCGGCGTCTGCAAGGTGTGCAAGGACAATGGCGTCGCGTGCGCCGCCGACGCGGACTGCTGCTCGGCTGCGGGCGGGGGGGGCTGCGATCCCACCGCGCACGTTTGCGTCGCCGCGTGCATCCCGGCGGACGGCATCTGCTCCGACACGACGGACTGCTGTATCGGGCTGACCTGCAACAAGGCGAACCCCGGCGACACGAGCGGCCTGTGCAAGGACAGCGGCTCCGGTCCGACCTGCTCGGCGACCGGCCAGTCCTGCGTGTCCGACACCGACTGCTGCAACCACCTCACCACGGGCGAGCTGTGCATCGAGGGGGTCTGCGGCACGAGCAGCTGCTCCGAGAACCTCCAGTTCTGCACCGCCGGCGGCGGGCAATGCTGCAACGGCCTCACCTGCTACGCGCAGAACGGCGCGGGCGCGCGGATCTCGTGTGGTGACCCGACCGAGGTGGGCGCCTGCTTCTGCGACGTCCCGACGTGCATGCCCGACGCGGCGGACTGCTCGTCGATCGTGGGGTGCTGCTCGCCGGACTGGTGCGTGAACAAGTCCAACGTGCAGCAGCCGTGCAGCTCGAACGACGTGACCCAGCACACCTGCACCTGCCATCCGATCGGATAGCTCCGAAGAGAAGGGCTGCCCCCGGCGCAAGACGGCCGCCGCGCGCATCCGCGCCGGCGGCCGTCGCCTTTCCGGGGAGCCGTTCACACGGTCCGTTCGTCCTGAGCCCTTCGACTTCGGGCTCGCTCCGCTCGCCCTACGCTCAGGGCAGGCGAAGTCGAAGGACGACGGGAGCGTCGCGAGGTTCTTCGAGGCCCGGCTACTTCGGCTCGCCGCCGCCCTCGCCCCCGAGCCCGATGTGCGGGCGGAGGTCCTCGTGCTCCCCGACCCCCTGGAGGTCGAGGACGATCGCGAGGAGGTAGAGCGCGAGGGAGAGCGTGCCGAAGAGCTGCCCCAGGCTCATAGCGAGGACGAGCAGGATGGGCTTCGGGAAGACGATACCCATCACCATGAGCCCGAGCGAGACGAGCGTGGTGATCGTGGAGACGAGGACGAGCCGGCGGATCGTCAGGCGGGAGATCACTCGTGCGCCTCCTTCTGCCCGGCCTGCGCGGCCGCTGCCACCGGCGGGCGGCCGCTGCCGCCGTGGGCGAACGCGCGCGGATGGATCTTCTCGCCGCTGTGGCAGTCGATGCACTTCGCGTCGCCCTTGCGGATGTCGTCGAGCATGCCGGCGTGGTCTTCCCGCGCGAGCCAGCTCGGCGCGGTCGTCGAGTGGCAGCGCGTGCACATGCCGTTCGAGAACGACTTGTACATGTGGATGGGCTTGCCGCCCTCGCCGTAGGGGCCGGTGTTGGCGTACTCGGTGATGTAATAGAAGAGGTGCTTGAGGCCGTTCACCTTCGTCGTCATCGCGCCGAAGAGCTGGTAGTCGGCGTGGCAGTTGTAGCAACTCTCCTCGCCGAAGGCGTGGTTGCGGCTGTGGATCGCCGCGAGGCTGTTCGACGCGGGATCGGCGGCGTCCTCGGTGTACGGCAGCATCACGTGGCAGGAACCGCAGAACGGCCGCTTCAGCGTGTACTCGAACCCGGCGATGTTGCCGGTGAGCGCGACGCCGAGCGGCATGACCCCGAGCCCGAACAGCAGCATCACCTTCGTGAGCCGGCCGAGCGGCGGGCGGCGCACGAGGTACCAGAGGAGGATGAGGATCGAGATGACGGACGCGACGAGCGCCGTCAGCTTGAGAAGCTGTTCGATCGAATGGATCTCGTACACGGCCGCGCGAGATACCATGTGGGGCAACGGGGGTTCAAGTCCCAACTGCGGCGCACGGTCGCAGGGCGCTCGGCGGCTCGCGTCCGCCCGCAGGGCCGCGAACCTCCTTGCCTTCTTGGCTGCCCTGCACTAGATACGCGGCCTGCCTTTGCGCGGTTAGCTCAGATGGATAGAGCGTCGGCCTCCGGAGCCGAAGGCCACAGGTTCGAATCCTGTACCGCGCGCTCCGCTCTCCAGGCCCTGCCGGTCCTTCGCCGGCGGGCCTTCTTCTGGGTGGGGTCGCGGCCGGCGACGTCGCGTGGCACGATCACGAGTCATGTCCGCTCCTTCCCATCCGCCGCGCCCTCCCGCCGCGATCGGACCTGAGCGCGCCGCGGGCACCTCGGTCCTCGGGAGCCTGTCCTGCGCGATGAGCGGGCTCGCGGAGGCGGCGACGCGCGAGCGAAACCTGCGTATCCATATCGCGGCGGGCGTCCTCGCCTCGTGCTTCGCCGCCGTGGCACCGCTCGCGCGGGAGGAGCGAGGGATCCTCCTCCTGTGCGTGGCGCTGGTCGTCGCCGCGGAGGTGGCGAACACCGCCCTCGAGGCCATCGTCGATCTCGTCTCCCCCGGACGCGACCACCGGGCGCGGATCGCGAAGGACTGCGCCGCAGCCGCGGTGCTCGTCCTCGCCACCGGGAGCGTGCTCGTCTTCGTGACCGTAGCCTGGCCCGCGCTATCCCTCGCGGCGCTGCGCGCGCACGCGCTGGCGGCGAGCGCCGCCCTGGGTGCCGCCGCCGCTGCCGGCATGCTGCCGCTACCGGGGCGCTCTCGCGCCGGCGACGTCGCGCTCGCGCTCGGAGGGCTCGCGTGCCTCGTGACCGTCGCGCGTGTCGCGGAGAGCACCGGCGCGCTCTCGGCGGCTGCGCTCCTGCTCGGGATCTCGGGAGAGGCCGCGCGCCGCGCGCGCCGCGCGGCTTCGGAAGCGGCTGATGCGCGGCCAACGCAGGTCGACACCCCCGGCACGCTGCGTTAACTTAGGAGCGAGCATGGCCGAGATCGCCACGAACGACGTCCAGCTGAGGGAGATCGCGCGGCGCCTCGTCGAGGCGTACGAGCCCGAACAGGTCTACCTGTTCGGCTCACGGGCACGCGGCGACGCCGGTTCCGACAGCGACTACGACTTGCTGCTCGTCGTCCGCGACGACGCGCCGCCCACGCGCAGGTCGAGCCGTCTCGCCTACGAGGCGCTGCGCGGCACAGGGACCGCCGCCGACGTCCTCGTCTGCACGCAGACCTGGTTCGATCGTCGGCGCGGTCTCAAGGCGTCGCTTCCCGGAACGGTCCTTCGCGAAGGTCGCCTCCTCCATGCCCGATGACGACGACGCGAGGCTTTCCTGTACCGCGCGCCATTTCGGACGGGCCGGTCTCGACGGAGCTTTCTGCCCTCGAACCCGGCCCGTCGTCCTTCACGAGTCACCACTTCGCGAGATCGGCGCCGGAGCGGAGCAGCGCCCACACCTTCTCGACGTCCGACGCAGGCACCTCGGTCCTCCGACCGCTCACGATGAAGACCAGCACCGGGGGGCCGTCGGATCCCACGGGCGCGCAGACGTTCTCCTCCGAGCCCTCCATGCCGTCGACCATCGTCGGTATCCGGTCGGCGAGCACGAGCGCGACGGCGGCGGGCCCACGCGGTCCGCCGCTCAGCCGTTCGAGCGTGGACCACTTGCGCGTCTCCTTGTCCACGACGGACAAGTGGTAGAGCGACCGACCGAACAGCGCCGTGGTGTCCGCTTCGTACCGGGCACAGGCGAGCTCCGCGGAGTCCTGCGCGACGCACACGGCGCCGTCGGACCGAAGGATCAGCAAGCAGTCGCGAGCTCGGGCCACGCCACACGCCATGAGCGCGACCGCGACCACGAGAAGTCGGGCCATGGGCTGACGCTAGCACTCCCGCCCTTCGGGTCGCCACTTCGCGCGGACGTACCCGCTGCGCTGCGTGATCTCGCGCACGAGCCGTGTCCCCGCGTCGCCGAGGCCCCGCCGATGGTTACCCGGCGCGGTCTGCTCTTCATGGGCCGGTCGCGGCCGGCGACGTCGCGTGGCACGATGGAGAGCCATGTCCGCCCCCTCCCGTCCCTCGCGCCTGCCCGCGGCGATCCGCCCGCATCGCGCCTGGCGCACCTCCGTCCTCGGAAGCCTGTCGTGCGCCGTGAGTGGGCTCGCGGAGGCGGCGACGCGCGAGCGAAACCTGCGTATCCATCTCGCGGCGGGCGTCCTCGCCTCGTGCTTCGCCGCCATGGCGCCGCTCGCGCGGGCGGAGCGGGCCATCCTCCTCCTGTGCGTGGCCCTCGTCGTCGCTGCTGAGGCGGCGAACACCGCGCTCGAGAGCGTCGTCGATCTCGTCTCTCCCGGACGCGACGACCGGGCGCGCACCGCGAAGGACTGTGCCGCAGCCGCGGTGCTCGTCGTCGCCGCAGGGAGCGTCCTCGTGTTCGTGACGGTGGGCTGGCCCGCGCTCTCGGTGGCGGCGCTTCGCGCGCACCCGCTGGCGGCGAGCGCCGCCCTCGGTGCCGCCGGCGCAGCCGGGATGCTGCCGATGCCGCTCGAGCGGCCTCGCGCCGCCGATGTCGCGCTCGCGCTGGGAGGCCTTGCGTGCCTCGTGACCGTCGCCCGTGCTGCGGAGAGCCCCGGCGCGCTGTCGGCGGCTGCGCTCCTGCTCGGGATCGCGGGAGAGTCCGCGCGCCGCGCACGTCGCGCCGTTTCGGTCGCGGCGCGCGTGGAGTGATCGTGCGGGCGCGCCTGTCAGGGTGCGCTGCGACGGTTCTCCTCGTCGTTCGCCGCCCCGTCGTTCGCCGCCCCGCGGCGCCGCGCCGGCGTCGATTGCCCCGAAGCAGGCGCTTCGCGCGGCAGCGCGAGTGAGAGAACGGCCGAGAGCCCACCCGCGCTCCTGACCCACGACATGGTGCTTCTCCTCGAACTCCCGCATCTGCGCCGCGGCGGCGTCCGCCGTAGCCCGCAGCTCGGCCACGTGGCTCTCGAGGAACCGGACCTCCTCCGATGCCGAGCTCTCGCCCACGCGCCGGAACACCTGGTTCCCGTACTCAACGACCCGCGGATCACGGCCGTTGGCGGCGTGCTGCGGAAGTTTCGCATCGACGAGCTTCCCCAGCTCTTCAACGTCCTGCGCGGCGAGATGAGCCTCGTGGGGCCACGCCCCGAGCGCCCCGTGTTCGTGAAGAAGCTGGCCGCCACCGTGCCGTTCTACTCGGAGCGCCTGCTCGTCCGACCCGGGATCACCGGCTGGGCGCAGGTCATGGCTCCGTACGCGGCGAGCGTCGGCGATTCGATGCACAAGGTCCAGTTCGACCTGTACTACACGAAGCACCTGTCGTTCTCGCTCGACATTCTCATCCTCTTGAAGACGGCGAAGACCGTGCTCCTCGGACGCGAACGCGTCCAGGGGGGCATCACGGCGGGCGAGCAGCTCGCGACCACGCCTGTGCCGCTGCTTCTCGACGGTCCGCACCTGGTGGCACCGCTCGGCTCGGTCGAGGCCGTCGCGGAGGGGATGGCGTACTCGGGAACCACCACGTCCGATCGCAAGGTCGCGCAGGCGTGAACACGTTCCTTCCGCTCCACGCCGGAGCCCGGCGGCCGCCACATGATCCACCATCGGTCACGTCTGGCTGGTAGGATCCGCGACCTTGTCGAAGTCGCGATCCGTGGCGCTCGTCGCGTTGGTGATGGTCATCGCGCCCGTCGCGGCGAGATCGGATCCTGCGCCTCGACCGCTGCGTTACGATCTCCGCCTCGACGTCGCCAGCGCGGGCGCGGCGTGGGCCGCCTGGGGCGTTTCCGAGCTGGCCAAGGACAGGCTCGCGCCGCCCACCTGCCGCATCTGCGCGACGAACGCCTTCGACGCAGGCGCGCGCACCCTGCTCCTCTGGGAGCATCCGGATCGGGCGCGGCGCGGCTCCAACCTCGTGGCAGCGCTCATCCCCGTAGGAGCCGGCCTTCATCAGCTCCTCGCCGCGGGCTCCGCGGGCGATGGCAGGGCGGGGATCGTCGACCTCCTCCTCGTCCTGGAGGCGACCGGGCTCGCGATGGATCTGACCCAGCTCGCGAAGTTCACGGTCGGGCGGCAGCGTCCGTACGCCCATTACGCCAACGAAGCGAGTCCCGGCCGCACGCCCGCCTCGGAAGACAACCTGTCCTTCTACTCGGGGCACGCGGCGTTTGCGTTCTCGATCGCCGCCTCCGCAGGGACGATCTCGAGCTTGCGCGGCTACCGCAGCGCTCCGTGGGTGTGGGCAGCCGGCATGTCGCTCGCGACCGTCGCGGCGTACCTGCGCGTGGCGGGGGACGACCACTACCTGACGGACGTCCTCGCCGGCGCCGCTGTCGGGACCGCTGTGGGGATCGCGGTTCCGCGGCTCCTCCACGCGCGTGACGACGGTGCGAGTGGACGAAGCGCGCTCCGCGCCGTCCCGCTTGGCGTGCGCGTGGTCTTCTGAAATCGTGCGGGGCACGCCGGAGGCGCGCCGGCGCCGCTCCGTGGTCGCGTTGGACGGCAGGTGGCGGTCTGCGACCTGCCGAGCCGTGGAACGTTGCCCTTGCTCCACACCGTGCCGCCCGTTCACACGTGGAACCTCGCGCCGCCACGCGTGATCTTCGCGAGGCGTGAAACGCGCGCGGGCGCTGAATAGCGCCGTTCCGTGCCCCGTCGCCCAGGCATGAACGCGACGACCTCGACCAAGGCGAAGCGGAACCCGAAGGCGCTCCTCCTCGACGACGACTCGAACGTGCTGCGCCTCCTCGGCACCGCCCTCGAGGACCGCGGGTTCGCGGTGCGCGCGGCGACCGACGGCGACGCCGGGCTGTCGCTCCTCCTCGACGAGCTGCTCGACCTCGACGTCCTCGTCGTGGACCTCGAGCTGCCCGCCCGCGACGGCTGGGCGCTCCTCCACCTCGTCCGGCGCGCCGGCGGCGAGCGCGACCTGGGCGTCGTCGTCCTCGCCTCCGGGCCGGAACGCGGCGTAAGCGACCAGCTCCTCGCCCTCGGAGCAGACATGGTGGTGGACCGCCGCGCCGGCCATGCGGTCGTGGCGGAGGCGGTCTCGGCGGTCGCGCGCCGCAAGGAGCGCCGCGCGAGCCGGCTCCCGCGCGCCGCCCGGCCGGTGGTCGAGGGCGCCCTCCTGCTCGCGCGCGCCGCGATCGCGCCCCCCGGCCTCCTCCCCCTCCCCGCCTGACGGCGGTGCCCAGTTGGCTTGAGCCCCGAGCCCGTGAACGAGCCCGAGTCCGAGCCCGGCTGTTCGGGCGCGGGCTCGGACGCGGGCGCGTTTACGGGATCAGTCCAACCGAGCGGCGCTATGACGGCTCGCCTTCGGCGCGCGGAGGACCATCGGCGACATTGCGCCGGCGCCCGGGGTCGGGTACGGATCCCGCCATCCACGCACGCCTGGAGCGATCGATGCCCGTCAGCAAGAAGCGCAAGAAGGATGGCAAGCCCGTGCACCGCAAGGAGCCCGCGGTCACCCCGGCGGAGCACCCGCACGGCCCGGAAGCCGCGGTGAAGCCCGCCGAGCCGATCGTGCGGGGCGTCGGGAAACCCTCGAACCCGTTCGGCGGGCAGCAGCCGGGACGGCGCGGCGCGCAGCGCGGCCGGTGAGCGTCGCCGCGCGCGCGCGGGCTCGCCCGCCGCGCGCGCGGCGAGGCTGGTGCGTGTACCTCCTGCGCTGCGGCGACGGCACCCTCTACGCGGGTGCGACGAACGACCTGGGGCGCCGGCTCGACACGCACGGGCGCGGCGCCGGCGCGCGCTACACCCGCTCGCGCCTGCCGGTGGCGCTCGTCTTCACGGAGCGCGCCCGCGACCGCAGCGCCGCGCTCCGCCGCGAGGCCGCCCTGAAGCGGCTCACGCGCGCGGAGAAGCTCGCGCTCGTCGCCCGGCCGCGCCGCTGAGGGCGAGCTCGGCCTCGCTCACCCGATCTTCTGGAACTTCGCGGCCGGGGCGCCGCAGATCGGGCACCTGTCGGGCGGGACGCCGAGCTCGACGTCGCCGCAGACCGGGCAGAGGTAGACCTCCATCTGCGACAGGTCCTTGCCGGCCTCGAGCGCCTCGAGCGCCTGCCGGAAGAGGCCGGCGTGCACCTTCTCGGCGCGGTTCGCGAAGTCGAGCATCGTCTTCGCCTTGTGCCCCTCGGCCTTCGCCTGCTCGACCATCGGCGGGTACATCTCCGTGAACTCGTAGGTCTCGCCAGCGACCGCCTCCTTCAGGTTCTGGATCGTCGTCCCCACCCCACCCTTGTTCGCGAGGTGCGCGAGGGCGTGGATCGTCTCGGCCTCGGCGGCGGCGCGAAAGAGCCGCGCGATCTGCGCGAGCCCGTCCTTCTCCGCCTGGCGGGCGAAGGCGAGGTACCTGCGGTTCGCCTGGCTCTCGCCGGCGAAGGCGACGGCGAGGTTCTCGTTGGTGGTCGGCATGGGTCCTCCGCGGAATCGCGTGGAGGACCGGATAGCACGGAACCCGTCACGCCGTCCCCGGCGACACGCCCGGCTCCGGCGGAGCGTCCTCGGGGGCGTGCGCGCCGGGCGGCGCCTCGATGGGGAGGAGTCGGTCGAACACGTAGAGGAACGCGAACGGCAGCACGAATAGCGCGATCGCGACGAGGATCCCCTCCCGCTCGAAGAGGTGCGGCTCGTACCCCGAGCGCAGGCCACGGAAGGATTTCGAGACGAGCTGGCCGCCGATGACGACGTTCCAGCGCATCGAGAAGACCTGCACGAGCAGGAGCAGCGAGGCGATGAACGCGAGCGTGTTCCGCACGCGATCGTGGAGGTAGCGGTTCATCGTGACGACGATGAACAGCAGGATGAACGGGATGAGGCTCCCCACGATCATCTGCATGGAGATGAAGGAGAACTGGAGGCGTGTCGTGAGGAGCGGCGAGATGATGTGCCACGGCTCCGAGTTCTCGTAGGCGAGCATGATGATCTCGAGGAGCTCGAGCGTGACGGTGATGATGAGGAAGAACCAGAGCCAGCGCACCATCGACTGGACGGTCTCGCGCTGGATCGGGCGGCGGCCGAGCTTCGCCGTCACCTGGTAGAGCAGGATGAGGAGCGCGATCCCGGACACCGCGGCCGACATGAGGAAGATGACCGGCATGAGCGGCGTGGACCACCACGGGTTCGCCTTGATGCCCCCGAAGATGAACCCGACGTAGCCGTGGAGCATGCACGCCGACGGCAGGCCGATGGCCGAGAGCAGCTTCACCGCGCGGTGGTCGATCTCGAGCGCCTCGGGCGAAGTGTCGTAGGTGCCGAGCGCGAGCGCCGCATAGAAGGCGCGCTTCACGCCGCGGCTCCGGCGGGCGGTGTCGATGATCTCCTTGCGGTAGATGAACCAGACCTCGAGCATCACGATGATGAGGTAGAACGAGTACAGGATCCCGAACCCCGCCATCGCCGACGAGAAGTTCGGCGTGATCATGACGGAGATCCCGCGCTCCGGATGGCCGAGGTGGAGCTGCAGCGGGAGCCCGGCGACGAGCAGGAAGCAGAACGAGGCCGCGAGCGCGAGCCGCGCGACCGGGCGGAGCTCGGTCTTCCCGAACAGGTGGTAGAGCGCCGTGACGATGAACGAGCCCGCCACGAACCCCGTGATGTACGGGTACATCACGATCATCAGGCTCCAGTGGACGTGGATGTCGTTCGGGAACGCGTAGCCTGTGATCTCCGGCATCACCGCACCTCCTTGTCGAGCCCGAGGTAGTAGGCCTGCGGCTCCGTGAGGAGGTGCGGCTGGAGCACGCTCACGCGCCCCTTCGCGATGGCGAGGCGGACCGGGTCGTCCTCGCGCTTCATGTCGCCGAACTGGCGCGTGCCGGTCGGGCAGACCTCCACGCACGCCGGCTTCATGCCCTTCGTGATGCGGTGGTAGCACCAGGTGCACTTCTCGGCGGTGTGCGTCATGGGCGAGATGAACCGGCTCCCGAACGGACACGCCTGCACGCAGTAGCCGCATCCGATGCAGCGCTGGCCGTCCACGAGCACGACCCCGTCCTTCGTCCGGTACGACGCGCCGACGGGGCACACCTGGACGCAGGGCGTCTCCTTGCAGTGGTTGCAGATCTTCGGGACGAAGAACGCCTTCGTCGGCTCGAACGCGGTCTGCACCGGCGGGAAGCCGTCCATCCCGCCGTTCGGCGAGTCGACGTAGGACGCCTCGTGGTGGGACGCTTCCGGCGCCACGAGGTAGCGCTCCACCCAGGTGCGGAAGTAGCCGTCGGGAACGCCGTTCTCGGCCTTGCAGGCGCGCACGCAAGATCCGCAGCCGATGCACTTGTAGGTGTCGATGAGGTACGCCCAGCGGTGCGCCTCCCAGTCGTACTTCTCCCCGTCCGCGCCGAGCGCGTCGCCGCCGGCGAGGACGGCGAAGACGCCGCCGCTCGCCAGGAGCGCCCGGGTGAGGAAGGCGCGGCGACCGACCGGCTCCGGGGCGGGGTCCGCGGCGCCGGGCGCGCACGAGGGGGTTCCCTTTCGCGTCTCGTCCATGGGGCCTCCGGATCAGAGCTTCGGTGAGTGGGGGTCGTGGCAGTCGAGGCAGCCCTTCGGGCCGAGCCCGCCGTCGACGTGCTTCTCGAAGACGATCTGCGGAAACCCCGCCGGACGCCCCTCGATCTTGCGATGGCAGTACCCGCAGAGCCGGACGGACCGATCGACCGGCATCGCGGCGACGACGTCGCCGTCCTTCACGTGCCGCCCGAGCGGCGCGTGACACACCTCGCAGCTCACCTTCGCGTGCTTCCCCTTGCCGAGCGCGACGAACCGGTCGTCGTGACAGTCGGCGCAGGCGCGCGCGCCGGCGTGCAGCGGCGGGCGCGCGTTCGCCTGCTCCGCGACGTTGTCCGCGCGGTAGTTGCCATAGACGCCGAAGGACTTCGGGACGAGGAACGAGCGGCCTACCACCACCGCGATCAGGGCGAGGAGCAGCACGAGCGTGACGCGGAGGACGTGGCGGGCATGCTCCATGTCGAAGCCTCCTCAGGGGTCGTCGAGCTTCTCGGGGGCGAAGAGCGCCGCGAGGCGGCTGCGGCGGTGGCCCGGCGAGGCCGGAACCGGGTCGCGCGGAAGCGGCTCCGGCGCGAGGAGCGCGGCGAAGGAGCCCCTCGGGCGGCGCGGCGGCGCAGTCGCGTCCCGCGGCAGCGGCTCGATGGCGAAGAGGAGGCTGAGCAGACGCCGCGGGCGCCGCGCGACCTCCGGTGCCGGCGCGGGCTCGACCTCGAGCCTTTCGCGCGCGGTGGTCAGGCGGAGAATCTCGAGCGCTGCGCGCGCAATGCGAGTCACCACGTCAGGCAATCACGATCACCTGCGACGATCAACCGCACCCTCCGCCATGCGAGCATCACGCCCGGCGAGCCGTGACGCGTTTGTGACCTGTTTCACGGGACTTGCGCACGTTCTGGCTTCCGCTGCCTGTGCGCGTGACGATGGTTGTTTCCGGCCGGTCGACGGCGGCCGGATCAATCGCGCTTGATTGCGATCAACTTCCGTCGTTCCGGCGATGGGCCCATCGCTCCCCGGATCACGAGCACCTCGAACACCGCGCCGACGACGGCGGCGAGCACGACCGCGATCGCGCCGAGGGCCGCGACGCCGTTCCGCCGGACCCGCCGCACCTCGGCGACGAGCTCCGTCACGTCGCGCAGCACGTAGACGGCGGCGATCTTGCGCCCGCTGACGTCGTGGAGCGGGAACGCGCCGCGCACGAAGGTCCTCCCGCCGTCGCTCGCGAGGCCGAGCGCCGTTCCGCCGTCGGGCAGCGCGTCCGGCGGTGCGGGATCGGCAAATACCCCGCCGTGCGTCGTGTCGCGGACGAGCAAGAGGTCGTCGCGATCGTTCCAGTCGTTGCGCTCGCCATGCGCGGCGCGCGCCGACGCCCAGCGGCGCGCGTCGATGAAGCGCTTGTCGAGGACGAGCCCGAAGTCGTCTCCGCTTCGCGACTTCATGCCCGAGAGGAACGTCCCGACCTCGCGCCCGAGCTCGGCGTATCCCACCACGCGTTCGCCGTCGCGCACCGGCGCGAGCGCGCGCAGCGCGAACCCGGTGTGGCCGAGCTCGACCCCCGTGACGAGCGCCTTCTCCCGCGAGACGCGCGCGAGGGTGACGCGCTCGACGAGGTCGCCGTGCATCGCCGGGGTGCCGAAGCGGATCACGTTTCGGAGCGCGGCGCCCTCCGCACCCGGCTCCTCCCGCTCCCAGTAGTTCCAGTGGGTGATCCCGTGCCGCGCGCGAAACTCCTGGTAGGTCGGTCCGGCGAGGGCGAGCAGGCGCCGGTGGTCGCGCGCGGCGACCGCCCGGGTCAGCTCGCGATCGCGCGCGAGGGCGCCCAGCATCGCGCCCATGTCCTCCGACGAGGTCCGGAGCATGTCGACGAGGTTCTCGGCCGCGGTACGGATCGCCACCCGCGAGATCGCGACGAGGTTGGCCTCGCACACGCGATCGGTCGTCCACCAGCCCGCCGCAGCGAGGAGCAGCATGCCCATCACGATCGGTGCGGCCATCTTGAGCCGGAGCGAGCCCATCCTCTCCCCCCCGCGGGAGCCCATTCCCGCGGGTGAGCGTACGCCTCCGCCGGACGCGTGAGCGATCCCGCCCCGCTCAGGGCGCGGCGACCCGCCCCAGCGGGCGAGCACGAGCGCGTCGCTGCCCGGCGCAGCTGGGCCCGGTCGGCGCGACCTCGCGCGTCAGCTCGACCATCGTCTCGCGGAAGCCGAGCGCACCGAAGAGCCGGGCGGCGCGGGGGTTCTTTGACGCGACGTTCAGCACGACGCGCGGGGCGCCACGCGCCGCGAGCCGCGCGACGAGCGCCTCGACGAGCGCGGAGCCGACCCCGCCGCGGCGCGCGCGCGGCTCGACCCAGAGGTCGACGCCCACGCCGCATCGGTCGCGCAGCGTGTTCCAGTCGCGCGGCTCGAGCCGGCCGTAGGCGTACCCGACGATGCGGCCGCGCCGGGATGCCGCGAGGACGACCGCGCGGGGGTTCCGCCGCTCCTTCGCGAGCCACCAGGCGTATCCCTCCTCGAGCGACTCCTCGGGGACGAAGAAGCGCTCCGGGTCGAGCGCGTGGTGCTCGCGGGCGAGCCGCGCGCCGAGCCGCGCCAGCGCGGCCACGTCGGCGGCGGTGGCGTCGCGCAGCTCGAGGGCGGGGCGGGTGGGCCGCGGGCGGCGCGGGCGCGCCTCGCGGCCTCGGGGCGGACGGCGGGTTCGAGCGGGCACGGCCCGATTGTACCGGCGCCGCTGCGGTCGTCCCGCCGAAAACGCGAAGCTGCGGGGCCGAGCCGTCGTCGCAGACCCAAGGCAAGGCCGCACGCCATCGCTGCCTCGCCGGGAGGCTCGGAGCCGCCGGTGGCGCCGGGCCCTCCCACGACGGTATGACGGAAGCCATGACCCCGAAGCAGCGGCTCGCCCACCGAAAGACGCTCGAGCGGCTCCGCGCCGAGGCGCTCCTCCTGGGCCCGACGCGCATCGAGCCGAACCGCCGCGATCCGGCGACGACGGGCGTCGCGGACGAGGACGCCCAGGCGCTCTCGGAGATGATGCAGGTGCTCGCGTCGAAGCGGAACGAGGGGCAGGCAGCGTTGCTCCGCCAGGTGGACCGGGCGCTCGCGAAGCTCGTCGACGCTCCCGAACGCTTCGGGCTTTGCGAGGAGTGCGAGGAGGAGATCCCCCCGAAGCGGCTCGCCCTCGTGCCCTACGCGACGCTCTGCGTCGCGTGCCAGGCGAAGCGTGACCCGAAGCTCGGGGCGTCCAGGAAGAAGCTCACCGACTTCCGCTGACGGCGGACGCTCAGCGCCAGCTGGCGCGCCACGGCGCGGCTTCGGCTTCCGCAAGCTTCCCTCCGAACATGGAAGCGCCCCCGCCTCCGGACCGGAGACAGGGGCGCTCGCCCTTCGACTTCGCGGCGCTCCGCGCCGCCGCGCCAAGGGCGGACGGAAGGTGCGGGGCCTAGAGCAGGCCGGGCTTGCCGACCTTCCAGCGCTCGAACTCGGTCGTGAGCAGGTCCACGTGCTCCCGCTCCTCGGCCGCGAGCTCCTTGTACAGCTGGCGCTCCGGAGAGCCGGCCTGCGTCTGGCCGAACCGCTCCTCGAAGAACATCACGGCGCGCTGCTCGAAGGCGATCGCGATCCGGAACAGGTTCGCCGGGTCCTCCGGCTTGTTCGAGATGCCGGCGTACACCGCCGCGCGGTCGAGCTTGAAGTCCTGCGTCGGCGCCGGCACCGCCGCGTGGTAGCGGCGGGAGAGCGTCGCCATGTGCTCCTTCTCCATGTCGGTGAACTTGGCGAAGAGCGCCTGGAGCACCGGGTCCGACGCCTCCTTCGCGGCACGCGTGTAGAACGCCATCCCGCCGAGCTCGATCTCGAAGGCGATCCGGATCGCGTCGAGCGCGGCAGCCTCCTCGACCTTGCGCGGGTCGCGGACCTGGAGCTTGCCGCCGCACGCCGGGCACATCCCGTACGGGAACGCGAAGCCCTCGCTCACCTTGCCGCAGTCGTCACAGCGCCACTCGAGCTTGGCCGTGCCGCAGCAGATGTACTCCTCGTCGCCGTCGATCGGCTGGTTGCACTTCGGGCACTTCATCGAGGGCGTCTCCGAGCCGGTCGCGGTCGCGCCGGCGTGCGCGCGGGACGAGCCGCCGAGCGGCTTCATGGGCTCGAACTTCGCGACCTCCTCCGCGGTGACCGGCCACTTCTTGCCGGACGAGAGGTACGTCGCGATCGACTTCGCCGCGCGGCGCCCGGCCCCCATCGCGAGGATCACGGTGGCGCCGCCGGTGACGATGTCGCCGCCCGCGAACACGCCCTTGAGATTGGTCGCCTGCGTCGACTCGGGCTTGCCGTCGTCCGCCGCGATGTTGCCCCACTTGGTGAGGCCGATGCCCGGCGTGGATTGGGTGACGACCGGGTTCGCCTTGGTGCCGAGCGCGACGATGACGGTGTCGCAGTCGAGCGTCTTGAACTTGCCCGTCGGCACCGGCTTGCGGCGCCCCTTCTCGTCAGGCTCGCCGAGGACCATCTCCTCGACCTTCATCCCCTTCACATTGCCCTCGGCATCCGGGAAGATCTCGACCGGCGCGTGGAGGAAGAAGAACTCGATCCCCTCCTCCTTCGCGTGGCGGATCTCCTCGATGCGGGCCGGCGCCTCCGCCTCGGTGCGGCGGTAGACGCAGCGGACGGTGGGCGCGCCGAGCCGCTTCGCGACGCGGAGGCAGTCCATCGCGGTGTTGCCGGCGCCGATGACGGCGACGCTCTTGCCGATGGTGACCGGCGTGTCCTTGAGCGGGAAGACGTTGCCGCCCATGAGGTTCACGCGAGTGAGGAACTCGTTCGCCGAGTAGACCTGGCTCGCGTACTCGCCGGGGATCCCGATGAACGCCGGCGCGCCCGCGCCGACCCCGAGGAACACCGCGTCGAAGCCCTTGTCCTCGAGGAGCTGCGGGACCGTGAAGGTCTTGCCGATGACCTTGTTGGTCTCGATCTTCACGCCCTGGTCGACGAGCTGCTTCACCTCGCGGTCGATGATGTCGCGCGGGAGGCGGAAGGGCGGGATGCCGTACTGGAGCACGCCGCCCACCACGTGGAGCGCCTCGAAGATCGTCACGTCCGCGCCGAACTTCACGAGGTCGGCGGCGGCGGCGAGACCGGCGGGGCCGGAGCCGCAGATGGCGACCTTGCCGAGCTTCTTGGCGAAGCGCGGGGGAGACGCCGGCTTCGGCTTCGCGTTGTCGCCGACGAAGCGCTCGAGCCGGCCGATGCCGACCGACTCGACCTTCTTGCCGATCACGCACTGCGCCTCGCACTGCGACTCCTGCGGGCAGACGCGGCCGCAGATCGAGGGGAAGGCGTTCGCCTGCTTGATCACCTCGAGCGCGCCG